>Ga0315912_10000810_pt1 | contig 46309 bp, 35 predicted proteins | sample VfabasoilMG_FD_204469 | JGI IMG/M metagenome (GOLD analysis project Ga0315912, IMG submission 204469) | Garden soil microbial communities collected in Santa Monica, California, United States - V. faba soil | ecosystem: Environmental > Terrestrial > Soil > Garden | place: USA: California... | reverse complement strand
AGCGTTTGGGGGTGGGGCCCCAAACGCAACTGAGAAAAGACGTGATGAATTCACCGCTGCTGTCGTTGTGCGTGTCGATCGCGCTGTTGGCACAGACGCCGTCGCAACAGCAGCCGCCGGTGTTTCGCAGCACGACCACGGTCGTGCCGATCACGGTTACGGTGCTCGATGAGAAAGGCCTGCCGGTCAAAGATCTCAAGGCCTCTGAATTCATCGTCTTGGAAAACAAGCAGAGCCGCGAAATCGTGAACTTCTTTCCGCAGGCGTTCGCCCCGGGACCGGTTCAGCCGGTGTCGCCGTCGACGGTCGCGCGTGGGCGTCTCGACGGTGTGGTTCCGCAAACGCGCCGGACTTTCTTAATCGTTCTTGGGTACGGGCGCATTCAGTGGCCGACGAACGCGCTCGACGGCGCCATCGATCTCGTTCGCAATCGACTCATGCCGCAGGACGCCGTGGCGGTGATGGCGTTCCATCGCGCCACCAACTTCACGACCGACCACGAGGCCGTTGCGAAAGTCCTCGAACGCTACAAGAAGGACCACGAAAAGATCGTGCTCGACATCAACTGGTACCTCGAGATGGCGAGGGCCCCGGAGATCAAGGCAGCCCGTGGTTCGAAGTCAGGCGACAGCGCCCCCCCCGGTAATGCACCAATCCCTGACAAGATTCTGAAACGAATTGACGCAATCTTTCTTGGGACGACCCCGGAGACCGGCCCCGCCGCAGCCGCTTCGCCCATCTCACTTCGGTATACCGCGGAACTCCTGCTCCGAATGACGAAGGCGTTTCCCATCACCCTCAGGCCAGGACCTCCGGTTGGGGAGCCCTATCCCCAGACCCTGGCCGAAATCCAGCAGTTCGCGAAGCAGGAGGGCGACGAGTTGTCGGACTCCGTGCTACTCAGTACGCGCTTGAAGTTGTTTGGGGGCGTCGAGTACCTCCGCTATATGGACGGTGAGAGGCACATGGTGTTTCTCGCCAACGAAGGCCCCGCAGAGAGTGCCGACGATGCCGCCGTCGTCGCGAAACGGGCTAATGACGCGCGCGTGGTCGTGGACATGGTGGCGACCAATGGCACGAGCCGGCGAGCGGAAAACAGCGGCGCCAGGAACGGCCGCGATGTCGCCGAACTGACGGGTGGGTCGTACACGAGCCTCGATATGGCGACCAAGGCCGTGGCCAAGATCGATCAGTCCAGCCGATTCTCGTATCTGCTCGGCTACACACCATCCAATCCCAACCTCGACGGGAAGTACCGAGACGTCGAGGTCAAGGTCAGCCGCCCGGGCGTGACCGTCCGCTACAGTCACGGGTACTTCGCCGCCGCCGAACCCGAACCACTCGTCCTCAAGGAACTCATCGCCAAGTCCCGCATGGAATTGGCGCTGTCCTATGACTCGCAGGCCAAGGACATCAAGCTTGGCTTGAATGCCTCTCTGCTTCCACGGATGGGCGTTCAGAACGAAGTCCGCGCGGAAATCAATATTGACGTCACCCACCTCGGGCTCGAGCTGATCGATGGCGTGCGAACGGGCCGGCTCGAGATGGTCGTGTTCTGCGGTGACGAGAAGCAGACCGTGATCGGTGATTTCGGCGAGCGGCTCGAGTTCAAGGCGAGTGAGGAAACCTACGCCGAGTGGCTCAAAACGGGCATCAAGCGCGTCGTCCGCGTGCCGATGGCTGGCGTGCCGAAGTTCGTCAAAGTGGTCGTGTACGACTACGGCTCCGAACGGGCGGGGTCGTTCATGGTAACGATCAAATAGACCGCGAGGCCCCGAGCGTAGCGAGGGTGCCGAGCGGGCGAGCGGCGGGGAGCCGCGAGCAGCGTTTGGGGGTGGGGCCCCAAACGCGACTAAGAAAAGATGACGGGAGGCCTGGTGCGCGGTGCTTCGTGCGTGGTGCTTGGTGCTGGGTGCTTCGTGCTGGGTGCCGCGTTGCTGGCCCAGACGCCGCAGCAGACGCCTCCGGTCTTTCGCAGCACCACAACAGTGGTGCCGATTACCGTGACGGTGCTCGATCAGAAGGGCCTGCCGGTCAAGGATCTCAAGGCCTCTGAATTCACCGTCTTAGAAAACAAGCAGAGCCGCGAGATCGTGAACTTCTTTCCCCAGGAGTTCGCGGCGGGACCGGTGCAGCCGATATCGTCGACATTGGCGCGCGGGCGCTTTGACGGCGTGGTTCCGCAAACACGCCGAACGTTCGTCATTGTGCTGGGCTACGGGCGCATTCAGTGGCCGACGAACGCGCTCGACGGCGCCATCGATCTGGTGCGCAATCGGCTCATGCCGCAGGACGCGGTCGCGGTGATGGCGTTTCATCGCACCACGAATTTCACGACCAACCATCAAGCCGTGGCGGCGGTTCTCGAACGCTACAAGCGCGACCACGAGAAAATCGTCGGCGACATCAACTGGTATCTGGAGATGTCGAGGCCTCCGGCTCCGGTGGTCGGATTTGGCCCAATCCCATTCAAGGGATCGCCAGGCGGGATGTTAGGGACGGACGTGCCAGGAGGGGGAGGTGCGCCGATTCCTGACAAATTCCTGAAGCGCATCGATGCCATCTTTCTGGGATCGGATCCGGCGACGGGCCCCGCCGCGGCGGCCGCCCCGATCTCGATTCGCAATACCGCCGAACTGCTGCTTCGCATGACGAAGCCGGTCAACATCACTGAACGGCCAGGACCGCCGATTGCAACCGGAGGCGGGGACCCCTACCCGCAGACCTATGCCGAGATCCAGAAACAGGCTCAGGAGAGCGGGGACGAACTGACGGACTCGGTGCTGCTGAGCACGCGCTTGAAGTTATTCGGGGGCGTGGAGTATCTGCGCTACATGGATGGAGAGAAGCACTTGCTGTTTCTCGCGCACCCTGGCATCGCGGGGAGCGCCGACGATGCCCACGTCATTGCTAAACGCGCGACCGACGCGCGCGTCGTCGTCGATCTTGTGGCGACCAATGGGACCACGCGGAGTGGCGGAGGCGACCAAGCGGGCCGTGATGTGGCCGACCTGACGGGCGGGTACTACACGAGTCTCGAAATGGCGACCAAGGCCGTGGCCAAAATTGACCAAGCGAGCCGATTCTCGTATCTGCTCGGCTACACACCGTCCAATCCCAACCTCGACGGCAAGTACCGCGACGTCGAGGTCAAGGTCAGCCGCCCCGGTGTGACCGTCCGATACAGTCATGGTTACTTCGCCGCGGCTGAACCTGAACCGCTCGTCCTCAAGGAACTCATCGCCAAATCCCGCCTGGAATTGGCGCTGTCCTACGACTCGACCGCCAAGGACATCAAGCTCGACATGACTGCCACGCTGTTACCGCGGATGGGTATTCAGAACGAAGTCCGAGCGGAGATCAACATCGATGTCACCCATCTCGGGTTCGAGCTGATCGATGGCGTGCGCACGGGCCGGCTCGAGATCGTCGTGTTCTGCGGCGACGAGAAGCAAACCTTAATTGGCGATGTCGGGGAGCGGCTCGACGTCAAAGCCAACGAGGAAACCTACGCCGAATGGCTCAAGACGGGCATCCGGCGCGTCGTGCGCGTGCCGATGGCCGGCGTGCCGAAGTTCGTCAAAGTGGTCGTGTACGATTACGGCTCCGAGCGCGCGGGGTCGTTCATGGTGACAATCAAATAGACCGCTTGGGGGTGGGCCCCAAACGCGACCAAGAAAAGATGACGGGAGGCCTGGTGCGCGGTGCTTCGTGCGTGGTGCTCGGTGCTGGGTGCTTTGTGCTGGGTGCCGCGTTGCTGGCCCAGACGCCGCAGCAGACGCCGGTGTTCCGCGCCAACACGACCGTGGTGCCGCTCACGGTGACGGTCGTCGATTCAAAGGGCGTGCCGATCAAAGACCTCAAGGCCGCTGATTTCGTCGTGTTCGAGAACGGCAAGCAGCGCGACATCGTCAACTTCTTTCCGCAGAATTTCGTGCCGTTGGCGCCCGGTGCAACCGCGAATCGCATGGGCGATGGTGGCCTCACACCCGAAACGGGCCGCACGTTCCTGATCGTGCTCGGTTCCGGCCGCATTCAATATCCCAACAAGAGCCTTGATGGCGCCATTCAGTTCGTGCAGGAGCAACTGTTGCCACAGGACCAGGTGTCGGTCATGGCGTTTCACCGGGTGACGCCATTCACGACGGACCATGCCGCCATGGTTCGCATACTCGAACGCTACAAGGCCAGACACGAGAAGTTGTTGAACGACATGTGGGAGGCCAGTCTGAACAACGTGAAATCGCTGTTCGGGCACCCGAACTACCGCCCGGCGGCCGAAGTGCTGAAAGACATGGACGAAATACTGGCGGGCGCCGGGGTGCTCAAGAGTGCCGCCGACCTGATGTTTCAAATGGATCGCGCGGTCCACGCCACCGATCCGGAATACCGCCGGCAGGAATCCTTTGCCGACGTGCTCGACAGCCTCGGTGACAAGACTCTCGAAGACGTCGTCATCAACAGCAATCGCTTCAAGTTGTTTGCCGGGATCGAGTATCTCCGCGACATGACCGGCGACAAGAACATGGTGTTTCTTGGGGACGGCGGCCTCGCGCGTGGCGCCGACGATGCGAAGGTGGTCGGGCGGCGGGCGAACGACGCGCGCATCACGCTGCACATGATCTCGAATGGTTTCGATTGGGACAGTCGCGATGTCATCGAGGCCACTGGCGGGTACTACACGAGTCTCGAGATGGCGCCCAAGGCGATGGCCAAGGTCGATCAGGCCACACGGTTTTCGTATCTACTGGGTTATACGCCAGTCAATCCGACGCTCGACGGCAAATTCCGTGAAGTGAACGTGAAGGTGAACCGGAAGGACGTCACGGTCCGGTTCCAGCACGGCTACGACGCGGTCGGCGCGCCGGATCCGGCGGAGTTGAAGGAGCTCCTGTTCAAGTCGCGGCTGGAGTCGGCGCTCGCATACACGTCGAACGCCAGAGACGTCACCGTGAACGTCGAGGCCACGCTATTACCGCGCATGGGTGTGACACTCGAGGCCCGTGTGGTCATTACCATCGACCCGCGGAACCTGACGTTTGCCGAGCAGGACGGCATCCGCACAGGCAAGCTGGAGCTGCAGGTGTATTGCAGCGATGCGAAGGAGCGTGTGATCGGCGACTTTGGCGAAGCGCTGGCCATCAAAGCCGGCGACGAAACCTATCAGGACTGGCTGCAGACCGGCATCAAGCGGACGGTGCGCGTGCCGCTTATGGACATGCCCAAGTACGTGAAGGTCCTCGTGTACGACTACGGCTCAGACCACGTCGGCACCAACACGTTCACGTTCAAGGACCCGGGTAAGAACTGACGAGTCTCGAGCGCGGGTTTGGGGGTGGGGCCCCAAACGCGACTGAGAAACGATGACTATTTCTTGTCCGGCGTTTACTTTTTGATCGCCGGACTGAAGAGCAGTCCCGTGTATTGCATTTCTTCCCACGTCTGATCGCCCCATTTGACCGTGACTTTGGGATCGGGATTGGCCTTGTTTCCGGCCGAGTTGTCGTACCAGGCCGACGACACGAGCTTCGAGCCGGCGGGAATCTCCAGGGGCTCCTTGAACATGTAGTAAGTCTGCCAGTTGAAGTCGTAACGCGGCACGTCGAGGACGATCTTCTTCGTGCCATCCGGCAACTCGAGCACGTACTGCCACTTCTTGCCGCGAAGATGCGTGTGCGGGAAGATGCCCCAGAGTGTCGTGTCCTGCAGGAAGCTTTCTTCCGCGGTGATCTTGACGTCGGCGGCGCCGGCCGGCAGCACGAGCGCGGCGTTCAGGAACTGCGCCGGCCGGACTTCGCGCGGCGCCGTCTCCTTGGAAAACGTGATCCCAATTCGCGTCCGATCTTTCACGGCTTCGCCAAACGCGGTGTAGTGCATCTGGAGTTCGATCACGCCGCCTGGTTCCAGACGCAGCGCCGTGCCTGCCGGCATGACCTGCGGATTCGTGCCGGGCGCGTAGGTGGCGATCAACCGCTGCGATTCGGTGCCCTGGCCTGGCAACGCCCTGGCCTTCGGCGGCGAGATTCCGAACTGATCAAGCGGTAGACGATTCTGCTCAGGATTGTTCGGATTGGGGCGAAGGATCGCGGCCGCACGCGGCTGGTCCGGCACAAAGCGGTAGAACACCAGCACGTGATGCACGGCCTGTCGCGCCGTCGGCCGCACTTCAATCGACTTGATCCACTTCACTTCGGTGAAGTTCGTCGGAATGTAGAAATACTCATACGCCACGGTGCCGCTCGCGGGCACGTTGTACGGCTCCGTCATTTCCAGGACCGTGTCGGGCTGGCCCAGTTGCCAGCCGTCGGCGAAGAGCGGCGCCGCCGGCATGTCGGCCGGATTGCCTTTCGGCGCGCCGCCGCCGGCCCACTTGAGCAACGTGTTCTTGTCGGCGGCGGACAGGCGCCGTTCGTTGAGGAACGTGCCTTCGGGCGCTTCGGCGTGCCATGGCGGCATGTGACCCCGGCCGACCTCTTCGAGGATGGCCTGCGCGTAGGGTCGCGCATCCTCATAGGTCAACAGCGACATCGGCCCGATCTCGCCCGGCCGATGGCAGGTCACGCAGTTCGCATAGAGAATCGGCGCGACGTCCTTCGTGAAGGTCGGCACGGCCGCTTTCGTCGCGTCCGCCTTCGGAGCCTGTTCGGCCGAGACGAACGTCAGCGCCACGATAAATGAGGCCGCGACTGCCGCCGCAAACAACTTGAGTTTCATATGGTGCTCCATGTTACTGCGGTCGCGCGGCCATGATCCAGCGCGTCGTCATTTGCTGCACGAACAAGGAAAAAATGCAGTAGGACGCAAACCAGTAGAAGCCCGGACCAAACGTCGCACTGAATGTGACGAGTGCCGCGGCCGATCCGCCGCTCGCCTGCGTGGCCTGGGCCGCCAGGAAGGCGATGATCAGCGCCACGGCGAAGACGTCTGCCATCGACCACTTCGCGATGATTTCCACGAACTTCAGCGTCCGCACGCGTTGTGATTCATCGCGGTGATAGACGGCCCACATCACGAGCATGGCCTTGATGAACGGCACGAGCACGCTGAAGAGAAGGATGAGCGTCGCGGCCGTAACGCTCCCGACGCTGTAGAGATGCCGCACCGATCCGAGAATGCTGCGCGTCTGCTGGTAGACCTCGATCTCTTTTCCGGTCTTGAGTTCGGTCGAAATCTGCGTCGCCAGCCGGTTCACCAGCGCGCCGCGCAGCCCACCGGGAGCCGCCTGGAGGAAAGGCAGCATCGCCGGATTGATCAACGGCTTCAAACTGTTGACCGTCTGCTCGGACACGCCCTGTTCGAGCAGCTTGGGCGCGAGCTCGGCAATGCCCGACGGCTGCAGCACGCCGCGAATCGTGATGACCGGCAGAAACAGACCCGGCAGCAGGAGGGCGATGGCGATCACCAGGCCCGCGATGGCCAGGCCACGCCGCGGCGGACGCGAGGATTCAGTCATGCGCGGATCCTACCTCGAAGAATTCACCATGGGGGGCCATGAGGGGCCATGAGGGTGAGGCCTGGTGGCCCGGCTACGCCGGGCCAGCGATGAGAGGACACCGTGGAAACGCAAGAGCCGCAAACGAACTCCTGGCTCTCGCGTTTCCACGGTGTCCTCTCATCGCCAGCCGCCGAAGGCGGCCGCCAGGCCGATCGCCGTTCATGTCACGTATGACGCGCATGTCATGGATGTCGCGAGGACCGCAGGCAGCCGCAGTGACTGCGGGCAGTCCCATGGCCCCTCATGGTTCCCCATGGTGAAAGCTCTTCGTGGGCGAGCTACTTGCCGCCGAGCGACTTGAGCGCGTCCTGGGCGTCTTTGCGGGTTGGGTTGATGCGGAGCACTTCGAGGAAGGCCTGACGGGCTTCGTCGACGCGATTGCTCCCGGCGAGCACGATGCCCATCGTGAAGTAGGCCGCCTCGAACTGCGGGTTGATGCGCACGGCCTCGCGCCACGCCGCCAGAGCCTCTTCCTTCCGGTCCAGCCCGAAGTACGCGAGTCCGAGCTCGTTCGAGACGTCGGCTCGATCCGGATTGAGCTCCTTCGCGCGCAGCAGATTCGGCAACGCTTCGGCGATCTTGCCCTGCACGATCAACGCGTGACCCAGGTTCGCGTAGATGTTCCGCGCTTCGCTCAAATCTGGATTGAGCCGCAGCGCCTCGCGAAAGTGCAGCAACGCCTGGTCGGTATCGCCGCGGTTGCCGTAGATGACCCCCAGCGAATTGTGCGCCCACGTATTTCCCGTCGTGACGGTCACGGCACGTAACCACATCGTTTCGCTGTTCGCCCACGTACGCGTCTGCGCGAACGCGACCGCACCGAATGCGACCACGATCGCGGCGCTCACGACCCGCAGGAGCACGGGTCCGACGTGCCGGCGCACTGCGAACGCGCGGCCGCCCCACGCAGCCGCCACGAAGAGCCCGATGTATGGCACGTAGGTATAGCGATCCGCCAGCGCCTGCGTGCCAATCTGCACCAGGCCAATCACCGGCACCAGCGTGCCGATGAACCACAGCCACCCCACGAGCAGATACGGCTGCGACGCGCGCAGTCGCCACGCCATCGTCGTGATCGCCGCGAGAACCAGGCCCGCACCCGCCACCTCAGGCACTGGCAGCTGTCGCACGTACGGATAGAACACCGCGAGGTCCACCGGCCACACGAGCACCTTGAGATAACGGCCGTAAGACAGAACCGCATTCGCCAGTCGATCGGATATCGGAATGAGATCCAGCGTACCGACCGCGCCGCCTTGCCGCTGGACAATCGCCGTGATGATGCTCGACGCGATGACAAGCGCGAAGAGCGAAAGCTTTTCTGTGATTCGGCGGGACCACGCGACCGCGCCGCGACCAAGTGGCCAGATGTCGAGGAGGAGCAGCGTGAACGGCAGCGTCACCAGCATCGGCTTGGCCATCAGGCCGAGCGCAAACAGCACCAACATCGCGCCGTACCGCCAGACCGCAGGCCGGCGCACCCACGCCACGTATGCCCAGGTCGAGGCCAGCCAGAAAAACGTGCTCAGCACGTCTTTCCGCTCCGCGATCCACGCCACGGACTCCACGTGCACCGGATGGACCGCAAACAGCGCCGCCACGAATGCACTGCGCCAGACGGCCCCCGTCATCACGCGCAGCAAGCCGAACAGCATCAGCGTGTTCAGCACATGCCAGGCCACGTTCATCGCGTGTGCTGCGCCAGGCCGCATGCCGAACAACGTGACGTCCAGTTGATGGGAAATCCAGGTGACCGGATGCCAATTCGCCGCGTACCCCGTCGTGAACGCCCATCGAATGTTGTCGGCCGTCAGTCCAGTGTTGACGTGGGTATTGGTGACGACGTACCCGGTGTCGTCGAGATCCACAAAATCATGCGAAATGACTTGAGCGTAGATCGCGACCGTCACAAGGACGAGCGCGAGGGCGATGAACGTGTCGATGGAGCCCCGGGTCTTTAGACCCGGGGAACCCGGGGTCTGAAGACCCCGGGCTCCAGCGGGCCGTGTGGATTTTTTGGACATTCTGGCTGAAGCCCGCCGACTACTTCACTTTCGCCGCGAGAATCTTGTCGCCCCACTCCAGATGGTCCACCACGTCCATGCCCTTGACGACGCGCCCGAGCGACGTGAAGTTGCCTTCGTTGTGCGGCTGTGGCGTATTGCCGAGCGTATAGCCAGGCCTTCCGGTATCAAGACCGGCGGACGCCCACGCCAGCGTGCCGCGCAAGAGGCCCACGCGGTTCACTTCGTCGCGAAGCGTGGGCGCGTAGCGAATGCCATCTTGTTGGGCCACGAAGTTCGGGACCACGCGGCCGAACTCGGTGCCGACGATATCGCCCGACGCGACTGATTGCATGAAGTACTCGACGCCCATTGGCGCGTCACCGGGAAACAGCTCGAGTTCGATCGTGCCGCGGCGTGTCGTCCAGATGGCATGCGGCCGCTTCTGACCGTTGTAATCCGGCACGATCCATTTTTCGACGAGCTGCCGGTAGTCAGCATCGATTCGCGGCGGCACCGGTGGACGTGGCGGCAAGCCACTGCCGCCGCCGCGACCGCCGGTCGGCAGCAAGCCCTTCAAGACGGGATCGCCGTTGAGCACTTCAAGGCGTGATCGTCCGGCGTTGCCGAGTCGACCGAGACCTTGCACCGCGGCCCGTCGCGCGACCGCACTGTCCTCGCGCGCGAGCGACGTCGCCACCTCGATCGCGGTCTCCGGCGCCAAGGTCGTCAGTGGCGCGAGCAGGAGCTGGCGCAGCCACATCGGCTGCGACGGGCCTGCGGCGGCGATGAGCGCCGGCGTCAATGCGGCGCCGCGAGACTGGAATCGGCCGGCAGATTCGGCGGCGGACGTCGACATCCACGTGTCTTTCGAGGCCAGCGCCGCCAGCAACGCGCCAAACGCACCGTCATCGTCGTATTGCAGCAGCGCACGCAGCGATTCGGTGCGAACGCGACGGTCCTTGTCCTTGGTGGCCGCGAGCAGTTGCGCCGACACGGTCGCGCGATCGAGACCGGCTTGATCGACGAGGGCCGGCGACAGGCCGCGCACGGCCCAGAAACGCACCTCGGGCGACTTGTCATCGGCCAGTTTCACAAGATGCGGCACCGCGGCTGGATTGCGCGGGCGAAAGAGCGCCCAAGCCGCGCGCCAGCGAATCTCCTCGTCTTTGGCCTGCGCCCATCGCACAATCGGCGCGACGTCCTCGGGCGCGAGGTCCCGCTTGAGGTCATCCTTGGTGAATCGTCCGATCGCAAGCAGTGCCTCGCCGACGACAAGGGCCGGCGCGTCCGGCGGCGCGGTGGTCAGGTAGCGGGCGAGTGCAATCTGAGCCTCGGGTGTCCGGATCTTGCCTAGTGCCTGTGCCGCCTCGCGCGCGATTGCCGGCGCTGTGGCAACGTTTTCGAGGAACTCACCCAGCCACGTCACGGCGCTTGGGTCTTTTAGTTGTCCGGAGGCAAACACGACGGACGCCACGATATCGGGGTCTCCGTCTGCCCGCAGGCCCGCGAGGAGTGCGCGGCCTGGGTCCTTGGCGATCCGGCCGATCGAAATGACCGCTCGACGCCGGACCTCGGGGTGCGACGATTTGAGGATGCGTTCCAGGGTCGCGGCGTCGAACTGCCGCGTATCTTCCAATTTGAGCAAGGTTGCGATGTCGTCGATATCGACTGAGCTGAGCGGTCGCGGACCCCTTGCCAGCGGGCCGGCCGCGGCGAGTGCGAAAACGATGCAGAGAATCGCAAAGAGGCGGCGGTTGCCTTGGAGAATCACCGGGCGATTTTACGTCCTAAGCAAGGGCAACGGGCGTGCAACTTATCAGTGGCATCGGGGTTTGTCTGGTAGTGGCCGGCGGCGGGCGCGGATCTGAATGAGCGATTCCGGCCGTTTCGAGGCCTTTGTGCGCGAATACCAGGACATGGTGTTTGCGACAGCGGTGCGTCTGCTGGGCAATCCTGCGGAGGCTGAAGACGTGGCCCAGACGGTGTTCATGAAGGCGTTCGAGCGCTTCGCGGAACTCGAGTCGAGCGTCACCGCGCCGGGGTGGTTGAAAACGGTGACGACCAACCTCTGCCTGAATCATTTGTCGCGGTATCGGGCACGCTGGCAGTTCTTCAGCGAACTCGACGCGGCTGCTCCGGAAGGCGCGTCATCGTTCGCGTCGACGTTGGTCGCGCCAATCGAGCCGGTGGCCGACACCGAGACGGCTGATCGACAGGAGCGGCTCGAACGCGCGCTGCAGGCGTTGCCAGATCATCAGCGCGTGCCGCTGGTGCTGTTTCACTTTGAGGATCTGAGCTACCACGACATCGCCGCGAGGCTCGGTGTGTCCCTGTCAAAAGTGAAGAGCGATATTTTTCGCGGCCGCGAAACGTTGAAGAAGGCCATGGGGATCGTATGACCGACCTCGAACATCAACTGGATCATGAATTGCGGCGTCTGCCGGGGCCGAAGGCGCCGACGTCGCTGATGCCGCGCGTGATGCTGGCGGTGGCGCAGGCGGAGTCCGCGCCTTGGTACTCCCGTGCGTGGACGACCTGGCCGGTTGCACTTCGGGCGACGTCGGCGGCACTTCTGGCCCTGCTGATCGTCGGGATCTGGCGGCTGATGCCGAGCGTGTCGGCGTGGGTGCCGGCAGCGGGCCCGGTGTGGACCCAGGCGATGGGGCGCCTCGCGCCTGCCATGCAGATCTTCGGAGAGTTCGCGACGCTCGTGCGTGTGCTCTGGTCCGTGATCATCCAGCCCATCGCGGTCTATTTCCTGGTGCTGGTGATCGCGCTCTCGCTCGTATGTGCCGTGCTGTGGACGGCGGTCAATTGCGTTGCCCTGGGAGGGGCTTCAAGATCATGAAGACGTTTCGCATTCGCATCGCCGCGCCCTTCCTTGGCCTCGTTCTGACGGCGTGGGCGTTGACGGCAACGCCGCTCGCCGCGCAGGAGGCGCCGCCGGTCAGGCCAACCACGCCGGCCAGGCAAGCGCAATCGGCCAAGCCCGTCCCGAAAGAGGCAACGCCTTTGCTTCCGCCGGCTGAACAGCGGGGCATGCCGCCGACAACCGTCCGGCCGCGGCAGAACGGGCCCGCGCCGTCAGAGCTCCGCGTTCTGACGCCGGACAGGCTCGAAGGGCAAATCAGGGAGACCTATTACTTCACGCGCCCAATCGTACGCATCGGCCAGGACTACACGCTCAAGGCGGGCGACACCGTTCGGCAATTGCAAAGCGTGTTGGCGAACGTCAACGTGGACGGGCACGTCGAACGGGATGTCGTCGTGAGCCTGGGCGACGTCACACTTTCGCCGACTGCGGTGATCGACGGTTCGCTGGTCGTGATTGGCGGCAGCGTCACGATTCAACCCGGCGCGACGGTTCGGCACGATTTTGTCGTGGTCGGCGGGACCGCCACCACGCCGCCGGATTTCTCGCCTCAAGGGGAGCACGTGGTTATCGGCACGCCGATGATCGGCGAGCGGCTGCGGGCCATCGTGCCGTGGCTGACGCGCGGTCTCCTCTGGGGCCGGCTGATCGTGCCCGATCTCGGTTGGGTCTGGGGTGTCGTCTTCATCGGCTTTTTCATCGGTCTGGTGATGAACCACCTGTTCAGTCGTCAGGTGGGGTCCAGCGCGGAAGTGCTCACCCGCCGCCCGATCAGCGCGTTCTTCATGGGCATCCTCGTGCTGCTGCTGGCGGGGCCGATTCTTGCGATTATTGCGGCCTCGATCATCGGCCTGGCCGTCGTGCCGTTCGCCATCGCGGCGCTCATCGTCGCGGGTTTCATCGGCAAGATTGGCGTGGCGCGTGTCATCGGGCGCACGGTGGTGCCTGTGAGCGATCCGGAAACGCGATATCAGTCGACAGGGTCGTTCACGGTGGGCTGTGGCCTGATCACGCTGGCGTACATGATTCCCGTCATGGGTCTGCTGACCTGGGCGCTGGTCGGCGTCTTTGGCCTCGGCGCGGCCACGATGTCGTTCGCGGGGACGTTGCGGCGTGAGCGCCCCGTCCCGCCGCCGAAGGCACCGGTGGAGCCGCCGGTCGTCACGCCGCCGACGCCGGAGAGCCCGTTTCCATCCGCGCCCGCTCCGGCGTTCTCGTCGCCGGCTGCGATGGCGGCGGAAAACATGATGAGCGAAGGGGCGCCGCCACCTGTCGCTCCGCCGCCAAGCGCCGAGACCCCCCGGCCGTCGCGGACGCCTCATCCCGGCGACTTGTCGTTGTACCCGCGTGCCTCGTTTCTGGATCGGCTCGCGGCCTTCTCACTTGACGTGGTCTTGATCGCGATCGCGAACGCGTTTCTGGACCGCTTCCCGGGCCACCGAGACGACGGCTGGTTCATGTTTCTGTTGCTGGCTTACATCATCGGATTTACCGCATGGAAAGGCACCACGCTGGGCGGCATCATTTGCAATCTGCGGGTGGTCCGCACGAACGGCGGCGACGTGCGATTCATCGACGCCGTGGTGCGGGGCCTGTCGAGCATCTTTTCGATTGCCGCGCTCGGTATCGGCTGCGTGTGGATGCTGAATGACCCCGAGCGTCAGATGTGGCACGACAAGATCGCAGGGACGGTCGTGGTCAAGGTGCCGAGGGAACTCGTGTTGGCCTAAGAGGTCCAAAAGGTCCAAAGGTCCAAGGGTCCAAAGGTCCGGACTCGTCGTACAATCATGGGTGAGGAACCACACGCATGGGCGACGCCGGTGAAGGACTGATCGACGCGGATTCGAGAATTCAAGAACGGATGGAAGAACTCGCGCGCGAGCGGGCGGAGCGGCGCTCGGCAGTTATTCTCGATCCCGAGGCCGTGCGTGAACTCGAATCATTGCGCCTGGCGCGCACCGAGTTGCAGCGCCAGCTCGACACCACCACCAACGACCGCCGCCGCGATCAGCTCGTGCACGCCGTTGCGGACCTGGACGTTCGCATGGAAGCCGTCAAAGCCACACTCGAGCCCAAACCGAAGGCGGTCGAGCCGGTGAAGGCGAAGGCAGCTACGAAGGCCAAAGCCAAGAAATAGTCGGCACCCATGCCTTTGTTCGATTTCCGCTGCCGGGCCTGCGGGCATCTCTTTGAAGCGTTAGTCAGGACCGGCCATGCGCCGGCGTGCCCGTCCTGTCAGAGCCAGGACCTCGAAAAACAACCGTCCACGTTCGCCGTGAGCTCAGCCGGAAGCCGCGCGGCCGCCGCTCTCAAGTCCCGCCAGAAGGCCGCCGAGATCGGCCGGCAGGAGAGCATCGTCAAGGAAGCCGAAGCGAAAGAACACAGGGATCACGATCACTGACCCACAGATAGATCGTTGAAGCGGCGCTAGATTGATCTCACCATCCGCATGCCGGCGATTTGTCCGACCGTCTCAACCAGCGCCGCGCTCGGCACCTTATCCAGATCCGCCACCAAATAGGTAAGTTCGCCGCGCGAGAGATTGGCCATGTCGTGAATGGTGACGCCGCCGGATCGCAGCGCGTCAGCGACGAGGCTCGCGAGCGCGGGCCCGCCGGCGCCGGCGCAGACCAGGCGATGTGGTGTGGCCCTCGGCAAATACACTTCGGGGAAGTTGACCGCGTTGTGCACGTTGCCGTGTTCGAGGAACCCGCGAATCTGGTCGGCGACCATGATCGCGCAGTTCTCCTCGGCCTCTTCCGTTGACGCGCCCAGGTGGGGGAGCGTCACGCATTTCGGATGATTTTTCGTCTGGTTGACGGGAAAGTCCGACACATAGCCGGCGAGGTGACCGGCGTCGATCGCCGTCACGACAGCTTTCTCGTCCACGATGTTCTCACGGGCGAAGTTCAGCACGATCGCGCCTGCCGGCATCCTGGCAATCTGATCCGTGCTGATCAAACCACGCGTCGCATCGACGAGGGGCACGTGAACGGTGAGAAAGTTCGCGCCGGCCAGCAAATCGTTCAGTGAATCGACGCGCGTCACCGACGACGCCAGTTGCGTGGCACCTTCGACCGTCAGGCCCGGGTCGAAGCCGACGACGTGCATGCCGAGCGCGCTCGCGGCATTCGCCACATTCCGTCCAATAGCGCCCAGCCCGACCACGCCCAGCGTGCGGCCCGAGATTTCGGTGCCCACGAACTGTTTCTTGCCGGCCTCCACGGCCTTGTGCAAGGCGTCGTCTGCGCCTTCAAGCGTCCGCGCGAAATCCCACGCGTGGCACAAGTGCCGGCAGCCGATGATGAGGCCCGCGATGACGAGTTCCTTCACAGCGTTCGCATTGGCGCCGGGCGCGTTGAACACCGGAATCCCGCGTGCCGTCATGGCCGCGACCGGAATGTTGTTCACGCCGGCGCCGGCACGGCCAATCGCGCGCACGCTCGCGGGAATCTCGCGATCGTGCAAATTGAAAGATCGCACGACGATGGCATCGGGGGCCGCCGCGTCGGACGAAACCCGGTAGTGCTCTTTCGGCAATCGCGCCAGTCCGCGTGGCGAAATTGCATTCAGCGTCAATACCTCAAACACGTCGCGCACCTCGCGCAGCATAGTACATAATTCCCGATACATGTTCCGCCGCGCGTGGCTCCGGTTGCTCGCGACTCCCGTCTTTACAGTCTTTGCGGTCGCCTCGCTGGCCCTCGGCGTGGGCGTCACGTCCGCGGTGTATTCCGTCATCATTTCGCTCACGCGGGACGTGATGGCCGTGCCCAATCCCGACCGCATTGGTCTTGTTGTCGGTACGGATGCCACGGACGCGCGGCGCTCCACGTGGCGGTCGGTCATGGCACGCGCGGACTTCGACGATCTCAACCGCCTCGGCTCGCCGCCGGGTCCCTGGGCTGCGTCTGCGTCGTTCTATCAATCCGCCGTCGATGGCACCGTGTCCGAAGCAGTGTCAGGCGAAGCCGTCACGGGGAATTACTTCCCGATGCTCGGCGTGCCTCCGGCTGCCGGGCGTTTGTTGCAGCCGTCCGACGACGCGTCGCCTTCGCGAATTGTCGTGCTGAGTCACCGATTCTGGCGCACGCATTTCGCCAAGGATCCTGGTGTGATCGGGCGTAATTTGCGGATTGGTGGCGAGCCCTTTGAGGTGGTCGGCGTCGCGGCTGAAGGCTTCGGCGGTCTGACCACGCGCATCCAGTCGTTCACGGCCGTCTGGGTCCCTCTGGCGAGCACGACGATGTTTCCCAGTGCTGCGGCCGCGCCGAAAGACCCGTCCGACCGGCGCCGTCATCAACTCTCGGTCTTCACCGCGTTGCCGCGCGACGGCGACGTCAGCGCTATCACCTCGGCGGTCGCTGCGCTCGGTGCGAACCTGGACCGCGAGTTTCCGATCGACATGCGCCGCCCCGATTCCTCAGCTCCGCAGATTCTGCCGCGTGCGTGGTCCGTGCAATCCGCCACGACCGTGCGGAGGGAGATGGAGAGTCAGTTCGCGCTCATCGAAGCCGTCGTGATGGCCATCGTCGGGCTCGTGCTCGTGGTGGCGTGCACGAATCTGGCGAATCTCGTGCTGGCGCGCGGATCGACGCGTATGCACGAACTGGCGGTGCGACGGGCGCTCGGCGCGTCGCGTGCGCGGTTGATCGTTGAGCAACTGGCTGAGACCGGCTTGCTGGCGGCGATGGGCGCGGCCGGCGCGTTCGTCGTCGCGCGCACCCTCGTGGTCTGGTTCACGTCCGCGAAGTTGCCGATCTCGGAGGCCGCCTTCGTGCAACTCGAGCCCCGGCTGGATCTGCCGACGGTGACCCTGGCCGCCGTTTCCGTGCTGGTGTCGCTGGTCGTATTCGGTCTGGCGCCAGCGCTGCAGTTGACGCGCGGCCAGCTGCGACCGGCGCTGTCAACGGAAGGCGGCAGCACGGGTCATCTCAAGTGGCGGACGAGGCGGACGCTGATCGCGGTGCAGGTCATGATCTCGGTGTCCTTTTTCCTTATCTCCGCGTTCGCCGTCCGCGTGGTCCGAGCCGAACAGGCGCAGCCGTCCGGTGTGGACGTCGAGCGGCTGGCGATGGGCTTTCTCAATTTTCAACTGCCGTCCTGGAACGAGACACGCGCCAAGGAGGTGATCGACAAACTCATGGCGCTGGCTCCGTCGCAGCCTGGCCTCGATGCCGTCGCCGTGACGTCGGGCATGCCGTTCGGTACGAGCTTCACGCCGATGGCCGAGGTCACACCTCCCGAGCGACCCTTCCTGACCAATCGCAGTGACCACAGCGTGGCGCCGATGATCGCGGCAACACCATCGGTGTTTGTCACGCTGGGCGTGCCTATCGTGCGCGGTCGTGGGTTCGACGCACGGGATCTGGCGGGCGGTCAGCCCGTCGCTGTCGTCAGCGAGCTCACCGCGAAACAGTTGTTTGGTTCGACTGACGCGCTTGGCCGCGAGTTTCTGTGGCGACCGAGCATGGCCCGGCCGGGCGAGGCGACTGTGAGCACGTTGACCGTCATCGGCATTGCGGCGGACACCGACACCCAGTTGCGCCAATCCCGATCGGCCGGCGTCGTCTACGTGCCGCTCACGCAGCACTATGAGCCCTTTCTCTCGCTGATTGGTCGAACATCCGGAGACCCGGCCGAGATTATTCAGTCGATGCGAACACTCGCGCAGCGGGCCGATCCTGATCTGGCGCTCGACCGGCCGGGCACCGCGGCGCTGACGGTCACGGGTCTCTATGTGTTGCTCGGCGTGGTGTCGAGGCTCGCGGGCGGACTCGCGGTGCTGGCCATGCTGCTCGGCATGGCCGGACTGTTCGGGGTGCTCTCGCACCTGGTGGCGCGGCGCACCCGCGAGATGGGGCTGCGCCTCGCGCTGGGCGCGGGTCGCCGCCAGATTCTCAGCCTGGTGATTCGCGATGGGTTTCAGCCCGTCGTGAGTGGACTCATCATGGGATTCCTCATCGCCGTGGCCGTGCGACTGCTGCTGCGATCCTCCAGTCCGTTCTCGAGCAGCGATGCCCTCGTATTTGCCGTCGCGCCCGTTCCCATCCTGATCGCCGCTTTCCTCGCGTGCTACTGGCCGGCGAGGCGAGCATCGCGCGTGGATCCGAATGTCGCGCTCCGGGATCTTTAGTCCGTGGCGAGACGCGATCGCACACAGAGAGCGCCCGCGCCAAAGACCCAGTCCGCTTCGTCATCCACACGCGTATCCACGCGCGACTTCGATCGGGTGTTCTGGATCGCGTTGGCCGCGTTCGCCGCGGCCACGCTGCTGGCATATCAGCCCGCCTGGCATGGCGGCTTTCTCTGGGACGACAACGGCCATGTGACGAAGGCGGTGTTGCGGCCCCTCGGCGGTCTGTGGCGCATCTGGTTTGTACCCGGCGCCACGCAACAGTTCTATCCCGTCGTCCATTCCGCGTTCTGGCTGCAGTTTCATTTGTGGGGCCTTGACCCCACCGGCTACCACATCGTCAACATCCTTCTGCATGCGGTGAGCGCCGCACTGTTCGTGGCGATTCTCCGGCGCCTGCGGGTGCCGGGCGCCGTGCTGGCCGGCGCGATCTTCGCGCTGCATCCGGTGCAGGTGGAGTCCGTCGCGTGGATCACGGAACTGAAGAACACGATGTCCGGCGTCTTCTACTTCGCCGCCGCGCTGGTCTATCTCCGGTTCGACGCCGATCGCCGGCCGGCGGCGTACTGGGGCGCGCTCGGCCTGTTCGTGCTGGCCCTATTCAGCAAGTCCGTGACGGGCACGCTGCCGGCGGCGCTCCTGATCGTGTTCTGGTGGCAGCGCGGCACGATCACGTGGACGCGCGACGTGCGGCCGCTCGTGCCGTGGTTTGCGATCGGCCTCGCGGCCGGCGTGATGACGATGTGGATGGAACGCACGTTTATCGGCGCCCAAGGCGACACGTTTGATTTCACGTTCGTGGAGCGAACGCTGATTGCGGGCCGGGCGGTGGTCTTTTATCTGACCACGCTCGTGTGGCCGGCGAATCTCGCATTCAGCTATCCGCGCTGGCATGTGAGCCAGACCATCTGGTGGCAATACCTGTTTCCGATGGCGGTCATGGCCGTGATGAGCGTGCTGTGGATGTTGCGGCGGTGGTCGCGCGCCCCGCTCGCGGCGCTGCTGTTGTTCGGCGTGACGCTGGGACCGGCGCTGGGTTTCGTGAACGTGTATCCCTTTGCGTACTCGTTTGTCGCCGATCACTTTCAGTACTTGGCGAGCGCCGGCGTGATCGCCCTGGCGTCCGCCGGTGTTGTGATGGTGGGCAATCGATGGTCGACGTCGCCAAGAGCCATGATGCCGGCGCTGGGCGTGGTGATCCTTATCCCCCTGGCGCTGATCACGTGGCGGGACAGTCACGCGTACGTCAGTGCCGAGGTGCTGTATCGCACGACGATCGACAGGAATCCGGAGGCGTCGATGGCGCACAACAACCTGGCGGGCCTGCTGCTCGAACGGCAGCCGCCGGCGGCGGCTGAGGCGTTGGTGCACGCCCGAGCGGCGGTGGCACTGGCGCCGCAGCGCGCCGCGACGCATTTCAATCTGGGGCTGGCGCTCGAAGCGAGCGGGGATCCCGCCGGCGCCGCAACGGCGTATCGAGCGGCGATTGCCCGTACGTCGGCCGCGAAGGCCGGTGCCATGCGCGTCGCACAGATTCACGATCGGCTCGCCGGTGTGTTGCAGGCGAGCGGACGCGCCGAGGAGGGGCGTGCGGAAGCGGCCATTGCCAGCTCGCTGATGGCCGGGTTGGCAGGGGATGCCACGAGGCGGGACACCGGCACACAGGAGGACCAAATCCATGCCGCGATGGCGTTGCTCGACGCAGGTCGCGCCGTCGACGCGGTGGGGCCACTGGCGCGCCTCGCTGAGCAGTTTCCGGGTCGGATGGACGTGCGTTACGCGCTGGGCCTGGCATTTCAGCAACTGAAGCAATTCGATCGGGCCGTCGAATCATTCCAGGTGGTGATCGCCGCCGAGCCAAAGCGGGTCGGCGCACGGCAGCACTTGGGCAGCGCGCTGCATTCACTCGGCCGTCGAGAGGAAGCCGTGGCGGCGTATCAGGACGCGCTGGCCCTCGATCCGTTGTCCGCGGATACGCACAACGATCTGGGCGTGGCACTGGCCGAACTGCGGCGGTTCAGCGAGGCCGAGCCGCACTTTGCCGAAGCGCTGCGGTTGAATCCCAATGACGCGCAGGCGAAGGACAACCTGATGCGAACCCGTCAAATCATTCAGCGCGGAGGCCGGGGCGGCGGACTTGACAATTAATTTAGTTGAAACTAAATTATCTAGGTGTTGACCGACCCGGCCGTGCTGACCGCGATCGCTTCGCCACGGCGGCGCGAAATCCTGCGGCTGATATGGGCAGCCGAGCGCGGCGCCGGCGAGATTCGGCAGGCGATGCCCGACGTCAGTTGGGGCGCGGTGTCGCTGCAACTGCGGGCGCTTTCCGAGGCGGGACTAGTGGCCTGCCGGATGCAAGGCCGCCGACGTTTCTATCGCGCCGATCGACAGCGGCTCGAGAGCGTCGCGGACATGCTCGAAAGCATGTGGGCCGACGCGCTCTGGAAGCTCAAGCTCGCTGCGGAACTTGAGGCCACACGGCGCGGTCCCAAGAAGGTCCAAGGGCCTGCCCGCCGAAGCCTTGGCGAAGGCGGGTCCAAGGGTCCAAAGGTCCGGACAGCAAGAATCAAACGCGTTCAGCGATCCAAGAAGTGAGAACCGCATATGTCATTGCCATATCAGCTCGATCGCATCGTCACCATCGCGGCGCCGCGCGAGACGGTCTTCAGCTTCTTCACGGACAGCGCGCGCTGGGCGACGTGGTGGGGGGCAGGGTCGACGATTGATCCGACCGTGGGAGGCCGGGTCGTGATCAAGCTGCCAGGGAACACGGAGGTGGGCGGGGAAGTGCTCGAGCTGCACGCGCCGCAGCATCTGTGCTTCTCCTATGGCTACGCGTCCGGCAAGCCATTTCCACCCGGCGCATCCCGCGTGACGATCCGGCTCGAAGAAGCGGGATCGGCGACGCGTTTGCATCTCACTCATGAGTTTCCGGATGACGCCTCGCGCCATGAGCACGTGCAGGGCTGGCGCTATCAGCTCTCCCTGTTCAGCAACGCAGTTCTGGATGTGGTTCACGCTCAGGCCTCCGACAAGGTGGATGCCTGGTTCGCGCTGTGGGCCGAGCACGATACGGCGCTGCGCGGCGCGGCCCTCGCCAGAATCGCATCGCCGGCCGTGTCGTTTCGCGATCGCTACAGCATGATCGACGGCACAAGTGACCTATCTGAACACATCGCGGCCGGGCAGCGTTTCATGCCGGGCATCGTGCTGCAGCGCCGCGGCCAGGTGCGCCACTGCCAGGGCACGGTGATCGCCGATTGGGCCGCCGTCGGGAAAGAGGGCGCGACCATCGGCACCGGGTCGAACGTGTTCATGATGGGCGCCGACGGACGGATCACCGGCGTGACGGGTTTCTGGGGATAAGAGAAGTCAGAAGTCAGAAGTCAGAAGTCAGAAGTTAGAAGTTAGAAGTTAGAAGTTATTTCACGATCGGCGTCACGACGAGCTTCCGGATCGTGACGCCGCTGTGGTCGCCTTGAACCAGCAGCGGTCCGGGCGCGAGTTCATCGTTGTCGAGCATGCCGCCGGTCACGCCGAGAATAACGGTGTTGTCCTGCACGCGCTGCCCGTTCAACGTCACCGTCACCCGATTGCCGACGAGCACCGCTTCCATCGTTTGCCACTCGCCCTCAGGCTTGCTGGCTTTGAGGAGTGGCGGCGTGCGCCCGTAGATCGACATGTGGCTGAGAATCGCGGGCGTCTTCGTGTCGGCGAAGTCCTCGAGCAACTGCAGCTCGTAGCGGCCGCGCAGATAGATACCACTGTTGCTTTCGTGTCCCAATTTGTATTCCGCCTCGATCTTGAAGTTGAGGAACTTCTCCTTCGAGACGAGGTTGTTGGCCGTCGCACGTGGGGCCGCCGGGTCAGTCGGGATGTTGGTCATAGCGCCGTCCACGATTGACCAGCCCATGGGCCGATTGGCGACCTGCACGCCCCACATGTCGAGCGACTTGTTGTCGAAGAGGACGACTGGTGTGCCGTAGGTGTGTTTGGCGTTGGCGTCAGACGGGGGCCAGGTCGGCGGGCGCACACCGACCCAATTCACCACACGCTCGGTCGGCGGCGGTGGCGGCGGCGCGTTCGGATCGACGGCCGCCCCGCGCCCGCGGCCGCCGCGTCCCTGCGTCACGCTGTGATGGCCGATCAACTTGTCGCCTTCAATCGTCGCGTGATACTCAGGTCCGTTCGGGCGTTCCGCGGTGCCCGCACGAAAAATCAGCTCGCCGTTCTCGACCTTGACGATGCCGAGGGGCGCGGGATTGCCGACGCGATTCAGAAACATCGCCTTCAGCTGTCCGGCCTCCTCGGTCACTTCCAGCCAGTAGATCTGGGCGGTGTCCGGTCCCGTACCGTTGATATTCCAGGCGCCGAGGAACGGTTTGGCCTGCGAGGTGGATGTGATCACCCGCGGCCCGCCAGACGCCCCCAACGCGACGCCCGTCATCACCAATGACCCGAGAAGGAGATATGTGCGCATAGGGGAATGCTAACAGGTAACGACATGTGAGGGTGGGGCCGACCTGTCGTACCCGTCGTACCTGTCGTACCTGTCGTACCCGTCGTAGAATGTCCGCCTATGCAGGTCATCCGAAGCCGCGAACAATTTGACGTCTGTGTCGTGGGGTCTGGCGCCGGCGGCGGGATGGCCGCCAAGGTGCTCACCGAATCCGGTGCACGGGTCCTCATGCTCGAAGCGGGTACGGACTGGGATCCGGTCAAGGATTCCAAGATGTTCGCCTGGTCGTATGACTCGCCGCGGCGTGGCGGATCGACGACGGACCGGCCGCTCGGCGAGTTTTTGGCCGCGAATGGCGGCTGGACGATTGAGGGCGAGCCCTACAACAGCGTGGCCGGCGCTACGTTCGACTGGTTCCGCTGTCGCATGGTCGGCGGACGAACGAACCACTGGGGCCGCATTTCGCTGCGCTATGGTCCCGACGATTTCCAGCGCAAGACGCTCGACGGTCTGGGTGACGATTGGCCGATCACGTACGAAGATGTGAAGCCGTACTACGACGCGATCGACAAGTTCATCGGCATTTTTGGGACGAACGAGGGATTCCGCAACGAACCGGATGGCTTCTTTCAGCCGCCGCCGGCGCCACGCTGCTACGAGCTCCTGATCAAGGACGCGGCCACCAAGCTGCGGATTCCGTGCGTGCCGTCGCGGATGTCGATTCTCACGCAGCCGATTGGCGATCGGCCGGCCTGCCACTACTGCGGCGAATGCGCGCGCGGCTGCGCGATGCACTCGAACTTCTCGTCGCCGTCCGTCTTGCTGCCGCCCGCGATGAAGACCGGCCGGCTCACGTTGCGCACCAACGCCATGGCGCGCGAGGTCACGGTCGACGCGAACGGACTCGCGAACGGCGTGCTCTACATCGACCGCCGCACGGGACAGGAGAACCACGTGTCTGCGCGCGTGGTTGTGTTGGCCGCCAGTGCGTGCGAAACGGCGCGGATCCTGCTCAACTCGAAGTCGTCGAAGTTCCCGCATGGCCTGGCGAATTCCAGCGGGACGGTCGGGAAGTATCTGACGGACTCGACCGGCGTCGGCGTGACGGGGTTCATTCCCAAGCTGATGAACGGCATTCCGCACAACGAAGACGGCATTCAGGGCGCGCACCTCTACATTCCGTGGTGGGAAGACAACAAGAAGCTGGATTTCCCGCGCGGCTATCACGTGGAACTGTCGGGCGGACGCCGGATGCCCTCGGCCGGTTTTGGCGGCAGCATCCAGCGCTTCAGCGGCTACGACAATGGCCGCGACATTGGCGGCTACGGCAAACAGCTGAAGGACGACTACCGCCGCTTCTATGGTGCGACGGTCGGCTTCGCGGGTCGCGGCGAGATGATTCCCAACGCCGACAGCTACTGCGAGATCGATCCGAACACGGTGGACAAGTTCGGCATTCCCGTGCTGCGCTTCAAGTTCAAGTTCAGCGATCACGAAATCAATCAGGCGAAGCACATGCAGGAGACGTTCCGCGCCATCATCGATCAGATGGGCGGCACGTCGATGGGCAACATGCCGTCGAAGGAATCGGGCTACGGCCTCGCCACCGGCGGCCGCATGATCCACGAGATCGGCACCACGCGCATGGGCAACAACCCGTCCACGTCCGTGCTCAACAAGAACTGCCAGGCGCACGATGTGAAGAACGTCTTCGTGACCGACGGCGGTCCGTTCGTGACCCAATCCGACAAGAACCCGACGTGGACGATTCTGGCGCTGGCGATGCGCACGAGCGAGTTCATCGCGGCCGAGCGCAAGAAGGGGAGTCTCTGATGCCGACCATGAATCGTCGTCAACTCTTGCAGGCGCTGGCGGCGGCCCCGATGGCCGCAGCCGCGATTTCGTGGACCGAAGCCGACGTGCACGCGGCGAGTCGGGCGGCCGATGAGGCGCTGCAGACGGCGCAGCGGACCAATCGGCGCTACACGCCGAAGTTCTTCACGGCGCACGAATGGGCGACCGTCGGCCTGATGGTCGACCTGATCATTCCGCGCGATGAGAAGTCGGGCAGTGCGACCGAGGCCGCCGTGCCGGAGTTCATGGACTTCATGATGATCGATCAGCCGACGCGGCAGAGCGCGATGCGTGGCGGACTGGCGTGGATCGATCACGAATGCCAGCAGCGTCACGACAAATCGTTCGTGGGGTGCACCGACGCCCAGCGCGCCGCGATGCTCGACGACATTTCCTGGCCGCGCAAGGCACGGCCGGAGATGGCCGCCGGCGTTGCCTTCTTCAACAGCTTCAGGGACCTCACCGCCAGCGGGTTCTTCACGAGCAAGATGGGCATGGCGGATCTGCAATACGAGGGCAATACCTTCGTGCCGAACTGGACCGGCTGTCCGCCAGAGGCGATTAAGAAATTGGGGCTTTGAAGGTCCAAGGGTCCAAAGGTCCATGGTCCAAAGGTCCGCTGCACGCGGGCCAGACCGTCGGACCCTTGGACCTTTGGACCTTTGGACCCTTGGACCTTTGGACCCTTGGACCTTTGGACCCTTGGACCGACATGACTACAGTAAACGTCGCACTCATCGGCTACGCCTTCATGGGGCGGGCGCATAGCAATGCGTATCGCCAGGTCACGCCGTTTTTTGGACCGCGGCTCACGCCTCGGCTGAAAGTGTTGTGCGGCCGGACGAAATCGGACGTTCAGAAGGCCGCGCGGACGCTGGGTTGGGATGAGGCGGCGACCGATTGGGAAGCGGTCGTCAATCGCCCCGACATCGACATCGTGGACATCTGCACGCCGGGCGACTCGCATGCCGAGATTGCCATTGCCGCCGCGCGGGCCGGCAAGGCCGTGTTGTGCGAGAAGCCGCTGGCTAATACCGTGCGGGAAGCCGAGCAGATGCTGGCCGCCGTGCGCAAGGCCGGCGTCGTGCACATGGTCTGCCACAACTATCGCCGCGTGCCGGCCGTGATGCTGGCGCAGCACATCATCGCGAGCGGCCAACTGGGTGAGGTTCGTCATTTTCGCGGCACCTACCTCCAGGACTGGATCACCAATCCGGACTTTCCGTTCGCGTGGCGATTTGACAAGAAGAAAGCCGGGTCCGGCGCGCTCGGCGACATCGGCGCACACGTCATCGATCTCGCGCGATTCCTGGTCGGTGAAATCGCTGAAGTCTCCGGTGACTTGAAGACGTTCATCAAGACGCGGCCGCTGCCGGGCCAGCCGGGACAGCGCGGGCGCGTGACCGTCGACGACGCCGCGATGGCGCTGGCGCGATTTACGAATGGCGCGACCGGCACGATTGAAGCGACGCGGTTGGCAACCGGACGCAAGAATCACAATCGATTCGAAATCAACGGCAGCAAGGGCAGCCTCGTATTCGACCTTGAGCGCATGAACGAACTCGAGCTGTACCTCGAATCGGGACCCAAGACGCAGCGCGGCTTCCGGCGGATTCTGGTGACTGAATCCGATCATCCGTTCGTCAAGGCGTGGTGGCCGCCCGGGCACATCATCGGCTACGAACATACGTTCACGCACACCGTCTACGATTTGCTCGAAGCGATGGCCGATCGTCGCATCCCGTCGCCCAATTTCGCCGACGGGCTCAAGACGCAGAAGGTCCTCGACGCAATCGAACGATCGGCGGCGACCAGACGGTGGCGGGCGGTTTGATGGAGCCCGGGGTCTTTAGACCCCGGGAAACAAGATGAAACTTGGTGTTTTCGCTGTTCTCTTTGGCTCGAAGCCATTCGAAGAAACCCTCGACTACCTGGTTGATCTCGGCCTGGAAGCCGTCGAGATCGGCACGGGCGCGTATCCGGGCGACGCGCATTGCCAGCCGAAGGCGTTGCTCAATGACAGCCGGAAACTGGCCGCGTTCAAGGACGCCGTTCATCGGCGAGGCCTGGTCATTTCCGCGCTGAGTTGTCACGGCAATCCGCTGCATCCGGATCGCAAAATCTCGAAGGCGCACCACGAGACGTTCGTCGATACCGTCGCGCTCGCGAAGAAGCTCGATGTGTCCACCGTGATCACGTTCAGCGGTTGTCCGGGTAGCGACGCGTCCGCGAAGCAGCCCAGTTGGATCGTCTCGCCCTGGCCACCGGAGTTCGGCGTCGCGCTCGAGTGGCAGTGGAAGGAGCGCGTGCTGCCGTATTGGAAGGACACGGCGAAGATCCTCAAGTCCGCCGGCGTTCGCGTCGCGGTCGAAATGCACCCGAACTTCGTGGCCTATAACGCGGAGACGATGTTGAGGCTGTCGGCCGTGGCGCCGGGCGTCATCGGCTGCAACTTCGATCCGAGCCATCTGTTCTGGCAGCAGGCCGATCCCATCGCGGCCATTCGCGCGCTGCGCGATTCGATTTATCACGTGCACGCCAAGGACTGCCGCATCGACGCGGCGAATACCGCCGTGAACGGCGTGCTCGACAGCAAGAACTACACGCGCGAACTCGAACGGTCCTGGATGTTCCGTACCGTCGGTTACGGTCACGACGCGCTGGTCTGGAAGGACATTGTTACGAATCTCCGGCTGGTCGGCTATGACCACGTGTTGAGCATCGAGCACGAAGACAGCGTGATGTCCGGCGCCGAAGGCCTCAAGAAGGCCATCGAGTTCCTACGTGGCGTCGTCATCGCGGAGCCCAGGGGCGAAGCCTACTGGGCTTAGACGAAGGACGAAGGACGAAGGGCAAAGGGCAAAGGGCAAAGGAGTGACGCCGCACCGCGCCCTGAAGCTACTCGTTCTCATCCTTCGTCTCGACGGCGCAGTCACAGTCCTGGCGTTCGGCGCGATGCTGCTGCCGGTCGACTGGGTAGCGGACACGCATCGCTGGCTCGGGTTGGGTGATTTCCCGAATGCGCCGGTGACCGACTACCTTGTGCGCTCGGTCTGCGCGCTCTACGGCTCCTTCGGCGTGCTCTTCCTGCTCGTTGCCGGCGATCCCCTGCGCTACCAGCGCATCGTCCGCTACATCGGCGTGATGCACATCATTTTTGGCGTGCTCATGATCCCGATCGACTTGCACGCCGGCATGCCGGCGTGGTGGACGATGATCGAAGGCCCGCCGTTGGTGGGCGTGGGTGTGCTCACGCTCTTTCTGTTGAACCGCGCCGCAAGGGCGTGAGGTCGGCCTGACTGGCGGTAAGATTCCCCGCGTGTCCGTTGAGCCCGGTACCCGCCTCGGCCCATACGAGATCCTCTCGCTGATTGGCGCCGGCGGCATGGGCGAGGTGTATCGCGCCCGTGACACGCGCCTGAATCGCGACGTCGCGATCAAGATTCTTCCCGACCGCATGGCGCGAGACGACTCGCGGCGCGCGCGATTCGAGCGCGAAGCCCAGGCCATCGCCGCGCTGTCGCATCCCAACGTGCTGGCCATCTTCGACATTGGCTCCGAAGACGGCCGCCTGTTCGTGGTTACGGAACTGCTGGTGCGAGACGCTGCGCGAACGTCTGCGTCATGGTCCGCTGGCCGCGCGCAAAGCGATCGACTGGGCGGCGGGCCTCGCGCACGGCCTGGCCGCGGCGCACGAGAAGCAAGTCGTCCATCGCGATCTCAAACCCGACAACATTTTTCTGACCGGCGACGGTCGCGTGAAGATTCTGGACTTCGGCCTCGCGCGGCACGTGGGGGGCCCTGGGTCTAAAGACCCAGGGCTCCATGGAGACGACCCCGGGCTCCAACAGGAAACGCACACCGGTTTCGCCATGACGGACCCAGGAACGGTCATGGGCACCGTCGGCTACATGGCGCCCGAGCAGGTGCGCGGCCTGGCCGTGGACGCGCGTGCCGACCTGTTTTCACTGGGCGTCGTGCTCTACGAAATGCTGACCGGTGAGCGTGCGTTCCATCGCGAGACCGCGGCGGAGACGATGACCGCCATTCTGAAAGAAGAATGCCCGGACCCGAGCATTGGGCGCCCGCACCTCCCTCCCGGACTCGATCGCATCGTCCGACACTGCCTCGAAAAGAATCCGAAGGAGCGATTTCAGTCAGCGCATGACGTGGCGTTCGCACTGGAAGCGCTGTCGGAGCCCGCCCACGCCGGCGGACCGGCCGCAACCGCGATACGAGGGGCAGGCACGCGATCGAATCGCGGCATGCTTGCCGTTCTCGGATTAGGCGTTCTCGCGACGACGGCGATCGCGTGGACGTTCCTTCCATCGTTATGGTCTAACAATTCCACGTCGGCGCCCATCGCCGTGGGAACGGCCACTCAGGTGACCGCCGAAGACGGATTGGAGATCGACGCCACGCTTTCTCCTGACGGCAAGCTGCTGGCGTACTCGGCCGGATATGCGAGGCGGATGCGCATCTTCATCCGGCCCGTCGCCGGTGGGCGCCTCCTCACATTGTCGGAGAGTGAGTCTGCTTTCGAGTACCAACCACGGTGGTCTCCCGATGGCAGCCAGATTCTGTTTCTGCGGCCCGAAGGCGTGTTTGTCGCGTCCTCGCTTGGAGGATCGGCGCGCCAGGTCGCCGCTGGCTCGTTCGCGGGCGCGAGTTGGCTGCCCGACGGTGCGCGCGTGCTGCTGGTTCGCACGACGTCGCTGGCGATCGTGCCGCTCGCCGGTGGCGCTGAAAAGAAACTGATGGACGGCGGCACCGACCTGCATTCGTGCGCGTGGTCGCCGACAGGCGAATGGGTGGCCTGCTCAGATGGTAATAGTCAGTCCGTGTTGCCGGGCCGCGGATTCGCGAACGTCGCCCCCAGCGCCATCGTGATCGCGCCCGCGGCCGGCGGCGCGTTCGTGACGGTCGCGGAACGAACAGGCGTCAATCTCAGCCCGACCTGGTCGATGAACGGCCGCCAGCTGTACTTCGTGTCGAACCGCGAAGGCCCGCGCGACATCTACGTGATGGACGTCGAGGCGCGTGGCGCACACGGCGCAGCCAGGCGTGTGACGACGGGTCTCAACGTACAGTCGATGTCCTTCGCATCCACCTTCGATCGCCTGACGTACGTCACGTCGTCCATGCGCGCGAACATCTGGTCGATCGCGATTCCAGCGAGCGGACCAATTGATGCCACCGGTGCCCACGCAGTTACCAGCAGCAATCAAGTCGTGGAATCGATCATGGTCTCGCGGGACCGGAAGTGGCTGCTCTTCGATTCGACGTTCCATCAGAACGCGGAAATCCTGCGGATGCCGATGGGCGGCGGGCCGACCGAGATTGAACGATTGACCACGGATCCCGCCGAGGACTTCGCACCCGATCTGTCGCCAGACGGGCGCCTTTTCGCCTATCAGTCCTGGCGAGGCGGTACGCGGGACATCTACGTCCAGCCGATCGATGGCGGCGCCGCGCAAGCGCTGACCGCGACGCCGGGACAAGAGAGTTACCCGCGCTGGTCACCGGATGGACGCGCGATCTCGTTCGTGGACCAGGTCACCTTCATTCACGAAGTCGTTCACGGCAATCTGTTCGTCATGCGCCGCCAGGACGATGGACGCTGGGGTCAGCCGGCGCTGGTCGTGGATAACACCGAGACGCAGGGCATGTGGATGCGGCGGCCTGATGGCGATCGGCTGGCGTACGCCCGCCTGGGGCGCGTTGAGTTGATCAACCCGGAGACCCGCACGTCGCAAGTGGTGTACGCGCCTGCACCCGGCTCAACCGATCCATTTGCCTGGAGCGTGGCCGTCGGCGACGATGCGAATACGCTGTACTTCAAGAGCGGCGATGCCGATGGCCGCACGACGATCTGGTCCGTTCCGGTCGGCGGCGGCCGGCCGCGGCTCCTCGTGCGCTTCACCGATCCGAATCGCCAGTCCATCCGGCCCGACTTCGCCGTTGGCGCCGGCCGGTTCTTCTTCACCATCGAGGATCGCCAGGCCGATATCTGGGTGGCGGACGTGAGCAAGAAGTAGGCGCGAAAAAATGTAAGCAATCAAATCGCCCGAATCGTCCTAACTGGCGTCTAATCACCGTCAGCGCCACATCTCAGCCCCCGGAGGTACGTCATGCACGTCACCGGAAGACCCGTTCGGGCACTTTTCGCGGCCGGCCTGGCCATTTTGGCGGGAATCTCAACCGCCACCCTCAGCGGCCAAATCGTCGCGGTTCAATCGGGACAGACCGGACAAACGCCGCCGGCCAACGGCCAGTCCATCCCCGAGCCGCCGAAGGGTACCGGTATCCTCATTGGCCAGGTTATTGATGCCGGGACCAAGCGGGGGATTCCGGGCGCGACGGTCAGCATTTCGAGCGCTACACCGCCCGCAGCGTCTCAGATGGTCGTGCTGCCCACCGGCGAGATGATCAACGTCGCCGGCGGACCGGCCGCTCCGCCACCCGCCGCGAACGAAGCGCCCCGGCAGCTGCTCACCGATGCTTCCGGCCGTTTCATGTTTCGGAGTCTGGCCGCGGGTCGCTATTCGATTCGGGTGACCGCATCGCCCTACCTTGCCGGCGGCTACGGTGCGAATCGTCCGGGCGCCACCGCGCAGACGGTCGAACTGACGCGCGACGATGAAAAGCGCGATGGGATCGTCGTCAGGATGTGGAAGGGCGCGAGCATCAGCGGCACGGTCGTCGATGAGGCCGGCGAGCCCGCTATCGGCGTGGGAGTCCGATCGTTCCGGCGCACGGTGACGAACGGCCGGACGCGTCTGCAGAACTATGGTTCAGGCACGACTGATGATCGCGGTGTTTACCGCCTCAGCAGCCTGATGCCGGGCGACTATTTCGTCGGAATCATTTCCGCGAGTACGACCATGCCCGCGAGCACGGCAGACGCGTTCACGCAACTGATGTACTCGGGAGGTAATCTTTCAACATCGGAGCTGTACCGCGATCTGATGAGTTCCGGGTCGGCGGCCCTCAACATGATGATGGACGGCTCGTCGGGCGGCTATCGCGTCGGGGACCTCGTGTTCCGGCAGGGTGGCAACAGCCCAGGGATGTCGGGGGCAGGAGGCGCGCCGGCGCCGGGTGCGGACGAGCGGGTGCTGACGTATCCGTCGACGTTCTATCCGAACGCGTCTGTGATTGCGCAGGCCACTCCGATCACGCTCGCATCGGGCGAGGATCGCGGGCGGATCGATCTCCAGCTGAAGTTACTGCCCTCGATGCGCGTGTCCGGAACGGTGACGGGTCCGGACGGCCCTCTGCGCAATCTTGGCGTGCGGCTTCTGCCGGCCGGCGCCGATGAGTTTGTGTCCGACACGCAGGTCGAAGCGGCCAGTTCGATGACTGATGCGAACGGCGCGTTCACGTTTCTCGGCGTGACACCTGGTGCGTACACGCTCAAGACCCTTCGCATTCCGCGCCCGATGCCGACGCCGTCAAGAGGTACGCCGTCCTCGATGGTCGAAGTGACGGGACCAGGCGGGATGGTGATGGGCATGAGCATGGGGGCCGGCACCTCGGCTACTCCGCCGCCACCACCGCCACTGCCGGTGGAACCGACGGTGTGGGCCACGACGCCGGTGTCGGTCGGCGACACCGATGTGGTGGGGCTGTCGATCGTGTTGCAAACCGGAGCCCGGCTCAGTGGCCGCATCGTATTTGACGGTGACGGTGAAAAGCCAACGCCCGATCAGGTGCAACAGACCCAGATATTGATGGCCGCAGTGACGACGACGTCGCCCACGGTCGCCAGGCGGGTGGAATCGGACGGCACGTTCGCGACAGGTGGCTATCCGCCCGGCAAGTACCTGCTGTCGGCTTCCACCATGCCGGTCGTTGCCGGTAAATGGAGATTCAAATCGGCGACGCTTGGCGGTCGCGTCGTTTCGGACGAGGGGCTCGACATACAAGGCGAAGATGTGGCGGGCATTGTCATTACTTTTGTCAGCATGCTCGGCGAAATCAACGGGACAGTGAAGAACGACAGGGGCGCGCCGGATCAAACGAGCTCGGTCGTCGTGATCCCTGCTGACTCGACGGCCTGGAAGCAGGGCGTGATCAATGCCCGCCGTGTGCGCAGCGTGCGCGTGACCACCACCGGCGCCTTCACGTTCGCGGACCTGCCGCCTGGCGCCTACTACGTTGCCGCGATAGCCGACGATTTGCCGGACAACTGGCAACTGGCGGCCACGCTGGATGCCATCACACGCATGGCCGCGCGTGTCGTCATTGCTGACGCCGCCAAAGTCAGTCAGACGCTCACGTCCCGACCGATTCGCTGAGGTGGCCATGCGTTATGACAATGTCCGCCGTGTGAATGTCCGCGCCGCCGTGCTCGCATGCGCCGCCGGCGTGATCTCCATCGCCGTTGTCTCCGCGCAGCAGCCGCGCTCGCAGATGCCGCCGTTGCCGCCATCGATCGGCACCGCCGAAATCAGTGGCACGGTCATGACGGACGACGCGAATCCGCGCCCCATTCGGCGCGCCGTGGTGACGCTGAGCATGGCGTCGATTCCGACTGGCCGATCGACAACCACCGACGACAATGGCCGGTTTATTTTCCGGCAACTGCCGGCCGGCAACTACAGCGCGCCACGCGCGACGAAGCCCGGCTACGTTTCAGCCACGTATGGCGAGAAGCGGGTCGGTGGTATCGGTACGCCCGTCACACTGGTCGACGGCCAGCGTCTGGCGATGACTTTCAAGATGCTGCGCGGCGGCGTCATCACGGGCACGCTGGTCGATCAGGGCCGCCCCGCGGTCTCGTTCAGTGTGCAAGCCACAGCAGTTCGCGTGGTCGACGGCGTGCGCACCGCGTCATACGGCTACTACTACGATGCCAACGGATATGGCGCGACAGACGACCGCGGCATCTATCGGATCTTCGGCCTGCCGCCCGGTGACTACATCGTCTCCGTTTCCGCCAGGTCGTCCTCGACCGGTGCTCCTGTACGGCCGATCACGGACGAGGAAATGCAGTGGGCGCAGCAGCAGCTTCAAGGCGCTGCCGGCGGGGCCGTAACGCCGGCGCCGGGAGGCACAGCCGCGCCACCGCCGGCGCAGGCCGTGGCCCTGGCACCCGTGTATTACCCGGGCACGACCGTCGTGGCGCAAGCCACGCTGGTCACATTGGTCGCCGGCCAGGAACGCGGCGGCGTGGACTTCGGCCTGCAGTCCGTTCCCACCGCGCGTATCGCGGGCACAGTCGTGGGCCTCGATGGGCAGCCCGCGGCCACGGCCCAGGTCACCCTCGTGCCGCGAGTCGATACGTCGACATCCCAAATGGATTTCCTGCTTGACTCGATGATGATGGGCCGTCCGACGGTGACCGAAGGCAAGTTTTCGATCCCAGCGGTGAAGCCGGGTGACTACACGATTGCCGTGCGCGGCGCGGCCGGATCTGCGGCGTCCGGCCCGGGCCGTGGCGGGCCGCCTCCGGCCATGACCCTCTGGGCAAGCGCGGACGTCCGCGTCAACGGCGTGGACCAGACGGATCTCGTGCTTCGCCTCGCGCCGGGCATCGATATCGCTGGCCGTGTCACGTTCGAGGGCGGCGAGACAGAGAAGCCGGTGGATCTCTCGACCGTCCAGGTGCGATTGCGTTCGGCACCCACGCCGGGTCTGACGGTTTCTGTCGGGGCTGGTGCGGCCCCCGTGAATGCCGATGGCACGTTCGTCCTCAAGGGCGTCACGCCTGGCCGCTATCTCGTGTATTCGTATGTGCCCAGTACGTCGGTGACGCCGATTTGGACGATGAAGTCGGCGCGTGTCGGGGACGTTGACGCCGGCGATTTTCCCTTCGAAGTGGGAGCAGGCCGCGATCCGTCCGATATCTCGATTACCTACACCGACAAGATGGGCGAGTTGTCGGGGAGGCTCCTCGATGGTACCGACAAACCGACGTCGCAGCTCTCAATCATCTTGTTTCCGGTCGACAAGGCGATGTGGTCGCAGACCTCTCGCCGAATCCGGCAGCCCATTCGGCCCGCGAACGACGGTGCTTTCAAGTTCACGGGTCTGTTGGCCGGGGAGTATTTCCTGGCGGCGCTGAGCGACTTCGAACAGGCGGACGTTTACAAGCCCGAATTCCTCGATCAGGTCGCGGCGGTGGCGATGAAAATCACGATTGGCGACGGCGAAAAGAAGATCCAGGATTTGAAGATCGCCGGCGGCTTGCGATAATCGAGATCGAGTGAAATGCCTCGTCTCCTGGTCGTCGGGCAAAGACAGTGCGTGGCTCGTGCACGCACTGCGCACGCAACACGTTGAGATCGGCGCGCTGCTGACGACGATTAACGCCCCGGCGCAGCGGGTCGCCATGCACGGCGTGCGCGTTTCGGTGCTCGAGGCCCAAGCCGGCGCGATCGGATTGCCGCTCTGGACCGTGCCCATTCCTTCGCCGTGTCCCAACGAGGTTTATGAGGAGGCCATGGCCGGGGCCGTGCGACGGGCCCTTGTAGAAGGCTTCACGCACGTGGCGTTTGGCGATTTGTTTCTCGAGGACATCCGGCGCTATCGCGAAGACCGGCTCGCGGGCACCGGCCTGACGCCCTTGTTCCCGTTGTTCGATGCGGACGCCACAGCGACGGCCCGGCTGGCCCGCGACATGATCGCCGCCGGTCTCCGCGCCCGCATCACGTGCCTGGATCCGCGTGTGATCGGCCGCGAGTTCGCCGGTCGCGAATTCGACGCCGCACTACTCAAGGACCTGCCCGATTCGATTGATCCGTGCGGGGAGCGCGGCGAGTTCCACACGTGTGCCTATGCCGGACCGATGTTCAAGCGCCCGCTGGCTCTTGAGACCGGTATCACGGTCGAACGCGACGGTTTCGTATTCACGGATGTCCTGTTGCCGGCCCCGATGACGATATGAGCACGTACCCGCGGCGGATTGTGTGTCTGACGGAAGAGACGACGGAGACGTTGTACCTCCTGGGGCAAGGCGATCGCGTGGTCGGTGTGTCCGGCTATACCGTGCGTCCGCTGGCGGCGCGCCAGAAGCCCAGAGTGTCCGCGTTCATCAACGCGCGCTTCGACAAGGTCGAAGCGTTGCAGCCGGATCTCGTGTTGGCCTTTTCGGATCTTCAGGCGGATCTTGTCGCTGAACTCACCAAGCGTGGTCTCACGGTGATGACGTTCAATCAGCGGAGCGTGGCCGAGATTCTGCAAATGGTGCGCGTGCTCGCCGGCATGGTGGGATGCGAGCGCGAAGGGGCGATGCTGGTGGCGTCCTTGATCGCCAGGCTGGATCAGATTCGAGAGTCCGCGTCACGTTTTCCACGGCGGTTCCGCGTGTTCTTCGAAGAGTGGGACGAGCCGCTCATCTCCGGCATCCGATGGGTCGAGGAGATTGTGGACATCGCCGGAGGCGCACCCATATTTCCCGAACTGGCTGACGCCCGGCTCGCGCGCAATCGGATCGTTGACGCGGCCGAGGTCGCACGACGCGATCCGGAAGTCGTGTTCGCGTCCTGGTGCGGGAAGAGGATGAAGCGCGCGACCATTTGCGGGAGGCCGGGTTGGAACGCCGTCGCGGCCGTCCGCGAGAATCGGATCTTCGAAGTGAAGTCCACCTATATCCTGCAGCCGGGCCCGGCATCGCTCACGGTCGGGATTGGCCTCGTGCATGACATACTCTGCCGTTTGCATGGCCTCGACAACACGACCGACCGAACCGATCCGTCTGCCTGAGGCTACGGCCTCACATGGCGCGAGACGGCATGCCCTGGTCGTCGTCTTGATGGCCCTCGCGTCGACGACGTGTTCGCGTCCTGCGCCCGACGCGGCTCCGCCGCCGCCAAACCCGCTCACGATGGCGGTTGCGTGGAAGCAGACGGCGGCCGAGTACGACGCGCTCTACTACCAGGGGTTCAACATCGCGACGGATCGCGTGAAACAGGCCATTCAGGCCCGTCCCGCCTCAACCGTCCGCGACCTGCCGCTCGCCGTCATCGCCGATCTCGACGACACCTTGCTGGACACGCGCGGCTACTGGCGCGCGCTGCTAGCCGACGGGCTCGAGTTGTTCGACGATGCGCGATGGGATGCATGGGTGGCGGGTAACGGCCCGAAGGCGAGTCCGGGCGCCACGGAGTTTCTCCAGTTCTGTCACATGGCGAACGTGCGCGTGTTCGTCGTGACCAGCCGCGACCAAGGGGACAAGACGTTCGACCTCGCGCTGGCCAACATCAAGGCCGCGGGATTGCCGTACGTCGAGCCTGACCATCTCACCGTCGTAATGGGCGGTTCCAACAAAGAACCTCTCCAGGCCGAGATTGCGCGCACTCACGCCGTCGTCGCCTTCCTCGGCGACAACCTGAATGATTTTGCGCGCGCGTATTACCTGACCGGCGTCGATGACCGTCGGACTCGCATGGCGCAGGATCAGGCCGAGTTCGGCCGCAAGTTCATCCTGTTTCCGAATCCCACCGACGGCCACTGGATCCGTGCGATTCTGGGCGATTCCGAGCCCACGCCGACGAAGGAGACGCGCGAAGCTCTGCGGAAAGCCGCGGCAGGCAAGTAGGAAAGGCCGGAGGCGGGTATAATTCAGCCCGCGTGTCCGTGCCTGTTGCCCCTTCCCCCAATTTCTCCGGAATCGATGCCTCAGACGTCAGGAACGCTCTGGCGGCGTACCGGGGTCCGCGTAACGCGGCCAGCAGTACGCAGTTGATCCTGACCCTGACGCTGTTCGTCGCCGGCTGGGTGTCCATGTGGTTCAGCCTCGCCTGGTCGTACTGGTTGACCCTGCTGCTTGCGGTGCCGACGGCCGGTATGGCTGTGAGGTTGTTCATCCTGCAACACGATTGCGGGCATGGCTCGTTCTTCTCGTCGGCCCGCGCGAATCGCATCGTCGGCACCGTGCTGAGCGCATTCACGCTGACGCCGTACGACTGCTGGAAACGCCAGCACGCGATCCACCACGCCAACAATGGTCACCTCGATCATCGGGGCATCGGAGACGTCGATACCTGGACGGTTGACGAGTACCGCGCCGCGTCACCATGGCAGCGGCTGGGGTACCGCTTGTATCGCAATCCGCTGATCCTGTTTGGCATCGGCCCGATTGTGCACTTTGGATTACTGCAGCGATTCACCTGGACGCTTCCGGGCGACTGGACGATCGAGCGACGCAGCGTGCATCTGACGAACCTTCTGGTCGTCGCCGGCATCGCGGCGTGCGTCTGGCTCGTGGGACCCTTGACGTTTCTCAAGATCCATCTCCCCGTGATGGTGATGGCCTCGTCGCTGGGCGCGTGGCTGTTTTACATCCAGCATCAGTTCGATCCCGCGCATTGGCGCCGCGATGAGGACTGGGATTACTACACCGCCGCCATCGAAGGCAGTTCGTATCTCGACATCCCGTGGGTGCTGCACTGGGTCACGGGCTACATCGGCTATCACCACGTGCATCATCTGGACAGCCGGATTCCCAACTACGCGCTGGCGCGGTCGGCGGATGCGCATCCCAGCCTGAGTCGGGCCACGCGTGTCACGCTGTGGTCGAGCGTGCGGCATCTCAATCTCAAGCTGTGGGATGAGCGTGCGCGACAGCTGATCAGTTTCGGCGAAGCCCGCCGGCGTTACCCTTAGGCCGGCGCGGGCGATCAGCCGTCGCTGCGAAAAAACCCGCACGGCGTGGCGCGGTCGATGCGCCAGTGCGCCTGTATTGCCGACATCCAAGTGGCATGAACTTCGCTTCAACTCCCGGTATTGCGCCTGAACGCGCACAGGAGGAAGCCATGCCCGCTCCTACTCGACGAAGCACCCCCATTACTCTGTGTCTGCTGGCCTGTTTTGCGACGATGGCGGCCGCGCAGGCTTCGCAGACGCCCGTGCCGGACAACCATCTGGTGGCTCCGCCGGCTCTCGCCAAGCTGGTTCCGATGGTGGAAGGCTGGACCAGGGGCGAGACGCGGATGAGCGAAATTGCGGCCGGGGCGTGCAACTACACGGCCGTGACCGTCTCCTACGGCAAAGCCGAGAACCGCGTGAAACTCACCATCGCCGACAGCGGCATGCACAACGAGAGCATCATGGCCCTGGCGTCGCCCATCGCCATTCTGCCCGCGGACTATGCCGAAACACTCCAGCCAGCCACCACGGTCAGGCGGCTGAAGATTGAAGGATCGCCGGCCCACGAGATGTGGAACGGCGAGAAGATGACCGGCGAGATCACGGTCCTCGTGGGCGGCCGGTTTGTGGTCACGGTTGAAGCGCAGAAGAGCGACAGCCTGGACACGCTTCGTCAGGTGTTTGCGGCTGTGGACCTCAAGGCACTCGCGGCGCTGAAATAGGCCGCGGCCAGGCACGCGTGCGCAGAAAAGTGTCGCGTGACATTACACTGCGCACCATGGCGAACACGCAGGATCAGCTATCCACCAAGGGCAACCTCATCCTCCGCACCCTTGCGATGCCGGGGGACACGAACCCGAACTGCGACATTTTCGGGGGTTGGAGTTTGGGTCAAACAGGTCCGCCGCGAGATCGAGGAAGCCTGGTCCCGGTTTAAGGTCACCGAGGCCCTCTTCACGTACGTTGCCATCGACGCAAAGGGGAGAAAGCGAGCGATCAAGTCCGCGCCGGCCGCATGAGAGGGGGCGCGGCCGCGCGAGGAGCGGGCGCGCCTAAGCCCCACGGACGGATCGACTTGCGGGGCGCGAGCACCAACGGAGCCCAAGGCCCAAGGCCGACCGCTCATTCACGATCAAGGAGACTCTGTTCGAACAGGCTCGCGCCTCAGCTCGCGGCGTCCGCATCCGCGTGCTTCCCGAGGTTGAAGTAAGTCACAGCCTCGTGAGCGTTGTGCGCGCGGCACCGAAGCTCGAGGTTCGACGCATCTGTCGGGCCGCCCGCGGCGAACGGCAGGACGTGGTGATACTCGAGAAATCCTGTTTCCCGACAGCGGCCATGAACTCCGACGAAGGCGCAGCGTCCCTCATCGCGAGACCAGACCTCTCGTTTCACTGCGGCGGGCACGTGGCGCCCGCGCGCGCCCTTCGCCGTTCTGGCGTGATCGGAATGGCGCGAGATTGTTCCGGCTCTCCGGCGTTCCAGTTGATCGACAAGCACAGTGAGCGCGCGGTCGATGATCGCGGCCGGATCTCCGTTCGGTGTTGTGTGGCGAAGAAGGTCGCGCGCCCGTTCGAGCTTCGAGTGTGTGGCGCCACTGATCGTGACTCGAAGCAGATAACGATCGGCTACGATCGGAGCGAGGGCCGACCGGGGCGGTGGCTTGGGAACCAATTCAGTTCGGACCGGCTGGTCGGCCACTGAGTCCGTAGGAGGCGCAACCGAGGCGGCATTGGTGTCGTCAACCAGCAACGCGCCTGGCTTCGGCGGCCCCGCGTTTGGAATCCGGCGAACGCTCGCCGGAATGTCGGGCTGCGCGTGGAGGCCTGCGACCAGCCGCTCGACATCGCGCCGGCTCGCGTGTCGCGCTGCATCAAGTAACGATTCGTGATTGTCGTCAGTCAAATGTGCGGCCAAAAGACTGATGCTCGTAAGCGTGATGTCGCCGTCAGCCAGGCGTCTGGGCAGGATGGGGAATTGCCGCGCGGCCCTTGCCGCGGTGATACGACTGTAAGCCGCAGATTCAGACAGCCTCAGCCGCTGTGTGCAATACGTGAAGAGCGACGAGTAGCCTTCGCCAAGATACAGCTTGCGCGCATCCAATTCAGCGAGGAGCGTCAGCAACTCGGCGGTCGTCCGGCGCTCATCACCGGCAGTTCGTAATGTGGCGTCGAGAAGTTCCTGGTCAGACAGCTCAGCCGCAGGCCTGACCGTTGATGCTGAAGATGTGAACGTGTTCGCCATCCATCATCTATAGCATCGTCTTTTTCGTCGCCATTGGTGGGCCCAGGAGCGAAGATCACCGGCCGGATCTTGCGGGCGGAATTTAGGTCACGGAGCGGGCTTTGTGACGAAGCCTTGCGCTCGCACGGGCTGTCGTAGCGAGCGTCCCGTCCGTCACGCGACTGACCTCTGAAAACCTGTCAAGTCCTCAAGACAAGTTTTCTGAATAATTCTTCCTCGCGCCTCAGCTCTGTCCGAACAGAGTTTGCGCCAGGGCGGCAGCGACGCCGCCCCCGCGTCGCGTGTGGCCACACGCGGGTGCCGTCAAAGCCTCCTCACCGCCGGCTTGAAAACCGGATACCATCACCGCGCGTCTGAACGGGTCGAGTTCCGCAGGTTTCAGAGGCATCCCAGGAGGTCCGGCGATGGGCGGTGTTCCTCTCCGTTCGGGCACAGTGGTCGTGCTCGTTATGGCCGTGGCGACCGTCTTCGCCCAAACGTCCACGCAACAGACCCCTATCTCCGTCCCGACGCCCACACCACAATCCGCTCCGGAAGTGACCACCGGTCTCATCCTCGGCCGAACCGTCGATGGGAGCACGGGCAAAGCCGTCGGCGGCGCGGTCGTGACCCTCACCCTGACGGCTTCACCGCAGCTGTCTGGGACACCAGCCTCGCCTGCGAGTCCGAGTCGCCAGCCCGTTCGCGTGATATCCGACGGCGAGGGTCGCTTCGTGTTTTCTGGATTGCCGAAGGGGGTCTTCACGATCATCGCTACGAAGCCCGGCTATCCGGGGACGGGCCTCGGACGTAACTTCGCGACGGACACCGGGAATCAGTCGCTGGTGTTGGGTGAGGGCGAGCGGCGCGGAGACCTCACGCTGAAATTCTGGAAGTACGCGTCGCTGGCCGGCACCGTTGTGGACGAGGTCGGTGAACCCGTCGTCGGGATCCAAGTCCGCGTGCTCAGGCGCGCCATCGTCGGCGGTCGGCCGATGTTTACGCAATCCGGCAACACGCCGACGACGGATGACCGCGGCCGCTATCGCGCTACCGCGCTCCTGCCGGGCGACTACACCGCCGGCATCGTCGTGACACAAACCAGTGTGCCCACGTCGTTGCAGGACGCTTACGCCGTGGCGAACAAGAGCGGCTCAACCACCGATTTCAATCGCGAAATGGATCGGTCAGGAGGCGGCATTTTCGGCCCGGACATTGGTGCGAGTGCATCCGGACAACGTTTTGGCTCTTGGCTGCTGGCTGCCGCCGATCGGACCGCGGTCGGGCCCGCATCCGACGGTGGACGCATCTTCGTTTATCCCTCGGTCTACTATTCATCGGCGTCGACGCCGTCGAAAGCCACGATCGTGACGCTCGGATCGGGCGAGGAACGTCTGGGCATCGACTTTCAGTTGAGGCCCGCGATCACTTCGCGCGTCTCCGGCACAGTCGTTGGTCTCAATGGTCCTGAAGCGCATACCGTCCTCAAGCTTTTCGCGACAGGCGTTGCGGATCTGCGGAATGACAGCGACTCCTTTGCGGCACAGACGACAACGGACGCCACCGGAGCTTTTGTGTTTCTGGGCGTCACGCCCGGCGCCTACACACTTCGGGTGCTGAAAATGCCGCCTCGGCCGATCAGTACCGGGGGCTTCTCCTCGGTGGTGCAAGTCGGCACGTCAACGATCTATAGCGGGGGTGGCGGGTCCGTTGCACCAGCGCCCATTCCCAACGATCCCACGATGTGGGCATCTCAGGCCGTCTCGGTGGGCGAGACAGATGTGACGGGGATCGTCGTCGCTCTCCGCACGGGCGCGCGGCTCTCGGGCCGTCTGCAGTTTGACGGCGCGGCCGAACCACCCTCGGGCGATCGACTTGTCCAGGTCACGGTGTATCTCGATCAGGCTGATGGGCGGTCAGGTTCCGTGAACCAGGGCCTGATCAACTCTGGCGTGGTGGATGGCACCGGGCAGTTTCGGACCTATCAACTTCCGCCGGGACGCTACCTGGTGCGTGCTCAAGGCGCGGGGCCGGGCTGGACGTTCAAGACAGCGATGCTGGGCGGCCGTGACGTGACCGACGAGCCGCTTGATCTTGGCAGCGAGGACGTGGCGAACATCGTGGTCACGTTTACCGATCGTCCCACGGAGTTGTCGGGGACGGCACGTGATGCGAAGGGCCCTGACCCCACCGCGACCATACTTCTCTTTCCGGCGACCCAGGCGCTCTGGAGCGATCACGGCGCCTCGCCTCGCCGGTTCCGGACGTCGCGCGCGGGTTCGACTGGCGCGTACCGCATCGCCAGTCTGCCGGCCGGAGACTATTGGATCGTCGCCATTCGTTCCGCCATGCCATCAGAATGGCTCGACCCCAAATATCTGCAGAAACTGACCGCGCTCGCGACGCGGGTGACGATTGCGGATGGCGAGAAGAAGAGCCTCGACGTGGAGACGAAGGAGGTTCGATGATTTCCACGGTTCGTGGACCTCTCGTGATCTTTCTGTCGCTGGTTCTCGTCAGTGCGTTTGCCGCACAACAGACGCCCGTTCGCGATGGGGGAGCGGCTCCGCGACTCGCAGGCACCGCCGTGCTGTCGGGCATCGTGCTGAATGACGTCACAAGCCAGCCGTTGCGCCGCGCTGTGGTGTCGCTCTCGGATTCGGACAATGGGGTACGCCTCACGGCGGTCACGGACGAAACCGGGACGTTTTCATTCGCGAATTTGCCCGATGGCCGCTATGCCGTGGGTGCCAGCAAGCAGGGCTACGTCACCATGAACGCGGGCGCCAAGCGCCCGCTGCGCCCGGGGACACCAATCGCGCTCACGGCGGGACAGCGCCGGACCGGCGTGACGTTGCGCTTGCCGCCGGGCGCCGTTCTGTCAGGCGTCGTGCGAAATCGCGCAGGCGAACCCGTTCCGGACGCGCGGGTGATGGTGCTCCATCGCGCTCTTGGGTTTGATACAGGCGAGCCGACGCTGGAATCGGTTGTCGGCCTGGGCGGCTGGCCCGGGCAAGCGACGGACGATCGCGGGACATACCGAATCTTCGGTTTGCCCGCCGATGACTATTTCGTCGTGGTCTCGACCGGCATCGGCGGGTCGCGCGGCGAGGAACTGTCGCGCGAAATCACGGCAGCCGAAGTCGACTGGGCCACGCGATTGTTGCAGCCATCGCTTGCGTTGACGCCGGCCCCGGCGCCAGGGCGTGCCGTCGACTACGCGCCGGTTTTCTATCCCGGTGTGCCGACGTCGGCTGCGGCGACGATGGTGACCGTAAAAGCCGGTGAAGAGCGCAGCGGCGTCGACATCCTGTTCGAACGGACGCCCATGGCCAGAATTACCGGAGCCGTCGTTTCGCCGACCGGCGATCTTCCGGGGACGTTGCAAGTCAACGTCGTGGCGCACGACACGATTCCCGGCATTCCATTCAGCGGCTTCGGCAATGCACGCGTGGAGCCGGACGGCCGCTTCGCGACCGGAGGCGTGCCGCCCGGAACCTACACCCTCGCGGTGCGCGTGAGCGCGGGTGCGGCGGGTCGTGGCGCGCCGCCGCCCTCCGCAGCCGCACTGTTCGGCATGGCGGTCGTGACCGTCAACGGCGCCGACGTCGACACCACGATCACGCTGGACTCAGGCGTGAAGGTCGAGGGACGCCTGATCTTCGACGGCACGACCGTGAAACCGCCGGCAGATCTGACGAAGATCCGCGTCACGCTATCGGCAGCGCGAAGCCAGATCCCGACGATCGGCGTGTCTCCAGTGAACGTCGATGTGACCGGCGCGTTTGTCTTCAGCGGTGTGACGCCCGGCCGGTATCGGCTCACAGCGAGCGGCGCCGGCGGCTGGTTCGTGCGAAGCGCTACGCTCGATGGGCGCGACTCCCTCGATGAGCCGGTGGACGTCGGTCGCGTGGATGTCCGCGGCGCGGAGATTCGACTCACCGACGTCCAGTCCGAAATCTCCGGCGATCTCCTCGACGCGGCTGGCCTGCCCGCGCCGCAGTACTTCATCATCGTGTTTTCGGTCGACAGGGCGCACTGGGGACCGCAGTCACGCCGGATTCAATCGGTGCGGCCGGCGAACGATGGCAAATTCAAGGTCCTGAACCTGCCCGCCGGCGAGTACTACATCGTGGCCGTCACTGACGTGGAGCAGGGGCAGTGGTACGACCCGGCGTTTCTTGCGGAACTCGTCGGCGCGTCCGCCAAGATCACCTTGGGCGACGGCGAGAAGACGACGCAGAGCCTCAGAATCAAGTGAGCGCAGTAGATTACTGAACCGCCGGCCGCGCCGTCGGCGGCCGGAAGAACAACGCGAGCCCAATCGCCGCCAGGGACGCTGCCGCCAGCGGCACCATGAAGAGTCCCTTGAAATCCGTCACGCCGCCGCTGGTGTAGACGCTCTGCAGCAACCACGGACAGATCGAGTTGGCCAGCAGCGCGCCAATGCCGAGGATCTGCAGATTGAAAAGTCCCTGCGCGCTGGCGCGGATGTCTTTCGGGCTGTAGGCATCCACAAAGATGTAGACGGTCGCGAAGAAGAACGCATAGCAGATGCCGTGTAGCATCTGGACCGCGATGATCATGCCGGCGCTCCCCGGGAACAGGGCATAGACCGCGAACCGGGCGGCGTGGCCGAGAATACCGACCACCATCGTGATGCGCCAGCCGAGCCGCTTCAGCGTCGCGCCGAGCACGAGCATGGTGAGGATTTCCGTGACCTGGCCGATGCTCATGACGGGCGTGATCCAGTTGGAGGCGATTCCGACGCCGCCGGCTTCGCGCGCGGTGCCGAGAAAGACACCGGTCCAGTTGAAGTAGGCGTTGTGGACGAACGAATCCACGAGCGTGACCAGCCACAACACGAGAATGAACGGGTGCCGGAGCAGGCCGAAGGCTTCGGCCCAAGCCGTGCGGCCGGCGCCGGCCGTCGTTCGCGCCTGCGGCGCCGATCGCGGCAGGATCAGGCTGAACGCGGCCAGCGCGAGTGACGCCAGGCCGGCGACGATGAACGTCCAGCGGGCCGCGGCTTTGGCGGCATCGCCGGTCAGTGGGTTAGCGAGCGCGGTGCCCAGCCAGTCGATGAGGCCTTGCGTGTTGGCGGCATCCACGGCCGCCCAGTTCACGAAGATGAACGTGAACGGCCACGCCGCGAGAATCCATCCGATCGTCCCGCCCATGCGCACCAGACCGAATTCCTTGTCGGCGTTCTTCATGTTCGCGAACGCGATGGAGTTGGTGATCGAGATCGTCGGCACGTAGAGCAGGCAGTGCACGAGCATCAGCGCGAAGAACGGTGCGAAGTCGCGCGTGAACCCGCAGCCCAGAATCGCCAGGCCGCCGATGAGGTGCGACAGGGCGAGGACGCGTTCGGGTGACGAAGAACGGTCCGCCCATTGGTTGCTGAAGAACATGCCGACGATGGACGCGACGGGGAAGGCGCTGAGGATCAGCGACTGTTGCAGCGGCGTAAAGCCCAAGCTTGGGAGATACCCGAAAATCAACGGAAGCCAGGCGCCCCAGATGAAGAACTCGAGCACCATCATGATGAACAGACGCTGGCGTGTGGTCATAGTCGGTGGCGAATCATAGCAGGGGCGAGATTTCCACAGGGGGGGTCTGGCCCGTTTTCCACAGATCGGCCAGTCGCCTGTGGAAAACGGGCCAGACC
>Ga0315912_10000809_pt1 | contig 46416 bp, 35 predicted proteins | sample VfabasoilMG_FD_204469 | JGI IMG/M metagenome (GOLD analysis project Ga0315912, IMG submission 204469) | Garden soil microbial communities collected in Santa Monica, California, United States - V. faba soil | ecosystem: Environmental > Terrestrial > Soil > Garden | place: USA: California... | reverse complement strand
GTTCAATATCGCGCGGATCTGTTCAATCTCTCGGGGAGCCCAGGCGATTGCTGACTCACCCACCAGGACGCCGCCACGGCCCCTGAATCGGCGGATCGCCCTGCCCATCTCCCGCCTGCCCATCCGGCTCCGGACCGACACTGCATGGGCTTCACGGGCAGCTACTCAAAGCACACCGGCCACCCCGAGGACGAGGGTGACCGGTGTTGGCTTGGTGTGACGAGCTACTAGCGGTAGTAGGACTTGACCGCACTCCAAGTGGCCGTCTTGGTCGGAACCACGGAACCGGAGCAACCCGTGACGGCGTTCGTATCGAGTGTCACCGCGCCATTGATCGCCAACGCGCTTCCGGACACGATCGATGTGGCGGCGCCCACCGTGATGCTCGCGAGCGCGAGGATATGACCCTGGAACGCATTTCCAGCGCCTAGGGTCGCAGAACTCCCCACCTGCCAGAACACGACGCAGGAAGGCGGGATGACGGAGTTGATGACCACGACCGACGAGGCGGCTGCGGTGGTGAGCGTGCTCCCGATCTGGAAGACGAACTCCGCATTCGGGTCGTTGTTGCAGTCAAGAGTAAGCATGCCCGTCAGCTGAGCCGACGAGGCGAACTTGTAGACGCCCGGCAGCAGCGTGAGCCCGCCGAGGTTCACACCGGTCAGGTCCTGCGTCATCGGCAGGGCCACGCAGGCGTTGTAGGCGGTGGTGAGGTCAGCCTGGGCCTGAAGCGAGGTGGCGTCCCCTGAATGCATCGTGAAAGGGGCCACGATGACTCCGGGAAGGAAGCCCGTGAGTGACGTACCCGGGCTTACGCCAACGTCGCCGCCATTGATGAGGGACGCGCCGGTGTTGGTCGCTGTCGAGCCGGCCAGCACCGCGAAGTCGCCAGCCGTACCCAACACGATGGCTGCGTGTGACAACAGGGGGAATGCACAGAGGGCGACGATCGCCAGAACACTCGTAGTCTTGGTTTTCATCTGGGACTTCTTTCGCGAAGGTGGAGAGCGTGATGCGGGGGGCGCAAGGACAGCGCGCGCTGATTGAGGTAAGAGCCAGTTCCATGCCACGGCTCCCCTTCCGCGCATCAACTCGGTAACGCCTAGCCAAGGTGAGCGATACCGGAAGCCATCGCGCGGTGCCTCGACTCCTCCGCGCCCACCTGACGGAGGTTTCTACCTCCGCCCGAGTAAGCCTTTCAAAGACAAGTCGCGGAGGAACGTGCGTTCGAGGCTCGCTGCTGAACCGGGACTCGGTTTCCGCCCATCTCGAATGGTCGTCCGCCAGTGTCAGCCTTCAGAATGCCAGGTCGAGGACCAGGACGAACGCGGGCTTGTCGTCGTCTGGATTGAAGATCACAGCGCTCACCGACGCGATTCCCTGCGAGTAGCCGACGAGCAATCCCCGCTGAAGCTCGCGGTCGGATGCGTAGGCCCGCGTGCGCTGCACGACGATGCCGAATTGGAACCCTTCCGCAGGCGCCAGGGTCAGCTGGGACCAGTTGTAGAAGAAGTCGTCGGAAGCGCTTCCCGAATCGAACATGTACTCGCTCTCGCTGACGAGTTCGAGTCGCTTCCAGCGTAGGGCGCCTTCGTAGCCCGCTGCGAAGCCGGTGGTGTTGCCGACCACACCGGCGAGCATGGGGGTGAACTCGAGGGCGACCTCGTGGCCCACGCTCAAGTTCCAGCCGACCCATGCTGAGACCGTCTCGAGGTCTTCGTAGTTGTAGCGCGCCTCGAGGCGCAGCGGGCCACGGTCGGCCACAAACGTGGGCTGGACGTAGTCGCGATCGTCGGGAACGAAGTACGTGTAGGCGGAAGCGGAGTACGACCATGCGCTCGATTCCGCCAGCCCGCCGGAAACCGGCGCGACCTGTGCCGTTGCGACGCTGGGCGAACCCGTGAGCGCGAGGACCATCACCAATCCGGAGAGGATCTCGGAGGCACGGTCGGCCGTTTCGCGGACCGCGCTGGTGCAATTCACGGCCAGGACCTCCCGCCGATTGTTGTCGTTTTACGAGCCTTGTCGGGAGCCTACATGTTCCCTCGCGACCCGGCAGGCGGGCTGGCGTTCGTCATCGCGTCGCTCGCACACTAACGTACGAGCCATGGGCGACCGCGACGAGCGCATCCCAGATCCCGAGAGCCCGTTGCATGGTGATCCCGTCCTGGGCGAGACCATTCCAGAACTCGACGAGGGCCCCGAGGCCGAGTCCGAGCCCCCAGCTCTCGAGCTCTGGTCCGAGGTCGGCGATGTCCGGCCGTGGGGAACGCTGCTGCTGCTGCTCGCGTGGGCCGCGATGTTCGCTTTGTCGGGCGCGGTCGGAGCATTCGCGAGGCCGGGCGGCCTGTGGGCACTTGGGGCGAGTGCGACCGGGATGCCGCCCGGCGAGTCGGCGTGGCGGCTCCTCGCTTCGACGTTCCTGCACGCCGGAGTCGCACACCTGTTCTTCAACGGGACCAGCATGCTGGTCGTCGGCCCCGCGGTGGAGCGGATCTTCACGCGCTGGCGCTTCTGGATCGTCTACGTCGTGGGCGGTGCGGCGGCCTCGCTCGCGAGCCTCGTTTGGCGCGAGGCTCGCGACGGCTCCAGCCTGAGCGTGGGGGCGTCGGGCGCGATCTTCGCGCTCGGTGGTGGCTTGCTCGTGGCAACCGCGCGGCTGCGACACCGACTCGCACCGACGCGAGCGCGCGCCCTGGCCGCGGCGCTGCTCTACCTCATCGCGCCCGGCTTTGCGGCGGGTTATGCGCGGCCGGGCACGGACAACGTCGCGCACGCCGTCGGGATCGCGTCCGGTGCTGTCCTCGGGCTCGTCCTGCCCCTCGATCCACGTCTCGGCGGCAAGCCGGTCGGACCCTCGACTCGGTTCGTCGCGTGCGCGTGCGTGCTGGCGCTGGCCGTCTCGCTCGGGTGGGCCGTGCGCGGAGCGCTCGCGGTCCGGTAGGCCGAGCGTAGCGATGATCTAAAGGAGCATCCCGCCTGCCAGCATGTAGCCCTCGAACGACCCCACCGGTTTCGCCGACATCCAGGCGCCGAAGAACTCGGTCCTCATTCCCGTCGCGAGGAACGCGTCGAACGCCCCGGCGTTGACACCCGGTACGACCACGAAGATCTCCTCCGCCCCCATCGCTCGGGCGGCTTCCTTGATCGCCCAGGCCAGGCCGGCGCTGTAGCGAGGATCCACGACGCCCGCCGGTCCCACGCGTCCCTTCTCGTTGACGATGGCATAGCCGATGAGCTTCTTGCCGCCCCGCACCGCGAAGAACCGCGCTCCCTTGAGGCTCATGACGTAGCGGATGTCGGCGTCGCGGCGCGTGCCGCGAAACCGGCGATCGAAGCGTGCCGCGATGGCGAGCATCCGCGCCGAGACCTTGCCGGGGCTCCCGATCTGTTGCAGCTCCACGGCGTGCCTGGGTCGCGGCGAGGATTTGGGCGCGCCCTTGAGCATGTAGAACATCCCCCGCGGCCGCATACCGAACTTGAGGTAGAGCATCTGCGCGCGCGTATCGAGCGACGCGTAGACGCAGCGCACCGCGGACGAAGGAGGGCGCGGGCCCTCGAACGCGCGAGACAGCACACGTCGGCCGACCCCCTGGCTCTGGAGCGCGGGCAGCGCCCAGAACATGGACAGGAAGTGCGTGTTGCCGCGCAGGATCGTCGCGGCGAAGGCGACGATCCGCCCGGCCCTGGAGGCGACATGAAAGCCGCGAGGGTCGGTACGCTGGAGGTGCGCCAGTGCCGGGGCGATGTCCTTCGGTCTGGTCGGCGGCGGAGTGCCCCCGTGCCGCCGAGCCAGGTCTCGCGAGGAGCGGACGAAGACGCGCGCACAGCTCAGCATGTCGGCCTTTCGGGCCTGACGATAGGTGATGGCCACGGTCGCTCCGCCCTCGGTGCAGTTCGCGCACGAAGTGGTGGCCCCGGCGGGGGTCCAACCCGTGAAACGCAACGAGGCGCCACCCGCTGACCGAGCAGGCGGCGCCTCGTCAGGACGACTACTTCTTGGTGGGTTCCACGGACACGGCGACTTCCTGGCTGATCGTGAAGACGACGACATCGCCGATCTTCACCTTGTCCAGGTTCTCCGGGATCTGCGGCGTCACTTCGAACGTGGCGCCATCCTGATCGGTGAGCGTGGCGGTTCCCTTGGTCTTGTCGATCGCGGTGATCGTGGCCCGGGTCTCCTCCATCTCCGTGTAGGTTCCGCCCGGCTTCTCGCCGGCCGCGGCCGTAGTCATCTCGGACGTCGAGGACGAGGACAAGTCACCCGCTGGCTCGACGCGGATCGCGAGCTGCTCGGTGTAAGTGACGTTGATGACGTCGCCGGCCGCGAGCTGGTCGAAGTTCTTCACTTCCGGACCCACCTGCACGTTGACCGTGTCGCCCGTTGCACGCTTCACGCGGACGAATCGACTCGTCTTGTCCACGGCAAGCACGTGGACCTGCGCCGTGACCGTGCTGGAAGCCGTGAAGCTGGGCTTCTCCTCCGTCGTGGTCGCGACGTTCTCCGCAGGCTTCTGCGCTGAGCAACCCCACAGCGAGAGAGCGACCAGACCCAGAACCCAAACAATATTCTTCTTCAGCATGGCTTCCTGCCTCCTTTCGATGTCCGTCCTGCCGCGGCCCAACCAAAATCCAACGGCTGGCACGCTACCACCGCGGGACGGTCCTTGCCCATCGGGAAGAAGCGCCCCGGCAGGCGTTGGTGATGGTCCTGACAGGACTCGAACCTGTGGCATGCGGCTCGGGACAAATGCACGACTTCTCGAGCCCTCGCCAGTGGCGAGGACGGGCGCTACGTTGCACTCGGGGCCGCACTTGGCGTCATGGCCATGGAATGAGAGAGTTCTCGGCCCCGCGACCCCGGTGATCGCTGGCGGCCAACCCGGAAAGGAGCCTCCTCTGTTGCGCGTCCTCGCCTCCCTGATCGTCCTGTCCCTCGCCACACTCGCTGCCCCCGTCCACGCGGCCGCGCAGCGCGGCAACTTCGACCGACCGCCCTACTACGATGGCAAGCCCAAGGGGGCAGTGAAGCCCGCTGCGCACGTGGGCGTGCGGTACCGCACCGAACCCGGGTCGCTGGATCCCACACCCGAGCGGTCACAGGCACTCGCGGCCGTGCTGGATTCGCTGAATGCGGAGTTGTCGAGGCTGGGCCTCACCGTCGCGCTGGCGCCGGAGCCCTCTTCTAAGGAGCGGGCGCCGGACGTGGCGTTCGGCTGCCGCCGTGGCGGCACCGGCTCCGACGGCCTGCCGCTCTCGGCCAGCGAGATCGACACGCGCGAGCCGCGTCGCATGGTGTTCGAGGTCGAGGACGCCTCCAAGAAATGGCGTGAGGAGCTGAAGGCCGCGGCCGGCACCAACGTGAAGGGCATCGTGAGCGTGCAGCTGGGCTTCGGTGAGTATTGGGTCCGCCAGAAGGACTGGAAGGGGAACAAGGTGATCGACCTGGGTGCCACGCGCTCGATGCCGCTCACCTGGCTCACGTCGCTCGACGACCCGGTGCAGGTGCTGCAGCTCACCGGCGCGCTGGTAGCACCCGATGGTCGTGTCCTGCGCGTGGGCGCCGAGGGCCTGCTCGCACGTCGCACCGGCATGGCGGCGTCCATGGTGGGAGCGCAGGAGGTGCTCACCGAGGAGGAGCTGAAGCGCCTGACCGAGCCTTCGGCCTCTGGCGCCGGTCCCCTCTGGCGCGCGGCGCTGCGCGATCTCGTGACCGGGCTGCTCGAGGCGAAGTAGGCGCCTGCTTCGCTTCGGCGACCCGTGCCGTCCTCTCGGCTCCCGACGAGCGTGGCCATCGAACGCCCCAGCGCCCGATGCCGCGTTCGACCGATTGTGCTCCGCGGGAATCGCCGACCCTGCTAGGTTCCGCCGACTTCCATTGGCCGGGAAGCCACTCCTCAGGAGGTCTTGGTGAAGCCAACCGGCCCGGTGGTCGCTGTCGTCCTGCTCGTCGCCTTCGTGGCGACGATCCGCCCGCTTACCCACGTCTCGAACACTCCGCCCCTCGATCCCCGCCAGCCGCGGTTCTCGACCGGCGAGGAAGACGACGCGGACGCGCGCGACGAGATGGAGTTCCTGATCTCGCGCGACCCGCGCGCGAACTCGATCCCGCGCGACATCCGGCAGCGCGAGGGCGAGTTCGCCCGGACGCTACCGGTCGGGCGCGCGCGCCGCTTTGCGAACGCGCGGTCGCAGTCCTTCCAGGATCTCGTCTGGACCGAGCGTGGCCCCAACAATGTCGGCGGCCGTACGCGCGCGTTCGCGATCGATGTGGCGAACCCGACCCGGCTGATCGCGGGCAGTGTCGCGGGTGGCATCTGGCGCTCGACGGACGATGGTGCCAGCTGGTCGCTGCGCACGAGCCCCGGGCAGATCCACGGCACCAGCTGCATCGCGCAGGACAGGCGCAATGGCAAGACGGACACGTGGTACGTCGGCACCGGCGAGATCCGCGGCTCGACGTCCAATGCCACCCGGTGGGGCTCGCTCTATCTCGGAGACGGCATCTTCAAGTCCACGGATGGTGGCCTGTCGTGGACGCTCCTGCCCTCGACCTCGACCGGCACGCCACAGGTGGCCGATCCGTTCGACTACGTCATCAATATCGCGACGAACCCCGCGAACGCGGCCCAGGACGAGGTGATCGCCGCGACCTACCGCGGCATCTACCGCTCGGTGAATGGTGGCGGCTCGTGGGCCCAGGTGCTCGCCTCGGACTCGGCTTTCACCGACATCGCGATCACGCCGGCGGGGACGATGTACGCGGTCACTCGCAACGGTGGATTCAGCCGCGTGTGGCGCTCGACGGACGGCGTAAACTGGAACCTCATCACGACCGGCTCGTTCCCGCCCTTGGTCAACCGCGCCGTCATCGGGCTCGCGCCGTCGAACGACGCGGTCGTCTACTTCTTCTTACAGGGCCATCTGGTCGGCCCGGGCGGTCACCAGCTCTGGAAGTACACCTATCTCTCCGGGGACGGCAGTGGCGTGGGCGGCGCGTGGGCGAACCGCTCGAACAATCTGCCCCCCGACGTCTTCACCCAGGCCGGGTACGACCAGACGATCCACGTGAAGCCGAACGACGAGAACTTCGTCCTGATCGGCGGCGTGGACCTGCATCGGTCGACGAACGGCTTCGCCACCAACACCGCGACCACGGTGATCGGCGGCTATCCGTTCCTGCCGGACGGCATCCACCACCCGGACCTGCAGGGGGGCGCGTTCAGCCCCGCGAACCCGAACGTCTACTACTCGGCGAACGACGGCGGCCTGCAGAAGGCGAACGACATCACCCTGCCCAACATGGTGTGGACGCGGCTCAACAACGGCTACAACGTCACGCAGTTCTACTCGGTCGCGATTCCGCCGGATGCCGGCAGCAACATGATCCTCGGCGGGGCGCAGGACAACGGCTCTCAGCTCGGCAACGCCCCTGGCGCGTCCGATTGGAGTCTGGCCTTCGGCGGGGACGGCACCATCGTGGAGATCTCGCCGGCGTCTCAGAACCGTCTCTACACGCAGTACCAGGGCGGGTTCATGCAGCGCATGCAGTGGAACGGCTCCGACATCCAGGACATCACCCCGGACTCCTCGTTCAATCAGTTGTTCGTGAACCCGATCGTGCTCGACCCGAACAACCCCGCGCTGCTCTACTACGCTGGCGGGGGACCGAACGCGGTCAATGGGATCTGGCGGAACAACAACGCCCCACTCGCTGACACACTGCAGGGGTGGGTGTCGATCCTGGGCACGGATGTCGGCGAGGGCATCGGCTACGCGCGGCGGATCAGCGCGCTCGGTATCTCGACCGGGAACAGCCCGAACGTGCTCTACTACGGAACGACGGACGGCATCGTGAAACGGGCGGCCAACGTGCACACGAACGCCCCGACCGTGAGCTTCGTCCCGCCGCCGGGGATCGGCGCCGGCACTGCGCAGGGCGGGTTCATCCGCTGCATCGCCGTGGACCCGACGAACTCCGACCGCGCGCTGGTCGCGTTCGGGAACTACAACTTCCCGAGCCTCTGGTACACCACGAACGGTGGGCTCAACTGGACGGACGTGGAGGGGAACCTCGCCGGCCCCGCCGGGCCCTCGGTCCGCTGGGCGACCATGTTCTACTTCAATGGCCAGCTCCAGGTCTTCCTCGGCACCAGCATCGGCGTGCTGTCCACGAATGTGCTCGCCGGCGCTGGGACCGTGTGGTCGCTGGAGGCTGAGGCCGAGATGGGGAACGTGCTGATCGCGTGGATGGACTACCGGCCATCGGACTTCACGCTTGCCGTCGCCACGCACGGACGTGGCGTCTTCACGACCCGCTTCATCTCGACCACTGCAGTCGAGCCTGAGCCGTCGCCAGTGATGCTCGGCCAGAGCTATCCCAATCCGGCGACCGGGCCGGCGACGATCGCGTTCGAGCTGCCGCGCGAGGGCGAGATCTCGCTGCGTCTCTATGATGTCGCGGGACGCGAGGTCGCCGTACTGGCGCAGGGGCCGCGCGGAGCCGGCCGACATCACGTCTCCGTGGCGGCACAGAGTCTTGCGCCGGGGAGCTACCACTACGTGTTGCGGGCTCTGGGGGCCGTGGAGAAGCGCCGGCTGACGGTCAGGCGATAGGCGGTCGTCCTTCCCGGTCCCTTCCGGTCCAACTCCGGCCAGACGACGAGGGTGCCTCGGAAACCTGGGGCACCCTCTGGCCGACGCATCTTCGCGCCTCATCGCGGCGGGTTGAGTGGTGGCCCCGACTGGAGTCGAACCAGTGGCACGCGGTTTAGGAAACCGCTGCTCTATCCGTCTGAGCTACGGGGCCACAATGAGTTAGGAAATGCTGGTCGCCGACTTGGTCGCCGATTTCCCCATCTTCAACCGTTCGGCCATCACGTGATCGTCGGTCAGCCGCGCGTAGCGCTGCGTCGTGACGATCGATGCGTGTCCGAGAATCTGCTGGAGCGCGGCCAGCGACCCTCCCTGCTCCAGCCACGAACACGCGAATGTATGACGCATCCGGTGCGGATGGAAGTCGGCGATGCCCGAGAGCTTCCGGACGACCCTGGTGAACGAGCCCGGAGAGCCCTCGGCGAACGGCACCAACTTGCCGACGTGCGTCCGGATCTCAGCGAGCAGTTCGGGGTCCAGGGGCACGCGCCGGATCTTCGACGACTTGGTCATCGACAAGACCAGGAAACCCCGCTCAACGTGGGCCGCCTGCGCCCGCGTCAGCTCTCCCCACCGAAGCCCCGTGCCGAGCGCCAGCCGGCAGACGAATCCGTACGGTTCGGGAAGAGCCTTCAGTTGCCCGGCCTCCTCGTCGCTCAACCGATCGGGCGGCTGCTCCTGGATCTTCGGCATCAGCCGGCGCGGGAACGGTGTCCGCCTCTGCTGAGAGACCTGTAGCCGCCTTCCTCCCTGAGGATTAGCCGGACCTCAGGCGGGGTGACCCCTCGTTTGCCGTTGACCCCGCAAGCTCCCGCCGGCAAACTGGCCGGCGGCGACTTCGACTTTCCCAATACCCATGGGGTGGCATGGCCGACCTCCTTCAGTCCACGTCCGCCAGCAAGCTGGGATTCAAGTTCGGCGAACGTGGCACGCACACCAGCCGGACCATCATGCTGGCCGAGCTTTCTCGCGTCATGGACGCCGTCCCCCCCGAAGCCGGGCGTTCGGGCTACGCGACCGCGATCATCGAGGACAACGTCACCTCGAAACAGACCGCGGCAACCCGCAGGCTGACCAACCAGCGCCTCGGTGAGCTCTACGTCCTTGATCCCGCCGTCGTGCTGTTCCGCGGTCTGCGGCGATGCTGGGCGCTGGATGATCGTGGTCGCCCTGTGCTCGCCCTTCTGTGCTGTCTGGCGAGGGATCCGCTCCTCAGAGCGACGTCGGAGCCCGTTCTTCGCATGCCGCCGGGCACCGAACTCTCCCGCCAAGACATGACGGATGCCCTGCGCGATGCGGTTGGGAATCGTTTGAACGAAGGCATTCTGGACAAGGTTGTGCGCAACGCGGCGTCCTCCTGGACCCAGTCGGGCCACCTCCGAGGGCGTGGGAGGAAGACTCGGCAGCGCGTATCGCCAACACCGCTCACCACTGGCTACGCGCTGATGCTGGGCTACCTGCTCGGTCTGCGCGGGATCCGACTGTTCCAGACTCCGTGGACCAGGGTGCTCGACTCCTCGACAAGTGAGCTGCTGGCGCTGGCTGCAGATGCGAAGCGGCTCGGGGTCTTGGACCTCAAGCAGGCGGGCGATGTCGTGGAAGTCGCCTTCCCCACCCTACTCACCGACGAGGAAAGGGCATTGAGCCGTGGGACGCATTGAGGACCTCGCCGACAGGTATGAGCGTCATATCGCAGCCCCTTGGCTGACCAACCTCGCCGGGGCCCAGAAGGCCATCTTCGTTGTCTACGACAAGAATGACGAGCGTCGGCTTCTCGCCAAGAGACAGCTCTTCGAGCTCGCCACCAAGCGGCATGGTCATGGCTGGCGGGAGTTCGACTTCACCGGCGTCTTCCCCACCTGGATGGCGAGCGACGAGTACAGAGAGGCTTACTTCGAGGCCCCTGAAGACCTTTCCATGAAGCTGGGCACCGAGTTCGCCACCTACGCCGCCAGCCGCCTTCAAGAGTCGCTCCTCGCAAGCGACGTCGACGAGAACACGGTAGTTGGAGTCTTCGGAACCGCCACGCTCTACGGTTTGACTCGGCTCTCACTGATTCTGAAGAAGGTTGAGGGAGATATCCGTGGTCGCCTCGTGCTCTTCTTCCCGGGTGACTACGATCAGAACAACTACCGTCTGCTCGATGCGCGGGATGGCTGGAACTACCTGGCCGTGCCCATCACCCTGCATATTGGGGAACCCACTCTATGAAGAACCGAGAGTTGTTCCAGCGCGATCCAGCGGTCGCGCGACTGATGAACAACGGGCAGGCCCGCATCACCGATGGCATGACGGACAAGGAGTTCGAGACCCTGCGGGAGGAGCTCTCGAACTTTGTCTGCGAGGGCCAATACGCAAGCGGGATGCAGCGGATCCTCGATTCGTACCTCGGGAACCTCGGGAACACGAGCCAGCCCGCAGCTTGGGTCAGCGGCTTCTTCGGCAGCGGCAAGTCCCACCTCCTGAAAATGCTCTGCCACCTCTGGGTCAATACCGTCTTCGAGAAGGACGGAGCGACTGCCCGAACGCTGGTGCCGCATCTTCCCAGTGAGACCGAAGCGTCGCTGCGGGAGCTGGACACTCAGGGGCGTCGCTACGGTGGTCTTCACTCCGCGTCTGGAACACTCCCCGCAGGCGGCGGCGGTAGCGTGCGGCTCACCGTATCCGGGATCATCTCCCGCTCCATGGGGCTCCCGGAGTCCTACCCCCAGGCCCGATTCTGCCTGTTCCTGAAGAACAACGGCTTCCTCGAGAAGGTTCGAGGGCAGGTCGAGAAGGCCGGCAAGGACTTCCATCGGGAGCTGAACAACCTCTACGTCAGCCCGGTGCTTCACGACGCGCTGATGGCTGTGGATCCTGGGTACGGCGATCGCAAGGCTGTTCGGGAGCTCCTCAAGCAGGACTTCCCGCAGCGGGAAGACATCACGACACAGGAGTTCATCCAGTTCACGAAGGAAGTGCTGTCCAACGGAGGCCATCTTCCATGCACGGTCATCGTCCTTGACGAAGTGCAGCTCTTCATCGGCGAGAGCTCCGACCGCGCCACCCAGGTGATCGAGATCGCAGAAGCCCTTTCAAAGCAGATGGACAGCCGGGTGCTTCTGGTGGGTGCCGGGCAGACCGCTCTCACGGGCACCGCACAGCTACAGAAGCTGCGGGACCGCATCACCATCCCGGTTGAGCTGTCGGACACCGACGTTGAGTCGGTGACGCGCAAGGTCTTGCTCGCGAAGCGACCGGAGAAGATCGAAGCGATCAGGAAGTCTCTCGAAGAACATGCGGGTGAGATCTCCCGGCAACTCGCAAACACGAGCATTGCGCCCTGTGACGACGACCGGCGGTTCATGGTCGATGACTACCCCCTGCTTCCGGCGAGGCGCCGATTCTGGGAGCACGCCTTCAGGGCCGTGGACACGGCCGGAACCAGTGGCCAGCTTCGCACGCAACTCCGCATCGTCTACGAGGCGCTGCGGAGCATCGCGGAGCACCCGCTAGGGACCGTTGTCCCCGCAGACTTCATGTTCGAACAGCTCCAGCCCGGTTTGCTCCAGCAGGGGGTGCTCCTTCGCGAACTTGACGAAAGGATCCGGGGTCTCGACGACGGCTCGGAGCAGGGCCGGCTGTCCAAGCGGCTCTGCGGTCTGATCTTCCTGATTCGAAAGCTGCCGCGCGAGGCCGGCGTGGATATCGGGGTGAGGGCCACCGCCGAGTCGCTGGCCGACTTGCTGGTGAGCGACCTCACGAGCGACGGAGCGAAGCTGCGGAAGGAAGTTCCAAAGGTCCTCAAGAAGCTGGCAGAGGACGGCGTCCTCCTGAACGTCGAGGGAGAGTTCAACCTTCAGACGAGAGAGTCCGCCGAGTGGGACAAGGAGTTCCGCAACCGCCAAACCCGGCTCGTCAACAGCGATGCCGAGGTTCACGCGAAGCGAACAGCTCTCATCCGAGACGCGGCCAGCGAAGCCCTTCGCAGCATCAAGCTCCAACAGGGAGTCGCCAAGGAGCCACGTAGGCTCGCAATCAGTTTCGGAGATGATCCCCCGGAGACGTCGGGTCGCGAGATTCCGTTGTGGATCAGAGACGGATGGACATGTTCCGAGAAGGACGTGGTAGGTGCCGCCAGAGCCGCGGGAACGGAGAGCCCGATCATCTTCGCGTTCGTGCCGAAGGCCAGCGCGGATGACCTGAAGAAGCGCATCGTTGAGTGCGAGGCCGCGCGCGGGACGCTCGATTTCAAGGGCACGCCCAGCAATGACGAGGGACGCGAAGCCCGCGACGCGATGAAGACGCGGCTTGAGGTCTCCTCCGCAGCGCGGGACGAGATCATTGCCGAGATCGTCGGAGGGGCGAAGGTCTTCAAGGGAGGCGGTACCGAGCTCTACAACTTGTCGTTCGGGGACAAGGTGCTCGACGCTGCTCGAGACGCCCTCGATCGCCTCTTCCACCGGTTCAAGGAGGCTGACCACAAGAACTGGCCGGTGGTGATCAATCGCGCCAAGAACGGCGACGATTCACCTCTCCAGGCTGTGGACTGGACCGACCGTGTCGAGCTGCACCCGGTCTGCAGGGAGGTGCTGCGTGAGGCGGGCTCAGGCAAGGAAGGCCGCGCCATACGCAAGGTCCTGGGTGAGAGCCCGTATGGGTGGCCGCAGGATGCGATCGACGGTGCGCTCATCGCTCTTCACGCCGCGGGGCACCTGATTGCGAAGCACAGAGGGACGGTGCTGACCGCTGGCCAGCTCGACCAAAACCGGATCGCGGTAAGCGATTTCCGGGTCGAGAGCGCCACCATCTCGGCACAGGACAGGATCAAGCTCCGCGGGCTGTTCCAAGAACTGGGCGTCAGCGCCCGCCCCAGCGATGATCTCAGCGCGAAGGCACAGGAGTTCCTCTCCAAGCTCCTCTCTTCCGCCGAGGCGGCTGGAGGAGACCCGCCTCTGCCCGAACGGCCGAACACTCTCTACCTTGACGAGATCCGTGGTGCGGCCGGCAACGAGCAACTCGTGAAGATGCTCGCTTGCCACGACAAATTGAAAACTGACGCCGCGCGTTGGAAGGCGCTCGCTGAACTGGCAGCCACCCGGGTGTCCACCTGGGCCCGATTGAAGAGTCTCGTTGCCCATGCGTCGGGGCTGCCAGAGGCGGTCGATCTTGCTACTCAGATGGCTGGAGTCCGGGACGACAGGCTGCTCCTTGACTCAACGGACAGGGTGACGCCGCTGGCGAAGCGGGCTGCCGAGGTTGTGCGAGCCGCGGTCAAGGCGGCGCGTGACTCCTATCAAGCTGTCTACGACAAGGGTCTGACGTCGTTGGAAGCCAGCGACGTCTGGAAAGCGATAGCTCTTGAAGAGAGGGCGCGGATCCTCGGCGAGGAGAGCATCTCGGCGCCTTCTCCCCTTACGATTGGGACGGACGAGGAGCTCATTGCAAACCTGAATGCAACTCCGCTCCCCTCGTGGCGAGAGAAGAGTGACGCGCTCTCTCAGCGGTTTGCCAACGCCGCCCTCAAGGCAGCACAGCTGCTGGAGCCCAAGGTGCAGAGGATCAAGCTCGCCAGTGGCACGCTCAAGTCGCCCGAACAAGTCCGGGCTTGGCTGGCAGAGCAAGAGGGGTCCCTCGTTGAGAAGGTGAAGAATGGCCCTATCGTCATCAGCTAAGGGAAGGACCGCCTAGATGCCACCCCTAGCGCCAGAACTGCGTAGGGAGCTGGAACGAACGGTCGTAGCGGCCCGTGTGACGGCGGAGGCTGGAGCGCGGGCGGCACTCGAAGCGCTCGCGGTCCACCACCACGAACCGTACGGGCACATGGCGCGCTCCGCCCGCGACCTGCGCAACGCGCTCCGCGCCCATGCGCGACAGCTAGGCGACCGCCGAGAATCGAACCGCGGCACCCAAGCCATTGACCGACTCGTTCAGGAGTGTGCTTACGAACACTGGCACCGGATGTTGTTCGCCCGGTTCCTCGCTGAGAACGACCTTCTGATCGAGCCTGAGTCGAAGGTGGCGCTGAGCCTCGAAGAGTGTCGGGAGTTGGCCCGTGAGCAGGGCGTGGATCCCTGGGAACTGGCGAGCCGCTTCGCTCAGCACATGTTGCCAGCAATTTTCCGGCCCGAGGACCCGGTGCTGCAGGTCCCTCTCTCCCGCGAGGACCGGATGAGGCTGGAGGGGCTTCTGGAGGAACTGCCGGCGGGGACATTCCGCGCCGACGACAGCCTCGGCTGGGTCTACCAGTTCTGGCAGACGCAGCGGAAGGACGAGGTTAATGCTTCCGGGGACAAGATTGGGCCAGACGAGCTGCCGGCAGTGACACAGCTGTTCACCGAGCACTACATGGTCCTGTTCCTGTTGCACAACACCTTGGGTGCCTGGCACGCAGGCAAGGTGCTGGCCAGCAAGCCGGAGCTGGCCAACGATTCCACAAGTGAGGACGAGCTCCGGGCCGCGTGTGTTCTTCCTGGCTACGCTTGGGAGTACCTGCGCTTCCTGCGGGACGACGGCGGTCCGTGGCGGCCAGCCGCGGGCACCTACGAGGGCTGGCCCCAGTCCGCAGCGCAGATCACGGTGATGGACCCCTGTTGTGGTTCCGGGCACTTCCTCGTGGCAGCGTTCGAAGCGTTGGTGCGGCTGCGGATGTATGAGGAGGAGTTGAGCCTCGAAGCCGCGGTCCCCGCGGTGCTCAAGGACAATCTTCACGGGCTGGAGATTGATCTCCGGTGTACCCAACTGGCAGCGTTCGCGGTTGCGTTCGCGGCGTGGCGGGCGCTGGGCCGTGCAGTCCCCCTCCCTACCCTCAAGATCGCCTGCTCAGGCCTCGCCGTCAGCGTCAACAAGGACGAATGGGTGAAGCTTGCTGGTAACGACGGGCGACTCCAGGCCGGGATGAAGCTTCTCTACGACCAGTTTGAGCAGGCTCCGACTCTGGGAAGTCTGATCGACCCGAAGCGTGTTGGAGCAGGTGATTTCTTGATTGCGGAGTTTCACGCCTTGCGTCCTCTGCTAGAAGAGGCATTGGTCGCTCTTCAAACAGACAATGAGCAGACGGAACTTGCCGTGACGGCACAGGGGCTGGCTCACGCTGCAGAGCTCCTGGCTGGTCAATACACACTTGTAGTTACCAATGTGCCATACCTTCTCGCGGGGAAGATGTCCCAAGCTCTTCGCCGTCACTTGGAAGACCACTACTCGACCGGCAAGAACGATCTCGCTTACGCGATGGTGCTTAGATGGATAGAGGGGCTCGTTGAACAGGGGACTGCTGCAGTGGTTGTGCCCATGCCCCTGCTATTCATGAGCTCCTATGAGGCATTGCGCCGGTTGCTCCTCAACTCCTACAGCTTTGGATGTCTGGCGCGGCTGGGTCCACATGCCTTCCAAGAAGTGAGTGGCGAGGTTGTTCGCGTGGCTCTCCTGACAATCACAAGGAAAGCCCCTCGCGAGTCATCCACATTTTGCGAGATAAACACGCCAGATACTGCCTCTCCTTCCGTCAAGGCAGAGACCCTGCTAACAGCGACTCCGTCACCTCGGGTCCAGAGACTCGTTGTCGCCAATCCAGAAGCCAGATTCACTCTCAGCGAAGCAACCGCCTCAACCACGCTCGGAAAGCACGTTGATGCATTCATCGGACTGCAGACAAGCGACAACCCCCGCTTCGCATTCAAAATGTGGGAAACACCGCGGCTGGATGGCGTATGGGTGCCATTCCAATCCCCAACGGACACGCTGAAGGCGTATGGGGGGCGGGATAGCATCTTGCGCTGGGACAATGGAGCCGGTGACCTTCAAGTTATTGGGCAGATCAAGGGCACGGCGGCATGGCAGAAGCGGGGGGTGCTTGTACGCCTAATGTCTGACTTGCCTGCCACATTGTACGACGGCGCTATCTTTGAGCAGAGCAGCGCCGCACTCATTCCCCGCAGTTCGGAACTCCTGCTGCCGGTCTGGACATTCTGCTCTTCACCAGAGTTCGTTACTGAGGTCCGGAGAATTGATCAGGCACTCAAGATCACTAACAAGACGTTTGAGAAGATCTCATTTGATCTGGCCGAATGGCAGTCAGCGGCTGAGCGGCTATACCCTAACGGACTGCCATCCCCACGCTCCGATGATCCCACTCAATGGCTCTTCAGCGGTCATCCGAAGGGTTCCGAACAGCCGCTTCACGTCGCGGTGGCGCGGCTGCTCGGTTACCAGTGGCCTCGCCTGACGGGCTCCAGTTTCCCCGACAGTCCCGCCCTAGGGTCAGACGGGTTGGAGTCCCTGGCGGACAAAGACGGCATCGTGTGCCTCCCAGCAGTCCGGGGAGAAGACCCGGCTGCGGAGCGTCTGCGGGCCCTCCTTCATGCCGCTCACGGCTCAGAATGGTCGCCAGCCAAGGAGCTTGGTCTTATCGCTGCAACGGACTCTGGTGCGAAATCGCTCGAGGAGTGGTTTCGCGACGACTTCTTCGCCCAGCACTGCGCGCTCTTCGACAAGCGGCCCTTTGTCTGGCACATCTGGGACGGGCGCAAGGATGGGTTCCACGCGCTCGTCAACTACCACCGCTTGGCTGAACCGCACGGGCGAGGTCGGAAGCTCCTAGAGTCGCTGGCCTATTCCTACCTCGGTGATTGGATCGCTCGCCAGAAGGCAGCAGTTGAAGGGGATGAACCCGGGGCTGAGGATCGCCTTGATGCCGCTCAGGAATTGCAGAGCGAGTTGGTGAAGATCCTCGAGGGCGAGCCTCCGTACGACATCTTCGTTCGGTGGAAGCCCCTGCAGGAACAACCCGTGGGTTGGGAGCCAGACATCAATGACGGGGTTCGCGTGAACATTCGCCCCTTCATGTCCGCGGAACTGTCGCGAGGACGAGCCGGAGCCGGCGTGTTGCGGTGGAAGCCCAACATCAAATGGGACAAGGACCGCGGCAAGGAGCCAGAGCGCCCGAAGGACCAGTACCCGTGGTTCTGGAGCGGGAAGACGTTTACGGGCGAGCGGTGGAACGATCGACACCTCACCAGAGCTGAGAAGATGGCTGCGCGCGACGCCCGGAAGAAGGGCGCGTCATGAGTGCCGAAAGCAGAGTGCGACGGCCCGTGACACTTCTCGATCATCTGGTTGGGTCGCTGGAACAGGCGACTCGAGACCAACCAGGGGAAGTCTCGCCGCCGGCAGCACTACTTTGGACCGATGCCGATGGCCAATGGGCTCCTCTCCTACCGCTGCTTCAGGAACATATCCCGCAGCTGCTCGTCTTCGGGCAGTACGCCCCCGTGCGCCGCACTGGACCGGCCATTTGGCTCAAATGCGCGATTGCCCGAACGCTCGATGCACAACCAGTGCCCGAAGGCGTCGTGCCGATCGTGTATCTGCCCGGGGTCAGCCGACAGCTCCTTCGGGCTGGTGAGGAATGTCCGTCAGCACTTCAACCTCTTGTTGAACTTCAATACCGCGGGACGGTCTGGACGCAGAGGAACGGGAAGGACTGGACCGTTGAGGCATTCCTGGTGGCCGACAACGGCCTTGGATTGGACGTGGCTGAGGACGCAACGACTCGACAGTCAATGCTCGGATGCCTCGCCGTGCTCGCGTTGACCCCGATCGGGAGCCTGCAGGGCCGAACGCTGGACGCTTCGGACTTCAACCGGCTGCTGGTCGGGGATCATCTTCGCGACATGCTGCAATGGATGAACGAGCCCTCCACGATGCGCGCAGCCTGGAACGGCGAGCGCTGGAGAGCATTCCGGTCACGCTGGAAGGATGAGTTCAAGTTCGATCCAGATTCAGAAGGTGAACTGGTCGCGGGCGAGCGTCTGGGCTTGAGGCGGGACGAAGTGTGGAGGGAGCTCTGGGAGCGCTTCTGCGAGGCCCCCCAGCTCTATCCCGGGATTCCCGGGCTGCTGCGTCGCGCGAAGCCGGTTGGATCCTTGCTCTTCGACCGGGACGCTTGGCCCGACGAGAACGAAGAGGCTGAGAATCAGCTTCGAGAGCGTCTGGCTCGTCTCGCAGACGTGCCAGCGGCAGAAGCGCGGCGCCAGATTGGGGAGCTTGCCTCCGAGCACGGGCCGCGTCGCGAATGGGTCTGGGCAAAGCTCGGATTGGCCCCATTGGCGAAGACCATGGAGCCTATATCTGAGTTGGCCGAGGTGTGCGCGCTCAGCGTTGGCGGTGAGTCGCCCGCCGAGATGGCGCGCCTCCAGGCGGAACGGGGCTACAGAGCAGATGCAGCAGCGCTCAAAGCGCTCACGGTCGTTTCGACGGCCAAGGACGTACGCGCTGTGCACGCCGTGATCCGCTCCGTCTATTTGCCTTGGCTTCAGAACTCGGCAGAACACCTGCAAAAGCTCCTCGCGGCTCACCCCTTCAAACGCGATGACCTGCCGCGAGCGACCGAGGCAGAATCCGGAGAGTGCATCCTGTTCGCGGATGGGCTCCGCTTCGACCTAGCGCAAAGGCTCGTCGCGCGCCTAGAAGAGCGACGGCTGAAGGTCGCCCAGAAGCCGAGATGGTCAGCCCTCCCGACTGTGACGGCCACGGCTAAGCCTGCCGTATCCCCAATCGCTGGGAAGCTAGAGGGCAGGAAGGTCCCTGAGGACTTCGTGCCGCTTGTCAGGGAGAAGGCCCAGCCGCTCACGACTGATCGCTTCCGGAGCCTCTTGGCGGCAGACGGCTACGACGTCTTGGCGGCAGATGACTTCGGTATGCCTCCGAGGCCTGATGCGAAGGGCTGGGTTGAGTGCGGCCAAATTGACTCGCGTGGTCACGATCTGCAGGCCAGCGTCGCGAACCTGATTGAAGCCGAGATCGATCGGCTCGCCGAACGCACAGTCGAACTACTCGAAGCGGGGTGGCGTTCCATTCGCATTGTGACAGACCACGGGTGGCTCCTCATGCCCGGTGGACTCCCGAAGACGGATCTCCCCGACTACTTGGTGGCCAGCCGGTGGGCGCGATGTGCTGCGATCAAGGGGGACTCACAGGTTGACGTACCAAGGGCGCCCTGGCACTGGAACGAGGCGGAGGAGTTCGCTACGGCACCCGGAATCAGCTGTTTCACCTCTGGCAATGAGTACGCCCACGGCGGCTTGAGCCTGCAGGAGTGCTTGGTCACTGACCTCCGTGTCACAAGAGGCAGTGGAGATGATCGACAAGCCGTCCGCATTGTCGAAGTGCTGTGGGCCGGCCTTCGCTGCCGGGTGTCGGTCGAAACCACCGCGACCGCCCTGTCCGTTGACCTGCGAACGAAACCGAACGCCCGCTCCACGAGCGTCGTCTCTCAGGCCAAGCCTCTGGACGCTGACGGTAGGGCCAGCATGGTCGTCGAGAACGAGGACTTCGCCGGCTCCGCCGTCGTGGCGGTAGTGCTTGATGTGGAAGGCAACTTGGTGGCCCGCTTTCCGACGACTATTGGCGGCGAGACCTAGGAGACGAGGATCAGGCCATGGAACTAGACGCACTTGATCGCCTTGCGAGCACTGCGCTGGACGGCTACCTCGTCCGGAAGGACCTCGTCCGCAAGTACTCGCGCCAGTACCCGATTCCAACCTACGTCGTCGAATTCCTTCTCGGCCGCTACTGCGCCACCGTCAATGAGACCGAGATCGCCGAGGGGCTTGAGATCGTTGAGAAGCAACTGAAGGACCGGACGGTCCGCACCGGCGATGAGGAGCTGTTCAAGGCGCGAGCTCGCGATCGGGGCCCCATCAAGCTCATAGACATCGTGCGGGCTCGCCTAGATGCCAAGAACGATTGCTACATAGCGGAACTACCCAGCCTTGCGCTAAGAGACGTACGCATCGAAGACAAGCTCGTGAGTGAGCACGAGCGCATGCTTACGGACGGCTTTTACGCCGAGGTCACCCTGAGCTACGACGGGATGATCGCCCAACAGCAGAACGGACGTCCCTTCTCAATCGACAGCCTCCGGCCGATTCAGATGTCGAAGTCCGACGTTCTGGAAATCCTGGCCAAGGCGCGACAGGCGTTCACGCTCGATGAATGGATCCACCTATTGATCCGGTCGATCGGGCTGGAGCCGGCAGCGCTTACGGATCGCGCGCGGTGGGTGACCCTGCTTCGGATGGTCCCGTTCGTCGAGCGCAACTTCAACATGGTTGAGCTCGGGCCCCGTGGCACCGGCAAGAGCCACCTGTTCCAGCAGATCTCCCCCTACTCCCACCTGGTCTCTGGCGGCAAGGCGACCGTTGCGAAGATGTTCGTGAACAACGCCAGCGGGCAACGAGGCCTTGTCTGCCTCTACGACGTCGTGTGCTTTGACGAGATCTCGGGCATCTCGTTCGACCAGAAGGACGGCGTCAACATCATGAAGGGCTACATGGCCTCGGGCGAGTTCAGCCGAGGCAAGGAGAGCATTCGGGCGGAAGGCGGCATCGTGATGCTGGGCAACTTCGATGTCGACGTCCAGCAGCAGCAGCGCATCGGCCACCTTCTCGGCCCGCTGCCCCCTGAGATGCAGAACGACACGGCATTCATGGATCGCCTGCACGCCTACGTCCCTGGCTGGGAGTTCCCGAAGGTAAACCCAAACGAGCACCTAACGGATCACTTCGGCCTCGTCAGCGACTTCCTGAGTGAGTGCTGGAGCAAGCTGCGTACGAGCAGCCGTGTGAGCACGCTGCAGGGCCGTGTCCACCTAGGCGGTGCTCTGAGCGGCCGCGACATCGAGGCCGTCAACAAGACCGTCAGCGGTCTGCTGAAGCTCCTGTTCCCGGATCCGGAGATGGCCGTCCCTGACGAAGCGCTCGAGGCGGTCGTCCGCGCGGCACTAGAGAGCCGCAGGCGGGTGAAGGAACAACAGAAGCGGTGCTTGAAGAGCGAGTTCCGGAACACGCACTTCAGCTACACGCTCGGCGTCGAAGGCGTTGAGCAGTTCGTGTCCACGCCGGAGCTCCACAGTGACGACGCAATCGAGAGTGACCCGCTTCCGCCGGGTCAGGTGTGGGCGATCAGTCCGGGGGGGTCCGACAGTCAGGCAGGCCTCTATCGGATCGAAGTCACTTGCGGCCCGGGCGGCGGCGTGAAGATCCTCAATACCCCTCCTCCGCCGGCGTTCCGCGAGAGCGTGAAGGTCGGGGAGCAGAACCTCTACACGCAAGCGAAGAGGCTGGTGGGCGACCGTGATCCGAGGGCCCACGAGTTCTCTGTGCAGCTGAGGGCAATCGACGCTGACAAGTCAGGGGCTGGCCTAGGACTCCCGGTACTCATCGCACTAGCTGGCGCCCTTGTCGAGCGCAACACGAAGGGTGGGCTAATCGTCGTGGGCGCCTTGAACCTCGGCGGAACGACGGAGTTGATCCCGAACGCTGTGGCTGTTGCGGAGATCGCGATCGAAAAGCAGGCCGGCACGCTCTTGCTGCCAGTCTCCGCCCGGCGCCAACTGTTCGAACTGCCGGACAATCTCGCGACCAAGATCAACATCGAGTTTTACGCTGATGCTCCTGATGCGGTCTTGAAGTCGGTCGTAGAATAGCCAGCCGCACTAGGCTTCGCCGCGGCTGCTCAGGAGGCTTGCGGTTGTTGAACAAGACGAGTGCCAAGTTCCTGGAGGCGCGCGACTCCTTGCCGGAGGCGCTCCGACCTGTCTACGACCAGTTGGTGGAGGAGTACAAGTTCAACACCGAAGTTGCGTATGGACACGGGTACGTGGCCTACAAGGTTCTCGCCGCCCTGGTCCGCGATGGCTGGAAGCCCCCTGATAGCCGCGGGGCATGAGCGGCGCTGGAATCGAGTGGGTCTAAGTTCTCGGCAGGGTGATCCGCGCCGTCCTTCGACATTCTAAACGATTGCTCCGGTTCTCCCGCGAGTTGCCGACTAGAGAGCAGGGAGCGCCGCGACCCGTGCGCGTGACAAGCGACGGAGAATCGTCGGAATCGTGGGATCCCGATGCCACTCCTCCAAGAACTCCGCAAGTTGCATATCCGCCGGCAGGAGCGTCTGAAACAGGGACTGCTCCAGGGTAGACTCGAAGAGACTCTCGAAGATGGACGCGAAGGCCGCTGGTTCGATAGGCAGCTGGGTCCACGGTACTGCGTGGCGTGTTACAAGGCGCGTGTCGTCGGCAGTGAACTCCGACTCCCCGAACCAGAGCGCCACGGCCCTGTTCACTAGGCGCCCGGCGAAGGTCCGGTACTCGTGGCGCTCGGCGGTGCTCCTGTAAGGCATCGTGTCCGCTGAGACCGCAAGGGCGCTCCGCCACGCCTCGAACTCGCGCCGGGCGCTGGCGTGCAGCAGGCCATCCGGGATCGCAGCCGTCTGGAGCACTTCCCACGAGTACTGCGCGAGAAACGCGTCGACTCCGGGAGCGGAACCTCCGTAGCTGATGTCGATCGCGTTGTGAGGTGCCGCCGCGGGACGGACCTTGATTCCGTCCGCGGAGCTCGACACGACCTCCCAGGCCTTCCCCGCCATGCGCAGAGTCCGGCCACGGGTGAGGCGGAGAAGATTCACTGCAGGGACATCGCCGAGCACCTTCGTCCCGACGCGAACCTCGACAGCCTGAGAGGCCGCGGCGTAGTTGCCGTAGATCATTCGGTAGTCGACGAGCTTGTGCAGGGTCTGGTCAGCTCCATACCGATTCTTGAACCCATGCCGCTGCAGGTACCCCCGGGCGACCAGCTCATCCAAGACACGTTCGAGATCCGGGCGCTTCACGTGAGACAGAGGCTCGCATGCCGCCAGCAGAGTCCGCGTCGGGGTAAACGCGCCCCCATTGGCGGCTACCATCGCCAGACACTGCTGCGAAACCGCGCCGTAGAGTCGATAAGGTGCCTTGGAGGGCAAAGCCCCGTGCCTGGCTGCGTGGACAAGAGCGAGAAACCGCAGAGTCTCCAGACCGGGCTCCGTGGCGTCGTTGGGGACGAGGCAGAGAACGTTGGCCTTTGAACTGCGGCGATTCCCGCGTCCGATTCGCTGGAGAAAGGACTCGACGCTATGTGGGGCACCCCACAGCGCAACGAGGTCGATATCTCCGATGTCCACGCCAAGCTCCAACGTGCTCGTCGCGACGCACACGGCTCTTCGCTCGCGTGCGAAGCCCTTCTCGGCTGCAGTCCTGAGCGAATCGGACAAGGACGAGTAGTGGGTGAAGACCGAAACGTCGTTTCCGAGTGCGGCCCGAGCCGTCTCACTCAGCGTCTCGCAGACTCTCCGGGAGTTGCCGAACAGCAGGACCTTCAAGGGCGCACCGCTAAATAGCCGTCTCAGCAAGTCTCCAAGGTCACTCTGGCTGGATACATGCCTTACCTGGGCGTCGATCTCGCGGTCGCTGGAGAACTCGAGAATCGTGGCTTTGGCGGCGCTGCCAAAGAGGAAGTCAACGACGCCACGTGGGGCTCCCACCGTTGCTGAGAGGGCCGCCCACTGCTGCCAGCGTGAGACCTCTTGAAGCCGCTGAAGCAGGATGGCGAGTTGCAGGCCACGCTGGGTGTTGTAGACCAGGTGGACCTCGTCGATGACGACTGCACAGACTGACTCCAGAGCCCTGTCGCGGCGTAGCATCAAGACCTCGAGCGATTCGGGCGTCGTGAGCAGGACCTTCGGAGCCTCGGCGAGGACGAGGTCGTCCCGATCGCCGTGGCGGATGCCGAGTGTGAGCCCCAGTCGCTCTAGGGGAGCGGCTAGGCGCCTCGCGAGGTCATTGGCGAGAGCCTTTGTCGGTGTGATGTAGAGGACTCCGACGCCTGTGGCCGCTCGCACGCCCTTCAGGGACCGGCTCAGGAGCGGCGCCAAGGCCGCCTCGGTCTTTCCGGATCCGGTTCCGGAACATAGAAGCGTGCATTCGCCGTCGAGAATCGGCTTGATGGCCGCGAGCTGGATGGGCCGCAGACCATGGAAGTCGCCGTAGAAGGCACGAGCGACGGCCGGCTGCAGTCCGTGGGTGTCGCTCACGTCGCGTCTTCGAGCCCCGCATCAAGGGCCTTGACAAGGGAGATAATCGCGACACGAGTCCTGTCTTCCACAGGGCTCTTCGCAGCGTCGCGCACAATGCGTCGGAGGGCCTCGGGCGGTACGGTGTGCTGGGGCACCCAACCGTAGGCCGTGGCGTGAAGAGCCTGGATTCTGTCCGCCAAGGTCTCAAGCTCCTGCCCCGAAAGAGGACTCATCTGGAAGGTCGTCAACTGCTCAAACTGGCCGTAGTCGTAGTCCCAGCGGCCCTTCCCGAGGAGCAGATCCTTGCACTTGTGGACGAACTCGGGCGTCACGGCGAAGTAGCTCTGTCCGGGAAATGCCTCCCCGGAGAAGAAGTGGAAGAGATTCCAGAAGGCGGCCTCCTGCCAGTTGATGCGACCGAGGTTCGTGATGACGTCCTCGAATTCATCGAAGAGGATGATCAGGCCACGCAGACCACAGGCTACCGCCATCTCGTGAAGGTCCTGAAGCGCGGCCCAGCTCTGCAGGTAGCCCTGCGTGTTGAAGACGAAGACACCGTCGGCGTAGAACTGCCACTCGTTCCGTGGTTCCCGGAAATGCCGTCGCAACTGCTCCACGAGAGCTACGTAGAGCTGCTTTCGCTGAGTCTGGTACACCCACGGCTTGCCCAGCCAGTCTTCGACGAGGTCCTGGGCAGCTTGGTCACGGGTGCACCACGCCCGCATGGCCACAAACATGGCCGGGGACTTGAGCGTGCGAGAGAAGTCCCACGCCCAACGATGACTGACCTTGGCCCAGTAGCCATCGTCCGCGCGGCGCCCGCGCTCCTGGTCGGCCCTTTCCACAGCCAGATCAAGGAGAGACCTGATGCCCCCTGGGTGCTGCTCTCCCGGCAGGCTCAGGCCTCGGCAGACGGCTCCGAGAATCTGATCCATGCGATTGAAGCGCACGCCGGCCTGCGAGTCGACGGAGATCCAGCTGACCGCGTAGTTCGCCGCGAGCCCGATCTCCTTGATGAGACGCAGCAGATGCGTCTTGCCGGCGCCATAGTTTGCCTTGAGTAGCAGTGCACCGGCCGAATCCGAGGTCAGCCTGCGCTCGAGCGCCGACAGCTCTGAAGTGCGACCCACGGTAAACCGTCGCACGTGCCCAGTCGGTGGAATGCCCTTCCTCAGTTCCTCAATCGCGTGACGCGCTTCCCCGGGCGTCAGCGGCCTCTCGGTCATTCTTCCCTCAGTCGGTCCATCACGTCTGAATACAGTCGTTCGACGTTGCGTGACTCGCCTTCAAGGGCGTCGTCGAGTCCCGCCACAGTCGCCGCCACCAAGAGCCGCCAGAAACGGATGGCGGAAAGCGCGGGATGCTGACTGTGGAGGCTCCCCACGAGCTTGTCTGTGTCGTCGTCAGCGGGCAGCCGATCCGCGCCGTCGGGATACGCCATGGCGTAGACCGCCTTGATCTTGCGGGCAGCCGACTGGTACTCGCTCAATGTCGGATCGGCGGCGTCGAGGTTCCAGATTGTGTCCAGTGCGCGGGGCGCCGTGTCAGTTGGCCTACCGATGCGTCCCGCGAGCGCCCCATACGTCACGATGCCGTGTTTCGGGTCTGTGTAGAAGTCGGGTGTAGTGGCGTAGATGAGGAGGAGTCCGGCCAGCGCCTCCACGTTGTTGATGAGTGACAAGAGGTTGTTCTGGGCATTGCGCAGCTGGGAACGACGCATGACCGAGTAGGCCTGCTCAGCCTCGTCGAACAGGATCACGAGACCCTTGTAGCCCGAGAGTCGGACGAAGCTCGCGAGCGATTGCAGGATGAGCTTTGCGTTCTCGCGGGCAACGAGCTTGTTCACGCCAAACCGCTTCCGGTACGCGCCGACGGTCCCCTCCCCGCTGAACCACTGCAGTACCTCGCCCCGCACCTGATCTTGAATCGCGCTGTCACCGGAATCAGGCAGGAACGTCTTCCAGTACTGCTCGACCATCTTCTTGAAGTCGATGTCGATGCCCTTGTCAGCCATCAAGCGTTCGAGGGCTCGCGTGTGTGTCTCGAAGTCAGCCTGGGGTTCGAGAGTGCGCTGCCCCGAACCAAGGAAGCCCATGGTTTCGCGCAGGACCCCGCCGAATGGGTCAACGTCAAGAACACTGGTTGAAGCGAAATGACGTGGGGTGCGTATGTGCCGGACGACTGCACTGAAGACGCGCTCGAAGCGATCAAGCGCCGCGTCGTTTACGTTCAGTTCGACGTTGGCTACGAGGCAGTTGTCTGCGAACGCGACCTCACGCAGAAGGCGAAAGAAGTGGGTCTTGCCGGCGCCCCAGGAGCCGCTGATGAAGCGGATGATGCCCCGCTCCTCGATCCCGGAAAGGTGGTAGCGCTTCACTCCATCGATGAGCTTCTCGTTCCCCACTGAGTAGAGGTCTACGCCCCGCTCCGGAGGGATGCCCTTACGCAGTTGCTCGATGACCTGGATTGCGATGCTCCGCTCGCTCATGTGGCGACCCTCTTGAAGGCGAGATAGCCCACGTACCCTCGGCCGGCAATGCCATGAAGCAGCATGCCTTGACTCGTGTCCTTGGTCTGCTGGAGATCCAGTCGGAATCCCCCGTGCTGGGTGGCACCCGCTTCTATGAGGCGGGATAGATCGGCCACGAACTCATCGGTGCGGAAGCCCTTCTTGTTCTTGCCCAGGCGGCGGGTGATCTGTCGAATCCCGATTGCTTCGCCTTCCGCTAGCTTCTGCGACTTCGTGATTGCGTCGTACTCGCGGCGCAGAAGCTTGAAGAACGCTTCGGAGGAGAATGGGCGTTCGAATATCCGGCGCAATTCCCGCTGCAGCACCTCCCCGATCGCCTCTGGGTCGGCCGGGAGTTCCGCCAGCTGCGACTCGACGTCGTAGAGCTTCGCGCGATTGCGGGAGTCATCAAGCTGGACCCAGATGAAGCCTGACTTGACGCTGTACCTGGGGTGGCGGCTCTCGCGGTCAAGGGGAATGTCGAGTCGTTTACATACCTCTTCGAAAGCGCCCGGAAACAACGGCCGTGCCTTGGAAGCGGCGGCTCGGGCGATGTGCTCCAGTTCAGTCAGAGCCGCCAAGCGGTCCTCTGTTGCCGGCGTCGCCAAGAGCGCCCGGTGCTCGGTGAGAGTCGCCAACAGGTGAGCGGGCCAGTTGCGTTCAGTGAAGTCGCGCGCCTGCTCCCAGGCACGGAGGGTACGCTCAGCCTGAGTTAGGGAGTCACGAAGGCGCTGGGCTTCGCTCCGGGCATCTCGGACGGCCTGAGCAAGAGTCGCCAGAATCGCTTCGGGGGGATTCAGTGGTTCAGCCAACTGGGTTCTCCTTCGGTGAACGCGCTCTAGTCAGCCTCGTCATAGCCGTCCTTCGATTGAGGCGGGTTGGCCTCTGCTGCGTTCAGGAGATCTGTGGTCGTGATGTCACGCCTGCCGGCCAGAGCAAGTCGTGCGGACTCGTTGACCACTAGTTCAAGCTCGGCGAAGGAGTAGCGCTCTGTCGCTTCAGCCACAGCAAGCCAGCCGACTTCGCTCTGAGGCCTGTCCCTCATGTAGAGACGCAGTGCCTCAAGCCGCGCTTCGACGTCTGGTGCACCCACGAAGACGTGCTTGTCGAAGCGGCCCGGGCGGCGCGCTGCGGCGTCCACCTTCGAGAGCAGGTTGGTGGCTCCGATCACAAGAATGCCGCGCTTGCTGCACTCATTGAGCTGAACCAAGAACTCGTTCACTTCCGTAGAATAGTGGTGGCCAACGTCACGGCTGCCGCGACTTGGGATCATGGCGTCTATCTCGTCGAAGAACAGAATCACGGGCGCCTTCTCGGCTGCGAGCTTGAACAGGTCTCCGATCTTTCCCTGGGTGCCATGGACCCATGGACTGGCGAGATCAGATGGCTTCACTTCGAGGAAGTCGTAGGAGACGCGCTTGCCTAGCGCCCGCGCAATAAAGGTCTTGCCGCATCCAGGAGGGCCGTACAACAGAACCCCGTTTGGAAGATCGAGGCGATAGCGCCGGTAAAGCGCGGGCTCCTGCAACGGGAGGACGACATCGCGTTCGAGGATCGCTTTGAGCTCGCGCATACCTGCAACGCCGTCCCAAGAAACGCTCGCTCGCTTGCCAGAGGATGGGGCTGTAGGAGCCTGGTCGGGCCCGCGGAGGTTCAGGAATCGCTTCAGCTGCTCCTTCAAAGCGAGAGCGGCAACGTTGGACGGGTTGAGCTCGCATTCGAGGCACGTCCACGCGAGGGCCTCGACGAACCGCCCACGCTCTCGCAGCAGGTCGATTCGACACAACCATGCGTGGCGACGTTCGGCCTGGAACTCCTGAATCCCGTGGAAGAGGGGTAGATCATCCTCGATGATGCGGTCGAGGAACCGAAGCGCCGCAGCCACCCTGCCCTGGGCGACGAGGGTAGCGAGGTGCGGAGCCCAGTGCGGGCTGTCCTGCATGCGACTTAGTGGCTTGGTCATGTGAGGTCTTCCACCAGGAATCCCTCCGTTGACGCCGAGCGAATGTTCCCCCGCCCATGACCACTTCGCGGCGGTGAGGTGCCACGTGGGTTAGAAGCAGCATGTGACGCTGCAACAGGTTACATCTGCCACGGCAGCCAGCCAACTGCGAGCTTTGCACGCGAACAGCCCGGTCGCTCAGGGCGCGAGTGCCCGCTCCAGCTGACTCGGCACATCATCCAAATGGCTCAAATCGACCGTGGCGACCCGTACACGGTGTTGCGCTGGACCTCTCCCTTGAGTCTCGAACTCCCGCTGGACACCTGGCAAACCGATCGCCGGGGTGTGCGGATACACGAGCACGGCCATGGAGGTCTGGAAGCGCTGAGAGTAGGCCAGGACTTGGTACACGTCCCCGTTCGATACGCCAAGACTCACCTGCTCTGCACTCAGCCGCTTCCATTTCGTGTCCATGACCACACAGGGCCTGCGCCCGCGCAGGATCATGACATCGGGACGCAAGAGGAAGGCGTATCGCCCCCGCTCAACGTCTCGCGCCAGATAGGCGTCGCTCTCGTGCAGCTCCACCTCAAGGCCTTTCGGGCGCAGCACCAGCTCGCACACCCGCCCGACGTACTCTTCGAATAGAGCGTTCATGTCCCACACCAGGGCGAAAGTGTCGCGACTGCCCTCAGCGGATCGGCCCAGATCCGGATTGCGATTACCAAGGATGAGCTTCGCCAAAGTCAGCAGCGGCTGGAGGTGGCGACTCATCCGGTCCGTTTGCAGACGCTGCACGTCGGTCGGAGACGGACGCTCGCTTCCGATGTCGGCCATCAGGTGCCGCAGTTCGGTCACAATCCGGGTCCCACGAGTCCCCTCAAGGAGACTTGAGGTCTGGAGCAGCGCTGCCTTGAGGGTTTGGTTCAGGAGCGTGTCTTCAGAACGCTCGTCAAAGAGGCAGCTGAACTCGGGACGCCGTGCGACGTGCAGCTTCACCTGCGTGGGCCAATCTATCTTCCCCCTGACCCGTGAGAGGACCTGGTGATGGACGACGTAGTCTTGCCGGAGACCTCGGCGAACCGCCTCAAGCAGCCGATGGCAGTAGAGGCGTGCAAGTGCGGCAATGAAGGGCTCGTCGCGTTCGACGAACATCACCCGGTCGGAAGCCTGGAGCTCGAGGTCCTCGGTCAGCGAGAGCATCTCGAGGAGGTTCTGCCGGATGGCGTTGGAGCCCGAGCACCCCTCGAGCTTGGGCAGAATCTCCAGCTGCAGGTCCCCGATGCGGGCCACCCCAACAAACTGTTGGATGCGCAGACTGGCCTTTCCTTGATAGGAGGCGATGCGCACACCCATGCGTGCCCCGAGCGCCACCAGCGCGTCGGCGTGGTGGGGCGTCAGCGCCGGCACTGTGTCGCCGGACGGGGCCCCGACGCGAACGTCGCTTTGCTCAAAGACCGTTAGTCTCACGCGTAGATCTTCTGGATCGCGGCGGGTGAAATGTCGTGGTTGACCCGGAAGTGTGTAACGCGCTCGCCGGCACCGCCGACCCCTTCGGGGAGTGGAATGCTCTGGATGAGCTGCTGCTCCGGCGGGCAGTCCACGTCGTTGAACACCTGCTGGATGCGCCTCCAGTCCTCGAAGAAGTACTCCTGAAGCAAGGGAATGATCTGGTTCTGGAAGCGCGCAACCAACTCCTCAAAGGACCCGACACCCATCAGGTACGTGTGTCCGAGCACGTGATCCCGATCGAACAGCCGCTCGATTCGGAGGTTCATCGCCTCGAGCAGGGCTCTCAGGTTGATGCCCTCGACGTCCGATTCGAGCAAGTCGACCCGTGGGCGCAGCTCGCGGAAGGTGAATCGGCGTCTTAGCGCGGTGTCCATGAGGGCGATAGACCGATCCGCCGTGTTCATGGTCCCAATCAAGTGCAGGTTGGGCGGCACGCCCAAGAGTTGCCCGCTGTAGGGCAGCTCGGTTTCCTGCTCGTCCATCTGTCCGAGCCGTTTGCTCGGCTCCACCAGGGTGATGAGCTCGCCGAAGGTCTTGGCGAGGTTCGCCCGGTTGATCTCGTCAATCACCAAGACGCAGTTCGGTGCCTGCCCGCTCGTGCGCTTGGGTGATAGGAGTTCCCGGAGGGCGTTCCAGTTCACAGCGTCCGGGTCAATGAGGTAGATGCTCATCTGCGAGAGACGCTTGGAGGACAGGATGCTCACCGGGACGCTCTCTGACGAGTTCCACAGCCAACGCACCGGCCGGGTCTGTTCGTAGCCTTCGGGACGCGCCTTGAAAGCGTACGGGCCAACGACCTCGGCGATCGCTCGAAAGCGAGTGTTGCCTTCGGAGACGAGAACCAGGTCACCCTGACGGAGCTCGTTCTTCAAGTAGTGAACCGCGGTAGGCGCGAAGTCCGTCTCGCTGCCATCGGGGTGCTTGGCCCGGTAGCGCTCACGAACGGCAGGCAGCGAGTCGCAGCCAGAGAAGTCGATGTGGCTCGCGAAACCGAGGCATACATAGCCTCGTTCCAGGCATTCCGAGTAGATCCAGTCCTCTTCGCTCTTCGTCGAGTCGCCCAGGGACATCTTGAATAGCCTACGTCCCTTCAGGCTAACTTCGCCGGCAGCGGCCTTCGATTCGAAGAGCTCGCGCGCGTGAGTGACGGCCTGCTTGAAGACGCCGGGCCGCACGTCGTAGCGGACCTGGCCGTCTTCGACGGACGGGCGGATTCCCTCGACGAACTCCTCGTAGGAGAACGAAGGGTGGAAGGTAACGAATCGGATGCGGCGCAGGTTGCGCAGTTCCCGGTACCGCGCCATGAGCGCTGGCCTAGTCTCGGGTACGACGCCATCGCATATCCTGACGGCGAGTTCGACCGTCAGGTAGGTCTTTCCGGTGCCGGGGGGCCCATAGAGGATGAGGTTCTGCGGCAGATCTTGGCTCGGCTCCTGTTCGACAGCCTGTGTCTCGGCGTCGGCGACTTCCCGAATGACCGGCTCGGCTGCGGAGGCTTCAGTCCAGACCTGACGCGACAACAGGATGAGATCCGTCTCGGCGGCATGGGTGAGAATCTCCCGATGCAGGTCCGAGGTGCGTTGGGGAATGGTCCCTACCCGCCCCTTTAGCCATGTCTTCAGCCATGCGGGCTTGAAGACCGCGATGACGCCAGGATTGCTTTGATCTTGGTAGTGGAAGGCGATCTTCCACTTGTAAGCCTCCCCGAGGTCGATCTCGTTGATCGCCGCGTAGTCACCCCGCGCTGCAGCCTCCGCTACAGCCACCACGATGGACTTCACCTTCGCGAAGGCCTGCTCGGGATTAGCGCCGTACTTTGTGTACCAGGCGTAGTCCTGTGTGTAAGACTCGCCGCTTCCCCCAGTCTTCGGCGTCTTGTCCTTCCGCGAGTAGATGCCGAACTTGAACGCGGAGCCGCCCCAGATGCTCCCGAGCTGGTCTAGCCTCTTCTCGATCCAAGCAATGAACGTGTGGTTCTCACCCGCCGCCGCATACTCCTGAAGAGTCATGCGGTGAAGGCGTTCGATGGGCCATTCCTTGAGGAACTCGGCCCAAGTGTCGTGGAGTCTCTGAAGATCTTGGTCCATCTCGGCCCTCGCAGTTGGGAGCGGGCGTTGGCGAGCTACTGAGCTCACAAATCATAGCTGGGAAGAGGCGCGGCACAACCGTGCCCTAGGCGGCCGTCCTTCGTATCAGTCGTGCTCTATCGCGCGGCGCAATCTCGCTGCCTCACTGTCCAGCCCCGCCTTCTGCAGCGCATAGACAGCATCCCAGACCAATCGCTCGAGGCGCCTGATCCGCTCTTCCCGTGCGGCGACGGCCGCGTCATGGCCGGCCCACTGCCGAATGAGCGCCCAGGCAGCGCGGTAGCCGTTGAGCAACTCGACTAGGTAGTCTCCGCTTGGGCGCGTCGCTTCCTGGGACCACTTCTGCTCAGTGGCTTCGACGTCGAGGAGAACGGCCGCCGGCTCCTTAGCGCAAAATGCCTTGGCCAGCATCAGGGCTTCGTCGAAGGCCATGTGCAGTTGGCCACCACGGTCGACGTACGAGACCGGCGAAGGCGCGGCTTGGGCGAGCCCGGCCCGGGCGCGGATCCGGTCGATCGCTTCCGGAGCGCCGAGGAGCACTCAGTTGTGCAAGTGGAGGCCCTCCCCCGTGCTCTCGAAGACCACCTGCAGCGCATCCTCGACGGGCGAGCCCTTGGCGTACCCCTGCTCTTGGTTGTGGCTCCGGAGACGCTCGGCGTTCTCCTCTTCCTTGAGGAGGTGCTTGGCGTCCTTCCACAACGCCACCAGCTGCCCGGACTCGACGTAGTCGACGAGTCCCGGATTGGGCTCGATCCACTCGGCCCGCCACTTGTTGCGGCGGATGTGTTCGATTGTCTTCACGCGCTGCAGGGGCACACCTGGGCCGCGCTTCTCCCGGAAGGCGTACTCCTTCCCCGGCTTGATCTCGGCTTTGATCATGGACCTGTTCTCCTGGCGGTATCGGTGTCTGCGGTCGCTTAGGACGTGAGCTGGCCGGCTAGCTTCTTGGTCGCCGATTGGTCGCCTGTTCAAAGTCCACTCGTGTCCGTTCGTGTCCCTTCCTGACCACATGAAGAAACCCCGCCTGCGGCTCTAACCGCAAGCGGGGCATTGCGTGACAATGACTTCGGCGGTCGGGCTCATTTTCGGCTGGAAGACTTAGGAAACCGGTGCTCTATCCGTCTCAGCTACGGGGCCACGGGGCGGGGGCGGTCGCGCATCACGACAACTGGCGCGAATCCACTCAGGCACTTTCGAAGGTGCGCGCGTGCGGAGCGGCCATGGTGGGGTCTCTGACGCAGCGCTTCGCTGGAGCCTACATCCACGTCGTCGATCAACAGCCGGTGTCGAGCGTGATGCCCTGCGCTTTGGCGAGCTTCTCGAGGGCCTTCCGGCACTCCTGGACGCCGTATGTGTTCCAGAAGAACTGGTTCTTCTGGACGCGGCCATCGCGGCCCACCGAGGCTACCGTGGCAGGTGCCGGAGGCGGATCGCCCAAGTTCAGGCGCAGCAGCCAGTCGCCCCTATGGGGCCACGCCCGCTGAAACGTGTAGACGCCACGCTCGGCGGTGGGCTCCAGAGTCAACCGCAGGGAATGCAGCGTGCCATCCGCAAGTCCGTCGGCACACACCCAGGGCTTCAGCGTGATCCCGGGCGGGCAGTCGAGTGCGCGCACCGTGTACGTGACGCCGTCCTTGGCCGGGCCCTCGATCGTGGCATGCAAACCACCCGCGTGGGCAGGGGCAACGGTCGCGGCGAGCAGGGCGAGTGCGGCGAGCAGTTTCTTCATGCGGGCCTCCGGGTTGCGGTGCTGCCGCGTCCATGAGTTCTGGTGCGGTGGTCAGTATTGTGGACGCCGCAATGGCCTCGGGCGTTAACAACACCCTCGCTCCACGTTTCACCCCACCGCGCTCAGCCCCGGCGCGGCAACGTCAGTGCATCGCTTGGGGTTGCGCGAACCCCTTCGGGCACCTTCGAGAGTTCTCCCCTGAGTCACCGCACCAGACTCTGCATCCCCTGGCCGGGTTCTCAGCCTTGGACCCGCCAACACGTGCCCGGGGTGGCGTTCTGCCGCTCCGGGTGCGAGGGTTGGCGGCATCGCCAGCGACACGGATCGGAGATTCCTCATGAAGCCTCAGGGACGGATGGCTGTGCGCGGCCGTGGGATCGCGGTGTGGATCTAGAGCAGGTCCCCCCGCCGCCCCCGCCGCGCGAACCCCCGCCAGACGCCGGCGGTGTGGACTTCGCGCGCATCGGGATCTGGGCCGGCGTCGCCCTGCTCGTGGGTCTTTCCGTGTGGGCGGGGCTCCGGCTCCGCGCCGAACAGGCGCGCGCCGACGCCGTCCGTGTCGCTCACTTGCGTGCGCTTCTCAACGGGTCCGTCCCCAATTGGGTGCCCGGTGACGACGTCTCCAGGCGGCGCCTTTGGACCGAGGTGCGGTCGAGCTACGCGAGCCACGGCACGCACCTCATGTGGAGCAACTACGGTGAGCCGAGTGTGTCCGCGCGGGCGTTCTTGAGCGCTCTGGCCGAAGCTCCGCGCGAGGGGCTCGAGCCTGCCGATTTCGGATTGCGCGCGCTTCGCCAGCAGTTTGCGGCCCGGCGGCTCAAGGGCCCCGCGCGCCCGGAGCTCGAGGCGTCTCGTATCGCCGCGTTGGATGTGCGCTTCACCGCCTCGTTTCTGGGCTACACCCGCGCTCTGCGCGAGGGCAGGCTCCCCGCCTCGGCTCTGGATCCCGACTGGGTCGCGCTGCGCGACACGCTGGATCTGGATGCCGCGCTCACCCACGTCATCCGATCGGCGCATGCCGCCCGGCGGGTGGCCGAGCACGCGCGAACCGATCTCGCGTACAAGGCACTTCGCGACGCGCTGCGCCGCTACCGCGAGATCGAGGCGCGCGGGGGTTGGCCCGTGATCCCGGGCGGCGCGATGTTGCGGGTGGGCATGAGGGACGAACGCTGTCGGGCGCTCCGCGCGCGCTTGGCCGCCTCGGGCGAGCTGTCACATGGGACCGACAGTACGAAGTTTGACAGCACGCTCGAGCACGCGCTTCGGCGATATCAGGCGCGCATGGGGCTCGACGTCACCGGCCAGCTCGACGATGTGACGCGACGCAGCCTCAACGTGAGCGCGACCGAGCGATGCCAGACGCTCGCGCTGAACCTCGAGCGCGCGCGCTGGATGCCGCAGACGCTGCCCGACCCGCTCATCCGTGTGAACATCCCCGAATCCGAGCTGCGCGTGATTCAGCAGGGAGGCGACTCGCTCCGCATGCGCGTAGTCGTGGGTAGCCCGAATGACCCCACGCCCGTCTTCGCCGACGTCATCACCTATCTCGAGTTCCACCCCGCCTGGGGCGTGCCCAAGAAGATCCTCGTGAACGAGATGTTGCCGAAGTTCAAGAAGGACAAGGACTACTTCACCGACAACCACATCCGCGTCTTGGACACTCATCCGGAGATCCCGCAGGAGGTGGATCCGCGCGATGTGCCGTGGAAGCGGGTCGAAGAGGACACGTTCCCTTACATCGCTCGGCAGGACGCGGGTCGGCAGAATCCGCTCGGCGAGATCAAGTTCATGTGCCCGAACGAATACGACGTCTATCTGCACGACACGCCCGCGCGCCGCTTCTTTACGCGCAATACGCGATTCCTGAGCCACGGCTGCGTGCGCGTGCAGGACCCGCTGGCGCTGGCCACCTACCTGCTGCAGGACACACCGCTCGCCGCGCCCGAGTCGCTGGCTGCCATCCTGGCGGACAGCGCGTGGCGGCGCGTCGGGCTCAAGCGGCGCGTGCCCGTGCTGGTGGAGTACCGCACCGCATGGGTGGACGAGCGGGGCGTGCTGAACTTCCGTCCGGACATTTACGGGCTCGATCGCAGGCTCGCAGAGGCACTCGCGAGCGGCCGGGGCTCGGACTTCGAGCTCAACCCGCTCGTGCGTCGCAACCCGCTCATGCCCGCGCAGAAGGATTGGGCGGCGCTGAGGACTCGGCACTGAGGCGGCGCGGGCGAACGACAGCGCGCGCGCGCGTGGCGGTGTGGATCGCGCTCGCGTTGGTGGCCGCGACTTGCAGCGGCTCGTCGCGCGAGCGACGCGAGCGGACCGCCGGCACCGGTGCGGCGGATTCCGCGCCGTTCGCGCCCGCGCTCGCCTCGTCGCCGTTCGCGGGACCGCTCGAAGTCGCAGGCGGATTCTGCGAGTACCGCCGAGGACACTTCCACGCTGGCTTCGACTTCGGCACGGGCCGACGCGTGGGCCGGCCGGTGCTCGCCCCGCTCCCCGGCTCGGTCGAGCGCGTGCGCGCTTCGGGCGTGGGCTATGGCCGATCCGTCTACCTGCGAGCGGACGATGGCCGGTTGCTCGTGTTCGGGCACTTGGACGCCTACGTCGAGCCGCTCGCGTCGTACGTGCGCGCGGCCCAGGACTCGGCCGGCGTCTACGAGCAGGACCTTTGGCCCGCGGCCGGGCGATTCCGCTTCCGTGCGGGCGAAACACTCGCATGGTCGGGCGAGAGCGGGGCTGGCGGGCCGCATCTGCACTTCGAGATCCGGCGCGGGGACATGGCCTACCACCCGCAGCGCGCCGGGCTCGCGGTGCGCGACACGGCGCCGCCCTCGCTCACGGAACTCACGCTCGAACCGCTCGACTCCGACTCGTGGGTCGCGGGTTCTGCCGGCCCGCGCACGTTCCGGCTCGATCGCCCCGAAACGCTCGACGTGATCGGTCGGGTGCGCGCCGTCGTCGTCGCGCGAGACGGCATCTGGTCGGGCGTGGACCGCATGGTGCCCTGGGAGATCGGCATGGAGTGGGCCGGCAAGCGCGTGATGTGTCGGTTCGACAGCGTGTCGTGGGCGACCGACATGGAACAGGGCGACCTGGTCTACGATGCCGGGCGCGTGCTCGACTCCAAGGGGATCGTGCTCTGGGCGCGGGCCGGCTTCCGGCCGCGGACGATCATCACCGACGCGCCAGGTAGTGCCGAAGCGGGCACGATCCACGTGCACAGGGGCGATCCTCCCCGGCGGCTCAGGCTCTGGGCGCGCGATGTGGCCGGCAACCGGTGCGAGCGGCAAGTGTGGCTGCGGCCCTCGCGCAAAGTCGACCTCGAGCCCTCGACGCCGCTCCAGCGAGCGGGCGAGCCATTCGGCGACGCCCCGCTGGTGTTCGCGGCGCTTCCCCGCGGCTCGGTGCGGCTCACGCTGCCCGCGTCCCACGCGTCGGGTGAGGTCCGGTTCGAGTGGGGCGTGAGCTCGCGCCGCGCAAGCCCCAGCGACAGCGGCTGGTCCGCGGTGTTCCGCGCCGGAGCTCGCGACTCGGGCGGCGTCGAGATCGGCTGGAGCGAGGCTTCCCACACCGGGCAGCGCCTCCGTCGCGGTCGGGTCCAGGCGTGGTACGGCTCGCCCACGCAACCGCTGGAGATGCGCGAGCGCCCGGGTGTGCGCGGCGTACGGATTCCGGCCGGCGCGCTGTTCGAGGGCGCGACGCTCATCGCCTTCGCGATCCCCCTTCAGCCCGCCGGCGAGCTGGAGCCACTCGGCGACGCGTGGCGCGTGGAGCCCGAGCGGCTGCCACTCGCGCGCGCGGTGCTCGTGAGCGCGCCCGTGGCGGCCGGAACGGCGCTACGCGGCGTCGGCCTTTACCGGCGCAGCGAGGGCGCATGGCAGTGGCTTGGCGCCGCCGCTGACAGCACCGCGCGCGTACTCTCCGCCACGAGCCGGCAGCTCGGCGTGTTCGCGCTCTTCCGCGATGCACGTGCACCACGCGTGTCGCGCGTTGCGGTGACGCGCGACTCGAGCGCGCTCGCTTACAGCCGCTGGGCGCTGGAGGCGACGCTCGACGAGGACGGCAGCGGAGTCTCGGCGCGGGACTCGTGGATCGAGGTGGACGGGCACCGGGTGCCCACCGAATGGGACCCCGAGGCCGGACGCCTGCGTTGGCGGCCCGCGGCCCCACCCGCGAGCGGCCGTCACCATGCACGGATCGTTGCAGCCGACCGCGCGGGCAACGTGACGAGCGCCGCCGCGGAGTTCAGTGTTCAGCGCTGAGTCGCAGCCCCAACTCTCCCGCAAACCACCATGCATGGCGGTCACCGCAAGGGTCACTAGAGCGGGCATCTCCAGACCCCAGCGCTAGCCGTCCCGGCAAGCAGGATCGTGCCGTTGGCGGTGAGCGAAAAGATGATCCCTCGCTTCTTCGAGCGGCATCGAGGGTGTCGGCCTGAGAAGCCGTCATGCCTTGCCGGCCGCGGGCGACATGCGCCGTTCGTACTCCGTCGCCATGAGAGGACTCGACAGCATGAAGTCCGCTGAAGCCCGATTGCACGCGATCGGGACGTTGTACACCACGGCGATGCGCAGGAGCGCCTTGACGTCCACATCGTGCGGATGAGGCTGCAACGGATCCCAGAAGAAGATGATGAAGTCGATGCGGCCTTCCGCGACCGCGGCTCCCACCTGCTGGTCACCGCCGAGGGGACCGCTCAAGAAGAGGTGAACCTTCGTCTGCAGCTCGGTCTCGATCAGCGTCCCTGTCGTCCCGGTTGCGAACAGGCTGTGCTGAGCCAGCGTGCCGCGGTTGAAGCGTGCCCACTCGAGCAGATCGCGCTTGCGGTTGTCGTGAGCGATGAGAGCGATGTTCTTGTGTCTGGCCATCGGAACGGTGCGGGATGCCAACGGATGCCTCCTTCGGATGGAACGTCCTGCGGCCCTCCATCGCTCAAGTGTAGACGGTCACGCCGGACGCTGGGGAACCGTGCGGCCGCAATGCCTCAAGGAGATCGCGCGATGTTGGCGAGAGTTCCGAACGACCTCCGCCAGGCTGTCGTCGGCTTCGAGCCAATTGCGAACCTCAGTTGGGAAGCCGCTGCCTTCTCCGTCTGAGCTACGGGGCCACAAAGAGTTAGCCGGCTACCTCGGACCTTCCTCCCCTTTGGCCACCTCTCAGCCCGATCGGCCGCTCAACCTCCCCTTGCATGCCGCCAATCCGTGTGTAATACTGAACCACATGGTTCAGTATGCACAGACCCGCTTCGATGCCTCGTTCGCCGCGCTTTCGGACCCCACCCGACGCGGCGTTCTGGAGCATCTCGGGCGAGCAGACGCCTCCATCACGGACCTTGCCCACAAGTTTCGCATGACCCTCACGGGCATGAAGAAGCATGTCGGCGTCCTGGAGCAGGCGGGGCTCGTCACCACGAAGAAGGTCGGACGCGTGCGGACCTGCAAGCTCGGCCTGCGCCGACTGGAAGAAGAGGCGGCATGGATCGAGCGGTACCGCCAGCTCTGGGATGCACGTTTCGACCAGCTGGACCGGGTAGTCGATGAACTCAAGCGGAAGGAGAAGATCAATGGACGCAAGAAAAGTGAGTGAGCCCATGCCCACGAAGAACCGCACGACCGTGGAACGGAAGTCCGAGCGTGAGCTGGTCGTTACCCGAACCTTCAACGCGCCGGCCCGCCTCGTGTTCCAGGCGTGGACCAAGCCCGAGCTGTTCAAGCAGTGGTGGCTGCCGAAGTCGATGGACATGGCCCTGCGTTCCTGTCAGATGGATGTTCGTGTCGGGGGCAAGTACCGTCTCGAGTTCGAACCCGATGGGATGGCGTTCTTCGGCACGTACCGTGAAGTGGCACCGCACTCGCGCCTGGTGTGGACCAATGAGGAAGGCGGCGAAGGCGGTCCGGTCACGACGGTGACGTTCGAGGAAAAGGGTGGCAAGACGCTGCTGGTCATGCACGAACTCCACTCCTCGAAGGAAGCGCTCGACGCTGCCGGTACCGGAGCGGCGGATGCGATGGTCGAGACGTTCGGGCAACTGGACGAGCTGCTCCTTACGCTGTCGTAGGCTTCCCCCGTTGGGAGCGGTCCGAAGTCGTCCATCCAAGTCCAAAGCCAGCGAACGCCCCAGCAGCAGCACCCCACTGGGGCGTTTCGCATTGTGCTACCGCGACGTCGCCTGGCTCGGTGGCTTCGAAGTGTCGAGTTCTACGCCGACCCCGTCAGGAATCCGCTGCTCGATCCGTCTGAGTCACGTCGTTCTGCTCAAGCGCGTGCGGTGGGGCGGCCACAACCGGTCCATCCAGCCAGTCGCGATGCGCCAGCACCCCCTCCGGCGCGAGAAGCAAAGGCCACGCGGGCAGGGCAGCGAGTCCCAACGCTCTCGCCCCACTTCCGCGCAGCTCGATGCTCCCCTCCGCTGCGTGGCCAATCTCTGTCCAACACAAGTGGCGATGCCACCCACGGTGGCACTCACATCATCTCGTTCGACGCTAGCGCACCCCTTCCCATAGCTCGCGCTCCGCCGAGCGAGGGTCTTCCACAACCTCCGAGATCGTGTCGAACCTCATCGTGCACCGGCGTCGCAACTCGTACTTCGGCCAGCCGGGGTCACCGTTCCTCGCAAAGGACGTCCAGGCGGCGTGCATGGTGTCGGCGAGTTGTTGCGGTGGGTCGGCTCCCAGCATGGGCTCCGTCCCGTTGCCGAGCGTGTCGAACACGAAGGGGACCTCGAGCCCGTGGCATGCACCCAGACGACCGTTCAAGTTCGGACTGGACCACGCGAACTCGTACATATGGGTCGCGGCGGGGCCCGGGGCGTGAGCTTCGGCCAGCCGGATGGCCGGGATACGGACATACCAATCAGTCTGTAGAGCCGCGAGCAGGTCGCCCGCGTTGGCGCCGGGCCGTGATGCGCGATAGGTCCTGAGCGCCGCCTCGACGGGTAGGCCGTAAGCCGCGGCCGTTCCAGCCAGGGCCGAGTCCGTGACGTGATCGATCAGACCGTACAACACCAGGAACAACCTCCACTCGTCGGTGGTCGAACCGACCATGAGGTCGATATCCGCGCTCGCTCCGGCCCGGATGCGATCGATCGTACGGGCCGGGATGAGGTCACCGTCGATGACCGGGTGCCAGGGCATGCCGCTGACCACGACCTCCTGTCCCCATCGCTGTGGGTCCGGATGTGCAACGAGATCGGCCCTCATGGCCAGTTGCGCGGCAAGCAGGCGCTCGGTGGGAACCGCGGAGATCGCGTCGCGGGTCGGTTCGACGCCAAGCGTCTCTGCGAGTCGCTCGAGTACACGCTGGGCGGTCGCGGCGGGTATCTCGTAATGAGTCGCCCCGCTCTGGGCAATGGCACGCCTGAACAAACCTGCGGCGCGTGGCATCGATAGCAGCGTTGCGACGCTCATCCCACCAGACGACTCACCAAAGACGGTGACCTGCGCGGGATCACCGCCGAAGCCAGCAATATTCTCCTTCACCCACTGGAGGGCAGCGACCTGATCGAGCAAGCCGCGGTTGGTGTTCCCCTCTCCCAGATAGAGGAACCCATCGGCGCCAACCCGATAGTTGATCGTCACGCAAACAACTCCATCCCGGGCGAAGGGACTGCCATCGAAGAATGGCGTTGCCGCGGATCCGACCTCGAACGCGCTACCAGGGACCCACACCATGACCGGGCACCTCGTCGATCCCAGATCGGGTGTCCAGATGTTGAGGTTCAAGCAGTCCTCGCCCTGAAGGGCAGGGTCGGGGATGAGCCCGTCCAGACCGGGGGGCAGTGGCAACATCGGTGGCTTTGCGCCAAAGGTGAGAGCTTCGCGCACGCCGCTCCAGGGCTCGACGGGGCGTGGAGGTTGAAACCGACCGGCCCCGAATGGCGGGGCGGCATAGGGAATCCCCTTGAAGACATGCACGCCATCGGCGACACAGCCGCGTACTCTGCCGTGTCGAGTCGCGACGACTTCATCTGTACCGAGTTGAGTGTCCATGAGACCTCCTCATGACCGGAGTTCCTGCGCTCGGCCGATCACCTGCTGCTCGGGGTACGGGGGCCGGCGACGCGCTGTCGCGGCGACTGCCGCCATCACAGCCCACAATGTCCCGGCCCAAGCGAGCTCGTAGATCACGAGTCGCGTGCCGGTCGCGGCCGGCCTGAGGATGATCAGACTCGCCGTGAGGCTGACGTGCATGAGCATTCCCACGAGCAGGCTCCCGGTCCGCTCGTAGACCCACACCATGAGCACCCGGTAGGCCGGCAGCATTCCCAGTCCCACCGTGGAAAGCAGCACGGGCAGCATGAACACGGCGGAGATCTCGCGGGCAGGAGTTCCGCTCGCCCACAGGTTCACCAGGATGTGCCACGCGCCCCAGATCATGCCGAGCGACAGCCCCGCCGCCAGCACGCCGTGACGCTGCCTGAGTCTCGGAATCGCGAACCCCGTCCAACCCAGTTCCTCGAAGATGCCTGCACCCAGGCCGACGATCAGGCCGAACAGCAGCGTTGACATCGTCACCGGCGAAGGCACGCTGGACTTCCCGAACTCGCCCGTGGCGGTGAGGACGCCGGGCACGAAGTCGCGGGAGAGCAGTGACAACGAGAGCAGCACCGTGGCGGTCAAGAGCGGCGCGGTGAGGAGCGCGATCGCGTACCAGCGTACTCCGACGCGCCACCGGCTCAGGCGAGACCACAGCTCCAGGAGTCCGGCCCTCCCCTGCGTCAGGAAGATCGCCATCAGGCCCGCGAGGCTGGGGCCCGCGAGCATCGCCAGGTAGGCGAGCGGGAAGAGCCGATCCGTCTGCTCCTTCGTCCCCGGAAATCCGGTAGGTCCGCCGGTCACGAAGAGGACGCCGCTCCACGAGATGACAAAGGTCAGGACGAAGTAGGTTGCGAGCGGATTTCGCAGGAAGAGGGCCCTGATGCCGTTCATGACGTAGCCTCCTGGAGCGATCTCATCTTGCTTCGGTTCTGCCCCACCGACGGGCATAATCCAAGCCAAGCGGCAGACACATGGGCTGCAGACTCCAAGAGGTCGCCGTGTAGAGCGTTGCGTCGGCATTGCGGGCGATGACGAGACCATGACCCAGATGAACGGTCTGCCAACCTGACAGCCGGTGCGCTCGGTCCGTCAGTCGTGCCTGCCTGGTCCTGCCCGCTGCTCGAGCACCTGGACGACTACGACGAGGATGACCCACGATGGGCCATCAGTTCCGCACGGCCGTGCCCGACGAAGCTCGTCAACGCCGTGCCGTGGGCGCGAGCCCGACGATCACCACCTGCGGGCCGTCGATTGCATGGAGCCCGGGCATGTCGGCCCGCGGACCCACGACCCATTCGAATAGACGTCGCGCGTCCGCCAGTGCCGGACGCTCGGGCCTTCCATGGCACTCCAAGCGTCTGGCGGTGACCGGGGCCGAGAACACGAGCCGCCCGAATTCGTACGCTCCCAGGAACTGTTCGGAGAGATCGATCAGGATGAGCTGCGAATCGCGCTGCGCGGCAGCGTAGGTCGACGGCATAAGGGTGAAGCACTCGATCGCGTCGAGTCGGGCGGGCACCTTGATACACATGCCGTCCACGGCGTGCCGGCGATCGATGCGATTGAACCGGGCCACGTCGATCCAGCGGTCACCGAACAGGCTCTCGAGCGTCCCCCGCCCATCGATCGAGCGGTAGCTCCACGTGACGAGGGAGTCGCTCGGGTAGGCGAGGTCGCAGGGTGAGGTTCCCCAAGCTCCGGCCGTTGCGGATCCGCCGAGGGCGATCATGGCGAGCAACGTGACGAGCAGCCCCGTGCGCGTGACGGATCGAGTCAGGCGGTGCTTGCGCGCGTCCGCGCATTGTCGAGCGTCCCCACCCACACGCCGTGGAGCGCTCATCCCAGCCGGCAGACGAGCTGGTCGCGGGCCGAGATGAGTTGCTCCGGCGAGGCGCTCACCTCGCGATTCAGCTCGAGGATCAGCCAGCCAGCGAACCCGGTCCTGCGCAGCGACTCGCCGATCAGCGGCCAGGGGACTGTGCCGCTCCCCGGTGCGAGATGCTCATCGGTGACCCCGCGATGGTCATTCGCATGCACGTGCACGACGCGCTCGCCCGCCACATCGATGAACTGCAGCAAATGGTTTCCGAGCGTGGCATGTGAGGTGTCCAGGCAGACGCGCGCCCCGTCGCCCACCCGCCGGAGAATCCAATCGAACTCGTCCGGGTGGCCGCCGATCAAGTGCGGCAGCGGGTTCTCCACGGCGAGCGTCATGCCCATCTGCGAGCAGGATCGGGCGAGCATTTCGAGCGCCGCAGCGCAGTCGGCGAGGCGGCGGGACACATCTTCGCCATTTCGCACCACGTCGGTGGCGTGCACCACCACCACCTTCCCTCCCATCTCGTGGAGCGCCGAGGCCGCCGCGAGGATTCCGCCCACGGCGGCGTGCCGGTGATGCGGGTTGGGGTCGGAGAGGTCGAGCAGGCCACCGAAGGGGGCGTGGATCGACACCGGGACCATGCCCGAGGCGCGCATGCGATTCGCGAGCGCCCGCACTTGGTCGATGTTCCACGGATCGAAATGCCCGGGCGGCGTGCCCACCTCGATGGCGTTGAAACCCGCCCGCTCGATGGTGTCGAGCGCACCAGCGATGTCGTGCCCGACCCAGGCCCCGGTGGAAACCCCGACGCGCCAGGTCATGCGCGCGCCCGAGCGAGCATCCGGTCGCGCTCGCGTCGCAGATCGTGGGGGCACCCGGTCCCGGGGCACATGCGCTTCTCCTGCGTCGAGACGCAATTGAAGTCCACGCCGCGGTCCCGGCCCATGGCCACGAGCCCCGCGAACACGCGCACGTCGAAGTCCGCGCGCGTTGCGGGATCGACCCTCTCCCAGTGATCGCCCCAGGCGTCGGGCAGTCCGTATCGGGCCAGCACGAGTCCCGCCACATCACGTGCGTGCCAGCCACGGGCGAGCAGGGACCGCACGAGGAGCTGGATGTGCGTGGGCTTGAGCAGGAGGTCGTTGGGATGCTCGACGCACGCCGACACGCACGGCGGCACATCTCCCATGCCGAATCCGGCCCCCGGATCGGACCAGACATCGAGCGAGCGAAGCCTCACCTGAGCGTAGCGGCGATGCCAGGCCGAGAGGTCCGACGCTTTATAGTCCGCGAGGAGCCGCTCGAGCCCCGCGCTCACGTCGGGGATCGTGGTGTCCGCCTCGACCGCCTCCCGCGCCGCGCGCGCCAGTCCGCGCCCGGGCCCAAAGCATGCTGCGAACTCCCGCCGTCGCCGTGGCAAGACCGCGATCGGCGCCACGCGAGCCGCGCCTCCGCCAACGAGGTCGGGCCGAAGGCGATGCTTCTGGTAGAGCCCGAAGGGAACCCGCAGGAGCCGGCTGTCGAGCGGATCGCCCAGATGTGTGAGGTCGATCGACACGCACTCGCGGCCGTTCGGCCCCGTGCCCACTTCCGTGTTGTTCACGACCAGCGGAATCGCCCCGTCCAGCCCGACCCGATCGATCGCCCGGTGCGCCAGGTGCTCGAGCAACATGCCGAGCCCGTGGAACGCCTTTGCCGTGTCCTCGCCGATTCGTGCGTCAAGCCATGGCGGCCGTCGGACCGCGTGCGTCGTGAGCCACGCCGGTGGCTCGGTGGCCAGCGCGGCGAGGCGGGCCGCGACGTCGCCGTCCAGCGGCACGCGGCCCACGAAGCTGTAGCCCGCGCCGGTGACGAGGTCGAGCATCGGAAGTCGGAACTCGTCGAAGAGCGACTCGAAGCAGCGATAGACGGGTTCCAGCTTGAGAAACGTGTCCCCGGGATGGACGAAGGCCTCACCCATCTCGTCCGTGTGCAGGTAGTCCAGGTCCACGTAGACGAGCAGGCTGCCCGTGTCCCACATCGAGCGCACGAGGTCGGCGCCCGTCGCGAGGAGCGCGTCCAGCTCGTCCGGCGGCCGGGGGGCCGCATGTCCCCAGATGGGATGCGGCCCGTCGGCAGCCCCCATGGCCGCGAGGTAGGCGCAATGCGAGCGCTCGTTCCCCGACAGTCCGCAGAACTCGCGAACCCGTGCAACGACCTGCGGGAGCCGGTAGTACTCGGCAGGGGACATCACCGCGTGATCGAGCATGGGATCGTCCTGGCCCTA
>Ga0315912_10000808_pt1 | contig 46463 bp, 44 predicted proteins | sample VfabasoilMG_FD_204469 | JGI IMG/M metagenome (GOLD analysis project Ga0315912, IMG submission 204469) | Garden soil microbial communities collected in Santa Monica, California, United States - V. faba soil | ecosystem: Environmental > Terrestrial > Soil > Garden | place: USA: California... | reverse complement strand
GGGCTTCGAGGTCTTTGCCTTCAATATATTCTTGCGCCAGACATGACCGGTCGCCTTGGGTGAAGTAGTCGTAAATTTTAGGGATAGCGGGATGGTTGAGGGTGGCCAGGATGTTGGCCTCGCGCTCGAAGGTCTTGACGATCATCTCGCGCATAGAGGGGTCGGGCGCGAGGTTGAGGATTTCCTTAATGGCAATGAGCTTTGTGACATTGGGGAAGCGCATATCGCGCGCCTTGTAGACCGAGCCCATCCCCCCCGTGCCGAGGACGCCCTGAATCAAATAGCGCTCCTGTAGCATGGCCCCGGCTTTCAAGCCAACATCTGGCCCGCCTGTTTGCGGGTTAATCCCGCTCATGGATCGAGTAATCTTATGAGTCTCAAACACGGCAACGCTCCCTGACTAGTGGGCAGATTATAGCGGGGTCTGCCTCTCCATGCAATTCGACTTGTGAAACATTTGCTCATAGTTTATTGAATAAACACTATGTTATACTAAGTTCACTGTAATTCCTTCACTTTCCCATTCAGCAGGTTTCCCTCACACTCTCCAAAACTTATGTTAGAAAAATCTTCTAGCGCGCGCAGTTTTCAACTGGGCGTTGCAAACGGTCTCCTATTCACTCTCGCCGAGACGCTCACTGACCCGACATTGGTCTTGGTTGCGTTTGTGAGTCACCTCACCCAATCCCCGCTCTGGCTCGGCCTCATCGCGCCGATGCGCGACGCGGGTTGGTTCTTGCCCCAGTTGTGGCTATCAGGCTATGTGCAAACTCTGCCGCGCAAGGTGGGGATGTATCGGATCTGGGCCGCGGTGCGGGTAGTGGCTTGGGGGGCGATGGCGATCGCACCCTTCATCCTACGCGACGCCAATCGCCTACTAATCGCCTTCTTCTTGACGTTCGGGCTCTATGCTTTGGCGGCTGGCTTTTGTGGCCTGCCCTTTTTAGAAATTGTTGGCAAGACCATCCCGCCCCAACAACGCGGGTTGTTCTTTGCATGGCGGATCACCTTGGGTAGTTTGGCTGGCATCGGTGGCAGTGCTCTCGTGCGCTGGTTGCTGGACGCGCAGAGCCCCCTTGCCTTCCCCTATAACTTTGGTCTGCTTTTCGCCATCGGTTGGGTGTTTGCCACGCTTGGCCTCATCGCGTTTAGCCTCGTCCCCGAACCCGAAGAAAAATCCACGCGCGCCCGCGCCTCGTTCGTTGCTCAGTTCAACCAAGCGATGCAATTTGTTCAACGCGACAGTCATTATCGGCGTTTCATTTGGCTCCGCATCGCACTCTCCCTCGGCAGTGCCTCAACGCCTTTTTTTGCGATCTATGTGCAACACCACCTAGGTGGACCATTGGAAATGATCGGGCTCTATTTAGCAGTGTTCACTGCCAGCAACTTACTCGCCACAATCGGCCTCGGGCGCTTGTCGGTGCGTTGGGGGTATCGGCGCATCATGGCCGTTGGGGCCTTGGCCGGGGTGGGCCTAACTGGCTTGGTGGTAATGCTCGCGCTCTTGGCCGGCCCACTTGGGTTGACGGGCGGACTCGTCGGATGGTTACTGATCCCGATTTTCGCTTTAGTGGGTGTTAAAGAGGCTGGGGTTGGCGTGGCCGCGCAAAGCCTACTGTTGGAAATCGCCCCGCGAACGGAACGCACCTTGTACTTAGGCTTCACGAATTCCCTGTTGGGGATCGTGTTGTTAGGCACCGGCCTCAGCGGCGTGCTGGTGACCTGGCTCGGTTATACCGCGCTCTTTGGGTTAACGCTTGCCGCAAGTTTGTTGGCGGTGCAGGTGGTCTGGCAAATGCGTGACACCCCCAACCGGGTGCCAGACGAGTTGCAACATGGGTTGCCCGACGCGCACCCTGCGCCTTAACGCTTGCGCTTTTTGTTCGATTTTTTCTTCTCCACCTTTTTTACATCTTTCAACTGTCGTTTGGCTTCAACGGTCTCATTCCACGCGCGAATAGAATCGGGGACCTGAGCCAGCGCTTCTTGCACGGCGAGTTGTTCCAACGTTTGGCGGGGACCTATGAGCGGTGCGAAAAGTGGGTTAGGTTTGCGCGGCTTCGTACGATGGGCGAGTAAGCTGAACTCAATTTGGACATCCTCCCAATCTCCTGCGACTGATTCATCTACCTTCTCGGCGGCAAAGGCGCGCTCGATGAGCGGTGCGGCTTCGACCACTTTAAATTCCATGAAGGTTCCTACCAATGTACCATTCAGTTCAGGTGGATTGGTCTCAAATTTTTCCAACGCGCGGTATAAGCTCGCGACGCACTCCGGCTTAGCGGCGGGATGGCCTTCGGCCAACTGTTCTAACGCGCTAGCCGTCAAGACCCGTGCCCAAAGGCCATGCGTGGCATCGGTGAGATAACGCTCTAACGCCGGAATAGCGGCTGGGCCAATGGCAACCAAGGCTTTGGGAAGTTCCTCGCCAACTCAATCGTTGTCTTTATCATCCACTTCATGCGCGAGCGAGAGCAACGGCTCAATGGCGGCCTCGGCGCGCAATTGCCCCAGCGCGTGCCACGCATGAATGGGGCATAAACCGTGGGGCTCTCTTCTGGCGCTTCCAACGTAAATAGTTATCGGTCGCCAATCGGATCAGCTCAGGGATATGTTCAGCGGCGAGGCCGAAGTTGAGATAATTCGTGGGCTTTCTATGTTCGGACCTACCAAGGGGCAAGAGTTGGTTGACAGGGTGGGTATAAATAATTTGCGGCATGTGAGATCGTAGTTCGCCAAAAGCCTACGGCCGCGGATACAACGTATTCTTTTCTGGCGCGTTGGGCGCATAGAGGACACAGGCCGGTTGGCCAACTTGCAATTGCGGGCTAGGGGTGGAGAGCGTAGAAAGTTGGCCGGTGTAAGGCCGCCCGTTTACTTCAAACTGATAGGCAATGTTCCAAGGGTAACGCCCATTAACCTGCACATGATGATTCTGTTCGAGACTAGTGATCTCCCCTTGTGCCGCCAAACCCTCGCGCAATACATTCACTGTTTCCACCGCGGCTTGATGTCGCCGTCGCAAGATCGGCACGCTGATCCCGAGGGTGACGAGGCCAAAGATCAAGAACGGCACGCCGACAAATGCGGTCACAATCGCTATCGTCAGGATAAATCCGATGAAAGAAAAAATTGCGCCGAGAAAGGCAAAGATGCCAGCCGCGACCGTCGCCCCATCCGAACTCATGATCCGCCACACATAGCGGTCGGCGATGGGGCGCGGCGGCGGCGGCGGCGCGGGCAAAGCAAAGCGCGGCATAGGGCGCTCGGCTGTTTCGGGAGCGGGGGCAGGGGTGGCAGTCGGCGCGGGCAAAGGGCCGCCACAGTTTTTACAATTGGATTGAAACGCGGAATAATGCGTGCTACACCAGGGGCAAGTGATCATCTCAATTCCCTTTCAAATACAAGGCCAAATTGGCGCGCGACTTCAGCCTGCACGCGCTCCATACTTGGTGGCGTCTCTAGCAAATCGGCAAGGGCGATGCTGGCATGATCCCGCAAGCCACAGCCCACGATGCCCTCCCAATATGACATATCGGGATTGACGTTGAGCGCGAAGCCATGTTGCGAAATACCGCACACATCTACCTTGACGCCGATGGCGGCGATTTTGGAAGGGGCGAGGCGCGCGGCGGGCGGGCAGTGTGGACAACGTGCGGCGAGGTCGGGTTGAATCCAGACCCCGGTTAGACCTGGCACTTGCCCCGTGACCAAGCCAAACGTAGCGAGTGTGCGGATCAATGTTTCTTCAATCTTCCGCACGAACCCCACATAATCTACTTGGGGGAGGCCTCCATCGGTCACTGCCGGCAAACCGAGATTTAGGATCGGGTAGCCCACTAATTGACCGGGGCCATGATAGGTGATGTCACCCCCTCGATCCACCCAATGCACTTCAACACCCCGCGCTTTGAGCTGAGCGTCATCCCACAATAAGTTCTCAGCGTGGCTGGAGCGCCCTAAGGTGTAGGTGGGCGGATGTTCCAATAACAACAAGGTATCGGGGATGTCGCCCACCGCACGTTGAGCGGCGAGTTGTTTTTGGAGCTCCCACGCTTGAGCGTATGGGACTAAGCCAAGCGCGCGCGGATGGAGAGGTGGCTTATCGCTCACCGATAATCGTAAAAGCCTTTCCCGGTCTTCCGCCCTAAATAACCTGCATCCACCATGCGGCGCAAGAGCGGGGCCGGGCGATATTTGTCTTCGCCCAGATCGCGCTGCAAAACTTCCATCACAAACAGCACCACATCCAAGCCGACCAAATCGCACAGGGTGAGCGGGCCCATCGGGTGGTTCATACCCAGTTTCATCACGGTATCAATCGCTTCGGGCGTGCCAATACCTTCTTGCAAGGCGAAGATCGCTTCGTTGATCATCGGGCAGAGGATGCGGTTGGAGATGAAGCCAGGCGAATCCTTCGCTTCCACCGGCGTCTTGCCCAAGCGGCGGCACATGTCCATGATCGCATTCAGCGTGGCGTCGCTCGTGCCGAGTCCCCGAATGACCTCCACCAGCGTCATCAACGGCACTGGGTTCATAAAGTGCATCCCGATCACTTGCGCTTCGCGCTTGGTCGCGCCTGCGATCTTCGTAATAGAGATCGAAGAGGTGTTGGAGGCGAGAATGACCTCGGGGTGCATGAGTTGATCAAGGTCACGGAAGATTTTGAGTTTTAGGTCGGGGTTTTCGGTCGCGGCTTCGATCACCAAATCCGCGTCACGCGCGGCGTCGAGCGCCTCCGCCGTCGTGAGCGCCTTGAGCGTCGCGTCTTTTTGTTCGGCGGTCAGTTTGCCCTTCTCCGCCAATTTGTTCACCGATTTGGTGATGGTCTCCAACCCCTTCGCCAACGCGGTGGCAGACACGTCAATCATCGTGACGGTGTACCCCGCCGTCGCGCACACTTGTGCGATGCCATTGCCCATCGTGCCAGCACCGATGACGGCGATTTTGTTAATGGTCATAAAGGCTCCTGATAATAACGAACCACCTGTTGGCTATTCGTTATTGGTTATTTACTCAACCTCTACTGCTAGCGCCACCGCTTCGCCGCCGCCCAAGCAGAGCGAGGCGAGGCCACGTTTGAGATGACGGTCGCGTAAGGCGTTGATCAGCGTGATCAGCACACGCGCGCCGCTTGCGCCCACCGGGTGTCCAAGCGCAATCGCGCCGCCATGCACATTGACCTTGTTCCAATCCCAACCCTGATCGGTGAGGGCATACCCATCAGCCAACACCTGCGCCGCAAAAGCTTCGTTGAGTTCGATCAGGTCTATATCTTTCAGCGTCCAGCCGATTTGTTTGAGCAACTTGGGGATGGCCATGGCTGGCGCGATGAAGATGCGTTTGGGGTCTACCGCAGCGTGAGTGTAACCCACGATGCGCGCCAGCGGCACACGCCCTAACTGATCGGCTTTGGCACGGGAGGCCACCACCACCGCCGCCGCGCCGTCGTTGAGCCCCGGTGCGTTGCCTGCCGTCACCCGCCCGTCTTGGTTGAAGGCGGGCTTCAGCTTTGCCAGCACTTCCAGCGACGTGTCGCGGCGCGGGCCTTCATCCGTTTCGACTACAACGGCTTTCTTGCCTTCGCCCACGCTTACCGGCGCGATCTCGGCTTTGAATTTTCCGGCTTCCATCGCGGCCAGGGCCTTGTGATGGCTCTCCAACGCAAACCGATCCATCGCTTCGCGCGTTACTTCATATTCAGTGGCGATGTACTCGGCGGCATCGCCCATCATCCAGTTCTCAAACGCGCACCACAGGCCATCTTGGATCAGGCTGTCTTGCGTGGTCTGATGTCCGTAGCGCAAACCGCTCCGGGCTTTGGGCAAGAGATAGGGCGCGGTGCTCATGCTTTCCATGCCGCCCGCGACTAACAAGTGCGCATCACCGGCGCGCACCGCTTGCGCCGCCGACATCACCGCGCGCAAACCCGACCCGCAAACTTTGTTGATCGAATAGGCACCGACTTCGGCGGGGATGCCCGCGAAGATGCTGGCTTGGCGGGCGGGCGCTTGCCCAGAACCCGCGCTCACCACCTGCCCCATAATCACTTCTTCAATTTCTTTCGCGTCCACTCCGGCGCGCTCAATCGCCGCCTGAATGGCGACGGCGCCGAGCCGGGGCGCTGGCACGCTGGAGAGCGCGCCCATAAATTTACCGATGGGGGTGCGCGCGCCGGATAAGATCACGGCGTCGTTAACCGTTGATTTGGTATCGCTCATGTTGCCTCACAAAGTTGGATGGATTAGGCCGGCCATGCCTCGCGCACGAGGCGGCCAGTTTCGGGCAGTTCTTCGGGGATGACACGCGTCGCGCCCACGGCGGTCATATAGTTGGTGTCGCCATTCCAGCGCGGCACGACATGCAAATGTACGTGCTCGGCGATGCCCGCGCCCGCCGCCGCGCCGATATTAACGCCTAAGTTAAAGGCGTGTGGGTTGTACACTTTGCGGAGCGCCGCCAAACCCTGATTGGTCAAAAGCATGATCTCGGTCAGGGTGTGAGTATCTAAGTGTTCTAAACTAGACGAGTGAACAAAAGGCACGACCATCAAATGCCCGTTGTTATATGGATACCGATTCAAGATCACGAAGGCGTGCTGACCGCGGTGAACGATGAGGTTTTCCGAATCGCGTTGTTGAGTCGGGAGATCGCAAAAAATACAGCCTGTAGACCCAAGCATCCCAGTCGCGGGAAAGGTCTCTTTGCCAGACGGTTTATCATCAATCCGTAGATAGGTCATGCGCCAAGGGGCCCACAAATGTTCCATGCTGAATGCCTGAATAAGACACAATACACAAAAAAACAATAGGTAAGTGTGAGTATTGTGTATTGTATTTTGAGTCTTGAACGATTCTACCAGACATTGCGAGGCGAACCAAACCAAACTACAATCGCATCATGTTTCAGGCCGAATTATTGCAACAACGGTTGGCCGGGCTACGTTTCGCCCACCCCCTCCACTTTTTCCCACGCATTGGGTCTACCAATACCGAGGCCAAAACATTGGCCGAAGCCGGAGCGCCCGAAGGCACCTTGCTCGTGGCCGATGAACAACTGGCGGGGCGTGGGCAAGGCACTCGCCGTTGGCAAACGCCGCCCGGCACGGCCCTAGCGTTTAGCCTCATCCTACGCCCACGTTTGTCGCCCGCCCACGCCACTCGTTTGACAATGTGGGCCGGGGTAGCCGTGTGCGAAGCCATTGAAGTCATCAGCGACTTATCGGCTACGCTAAAGTGGCCGAACGATGTCTTGTTGAACGGGAAAAAAGTGGCGGGTATCCTCGTCGAAACAACGCTCGACGGGAATCAGTTGGCCTACGCAGTGTTAGGGGTGGGCATGAACCTCCTCGCCGCACCCGACCCGCACACCGTAGACTTCCCCGCGACCTGTTTGCAAGCCGAAGCCGGGCGCACCATCAATCGGCTGACCATGTTGCGCGTTGTGCTTGAACGCTTAGAGGCGGGCTATTTGCTCGTAGCAGACGACTCGCTCTTCACGGCTTGGCAAAAACGTTTAGCGTTGCTGGGCGAACCGCTCATCGCGCGCACCGCCGCTGGCGAGCGCACAGGGCACGCCGTGGCGGTGGATCGCGAAGGGGCATTGATTTTTGAGACCGACACTGGGGAACAACTTCGGTTGATATCCGGTTTGGCGCAAATTCGGCCAGCCTGAACAAGACTCCCTTTTCAAGAGTAAAATAGGATAATCGGGAGATTTTCTATGCGTAAACTCGAAGAAGGTTGGTTGACGGTCTTACTCTTATGTGCGCTCATCACGACCTCGGCGATGGGCGTGTCAGCGGCTGGCTGGTCGCAGGGTCTATGGGGAGCGTGGATCATCGGGATCATCGCGGTCTTCACGGGGCTCGTCCTCGCCAAGAGCCGCTTTAATGGCACGACCGCGACCTTCGTCAGCCTCGTCTACGGTTTATTTTGTGTCGGCGTGTTCATCGCGTGGGATCTGTCGGGGGACTGGCACGAACGCAGTTTAGAACTCGTAGTGCGGATGAACAACTTTTTATACAAGGCGCTGACGGGCGGCACTTCGCGTGACGCCCTCCCCTTCCCAGTCTTCGTTGGTCTCATCTACTGGGCGGTGGGGGTGGATAGCGCGTGGTCGGTATTTCGGCGCGCCTCGGTCTGGCCGGCGATCATCCCGGCGGGCGTGGCCTTGCTTATCAACATTTACTATTACCTCGGGCCGGTGGATCTCGATCTCTATTTGGCAATGTATGCCTTGCTCTCGCTCATCCTGCTAGCGCGCATGAGCCTCTTGGCACGTGAGAAGGAATGGCAAGTGGCGCGGGTCGCCTACAGCCCAGAAATGCGGTTCGACTTTTTGTACGCGGGCTTGGTCGTGGCTTTGGCCGGGGTGATGATCGCTTGGGCCGGACCGTCGTTGGCCGCCTCGCCAGCCGCCGCCGATGCGTGGCAACAAGTGACCGGCCCCTGGAGTACCGTGCGCGAGTCGTGGATGCGGCTCTTTGCTTCGGTTCGCGCGCATGGGCAAAACGTTAACGACTTCTATGGCGATTCGCTCACCCTGGGTGGCCCGTCGCTCCTCGATGATGACCCGATCATGGATGTCACGGTGCAAACCGGAATTGGGGCCGACACACCGGTTGAAGACCGCATCCCGCGTTACTATTGGCGCGCGATGGCTTTAGAAAAATATGAGGGCGACCGTTGGCAAGCCGGTGATCTCGAATTCCGCGAAACTGACCCGACCAAGACTTCGGGCTACCGGCTACCGCCCTATCGGTTGCGCCGCGAGGTCAATGCGACCTTTGTGTCGTACGTGGCGGCGTCGAGCAAACTCTATGTGCCGCCGCAACCGCGTTGGGTAGACCGTCCGGCGGTGTTTCAGTTTATTTCCACCCAGGGCGATTTCGCCGATGTTATGTCCATTCGCTCGTCCGATATTTTACGGCGCGGCGAGATCTATCACGCTGTAGCCTCGGTCTCCATTGCGGATATGGCAAGTCTGCGTGCGAGCCGTGCCCCCTACCCCGATTGGGTCAAAGAACGCTTTCTGCAATTGCCCGACTCGATCACACCACGCACCTACGCCTTAGCGCAACAGATCGTCGCGGAGGCCAAAGCCGAGACGCCCTACGATCAGGCGCAGGCGGTGACGGATTGGCTCCGGCGCAACATGACCTACGATCAAAACATCGAAGCGCCACCCCAAAACGTCGAGCCAGTAGATTGGTTCTTGTTCACCTATCGTAAAGGGTATTGCAATTATTATGCTTCGGCGGAAGTGGTCTTGTTGCGTTCGTTGGGCATCCCCGCTCGGATGGCGGTTGGTTTTGCCGAGGGCCTGCAAGACCCTGAGACAGGCGCGTATCATGTGTTAGAACGCGACGCGCACGCTTGGCCGGAGGTGTTCTTCCCCGAGTATGGCTGGGTCGAGTTCGAGCCAACGGTAGCGCAACTGCCCATCATCCGCCCCGAAGCACGAGCGGCCGTTACCCCGCCTTCCGGCTTTCAATCACCGGATCGAGAAGAATTGGGCGATGCTGATCAGCGCGAGCGCGACCAAGCCGAGCAACGCGATCAATCACCAAAAGAAGAAGATGAAGCAGCGCCGGCGGTCAGCAACTTGGCGTTGTTCTATGTGCAACTCTATGGGGTGCGCGTGTTGGTCGGCGTGTTGCTCGTCTTGGCGGTGATCTTAGCGGGCTTGAGCGTTTTCTTGCGCTCGGGCTTGCTCGGCTGGGAGAGTTTCGGCGGCCTCGGCGCGTGGGTGATCCGCCGCCAAGGGCTGCCCGTTCCATCTATTGTGAGCCGCGTCTATTTGCAATTGGAGCGCGCCGCACACTGGTTGGGCTTGTCGCTATCGAGCACGCTCACCCCCCACGAACGCGTCGCGGCGTTGGGCGAGGCCTTACCCAACGCGCGCCCCGGCATGGAGACGATCACCGAACAGTATGTGACTGAGCAATACAGCCCCTACCCTGCCGATGCCACCGCCTCCGAAAGCGCATGGCGCGGCATTCGCCTTTCGATTTGGAAGGCCGGGCTAGACACGTTGCGGCGCTCACTCGTTGGGGGCGGTTTGGGCAAAAAGCGGGAGGGACAAGCGGGAGGAAAAACGGGTGGATAAAATTCAACGTCGTTGTTATTCCAGAGGCCTCTATGCCCATCATCGAAATTAAAAACCTTATCAAACGCTTTGGCGAAGTCACGGCGGTTAACGATGTCACTCTCTCGGTGGAACCGAAGCAAGTGTTGGTGCTGATCGGCCCCAGCGGCTCCGGCAAATCCACCGTGCTCCGGTGCGTCAACCATTTGGAGACGCCTACCAGCGGCGAGATCTGGGTGGATGGCATCCACCTCACCCACCACAGCAAAGACATCAACGCCATTCGCGCCGAGGTAGGGATGGTCTTTCAGCAATTCAATTTATTCCCGCACCTCACCGCCTTAGAGAACATCGTGCTAGCGCAAAAGGTGGTCCGGAAGCGCGCCAAGGCCGAGGCGGAGCGCGTGGCGCGGCAACAACTGGAGCGCGTGGGCATCCCGGAAAAAGCGGCGATGTATCCGGGTCAACTTTCCGGTGGACAACAACAGCGGGTAGCGATTGCCCGCGCGCTGGCGATGAACCCCAAGATCATGCTCTTTGATGAGCCCACTTCCGCCCTCGACCCGGAGATGATCAAGGAAGTGTTGGATGTGATGCAGACCCTCGCACAAGAAGGTATGACGATGGTGTGCGTGACCCACGAGATGGGCTTTGCGCGCAACGCCGCGGACGCGATCATCTTTATGGATAAAGGCAAGATCGTCGAGCGCGGCACGCCGGAGCAATTTTTCAAAGCGCCCAGCGAAGAGCGCACCCGCTTGTTCTTGAGTCAGATTTTGCATTGAGGCTTTTGAAATGGCCCGCATTCGTTGGCAAGACCACATTGTCATTGAACCAGATTTACGGCATGGCACGCCATGTATTCGCGGCACGCGCATTCCTGTGACGATGATCGTAGGAAGTCTGGCGGATGGTTTGACTCCAGAAGATATTCGTCGCGCTTATCCGCAGTTGACTGACATTGATATTCGGGCGGCGTTAGCGTATGTAGCCGAAGCGATTCGAGTAGATGCTTTAGTTCCTTAACTGCTATGGCTGTTAGCATTAAAGTAGATGAAGATTTACCCCTCGCTGTAAGCGATTTGTTAAATGCCAATGGGCATGACGCAGTTACGGTTTGGGCACAGAATATGAGCGGTTGGAAAGACCCGCTACTCTGGCAAGTGATTCAATCGGAAAAACGATTTTTAGTCACAGCGGACAAGGGTTTTGGTGATATTCGTGTTTATCCACCCGGCCAACATACTGGCATATTAATTCTACGTCCAGACGAAGACGGAATTCGCCCAGTGATGGAATTAATGCAATCGGTGTTAGCGCATTATGCTCTGGAGGAACTCGTCTACACCACGACCGTTGCCACCCCACGTGGTGTTCGCATTCGGCGTTCACCGACCACACCATGAAGTATTACACCCTCCTCGGCCTCTCCCCCACCGCGACCGCTGACCAAATTAAGACAGCGTATCGCGCATTGGCCAAGAAGCATCATCCGGATCTGCATCGCACTGCACCGCCCAAAACCCGCCGCGCCGCAGAAGAGCAATTCAAGAAAATCGCTGAGGCCTATGCCATTCTGAGCGATCCGGCACGGCGCGCGCAATATGACGCCAGCCTCGCGCCACAACGTGCCCCGGTTTCGGCTTACGCGACCGACCCGTATGAGCGCCAGTGGTCGAACGCTGAAGTGGATGAGTGGGTGCGCGAGGCCATGGAACGCGAAGCCGAGGCCTACGCGCGCGCCGAAGCGCGCCGGGCCGAGCGCCAACGCCGCGAGGCCGCCGAACAAACAAGCGGTGCGCCTGCGCACGCCAAATATCCCCATGTGCGCGCGCAAGGCGATCAGCTCATCTTAACCTTCGCGCAGGGTGTTTGGACTAAATTGTTGCGCGTCCCAGCGGGCGAATTTCAGATGGGTTCCGATCTCGCACATGATCCGCTCACCGGCAAGCACGAAGGCCCGCCGCATCGCGTTGTGGTCTCCGAGTTTTACATGAGTCAATTCCCGATCACAAACGCGCAGTATCAATTTTTTATTGACCACCTCCAGCGCAAGCGCGCCACCGACTCGCATTGGAAGTTGCCGGTTGGGCGCGAAACGCATCCGGCCGTGAATGTCACTTGGGATGCCGCCACCGAATTTTGCCGTTGGTTGCGCGACGCGACTGGCCGCCCTTTCCGCTTACCCACCGAAGCCGAATGGGAGAAAGCCGCGCGTGGCCCCGACGGACGCCTCTATCCCTGGGGCAATGCTTGGAATGCGGCGTGCCTCAACAGCGAGAACACCCAGGGCGGGCCCTCGGCGGTGGGGCAGTATTCGCCCACTGGTGATAGCCCGTATGGCCTCGCTGACCTCAGCGGGAATGTCTGGGAGTGGTGCGCCGATTGGTTCAGCCCGCGCGCCTACGCCCAACACGCGCGCGTCGCCAAAGACCCCTATTGGGCCGAACAGGCCGAGGGCTGTGTCGCGCGCGGTGGTGCCTTCGACTCCAGCCTCAAGCAAACCCGTTGCGCCTATCGCAACTGGTTCTATCCCTATCAGGCCAAGCCTAATGTCGGCTTTCGAGTCGTGGTGGCACCCCTCCGCACTTAACCCCAGCGTATGGATTACTACAAACTGCTCGGGGTCGCGCTTAACGCCACCCCCGACCAAATCAAAAACGCCTATCGCCAACAGGCCAAAAAGTGTCATCCCGATTTATTTCGACAAGCGGGGCCGCTAGCGCAGTGGGCGGCCGTCGAACGCTTTAAGCAACTCAACGAAGCCAACGCCATCCTAAGCGATCCGAAACGCCGCGCGCGTTACGACGCTTTATTAGCGCGTCGCCAAGCACAAGCGCCGCCCAGCTATCGCCCGACTGAATCTGAAATTCGGAAGGCCAAAGCGCGCGCCGCCGCTCATGCGCGCGATCTATGGCATCAGGCCAAGCGCCGCGAAGCCGCTGAACGCGAACGACGCCGACGCGACTCCGAAGAACGTATACGCCGCGAACAAGAACGCGAACAGGCTCAAACCCAAGCCCAGGTGGCGCTCACCCTCGCGCCCCAGGTGGCGCTTACCCTCCTCCAAATTCCTGCGGGCGAGTTTGTGATGGGAAGTAATCCAGTCATAGATACCTTAGCCGAATCTGCCGAACGCCCGCAACAGCGCGTTTATGTGCCTGAGTTTTTTATCGGGCGTTACCCAGTGACGAATACACAATATGCGGCCTTCGTCAAAGCCACCGGACATCCCGCACCTGACCACTGGTTTCGCGGAGATATTTTGTATGGGCGCGAAGACCATCCGGTGACAGGTGTGGCGTGGGCCGACGCGCTCGCGTTTAGCCAGTGGTTGGGCGAACTCGCTCACGCCTCTGGCCGCCTGCCTACCGAGGCCGAATGGGAAAAGGCAGCGCGAAGCGAAGATGGGCGGCTCTATCCCTGGGGTAACGAATGGGATCGTTGGCGTTTGAATACCGGTGAAGGCAAGCGCACTGAACAAGGTTGGGATTGGGATACCTCACCCGTTGGTTATTTTTCACCCGAGGGTGACAGCCCGTACGGCTTGGCGGATATGGCCGGCAACGTATGGGAATGGTGCTTGTCCATTTATCGGCCTTATCCCTATCAAGCCGATGATGGGCGCAACGCCCTCAACGGCCATGAGCCGCGTGTCTTGCGGGGTGGCGCACTCAGTAGCCCGCGGCGGGTAGCGCGGTGTGCCTATCGGCGCGACTTCCTGCCCCAAAATCTTGGGGCGAACATTGGGTTTCGAGTGGTGATGGAAACCGGATGGGACACTTCAACGTAAAACTTTGCACACTGGCAGTTAAAATAGCGCCGTTCTGGTCATTGCATTCGGCCTCACCTCGATTACAATCACTCTATGCTTCCTTCGTTTGAGAACCATACCATCCTCACCGTAGACGATTCTCCGTTTACGCGCGTGTTGGTGCGAAGCCTCCTCACCAAATCGGGCGCGAAGGTGGACGAAGCCGCGACGGGCGAGGATGCTATCCGTCGCGCTAAGGAAAAAGACTATACCCTCATTCTGCTCGATTTAATGTTGCCCGATATTGATGGCATTCAGGTCTTGGAGCAGATCCGGGCGTTCAACGATGAATGTGTGATCGCCCTGCTCACTGGCACGAGTGATGTGCGCATGGCGATGACGGCGGTGCAACATGGGGCCGATGGCTACATTGAAAAGCAAGACTTGTCACGCGGGGACGATTTCGCGCAGTTCTTTTACTCCATTACCCAAGCCACTAAGCACCGCGCTGGGCTGACCGCTCAAAAGCGTCTGCGCCAAGTGCAGTCTGACTTCTACTCCATGGTAGCGCATGATATGCGCAGTCCGCTGACTGCGATGTTGATGGCCGCCGAGACCTTGGAAGATGCGCTCGTCAGCGACACGAACCGCGATCATCTCGAACTATTAGGTGTCATCCGGCATGGGTGCGCGAAATTGCAACAACTCACGCACGATTATTTAGACCTCTCGAAGATTGAAGCTGGCTATTTGCAGTTGAACCTCCACCCGACCGATGTGCGCGAGTTAGTGGAGGATAGCGCGCGCTTGGCGCGTCTGCAAGCCCAGGCCAAACAGCAACACCTCGTGTTGGACTTGCCTCCTACGCCCTTACTGGCGCAAGTAGACCGCGACAAACTCCAACAGGCCTTTGATAATTTAATTTCGAATGCCATTAAGTACACCCCCCCTCAAGGCACCATTACCATTCAACTGAGCGCCGAAAACCAGCGGGTGCTGTTTCAGGTGCGCGATACCGGGTCGGGGATCCTGCCCGAACACCTGCCCGCGCTCTTCACCAAATATCATCGCGTCCCGAACGATGTCACCCGCGGTGTAGATGGCACGGGCTTGGGCTTGCTCATCGTCAAAGAGATCATCACCGCCCATCACGGCTTTGTCACCGCCGAATCAACTGGGCAACCTGGGGCGGGTGCGACCTTTACAGTTTCTTTGCCGCAATAGCCAGCATGGCTACCCTGCTTGACCTCCTCGCCAGCTATGTCCCGCCGCTTATCACGCGGCGTTTTATTGCCAACCCAGCGCCGCTCACCACACCCGTCTCCGACTCGTTCCCGGCGGCAGTGCTATTTGCCGACATTTCGGGCTTCACAGCCCTTAGCGAAAAACTGGCGCAACATGGGCCAGTGGGGGCCGAAGAACTCACCCACGCGCTCAATGACTATTTCGGACAACTCATCGCTATCGTCACCGCGCACGGCGGCGAGGTCGTGAAGTTTGCGGGCGATGCCCTCCTCGCGTTGTGGCCCATCCCTGTTGAGAAAGTCCCGACCGATCAGACTCAACCCCGCGCGGGGCTTACCTTGCCCTACGCCGCGCTCCTCGCGACTCAATCTGCCCTCACCGCGCAACGCACCCTGCGCGATTACGTCACTGCGGATGGGCAATCGCTTTCCATGCGGATGGGGGTGGCGGCCGGGGACGTGTTTAGCGTGCAAGTGGGTGGCACATACGGGCGATGGGAGTTTTTGCTCACGGGTGAACCACTGACCCAAGTGAGCATGGCCGAACATCAAGCCCAACCGGGTCAGATCGTTCTCGCGCCCTCCACTTGGAAATTGATCGCGCCGCGCTGTATCGGCGAACCACTCCCCACCGGCGACGTACGCCTCGAAACAGTTAAGGCGCCGATCTCGGCCTTAGCCTCCAAACCGCTCGTCGTGCCCCCCGAAGCCGAGGCCGCATTGCGCGTTTATGTGCCGGTCGCCATTCGCGGGCGGCTCGCCGCCGGCCAAACCGAATGGCTGGCCGAACTCCGCCGTGTGACGACCCTCTTCGTCAACCTCCCCGACCTTAACTATCACGTCGCGCTGGAGCAAGCGCAGACGGTGATGAAGACGTTGCAAAACGCGTTGTATCACTACGAAGGTAGCATCAACAAACTTAACGTAGATGACAAAGGTTCGACGTTGGTGGCGGCGTTGGGTTTGCCACCCTTCGCTCACGAAGATGACCCCGTGCGCGGCATATTGGCCGCGCTTAAGATTCAAAACGACCTGCGCCAACTCGGCTTGAAGTGCGCCGTGGGCGTCACAACCGGTCAAGTGTTTTGTGGGTCGGTCGGGAGTGATGCGCGGCGCGAGTACACGATGATCGGCGATGGGGTGAACTTGGCGGCGCGCCTGATGCAGGCCGCGCCCGACGACATCTTGTGCGACGCCGCGACCTATCAGGCGGCACAGGCGCAAGTGCGCTTTGATACTTTGCCTGCCATTCACGTCAAAGGCAAGGCCGAAGCCATCCCCGTGTTTCGCCCGGTCGCGCCACACTCCCAGGCGACGCGCGCGACCAGTTTAGCGCGCGCGTCTACGCCCATCGTGGGGCGCGCCGCCGAACGCGCGATGTTGGTCGAATCGCTCACGGCGCTTCAACAACGGCAAGAGAGCAATCTGATCATCATCGAAGGCGATGCCGGCATTGGTAAGTCGCGGCTCGTGGAAGACCTACGGCGGCAGGCTAACGAACGCCGTCTCACGGTCTTTGTCGGCGCAGGTGATGCGGTCGAAAAATCCACACCCTATTTTGCGTGGCGCAATGTCTTCAATCAACTGTACGATCTCGGTGTCCTCACCGACCCCGAAGCGCGTCGCAAACACATCTTGGATCTGCTCGAAATTGAAGAAGCTATTTTGCCCCTCGCGCCGTTGCTGAACGAAGTGCTGTTGCTCGGCCTGCCTGACACTGAGCTCACCGCCCAGATGGAGGGACAGGTACGCGCCGACAACACGCGCGACTTGCTGCTCCAAGCCCTGCGCGATTCGGTGGCGCGGTCGCCTAAGGTGATCGTGATCGAAGACGCACACTGGCTCGACTCGGCGTCGTGGGCGCTGGCCGGCTTGGTCAGCCAAAAGATTAAGCCCTTGCTCTTCGTCATCGCCACGCGCCCGATGAGCGAACCGCTCCCAATGGAATATCGGCAGTTGACCAACGTGCCCAATCTCAAACGGGTGCGCCTCGAAACGCTCGCACCCGAGGAAGTGATCACCCTGGTGTGTCAACGGCTGGGCGTGGCCGCGCTCCCCACGCCGGTGATCGAACTACTTCGCGACAAAGCTGAGGGGCATCCATTTTTTAGCGAAGAGTTGGCGTATGCGTTGCGCGATGCCGGCCTGATCCAGATTGCAGAGGGCGAGTGTCACGTCGCGCCCGAAGTGGATTTGCGCGCCGCTTCGTTCCCCAACACGGTGCAGGGCGTGATCACCAGCCGCATTGATCGCCTGACGCCGCAACAACAATTGGCGCTCAAGACCGCGAGCGTCATCGGGCGGGTGTTTGCCTTTCGGCTGTTGCGCGATATTCACCCGATTGTCGAAGATCGCCCACATTTGCAACAATATTTACAATCGTTGGAAGGCCTAGACCTCACGCCGCTCGAAACGCCCGAACCTGATCTCTCTTACATCTTCAAGCACATCATCACGCAAGAGGTCGCCTATAACCTGATGCTGTTCGCGCAACGCCGCGAGTTGCATCGCGCGGTGGCGGAATGGTACGAGCAGACCTATGCGGATGATCTCTCACCGCACTATCCGTTGTTAGCGCACCATTGGGGCAAGGCGGAGATCAGCGACAAGACGTTAGAGTATTTGGAGAAGGCCGGTGAGGAGGCGTTGCGCGATGGAGCGTATCGTGAGGCGGCGGGCTTTCTAGGCGAGGCGCTGCGGATGGCTGGGCAACCCATGGGTGGCGCGGCTGGCCCACTCGCCCTCACCTCGCACACGCCGTTGCAGATCGCGCATTGGGAAGTCCAGTTGGGCATCGCCTCGCTGGGTTTGGGACAACTTTCCGAATGCAACACCCATTTGCGGCGCGCGCTCGATTATCTGCATAAGCCCATGCCCGGCACTACGGCGAAACTCATCCCGGCCTTGCTCTGGCAAGTGGGGCGGCAGATTTTGCATCGCTTTAAATTCAACCAGACGTTACCGCGCATTGATGAGAACGACCAACGACCGAGCTTGCTCGAAGCCGCGCGCGCCTATGAGCGGCTGGGCGAGACGTATTTCTTTGCGAATGAAACCCTGGCCACGGTGTTTTGCACGCTCCGCACCCTCAACCTTGCCGAGCGCGCCGGGCCAACGCCCGAACTCGCGCGGGCCTACGCTAACATGACCATCGCGGCCGGGCTCGCGCCACTCCATCCAGCGGCCGAAAATTATGCACGCTTGGCGCTCACCACTGCCCGCCAGATCGCCGCCACCGAGGGGGGCGAAGAAGCTTCGCCCACGCTGGCGAGCGCGTTGGGACGCACAGGCGTTTATGGTTTGGGTGTAGGGCACTGGTCAGTGATCCGCCCGGCCTTTGAACAGGCACAGCGCATCTATCAGCATCTTGGCGATTGGCGGCGCTTGGGTGAGACGTTGGCCTTACGAGAAAATCTCGCGTACTTCACGGGTGATTTTCAGGCGGGCGTGCAAGCGGCGGACGAATTACTAAGCGTCGTGGCGCATTCTGGCGATGTGCAACAACTGGCGTGGGCGTACGATGGACGTGGCGCGCATCTGACATATTTGGGTCAGTTGGAGGCGAGCATCACGCTCTTGTCGGAAAAGAGCCTACCTGTCATCCGCGCTAATGCCGACACGATGGAAGAAAACATTTGCCGCGCCGAGTTAGCCTGCGCTTTGGCGCGGGCGGGTGAGTTGAGCCGCGCCGCGCATGAAGCCGAACTGTCGCTGATGTTCTTTCGCAAGGCCTCTATCACAACGTTTTCATCCTTCAAGGCCTATGAGGGTTTAGCCGATGCTTGGCTACGCTTGTGGGAGACCGAGCCGTGGAACTCTAAATACCAGGCTTCGGCGGAGTTAGTCTGCCAGTGTTTTTGGCGTTATGCGCGCATTTTCCCCATTGGGCAAGCCCCCGCGTGGATCTTTCAGGGCGTGGCCCATTGGTTGGCGGGCCGCCCGACCAAAGCCCAGCCTGCTTGGCGCAAAGGGCTAGCGTTCGCCCAACAGCTCCACATGCCCTATCAAGAAGCACGCGCGCTGTGGTGGCTCGGCAAGGCGTTTAATCAAAAAGAGTTGATCGAGCAAGCCGGGGAAATTTTTGAACGGCTGGGAGCCAAATGGGATGTGGGGGAGATCAAGAAATCAATCGCCAGTAGTCAGTAATCAGAAGGTTATCTTTCTAACTTGCATAACCGCCCCGATTCGGTACAATAACCCGCACTGTCCTGTTGCGGAGAGGCGCGCTAGGGTCTTTGTATGCACTGTCGAGAGCAATTTTGCCCTCATCTTCACCCGGAGGAATCCACCATGAAGACCTATAGCAAGCCCACTCTGAAGAAGCACGCTTCCCTGAAGCAAGTTACCTTCAGCAGCCACTAAGTTCGACGTGGCCGCTCGCTGGCTTCGGCCAGCCCCTCGTTCCGTTTGACCCTGGAGCCACCCCTGGCGTGCCTTCCCGCAACAGAACCTCTCAGGCCGAAGATCGGCCTGAGTTTGTTTAAACGGATACCTTAAGGGTCTGACACCCCCTTAGGGTATGAGCCATGCCTACGATAGCCACCCTCCTTGCCGCACTCCGATATAACGCCGACCCACAACACTGGCTCGCGCAAGTCGCTCCACTTGACCAAGATGATCTGGTCATCACCGCCTTGGGGTTGGGGCTAGCCCCGTTTTTGCATTATCAACTTGAACAGTGGGGCGCCACCTTGCCCCAACCAGCGGCACAAGCAAAATTGATCTTTGCGCGGAAGATGGAAGCGCAACGCCACGCCGCGCTCACCGCGCAACTCGCCGAGGTGTTGCCCCGTCTGCCTACGCCGCCGATCTTGCTCAAAGGCGCGTACCTCGCCGAGCATCTATACCCCGCGCCCGGCTTGCGCCCGATGAACGACATTGACCTGCTTTTTCGCCCCGCCGATCTGCCAGCGGTGGCGCAAGTCTTACATGACCTCGGCTATGGTTCAAAAGAAAAGTCCTCCGAATTGGGGCCGGGCATCACCAAACACACCAGCACGTTTAAAAAGGCGGGTAGCGCCGCCCTGCCCAATCCCTATCTCGCCCCGCCGGGTCAACGGATGATCGAACCACATCGCTCACTCGAAGAGGCATGGTTTGGCCTCAAATGCGACCTTACCCCAGGGATGTGGGAGCGGAGCGAGTCGCTAGAACGCGCGCGGGCGCTCAAGTCTGAAGACAACTTGTTGCACCTATGTGTACATCTTGCCTTTCATTTGATCATGGGCGCGCCGTCGTTTGTACAGTTGTTGGATGTCGCCGGCTTTACACAATGGAAGACAGTGGATTGGGAAGATTTCATGCGCCGCGCCGAGGGCTTGCGCGCCGTCCCCTACGCTTACGCAGCATTACGCCTCGCCGCCCTCACGCTGGCCGCGCCCATCCCGGCGGAAGTTTTGCGCCGCTTAGCGCAGACCTGTTCGCCCGCCGCGCGCGCAGTGGCGGAGAGCCTATCGCTGGAGGATATTGTACGCCGCACGCAACAGCCACCGCTCCGCACCCTCGCTCAACGTCTACGACGCGGTGTGACGGATCGATATGAGACGGCACGCTGGGCCCAGTCGCTGGGAGAATGGGGGCGGGTGTGGTGGTCGTTGGTGGACGTGACGCGGACGGATACTTGGAAGTTGTTAACACAATCAGCCCCTTGACATTCTGTTTAACTGACCTAGACTCAGCGTGATTACTCGCTTTGGAATTAGCCTATGACCGCCGCTCAATTACGCCAACAACTTCATCAGCGCATTGATCATCTACCCGATGAGATCGTCAAACAAATTGCCGACTTTACGGCTTTCATGATCGCGCAAAACAAATTGCCGCTCGCCTATGAAGATTGGCCGACACGCTATTGGCAAGATTTCGCCCTCGATCAATTCTTTCGGGATGAAGACTTAGATGAAGACGCAGTTGAGTATACTTTACAAGACGCGCAAGAAATATATCACTCATGAAACCCGGTGAGTGTGTGCTGATTCGCTTTCCTCAAGCTAACTTGCAAATGGGGAAACTCCGGCCAGCTCTGGTGTTGGCGGTTGCGCCCGGCGCTCACCCTGACAGGCTTTTAGCGCTTATCACTTCGCGTGATTATCAGGCTGTGCCAGAGTTCGATGAAGTTTTGGATCCAGCGGATCCTGATTTCACTGCAACTGGCTTAAAGGTTCGCTCAGTTATTCGGCTTGCCCGTTTAGCCAGTGTCGAGGCCGAATTGATAGTTGGACGGTTAGGGCAAATTTCTCCCGCCCGCTTAAATCGCTTGCTTTCTTGTTTGAGTCAGTGGCTACTCACTTCTGTGCCCTAATCGCAACTATATCTTCCCCGCCGCCCGCGCCTTTGCCAACACGCGCTCTGCGGCTTTGACCACCGGCGCATCCACCATCTTGCCATCCAACGCAAACGCGCCAAACCCAGAGGCTTGCTGGGCTTCATGCGCCGTGACCACCCGCTGGGCGTGAGCAATCGCTTCAGCATTAGGCGTGAAGGTCTCTTGAATCGGCTGGATTTGATTGGGGTGAATGGCCTGCTTGCCCGCATAACCCAACTCCACGCCGCGCTGACACTCACGCACCAGCCCCGCCGTATCGGCATAATCCACATACACCATATCAATCGCTTGTAAGTCGAACGCGGCGGCGTGGGTGAGAATGGCCGAACGCGCGTAAAACATCTCCCACGCTTCGGGGGTGCGCACCGCGCCGATGTCGCCCGCTAAATCTTCGGCGCCAAAGACAATTGCCTCGAGGCGCGGTGTGGCACTGACGATCTCCTTCAGATTGATGATGCCGCGCGCGGTCTCCACAATTGCCACAATTTTTAGGCTGTTCGCCTCCCAGCCGTGCGCTCGCTCGGCTTCAGCCATTCGCCCAGCGAGCCAGAGCAAAGCCTCGGCGCTTTCCACTTTCGGGATCACATAACCCTCGGGATGCCCCGCAATGGTTTGCGAAAAATCTTCGCCTTCCATGCCAGACCCAAACGGGTTAACCCGCACCAGTTTTTCGCTCCGCCCAAAATCGAGTTCGCGCAACGCGCTGAGGATGGTCGCGCGTGCGGCCTGCTTTTGGGTGTGGGCCACGCCATCTTCAATGTCCATGCAAATACAATCTACATTGAGCGTGAGCGCCTTTTCGATCTTTTTACGACTATCACCGGGCATATAGAGGAGAGCGCGTCGAGTTCGGTACATAAGGATTCCTTTTGATAGCAATCATAGTGCAGACAACAACCCCTCCACCGTCGCCTCCCACTCTAACGCCTCCCCTTTCTTCAACCCCGCTTCCACCACCGCCGGGTCGAGCGCCCATTGCGAGAGCAACATTTCCAGCGCGCGCTGGTTGCCACTGCTCCAAGCGGGTTGAGTTCGCGCTAGACCAAGCAGAGCCAGGGCGTGCGGGGTTTTTCCTTCGGCGCGAGCCAGCTTGGCAAAATGCGTGACCGCCCCCACCACCCACGGAACCGCGCCCAACCGCAACGCTAGCGCCAACCCTTCCTGCAATTTGTTGCGCGCCTCAGCAAATTGCCCCAGTTGCGTGTCCTTGTTCGCCAAATTAATCAGCAACAGCGCAATATCTTGTTGCGCGCCAATTTCGCGCGCAATGGTTAGCGCCCGGGTTTGATACCCCCGCGAAGCCACAAAATCCTGTCGTTCATAGGCGACCACCCCCAGATGGTTGAGCGCCACCATCATGCGCTCGCGGTTGCCTACCGCCTGCGCCCGCTGATACACCTCTCGGTGCAGTTGGTCTTCTTCGGCGGCATTTCCGGCGAGCGCGCCCAGCCGAATGAGCGCGAACAACTCGCAGGTCAGGTGGTTCAACTCACGCGCCAGCCCCAGGCTTTCATCCAGCGCAACTTTGGCGTCGCCCAGTTTGTCCAGCCGCCAGTTCACATCGCCCAACGCATACAGCGCGCGACACAAGGCTAATTGGTCGCCGCTCGCCCGCGCTAACGGCACGGCTTGGGTGAGAATCGTTTGCGCTTGGGCATAGTCGCCCGTCTCACTCATCATCTCGCCCAGCAACGCCAGCGCAGAGGCGCGGTCGGTATCCGTCGTTGCGGCGGCTTGCGCTTGCGCGATGGCGGCGCGCGCGGTGGGGTAATCGCCCAGGCACTTGTGAGCTTCCGCCAGTTGCAAGGCCAGCGCGGAGCGGGCCGGGTCCTCGTTGGGGGCCAGTTCCAGCAAACGGGCATAATACTCCACCGCCGTGGTGAAGGCGCTCACGCTCAACGCCGCCTGCGCCGCCTTCTGGTAATACTCGCGCTTTTTGGCGGTGTTGTCGCTCCGGCCGTAGTGATGGGCAATCGTGTCCACTGGCGGGGGCACCAGAGTTTCCAAATAGCGCGCCAACTGCTCATGCAATTTCGCCCGCATGGCAAAGGGCAAGCTCTCGTAGGTCACTTCATGTGTGACGATGTGCTTGAACAGGTACGCCAACTCCGGCTCCGGCGTGTCCAGCGGAGTGATGTCCAACCGCGCCAGTTGCTCTAAGTCCGTTTTCACTCTAGGCAGTTCACCTAGGTCAGGGTAATAACCGATCAGCCAAGTCGCGTGGAACAATCGTCCAATGATACTCGCCGCGCGTAAGGCCAGCTTCTCCCGCTCATTCAACTGATCAATGCGGCTCAGGATGAGCGTATACAAGTTGTCGGGCAGTTCGATTTTTTCCAATGTCGGCGGGTCGCGTGGGTCGAGTTGGTGGTCATGCAAAAAATTGAGCAGTTCTTCTAGAAAAAACGGATTGCCCTGCGCCCGCGCCATCAACTTTTCTACGAGCCTAGAGGGCACAGCCCCGCTACTTTCAGGATACAACTGCGCCAGTTTGGCGTGGATGGCTTGTGAGGCTTCAGCGGCATTGAGTTCGCTCAATGCAATGCGGGTAAAATTTGCCATCTGCTCCAAGCGCGGCCCGGCCACCGGCGCGAGTTGCGGCGGGCGATAGGCCATCACAAAACACACTGAGCTATCCGTCACGGCCTGCGCCAGTTCTTCAAGCAAGTCGTGCGAAAGCGCGTCAATCCAGTGCAAATCTTCAATAATAACGAGCACCGGGGTCGCTTTCGCGGCCGCCCGCAAACAATCTTCCAGCAGAGCCCGTAATGCGCTCTGGCGATATTTCGGTTCCAACGTTTTCGTAAATTCATTGTCGGGGATGAGCAGATTCAACAAAATACTCAACAGTGGCAAGGCTGGTAAGCGCTCCGGGGCGCGGTTTTTGAGTTCATGTTCCAGGCGATGAATTTGTTGGGGGAGGGGGAGCGCCGGGTTAACATTAAAGAACGCGCTCCAAATAGGCTTCCAGGCCAAATAGGGCGTGTTCACCCCATCCGCTTGGCATCCCCCTCCATAGGCTGTAAAGCCTTTGCGGCGCGCCAAGCGAATCACCTCGGCGGCCAAGCGCGATTTACCCACTCCAGCTTCGGCCACAATGCCGATGAGTTGCGCCTTGCCGCGCACGGCCAGGTCCAATTTTTCACCTATGATCTCCAACTCTGTTTGGCGGCCCACCATGGGCAGGGAGTAGGCGGGTTCTTGCAAATGGAGGCCACGTTGCTCAGACTCTCGGTGCGCGGCAAAGACTGGGAAGAGACCAGTCTTGCCTTTGAGGTGTAGCAAGCGCTCCGGCCCAAAGGTGAAAGTCTCGGCCAGTTTCGCCTGCACCTGCCCGCTGACCAGAATTTCGCCCGGCGCGGCCGCCTGCATCAAGCGCGCGGCGAGATTCGCATCATCGCCTACAAAATCATACGCATGGCGAGCGTCGCCACCGCACAAGCCCGCCCAGACAACCCCGGTGGCGAGGCCAATTTGGGTGCTGGTGATGAAGGCGCAGTCGGCCGGTGGCGTGCGCAACGCCAACGCCACTCGCAGAGCGCGCCGCATGTCATCTTCATGCGCGGTGGGCGCGCCTAAAGCGATAAGCAAATAACTGCCCTTGTCGCCGATGCTGGGCGCGCGCAGGTAGCCATCGGCTTGGCGCACCACGCGTAGCACCCACTGCATATAAGTGTTCAAGTGTGCCAGCGCCGATTCAGCGTCGTAGTCAATGCCCATGAACCGCAGAAAAACGAACGTGACGGCGCGGAACTCATTGAGGAGCGCCTGTTGTCCGGCGCTTTCGCGCGCATAAACCCACGTTGGTATCCAGGCGCGCAACTGCTCCGGGCTGTACTGCGGCAGAGTGGTGGGCAGAGAGTGGTCGCCGTTGCTCATAGACGCGGCGACCACAAAGCATTCACCGTTCTCAGTTCTACGCCATTCGCGAATGACCAACGTGTCACCCAAGGCGTGGGCCGTAGTTTCATCTAGCAACACCTCGCCCTTGTGAGCCACGTGTTCCCCGTTTGCCATGCGGGCCAGCGTTTCTCCCGCCAGCACATCGAACAACTGGATTTCTGCATCCCCAACGGCCAACCGCCGCGCCGGGCCGGACGCCACCGCGACTTTGAGCGTGAGGGTGGTCGTCGTCCTATTTGGCAAGGGAACGGTCTGGAAGGCCTGCATCGCCCTTTGCAACGCCAGAGCACAAGCTGTGGCCCGGGGCGCGGCAGGGCTGGGTGCATCATCAAACCAACAGGTACAGGCATCCCCGGCAAAGCCGATGACACTGCCGCCATAATTTTCCACTTCGGCGATCAATGCGGTGAAGATGGCTTCGAGCTGTTGGGTCAGCGCTTCCGCGCCACGTCGGGGGCCTAATGCACTACGCAGAGCCTCGGTGAGCGGCGTAAAGCCCGAAATATCGGCGAAAAGCGCGGAGCCGTGCGTGCGGTCGGGGAGGGTTTCGTGGCGCGCGAGAGCACGCAAGCGGTCTTGGGGGAGGTGGGCGTGGAGGGTGGTCATGCCGGCAAACCCTGTACGCGATTGTCGCATAGAAAACGATAATCTCACAATCTTCAGCACTTCGTAAGATTTGATCAGGCTGAGTTAATGCCTCCTTGTCTCATCAACCAGTTTCGCCATGCAGGCACAAAGTTCTTTTGACCGAAAATTTCGTGGCTTTGTGCCTTTGTGGTTGAGGTGGTTAGCCCAAATTGGTTCACTGCGTAAGCCCAGTCCTTAATCCGGCTTCTCTTTTCTTTTCAAAAACATGACCGTTCGCTCCAACTCTACGACCACCGTGCCATCTGGCTTGCGCCCGGTTTGTTTCAAGCGCACAATGCCACGGTCGGGCTTAGAAGAAGAGTCTTTTTTCTCCAGCACTTCCGTTTCGGCGTAGAGCGTGTCGCCATGAAAGACCGGGTTCGGGTGCGAGATTTTGTCGTAGCCCAAATTGGCGATGATCGTGCCCTCGGTTAAATCGCTGACACTGAGCCCCACGATCAGGCCGAGGGTGAAGATACCATTTACGATGCGTTGACCAAAGGGCGACTTCTCGGCGAAGTCGGCATTGATGTGGAGCGGCTGTGTGTTGAGCGTGAGGGCGCAAAACAAGGTGTTGTCCATCTCGCTTACCGTGCGCCCAGTGGGGTGCCGATAACGCGCGCCAACTTCTAAGTCTTCAAAGTATTTGCCGGGCATGCGAACTCCTTAAAAGAGATTATGAGAGTTTTACCATAAACGGGCACGGAAACAAATGCCGGTGAAACGCTTTGTCTTACCCCTCGCTCAATGCTACAATCAATTTATCCAAATAGGTATGTGTAGGAGAGCGCTATGAAAACTCATTTATGGATAACACGTTGGTTAAGTTTTTGGGTAGTCGTGGGGATTGTCCTGGCCCCTATGGGGCACCCGGCTCCTGTCAGCGCCGCGCCGGTGGCACAGGAGGGTGTCGGGGAGTTGGTCAAAGTGACGTTTGCGGCTGGCGATTCGCTCTTGCGATTTGTACGAATTTACGGCGTCACTGGTTCTTCGATTCGGGCGATTAACCCACAATTGAAAGACCCGAATACTATCGCCCCCGGCATGGTCATCACCCTCCCCGTCGTCAAGACCTTCACGCCCAGCCTCTCGACACCGTTTTTCTACACCGCCCAAGCGGGCGATGATCTATTCTCAATTTGCGCAAAATTCGAGATGGATGTGAGCGCGATGATCTACGCGAATAACATCCCAGATAACAAGCGGATCGAACTGGGGCGCACGTATGTCATCCCGGCCGGGCCGCATGCGCATATTGTAAAGAAGGGTGAATTGTTACGCGACATTGCCGCCAAATACAATGTCACGATTGCCTTTTTGTTAGCGAGCAACAGCTCCTCGCTCGCCAGCCCCGACCTGATCTTCGCTGGGCAAAAGATATTTGTGCCGGTCATTTATAACGCTACTCCAGTGGCCCTTAGCGGCGCTGGCACCGCCCCCCCTCCCCCGACAGTCACTATCTCCGGCACGACCACTATCGCGGTCCCAGTGTTAGTAGAAGGCGAATTCATTCGCGCCACCGTCCGCTCACGGGAGAACTTGGGCATCTTAGCGGTGCGGTATGGTGTGAGCGGGTCGAGTCTGCTCGCGGTTAATCCCAAGTTGCGTCAAAACCCGAATGTCATTTTTCCGGGGATGGTGATCACTATTCCAGTGCCAATCTCGTTCCAGCCTAGCCGGACGACGCCATTCTTTTACATTGTGGCTGAAGGCGAAACCAAGGCGACCATCGCGGCTAAATTTGAACTGGACTTTGATACGCTGGTGAAGGCGAACCCCGGCAACGGGTTTGCACCAAATTCAACGGTATTGATCCCGCCGGGACCACACTACTACACGATCAAAATTGGCGACGACATGAAGAAGATTGCGGAGTTGTATGGTATTCCATATAACCTCCTTGTCTCTGCCAACAGCGCGGTGATCGTAGACCCGAACGCGATCTTCCCCGGTCAGAAGATTTTCATTCCTATTCAATATAACGCGAAGCCCGTGCCATTTTGATAGCCGCTTTCCCCCAACCGCTAGCAGACGGGCTTAGAGCCAATCGCTAGCGAATGACTGATGAGGCGCTTTGATTAAGACAATCAAAGCGCCTTTGTTTTAACTATGGCTACAACCGTTGGACATCATGCGAGCCGCTCTCGCGCATTCCCGCCGAGGTGATGCGGATGAACTCGGCGTTGAGTTGCAGTTCAGCAATAGTGGTCGCGCCCGCATAGCTGAGGCCAGAGCGCAAGCCGCCTACGAGTTGATGCAAAATATCTGCCGCCGCGCCACGATAAGGCACCACGGCTTCTACCCCTTCAGGCACCACTTTGTCCCAATCTTCCGGGTCAACCGACGTGCCTTTCTCCATCGCTTGCCGGTCTACGTTGGCGGTGAGCGAGGCCATGCCCCGCACGACTTTAAAGCGTTGCCCGTCGCGGATCACACTTGCGCCCGGGCTTTCCTCCGTGCCAGCCAACAAACTGCCAATCATCACTGTGTCCGCGCCGGCCGCTAACGCCTTGGTGAGGTCGCCACCCGTGCGGATGCCGCCATCGCCGATCAATGGCACGCCCAACTTTTGCGCTTCTTCGGCGCAATCCATAATAGCCGTTAATTGGGGCACCCCGAAACCAGTGACGATGCGCGTGATGCAGATCGAGCCCGAACCTACGCCTACCTTGATCGCATCAGCGCCGGCCTCGGCCAAGTCGCGCACCCCACTCGCGGCGGCGACGTTGCCCGCGATCACTTCCACTTCTGGGAAACGCGCTTTAAGTTTGCTCACCATCTGCAGTGCATGATCCGAATGTCCATGCGCGATGTCCAACACCAGCACATCTACGCCTTCGCGCACGCAGGCCTCCGCCCGATCCAAATCGGCGGGCTTGGTGCCGATGGCCGCGCCCACGCGCAAGCGCCCCTTGGCGTCTTTGGTGGCTTGGGGGTGTTCGTGAATCTTGATGATGTCGCGTTCGGTGATCAAGCCCGCGATCTGCCCCGCCGGATCTAAGAGTGGTAATTTTTCTAACCGATGTTGATGGAGCAAGCGGCGCGCTTCGTCGCGTTGGATGGTGTTGAGGGCGGTGACGAGACGGTCACGTGGCGTCATCACTGTTGCCACACTCGCGCCGAAGTCAGGGGCGAGGCGAATGTCGCGCTTGCTCACCAAGCCGATGAGTTGCCCAGCCTCATCCGTCACCAACAGCCCACCGATATTATTCAGTTCCATAGCTTCGCGCGCGGCGCGCAAGGTGGCAGTCGGGGCTATCGTGGCCGGCTTCTCCACGATATACGACTCAGTGCGCTTCACCCGGCGCACCTCAGCGGCTTGGCGCTCAATGGTCATAAACCGATGAATGATGCCGATGCCACCGGCGTGCGCCATTGCCACCGCCATCGCCGCTTCGGTCACGGTGTCCATGTTCGCGCTCAAGACGGGGATCGCCAAAGAGATTTTGCGCGTCAGGCGCGCTTGGGTGTTCACAGCGGTACGGCTCGCCACCGACGAGCGGCGCGGGACGAGCAGTACATCGTCAAAAGTAAGACCGGGAGAGGGCCTGAGGTTCATGTTGACTCCTGATAAGCTTTGAATAACCGTCTCAAGACCTATGAGGCATATCGCGCCAATTGCCCACACCCAGCGTTGATCTCAATGCCGCGGCGGACGCGGATAGTGCAGGGCACGCCATGCCCTTCCAGCATGGCCTTGAACGCGGCGGCGCGTTCGCGGGTGGTGGCTTGCCCCGCATAATCGCGCGTGGGGTTGAGGGGGATGACGTTGACATGACATAGCAAGTCTTTGGCTAAAGCCGCCAACGCGCGGGCTTGTTCAATCGAATCGTTTTTGTCTTGGATGAGCGCCCACTCAAACGTCACCCGGCGATGGGTGGCCTCGACGTAATGGCGCGCCGCTTCAAACACGGCGGCGAGGGGATACTTTTTGTTGATGGGCAAGAGTTCGGTGCGGAGGGGGTCGGTAGCGGCGTGCAAAGAGATCGCCAGATTGATTTGCCGTTTTTCGCTCGCGAAGCGTTCGATCATCGGCACGAGGCCGACGGTAGAAATGGTGATGCGCCGTGCGCCAAAGTTGAAGCCCTCAGCGTCATTCAGCGCGTCCATCGCGGCGAGGGTCGCGTCGTAGTTATGAAATGGCTCACCCATCCCCATGACCACGATATTGGTCAGCGTCTCGTTTTGCATTTTGAGCGCGCGCGCAAACCACAGCACTTGCTCCACGATTTCGCCCGCGCTGAGGTGACGGCGAAAACCCATCTGCCCAGTGGCGCAGAACACACAGCCCATCGCACAACCCGCCTGAGTGGAAATGCAGACGGTGCGCCGGCGGTTATAACCCATCAGCACACTTTCAATTTGTTTGCCATCGGGGAGTTGAAAGAGTAGTTTGCGTGTTTGTCCGTCGGCGGATTTAGCTTCGGTAATCGGTTGGAGTTGCTGAAAGGTGAACTCGGTGGCCAGGCGTTGGCGCAAGGGCTTGGGCAAAGCGGTGAGCGCCTTGGGGTCGGTGATGAGGTCACAATAGGCGGCTTGCCAAATTTGTTTGGCGCGATACCGCGGTTCGCCCCACGCCTCCAGCTGGGTACGTAGTTGGTCTTGGGTCAGATCAAAAAAGAAGGGCATCTTATCGCTCACCTAACTCTTGCAAGCGTTGTTTGGCTTTGCGCTTGAGATCGGGTTCGGCGCTCCACTGTGCGACGGTCTTAAAGTCCGCGATGGCTTCGGTGGCGCGGCGTAACTCTAGTAACACCAATCCACGCCGATAAGTGAGGCGCATGGAGCGTGGTTCAAGTTTGATAGCGTCGTTTAGGTCTTGGAGGGCCTGGGCGTGGTCGCCTCGGGCTTGCAACATCTCGGCCCGATGCACGCGCGCCGTCACCGAGTCGGGGTTTTCTGCCAACACGCGCGAATAATCTAACAGCGCCTGCGAATACTCTTGCGCCGCGCGGTGAATGTCGCCCCGCAAGATCACCAGTTTGTCATCCAAGGGCATCAGCTGTAAGGCGAGTTCAATGACCTCTAGCGCCCGTTCATATTCTTGCAACATGGCATACACGCGCGCTTGATACGCATAACACCGGTCGGCTACGCGCGGCACTTCAGTGGCGATGTGCTGAAGTTCATCAATCAGCCGCCGCAAACGGGGGCGGTCGGCTTCGGCAAAGTTGGCGATGACTTTTTCGACATCGCTGAAGAAGGAGTCGGTGCTGATCATAAAAGTCGTTATTGGTTATAAATGGTCGAGTGTCTGAGCACCGCTAACCAATAACTAATAACTTGAGTTTATCGCTTCCGTTACTACACGTATATTTTCCATCACCCACGTCGGTTGGTAGCTCAACCCGCCGAGTTGTTCGCGTTGAGAGACGCCGGATAGCACGAAGATGCTCCGCATCCCGGCCCGCACTGCGCCGAGGATGTCGGTCTCTAAGCGGTCGCCGATAGCGATAGCCTGGGCGGGCGAGAGTTGTAAACGGGCGAGGGCTTGTTGATACATGATCGGTTCAGGTTTGCCCATGATGGTAGGCGCGACGCCAGTGGCGGCTTGTAGGGCGGCCAACACTGCGCCGTTGCCGTGTGTCAGACCGCGTTCGGTGGGCAGGGTCGTGTCCGGGTTGGTGCCAATGAACTGGGCACCCGCGCGGATGTTGAGCGTGGCCGTGGCAAGTTTATCCCACGACAACCCGCGATCCATACCGCACACGACATAGTGCGCGTTGAGTTCATAAAGTTCGTTCAACTGAAAACCATTTTCGCTGAGCGCCTGTCGCACCCCATCTTCGCCAATGGCGAACACCCGCGCCCCGGCCGGGGCGCGTTCGCGCAAATAGAGCGCGGCGGCCTGCGCCGAAGTTAACACTTCGTCGCGGATGATGGTCACACCCATCCGCGCCAACTTCGCCACATATTGTTCGGGCGTTTGGCTGGCGTTGTTCGTGGCTAAAATGAAGCGGATCTCTTTTTGGCGGAGCGTCGCAAAAAAATCCACCAGCCCGGGTAAGGGCGTATCGCCATGCCACAACACGCCATCCATGTCTATGATTAATGCACACAGATCGGGGAACATGAGCATGATGAGCGTGATTATACCGTTGAATGGAAGGGAGAGGCGAAGCCGTAGGCGCTGATAGACAAAATGCAGGATGCCCTTCATAATAATTGCAATGCTAACCCAATTGGCAATGCGTGGTTAAAGCTCGTCATTTCAGCGCCCTAAATTCACCGTCTATGTCTTACTTCACTTATCTCGACTCTGAACTCTATTGTGAGCATGTCTCCCTCGCGCATCTAGCGCGCGAGTTTGGAACGCCGCTCTACGTGTATTCGGCCAATGCGCTCCGGGATAACTATCGGCGTTTGGCCCAAGCCTTCGCGCCCCTGCAACCACTGATCTGTTATGCGGTGAAGGCCAACTTTAATTTGGCGCTCTTAGCCTTGTTGAAGGCCGAAGGCGCTGGTTTTGATATTGTTTCGGGCGGGGAGTTGTACCGCGTGCTGAAAATTGGGGCCACTCCGAGCCAGATCGTGTTTGCGGGGGTGGGCAAGACCGACGCCGAACTAACGGCCGCGTTGGAGGCCAACCTAGGCTGGTTCAATGTGGAATCGGCGGACGAGCTCGCCCGGCTCAACGCGCTGGCGGCTGAGCGCGGGCAACGCGCCACAGTCGCGTTGCGGCTCAATCCGGGCATCGAACCCGACACCCATCACCACATTCAAACCGGTGGCGCGGGGAGTAAGTTTGGCCTGCCCATCGCCGAGGCGCTCGCCCTCGTGCAACGCGCCGCCGACTTTCCCGCGTTGCGTTTGCGCGGCGCACATATCCACATCGGTTCACAGATTCCAAATGCCACACCCACGCTCGAGGCGCTAGAGATCGCGCTCGATTTCATCATGCAAGCCAATCAGCAGTTGCCGGCGACCGAAAAGTTGGATCACATTGATTTAGGGGGTGGCTTTCCGGTGGCCTACCGCGACGCGGAGGCCTACGCGCCGATTGAAGAGTTTGCGGCTCCCCTGGTGCGCCGCCTGACTCCGTTACGCGGGCAACTCAGTTTTCATATTGAGCCAGGGCGTTTCTTAGTGGCGAATGTGGGCGTCTTGCTCGCGACCGTTCAGGCCGTTAAGGAGGTGGCTGGGGTGCGGACCTATGTGGTGGATGCCGGGATGCACACGCTCTTGCGCCCGGCACTTTACGAGGCCTATCACGCTGTACAGGCCGTGGCACAACAGCCCCCAGCCGATCAGGCCAGCGATGTGGTCGGCCCCATTTGCGAATCGGCGGATGTGTTAGCCCGGCAACGCGCACTGCCCGAACTCCGCCCCGGCGCGTGGGTCGCGTTCATGCACGCCGGGGCCTATGGGTTTAGCATGGCGTCCAACTACAATTCGCAACCGCGCCCCGCCGAGGTGTTGGTGGAGGACGTGACAGCGCGGCTCATTCGCCGCCGGGAGACATATACGGAGTTGGTGCGCGGCGAGGTGGAGTAGCTGCGGTCTTACTGCCCTTGCCAAACGGCCGGCCGTTTTTCGGCGAAGGCCTGCATGCCTTCTTTTTGATCTGCGGTGCTAAACAAGAAATAGAAGGCGCGGCGTTCGGCGGCGAGGCCATCGGAGAGGGGTGTTTCAAAAGCGTTGTTCACTGCTTCTTTGGCGAGGCGAATGGCGAGCGGGGCGCGTTCGGCAATGGCTTGGGCCAAGGCGAGCGCTTCTTCCAAATAAACTTCGACCGGCGCGATGCGATTGACGAGGCCAAACCGCGCCGCTTCATCGGCAGTAAGCATGCGCCCATTGAGCACCATTTCCATCGCGAGCGCCTTGCCCACCGCGCGCGTGAGGCGTTGGGTGCCGCCCGCACCGGGGATGACCCCCAAATTGATCTCCGGTTGCGCGAACCGCGCCGACTCGGAGGCGACGATCATGTCGCAAGTCATCGCCAGTTCGCACCCGCCTCCTAAACAAAACCCCGACACGGCGGCGATGATCGGCTTTTTCACTTTTCGCATCCGATCCCACCGCGCGATGTTATCGCGTTGCAACATCTCGACGGCGGTGGCTCCGGCCATTTCTTTAATGTCGGCCCCGGCGGCGAAGGCACGTTCGTTGCCAGTGATGACGAGGCAACCCACCGCCGCGTCATGGTCAAACGCCTCTAACGCACTCACCAGCTCTTCCATAAGCGTGGTGTTGAGGGCGTTCAGTTCTTTCGGGCGGTTGAACCGCACGAGCCCGACTCGGCCGTGAGTTTCGGTGAGGATGAATTGATAAGCCATAGAATCTCCTAAACAAGAACCGTGGGCGGCGATTGATCACCGCGCTCCTTAAGTAGGCCCGATAAATCAGGCTGGATGACTAGGTCGTTAAAATCCGCGCTTCTCACATTCTAGCGCCAGTTCGCGCCACGCGCGCCCTCGACTAAACTGCGCGGCCTGGGCGGGTGGCAGTTGCTCGAGCCAGACCTGATGTAACCCTAAGCGCTTAAGCCGCTTGCCCAACTTTTTGTGCGCCTTGTTTTCCTCTGCAATCATACCCGCATAAACCATCGTCAGCAAAATCTCCACGCGCAGGGCCTCCGCGCCGTAGTAGCCTGCGAGGCGTTCGATCTGCTCCAATGTGGCGGGCTCAATCTGTTGTGTGGCCTGGTCATAAATGACGACGAAGTCTTGATACATCTTTTCAGCAGTGAAGTGGACCGCTAAACGTTGGAGCGCCGTGAAGTAGGCGACGTCTTTGGGGGCGGTGCGTTTGCCGTTGGGGCGCGTGTAGTAGACGCACCACTCGTCAAAACTGCCCTGATCGTATTCTAAGCAACTGCCATCGCGGAAGCGTTTTATGAGCTGAGGCATGGAGGGAAGACTCAATACTCAAGAGGCAAGATACAAGCGGCGCTTAGATCAACCGAATGGACCACGAAATGCACGAATTTGAGCGAATGCCCCGAATTTTTCGTGCAATTCACATCCATTCGTGTAAATTCGCGATCCATTTTGCGCTTTAGGATAAGGCAACTTTGGTTTACTTGAATTTTGTGTCTTGTGTCTTGAGTATTGTTTACGTGTCTTCAATAATTCGTAATCAATAACTCCCTCAGCACCCCGCGCCCATTGGCTTTGGCGTTGATAGCGCGGGTGGCAATGACGCGGCGCAGGTGGAAGCCACGATATAGGTCTTCAAAAAAAGTATCTGCTGGATCAATTTGTTGCGGGTCAGAATTACTAAGCATGAGGCGCGCGCCTTGTTGGTCTAAGCGCCGAAACAAGTGCGCAAGCTGGCGTTGCGCGTCATCGTTGAAACTAAACCGCGAATAGGCGGTGAAGCTGGCGGTGGCGCTGAGCGGGCGATAGGGCGGGTCAAAGTAGACAAACGTCTCCGGCGTCACCCACTCGGCGCAGGTTTCAAAATCGGCGCGGCGGAGGTGGACGTGTCGCAAACACGCGGCGACTGCGCGCAAGTTGTCTGCATCGCACAGGCGCGGGTTTTTGTAATCGCCAAAGGGCACGTTGAACTCGCCTTTGGCATTGACGCGAAACAAGCCATTGAAGCCCGTGCGGTTGAGGAAGACGATCTGCGCGGCGCGCTCGACCCAGGCCGCCGAGGGCGTTTCAAAATCTATAGCCGGGCGCTGGAGGTTGTGGTGCGCGCGGGTCGCATAAAAATAGTCTTTCTGCGCGGCGGGCGTCAGCGCAAAGTAGGTCGCTTCGACGCCGCGCAAGTACTCGATCAGCGCTTCGGTTTCCGTCTGCGCCACGCGATAGAGCAAGATCAATTCTTCGTTGACATCAGATAAATAAACTTCATCAAGCGCAAAGTTTTGGGCAAGGTGGAAGAACACCGCGCCCCCCCCGATGAACGGCTCGACATAGCGGCGCACTTGCCCTGCGCGCAACTCGGCGGGCAGAACGGCTTCGATTTGGGTCAGCAATTGGCCTTTGCCGCCCGCCCATTTGAGAATGGGGCGAGGGGGTTTGGAGGTGGGTTTCAAGGCGGTTATGGGTTACGGGTTATTGGATTGGCTAATACGCGCCCGTTCGCAATTCGCCATTGGTCATTTTCCATTTGCCAGGTCTCCACTTTCGGCCAATCTTTAATCGCCGTCGCCACACCCGCGTCTAGATTAATCGTTTGCGCTTCGTAGCCTGCGGCTTGGAGTTGGGTCACGGCGCGGAGATATTGGGCGGCCAGCGGGTCGAAGAATAAATTGTGCGCGTCGAGGACGCGGTTGACAGAGGTGAGCAGGGCTTCGGTCGTGTCGAATTCACCTTGCTCCAACGCACGGTTGGCATCGGCGAGCATGGCTTCGAGGGCAATGTTTTCGGGAGCCGTGGGGTGGCGCACGAAGTCGGCGACGATCTGGCGGCGGCGCGCTTCGGTGCCATTGGGAAGCCACGTGGTGAGGAAGTAGGCCGCCGGGTCGTTGAGCTGTTGGTAACGGCGGAGCGTGTCGAAGAGTTCAACTGTGAGGCGCAAGTCGTCCACTTGCTCGGCGGGCACGTCGAGGGCGCGCAGTTTCGCGAGCATCTCTGCTTCCAGTTCGGCGAGCGTTTGGCCGTAGGTACGGCGCAGGGCGGCGTTGAGCATTTGCGAATCGCTGGAAGCGTTTTGAAATGAACCGTAAAATTTTTTGAATTGGTCCAACCCATAGCGTCCGACGAGATAGTTGATGAACGCGCCGCCCTCCAAATAGCCGATCTCGTGTTGCGAGGGGTAGAAGTTATCGGCGAGCTCGGCGAGGGGGAGGTAGCGCCCCCATTTGAGCAAGGCCGCCGCGCGCAGTTCGAGGTCTTCGGGTTTGAAGTGCCCGCCCGCGACATAGACGGCTAAGCCTTCGGTCAGCAGAATCGGTTTGGCGCGCGCCAGTTGTCGGTCTAAGACGTGCGTGCCTTCGTGGGTGAAGATGTTGCCGAGGCGATTGCCCACCGGGTTGCGGTCAATATAGGTCAGCGAGATCTCATCGGAGGCGAAGCCGCCATGCCCCAACAAGCGGCTCAACATATTAAAGACGACTTTTTTCTCTTGGGTCACGCCCAACACTGAGCGCACGCGTTCAAAGGCGCGGTCGGCATCGGTTTTGATCTGTTCGATATCGCGCGCGGCGGCAGTTCCGGTGAGGTAGTGGAAGATGCAACATGCGCTCTCAGTTTGCGCCCAACGCGCGAGCGGTTCGGGCTGAGGGCGCTCATTGCTCGCATGCAAGTTAACGGTCATCGTCAGCGTGGCGGCCCCCCCCGCCGAGCGGTCGTTAGCGGGGGTCACGCTAAACACCAGTTCTTGCTCCCCCGTGAGGTCACGGGTTTCCCACGCCCAGATCAACGTAGCACGCGCGCGCTCACCAATGCCGAAGCGCCCGATCTGGCCTTCGGCGATTTGTGTCCCGCGATGAAAAACGCGCACCCGCGCTTCTTGCCAACTGGCGGGCGCGTCGTCGGCGTCGAGGATGAAGCTAACGACATCTCCGGTGTAGAGCAGAGGGTCGGGGCGGAGGAAAACTTGGTCGGGGCGAAGGACATAGACGCCTTTGGCAGGCGTGGGCGTGGCGCGCCACGGCGTGCTGGTAGCCGCTGGTGCGACGCGAGTTGGGAGGCGCGTGGGCGTGGTGGGCGCAACGCCCGTCGGCGTAGCCCACCGTGCGGTGACAAAGTTGCAGGCGAGGGAGGTGAGGAGGAGGAAGGGGAGAAGGCGACGCATGAGGTCAGGGATGAACATTGATCGTGGTCGTATTGTTGTTCCCCTGAATTGTCGCGTTGCGTCCGTTAATTGTTGAACTCAGTAATGGCTTTAGTCCGCTACGGTCTTCGCCTGTTCCCACAACACATCTAGCTCGGCAATCGTCATCGCCGTCATTTCTCGCCCTTGTGCCTTGACCGCCGCTTCAACGTGCTGAAAGCGTCGCGCAAAGCGCCCATTCGTCTCACGGAGGGCGGACTCCGGATCAACCTTAAGCCAGCGCGCCCAATTGACCATCGCAAAGATCAAATCGCCGACTTCGCTTGCTACCTCGTCCGGCGTTTGTGCGGCTTCGATCTCGGCGATCTCCTCATAGATTTTCGCTTTCACGCCCGACACTTCCGGCCAATCGAAGCCTACGCGCGCGGCGCGTTGCTGATAAGTGTCGGCTTGGGCGAGGGCAGGCAACCCGGCGGGCACAGAGCTAAACAAGCCAGTGGCTTTCTGTTTGCCGCTCGCCGCGCGCTCCTCCGCTTTGAGCTTTTCCCAATTTTGTAACACTTCGCCCGCGCCACTCACTTTAAGTTCGCCGAACACGTGCGGATGTCGCCGGATGAGTTTGGCGCGGATCCCGGCGATCACCTCCGCCATCGAAAACTCGCCGTCTTCAACCGCGATCTGCGCGTGCAACACCGCTTGCAACAACAAATCGCCAAACTCTTCGCGCATCGCGGCTGAGTCATCAGCGTCAATGGCGGCTAAGACCTCATAGGCTTCTTCCAATAAATTGGTGCGGAGTGATTGGTGCGTCTGCTCACGATCCCAGGGACATCCTTCGGGGGCGCGCAAGTGGGCAATCGTCTCTTGCAGGGCTTCAAAGGCCGAGGCTTGCGGCAAGGGCGGCACCCACAGCGAGGTGAGGTGCGCGATGTGTTCACTGTGATCCAATTCAAACAGCGGCAGTTTCTCCACCTGCACTTCGGCGGTGCCAACTGCATGGACGAGCATCACCTCATGCTCGTCGGGATATTGATTCATCAACGTTAACTTCACGTCACTGGCGACGCTGGCCGAGTAGACTTGCGCCACTAATGCGGGCGCGTCAGGATGAAACGGCGGATGATGGCGTGCGGCTACTTCCAAAGCATCGGCGATCTGCAAGTTGGGAAGTGCATCTACCTTGAGCGCGGAAAGTGTCGGCTCGATGAATGACAGCCCCGGCACAATGCGCGTGGGCAAACCGCTCTCCGCCGCGCGCGCGAGGATCAAACCTACCGTTGCCTCTCCCACCGAAGGATGCCCCGGCACGGCATAGATCACCCCTTGCGGACGCGCACCAAGTTCTAACACGCGCTCGGCAATCGTTTCATACACCTGCACAAAGTCGTCGGTAGTTTCGTAAACGTCGTCAAAACTTAAACAGCGCACGGTCGCTGGCAAACCGGCCAGCGTGGGGTGGCGCGCCGTGCGCGCGTAAACTTCCGTCGCCGACGACAAAATACCCCACGCCTCGCGGGTGAGGTATTGCGGGTCGCCGGGGCCGAGGCCAAGGAGGGTGAGGAGGGGCATAAGATGAAATCCGATAATAAACACAAGGCTCAAAACCCTCACGTTTTCACGCTATGAGTTTTGAGCCTTGCGTCAGTTGTCGAAAACAGCGCCAAAGGCGCAAATGCGGTTTAGCGTTTGGTGTAGGTCGGAGCCTTGCGCGCGCGCTTGAGACCAGGCTTCTTGCGTTCCTTTTCGCGGTCATCGCGCGTTAGGTAGCCGCCCCGGCGCAATGGTTTGCGCAGGTCTTGGTTCAAGCGGAGCAAAGCGCGGGCAATCGCCAATTGCGAAGCGCCCACTTGCCCCGTCACGCCGCCGCCGCTCAGTTTCAGGCTCACGTTGTAGCGGCCGGCCAAGCCAGCGGCACGCAGTGGGCCTTGCACTAAATCAAAGTCGCCGATGCGGCCAAAATAATCTTTGCCCGGTTTGCCATTGCAAGTGACCGTGCCCTCGCCAGAGACTAAACGCGCCCGAGCGGTGCTGGTTTTACGGCGACCAACGCCTTCATAGTATTGAGACATCGTTTCTTCCTTGCTCTAAATTATTTCAACTCAACAGGTTGTTGCGCCGCGTGGGGATGCTCCGCGCCCGCATACACCTTGAGCTTCTTCAACATGGCCTTGCCCAACTTGTTGTGCGGCAACATGCCCCACACCGCGTGGCGGATCACCCGGTCGGGGTGTTTCTCCAACTGATCACGCAACGAGATCGCCGTTAGGCCGCCCGGATAACCAGACACGGTGTAATAAAACTTTTCGGTGGGCTTCCGACCCGTCACGGTAATTTTTTGGGCGTTCACCACGATCACGAAATCACCGGTATCGAGGCTGGGCGTAAAGATCGGCTTGTGTTTGCCACGCAACACCGCGGCCACCTTGGCGGCCAAGCGGCCCAAATTTTGGCCATTGGCATCCACGATCAGCCATTTGCGGTCGCGCTCAATGTCGCTGGCTTTGGTCACATAAGTCTTGTTCACGTCATTCAACTCCTAAACCACTCACCCGCCAATTGGCGGAATAATTTCAAAATACAACGGCTTCCAAACACAGCCCACAGGCTGGGGCTAACGGCGGGCATTGCGCGCGGTCACAGGCTTGGAAGAGGGCGTTAAACTGCGCCACACTCATTTCACCCGCACCCACCCGCTTCAGCGCGCCGACCAAACTGCGTGCCATCCGATACAAAAACGCCTCGGCCTGGACGGTAAAACATACTTTGTCTCCCGCCTCGGCTGACCAGTCAGCCACTGTGATGGTGCGGAAGGTGTTATTGCCTTCATCAGGATCGCTCCCGAATGTGGCGAAGTCATGGCGACCTAACAACTGCTGGCTCGCGTTGTGTAACGCCTCTAACTGGAGCGGCTCCGCAACATGCCATGCATAACGCGCCTGCAACGGCGAGCGCTCGCTTGAATTGTAAATCGTGTACCGATACCGCCGCGCCCGCGCCGCATAACGCGGATGAAAATCGGGCGCGCACGGCTGTACTTGTCGTACAGCAACATCCGGTGGGAGGTTGGCATTCAGCGCGCGCCGGAGGCTGTCCGTTCCATGCCGCCAGTCTAAATCAAACGCTACCACCTGCCCCACTGCATGCACCCCACTATCCGTTCGCCCCGCCCCTAGCACTGCTTTCCCCAGCCAGCCAATCTGGCTGAGCGCCGTTTCTAATTCACCTTGCACCGTACGCCCATGCGCTTGGCGCTGAAAGCCCCAAAAATCGGTGCCGTCGTATTCAACCAGCGCGCGGTAACGGTCTATTCTTCGACCATCTCCAACAACACCATCTTGGCCGCATCGCCCAAGCGCAGGCCCACTTTGAGGATGCGTGTGTAACCGCCGGGGCGTTTTTCATAACGCGGCGCGAGGGTGTCGAATAATTTCTTAGCAACCGCTGGGCTGTTGAGCCGCGCGGCGATCAGACGGCGGGCGTGCACTAACTTCGCCTTGTCTTCGGGCTTCTCGCCCGCGCCATCCTTGAGGCCTTTCTTAGCCAAGGTGATGAGCTTCTCGGCTTCCGAGCGAATAAACTTCGCCTTCGCTTCAGTCGTCTTAATCCGTTCCCGCTCAAAGAGCTGGGTGATCATCGTACGCCGCAACGCATTCCGTTGGGCAGTCGAGCGGCCGAGCTTCCGGCCTGCAACGCGGTGGTTCATGGCTTATTTCTCCGACTCTGTCTTGCTTAGGTCACCGTCTTTCAGGTAACCTTTTTCGCGTAACTTATCGCGTAGTTCATCTAAACTCTTGTCGCCAAAGTTGCGGATGGCGAGCATAGCATCTTCACCCTTGCCGAGCATCTCTAGTACTTCGCCGACGGTGGTGATGCCGGTACGCTTGAGCGAGTTGAACACGCGCACCGAGAGGTCAAGTTGCTCAATAGGTGTCTCATAAATCTCACTGGAGACTTTCGCGGTCGCTTCTACTTCCGGCTCCACCGCCGCCAATGATTCTTCGGTCACACCCGCCACGAGGCGGATATGCGACATGAGAATTTGCGCACTCTGGCGCATGGCGGCTTCGGGGCGGATGGTGCCATCCGTCCAAATCTCCAAGAGCAGGCGATCAAAGTTCGTGTTCTGCCCGACGCGCGCGCGTTGCACATCAAAGTTGACGCGCTTGATCGGGCTGTAGATCGCATCCACTGGCACTTCGCCGATGGGCAGGCGACCACGTTCTTCGGCGGGCGAGTAGCCCCGCCCACGTTGCACCGTCAGTTCGATCTCCAACTTGGTCTTGTCATTGTCTACCGTGAACAAGTACAAGTCAGGGTTCAGGATTTCCACTTCCGCCGGGCAGATGATGTCCGCCGCCGTGACGGTGCCTTCACCGCGCACATCCAAGCGCAAGCGCGCGTTTTCGCCTTCGTGCAAGATCAAGCGCAGTTGCTTCACTTGCAACAGCACTTGCGTCATATCTTCTTTGACGCCCGGGATATCCGAGAATTCATGGTGCACATCAGAGACCCGGAGCGAGGAAACTGCCGCGCCTTCGAGCGACGACAATAGCACGCGCCGCAGGGCGTTGCCGACGGTGATGCCGTACCCACTTTCCATCGGGCTGATGATGAACTTCCCATAATTGCGCGAGACATTTTCCGCCTCAATCTTGGGCAAGACCATATTGTTAGTAACAGTCATACAACTCTCTTCTCCCCAGAACACCATGGACGAACCGCGTCCGGGGCTAGTGAGTGATTTAGAAATTGGATTGACTCAACAGCCGGGGTTTACCGTTGTGAGTAGTATTCGACGATCAGTTGTTCGTTGAGCTTGGCGTCAATGTCTTGGCGCACGGGCAAGTTGAGGACTTTGCCCGAGAGCGAGTTGAGATCGCGTGAGACCCACTTGGGCAAGGACACCGATAAATCCGCGGCCTTCAAATCGCGGAAGTACGGGCGGCCTTGCGAACCGGGGCGCACTTCGATCACATCGCCCGGCTCCAGAGTCACCGACGGGACATCAGTGCGACGACCATTGACGTTAAAGTGGCCATGCGTCACCAATGAGCGCGCATGCGCGCGGCTGGAGGCATAGCCCAAGCGGTAGACCACATTGTCCAAGCGGCTTTCCAAAATTTGCAATAGCACTTGGCCAGTCACGCCGCGTGTGCGCAACGCGCGCTGATAATAGCGCCGGAATTGCGCTTCCAACACGCCGTAGATGCGGCGCGCCTTCTGCTTCTCGCGTAATTGCAAGAAGAAGTCTGACGAGCGACCGCGCTTAAACTGCGCGCCCTGCCCATGTTGGCCCGGTGCGAAATCGCGGCGTTTGTTGGGGTTTTCAAAGGGGCATTTTTGCGAGAGGCAGCGCGCGCCTTTGAGATAGAGTTTTTCGCCTTCACGCCGGCATAAGCGACACACCGGCCCGATATACTTCGACATACAGAATGATCCTTCCTGAATTACACGCGGCGCTTCTTGGGCGGGCGGCAACCGTTGTGCGGCACTGGCGTCATGTCATGGATCGAGCGGACTTTCATCCCCGCGCTTTGGATCGCGCGGATAGCGGCCTCGCGGCCAGGGCCAGGGCCCTTCACATACAAATCCACTTCCGACATGCCCAAGTTCAAGGCCGATTGGGCCGCTTGTTGCGCGGCCATCCGCGCGGCATAAGGCGTGCTTTTGCGCGAACCCTTAAACCCAGCGGTGCCAGCCGAGCCCCACGAAACCGTGTTGCCTTGTGGGTCGGTGATGGTGACAATCGTGTTGTTGAACGAAGCATGAACATGCGCCTGCCCGAGAGCGGGCGCGCGCTTGGCCTTCTTTGTGCTAGTGCGCCGAGCGCCTTTAGTAGTTGGTGGCATGGGACCTCAATGCGTAAGAACTAAACGCCGCTGGTTTCGCTCGCGCTCCACCGGTTTGTCGCCCAGCCGCGGGTTCGGAAGGAAACCCAAGCAACAAACCAGCCAACACGAGTAGCCAGCGGCTCGACTGATTACTTCTTCTTTGCACCGCGCCGCCGACCGCGACCGGCCACCGTCTTCTTGGTGCCTTTGCGGGTGCGGGAATTGGTGCGGGTGCGTTGCCCGCGCACGGGCAAACTGCGCCGATGGCGAAGGCCACGATAACAGCCAATTTCGCCAAGGCGTTTGATGTTCAATTGGACTTCACGGCGGAGATCGCCTTCTACCGTGTAATGTTGCCCAATATAATCGCGCAACGCCGTCACTTCCGCTTCGGTGAGGTCGCGGATGCGTTTATCGGGGCTGACCTTGGTCGCCGCCAAAATTTGCTGGGAGGTTTTCAAACCGATCCCGTACAAATAAGTTAAACCTGTTTCAACGCGCTTTTCACGCGGCAGGTCAACGCCTTCGATACGTGCCATAATGTGTCTTACTCCTAAATAATTCTAAAGCCGCTAACGCGAACGCTTACCCTTGGCGTTGCTTATGGGTGGGGTCTTGGCAGATCACATACACCCGCCCACGACGCCGGACAATTTTGCATTTCGCGCAACGTTTCCGAATGGAAGATTGAACTTTCATGAGCATTTCTCCAAGATAACAGCGAGCCACAGAGCAATTGATTATACTCGCCGTGTCATCGAGTGTCTAGGGTCAGTCAAAACGATACTTACTAGCGCGCCGTCAAAATTTCGGGGGCGTCTTCTGTCACCGCAATCGTATGTTCAAAATGCGCGGTGAGCGATCCATCTTCGGCGACCACCGTCCATTGATCGGGCAGGGTACGGGTCTTAGGTGTGCCGACTAACACCATCGGCTCAATCGCCAATGTCATACCAGGGCGCAAGACCAAGCCCGTGCCAGCGCGCCCAAAATTTGGGATGAGCGGGTTTTCGTGCATCTGCCGCCCGATACCATGGCTCCGATATTCATCCACCACATGGAAGCCGTGACTTTCAACGTGCTTTTGGATCGCGGCGGAGACATCACCGAGCCGCTTGCCGGGCCGCATCATGGCAATCCCGGCGCTCAACGCACTTTCCGTCACTGCGAGCAATTTTTTTACCAGCGCCGAACACTCCCCTACTCCGACGCTGAAGGCCGCATCGCTATAAAACCCGTGGTGCGCCACACCGCAATCCACGCTCACTAAATCGCCATCGCGGACAACTCGCTCGCCGGGCAACCCATGCACCAATTCTTCATTGATGGAAATGCAGGTTGTCGCCGGAAACGGGTATGGTCCCGGATAGCCTTTAAAGGCCGGCCAAGCATTGTGACGCGTGATCACGCGCTCGGCAATCTCATCCAGCGCCTTAGTCGTGACGCCCGGTCGAATGTGGTGGCGCACTTCGGCGAGCGCCAGCGCCACAATCTGGCCGGCTTCGCGCATCCGCATCAACTCGCGGGAATTTTTGCGTTCGATCCCCGCGGCACGCGGCCAAATCACGGGCAATGCCAGTTGCATTAGGCCACCATTGCCATCTTCATTGCTGTCTTGAGCGTTTCCGTCACGGTGGCGATGGGTTGTTCACCATCTATCGCGACCAGTTGCGCGCGTTGCGTGTAGAAATTAATCAACGGCGAGGTCTGGTCAAAGAACACCCGAATCCGTTTGGCTTGCGCCTCCGGCGTGTCGTCTTCGCGCTGAAACAAATCCGCGCCGTCTACATCACATTTGCCAGCGGTCTTCGGCGGATTGAACAACAAGTGATAGCTGTGTTGTTGCGGCCCTTTGCAAACCCAGCGTCCGCCTAAACGTTCCAGCAACACCGTCTCGTTCACTTGGATATACAACACCGCGTTCACCTTGCCGTTGAACTCAGCTAACAATTTATCCAACGCTTCGGCCTGTACGACCGTGCGCGGAAACCCATCCAGTAACGCGCCTTTTTGAGCATCGGATTGGCTCAAGCGGTCACGGATCATGGAGATGGTCACATCATCCGGCACCAATTCGCCTTGGTTCATATACCCTTGCGCCAATTTGCCCAACTCGGTTTGGCGTTTCAAGTTGTCGCGGAACAGATCGCCCGAAGCGATGTGCGGCAGGTCAAACTGCTCGCGCAAGACTTGAGCCTGAGTGCCCTTGCCCGCGCCGGGGCCGCCCAACAAGATGAAAAAGTTCGGCATACCCAAAAGGTTACTTCACCAACAGAGTGTCGTCATAGCCGCGCAACTTCAGTTCCGCATCTAAGCCGAAGAACGTATCCCGCACCACGCCGACCACGATCAGCAGCCCGGTGCTGAGGATGGAGAAGTTCTGTGCATTAGGGATGAGCGGGCGCACCAAGAACGGAATGATCGCCACAATACCTAAGAACAACGCGCCGGGCAACGTGATGCGCCGCAACACTTTGGTCAAGTATTTTTGAGTGGGCGCCCCTTTGGTCACACCCGGGATCTGTGCGCCGGACTTTTTAAGGTTCTCACCGTAGTTCTGTTGCGAGAAGATCACATCGGTGTAGAAAAACGTGAAGGCGACCACCATCACGAAATATAAGATCCAATAGAAATCACTTTGCCCGCCAAACAAGTTGCTGACGTTGACGGCGAAGTTGCGGATGATTTCGTTCTCGGCCGCCACAAAAAATTGCGCGATGATCGCGGGGAAGGTCAAGATGGATTGCGCGAAGATGATTGGGATCATGCCCGCCATGTTAATTTGCAAGGGCAAATTACCACGCACGGGCATACTCTGGCGCATCCCGATCCGCCGCCCGGGGTACATCACCGGCACATTGCGCCGCCCTTGTTGGACGAAGACGATCACGATGATCGTCAGCACCATGATGAAGAGGAAGAGCAAGAGCGAGCGCCACCAATTCGTTTGGTCAGTGAGGATACTGCCCAAGTTCGACGGCACACGCGACACGATGCCCGAGAAAATGATCAGCGACAGG
>Ga0315912_10000807_pt1 | contig 46532 bp, 36 predicted proteins | sample VfabasoilMG_FD_204469 | JGI IMG/M metagenome (GOLD analysis project Ga0315912, IMG submission 204469) | Garden soil microbial communities collected in Santa Monica, California, United States - V. faba soil | ecosystem: Environmental > Terrestrial > Soil > Garden | place: USA: California... | reverse complement strand
CATATCGGACCCTGTCGTTCCGCGACCTGGACGGTTCGGTGACGGGCATCCCCGATTCCCACGTCATGCTCCACGACGGCGAGAACGACAGCGTCGTCACCGACGACACCTGCAAGATTGAGCCGACGTGGAACGCCTCTGTGTGCAAGGGTGATGTCGGCCGCCTGAATCTCTCCGACGCCAGAGGAGAACTTCCGCGCGCGGTCAATCTCGAATCGCGGACCGCCCGGTTCGCTTTGCTGTCTTCGATCGGTGGTGGGAGTGCTGCAAACGATCCGCTCGTTCAGTCCCAACGTGCCGCTCTGTTTTCTCGTCGTGCTCCGCAGGCGCCCATCGCGCTTGTTCGCAACGGCAAGGAATTCAAGATCTCCGGCGACCTGAGCACTGTGAAGGCCGGCACCGAGATCCAGGTAAAAACCGAAAGACCGGAAGTCACCCTCAGCCTGGCTGAAATGGATCAGGGCTCATGGGTCATCTTTGAACTGCCGGGCTTCGCCAACGCGACCTCCGGAACGGAGCAGAGCAGCTTGAACGCATTGCGCCAGGCGAACGACACGTCCTGGTTCAGGGACGGGGATACCTTCTGGGTCAAACTGGTGGCAGGACCTCCGGTCATGCAGGTTATTCGTCCAACGGATCTGCAAGTCAGCATGACGGTCAGCCGATAAGAAACGGTTCGGTGTCGGAGTCAGACGTCGAACCCCCGGTGGGAAATGATTGAGTGGGAGTAACCGGGAAATTCTCAGCCACCTAGGCGCGGCGGAGTCAGAACGCCTAGTCTTTCCGCGCTTTGCATCTGGGCGAACGCCCCGACTGTTGCGCGTCTTGCGAATCATCTACGCAAGATAGAATCTTCAAATGCGCGAGCCGCGCGCTGCCATCTTCGAGGAGGCTCACAATGGCCATCAGCTTGAAGGTCAACGGAGCAACCCACTCGGTCGAAGCCGAGCCGGACACGCCGCTGCTCTATGTGCTGCGCAACGATCTCGAGCTCAATGGCGCGAAATACGGCTGCGCCATGACGCAATGCGGCGCCTGCACGGTGCTGGTCAACGGCGCGGCGAGTCGGTCGTGCGTGACGCCGGTCGGCTCGATCGAGGGAAACGAGGTGACCACGCTTGAAGGGCTCGGCACGCTCGACAAGCCGCACCCGCTGCAGAAGGCCTTCATCGATGAACAGGCGGCTCAGTGCGGCTACTGCATTAGCGGCATGATCATGGCGGCCGCCGACCTGCTCAACCGCAATCCGCAACCGCAGGAGGCGGACGTGCGAGCAGCGCTCGCAGCCAATCTCTGCCGTTGCGGTACCCACAACCGAATCATCCGCGCTGTGCTACGCGCAGCGAAGGGTGCGGCATCATGAACACGAAACGCCGCGACTTTCTCAGAGCCGCCGGCGGTATTGCCATTGCCTTCAGCTGGAGCATGCCGACAGTGCTCGCTCAGCAGGCGGCGCGTCCCGCTCTACCCGGCAGCCTCGGCACCAACCGCATGTTGAACGGCTGGGTCCGCATCAACCCGGCCGGCACGGTCACGGTGTTCACCGGCAAATGCGAGCTGGGCCAGGGCATTCTGACTGCGCTTGCGCAGATCGCGGCCGAGGAGCTGGATGTCGCGTACGAGCGCGTCGAGATGGTGTCGGCCGATACGGAGCGCACGCCGAACGAGGGGCAGACGGCCGGCAGCCTGTCGGTGGAGAACAGCGGCACGGCGCTGCGCTTCGCCTGCGCCGAGGTGCGCGAGATCCTGTTGAAGCTAGCCGCCGCGAAGCTCGGCGTCGCCGCCGCCCAATTGTCCGTATCGGATGGAACTGTGAACGGCTCTGGGAGCGTCACGTACTGGGACCTCGCGCGCGAAGTGAAATTGGAGCGCGAAGCCTCGGCGCAGGCGAAGCCTAAACCGCCGGCGCAGCACACGATCGTCGGCCGCAGCATTCCGCGCCGCGACATTCCGGCGAAGGTGACGGGCGGCGCGGCCTTCGTGCAGGACTTGCGTTTTCCCGGCATGGTGCACGGCCGCGTTGTGCGACCGCCACGCTATGGCGCCACGCTCGACAGCTTCGACGAGGTCAGCGTCAAGGCCATGCCGGGAGTCATGGCGGTGGTGCGTGACGGCAGTTTTCTCGGCGTGGTGGCACAGCGCGAGGAGCAGGCCATCAATGCGCGGCTCGTGTTGATCGCATCCGCCAAGTGGTCGGGCGGCTCCGCGCTGCCCGATCCGGCAAAGCTGTACGTTGAGCTCATGTCCCTGCGCAGCGAGGACAGGGTGATCAACGAGAAGGACGCGCCCGTGCCGCCCGGCGCCAGCGTGATCGAGGCGACGTACCATCGGCCCTATCAAGCGCATGCCGCGATCGCGCCTTCCTGCGCGCTGGCCGAGCTCAAGGACGGCAAGCTCACGGTCTGGACGCACAGCCAAGGCGTTTTTCCGCTGCGCGCCACGATCGCCAGGGCGCTCGGTATGGAGCCGCGCGACATCCGCTGCGTCCACGCCGAAGGCGCCGGCTGCTACGGCCACAACGGCGCCGACGACGTCGCCTTCGACGCCGCGATGCTGGCGCGCGCCGTCGATGGGCGGCCGGTGCGGCTGCAATGGATGCGTGACGACGAGTTCAAGTGGGAGCCTTACGGCCCCGCCATGACCATGAAGGTCAAAGGCGCCGTCGCAGGCGGCCGCGTGGTCGACTGGGCCTACGACGTCTGGAGCCAGAGCCACAACATGCGGCCGGGCGATCCCGACGGCATCAACCTGCTCGGGAGCTGGTACCTCGCCGATGCGAAACATCCCGGGCCGGCGCGCCACGCCGCGCAGCCGAACGGCGCGGGTGACCGCAACGCGATCACGCTCTACGATTTCCCGCGCCAGCGCACCACGCACCACCTGATCATGGAAAATCCGGTGCGCACCTCGGCGCTGCGCACGCTCGGCGCCTATGCCAACGTATTCGCGATCGAGTCCTTCATGGACGAGCTCGCGGCCGCCGCCGGCGTCGACCCGGTGGCGTTCCGCCTTGCACACCTCAAGGACGAGCGCGAGCGCGCCGTGATCGAGGCCGTGGCCAACGCTGCCACCTGGAAATCGGGCGAGCAGGGCAACGGCTTGCGTGGCCGCGGCATCGGCTATGCGCGCTACAAGACCGTGGCCACGCACGTTGCAGTGATAGCCGAAGTTGAGGTGGATCGCGCTACCGGCATCGTCAAGGTGCCGCGCATCTGGACCGCGGCCGATGCCGGGCAGATCATCAATCCCGATGGGCTGACCAACCAGATCGAAGGCGGCGCCATCCAGTCGACGAGCTGGACGCTGCATGAGCACGTGCGATTCGACCGCAACGGGATCTTGTCGCAGGACTGGATGAACTATCCGATCCTGACCATGCCGGACGTGCCCCGGGTCGAGACCGTGCTGATCGACCGGCCGAACGAACGGGCGCTCGGCGCCGGCGAAGCCGCGCAAGGGCCGACGGCGGCCGCCATCGCCAACGCGTTCGCAGCGGCGACCGGCAGGCGCATCCGCGAGCTGCCGTTGACGCCCGATCGCGTGAAGGCGGCCTTGGCGTAGTGATTGATCGGAGGCTGGCCTGAGCAGAGACTAGGCACGGCCGCACGTAGTGTGCGGGGATGTGATTCCGTCGTTTTGAGAATGTCATTGCTGAGGGGGATTCAATGGATTCGAAAAACAGCCGTAGGCAGCTTCTCAAGTTGGGCGCCGCGTTAGCCGGTGGAATGACCGTGGCCCTACGGGGTAAAGCCCAAGCCCAAGAGCACAACCATCCGGCGACCCCCGGCCCTGAAAACGCCTCGCCGATGATTCACGGCAGCAAGGAGCAGATCGAATACGGCCAGCGCTCCAAGTACGTCACCTCCGTACGAATAGCGCACCCCGTCGGCGGCAGGGCGTCACCCGACGTGTTCGGCAAGACGTTCCACATCGCCACGCCGTTGCAGGATTCCGTTGGCGTGATCACGCCATCGTCGTTGCACTATGTCGCGACGACCCGCGGCTCCTACCTGCCGGAGATCGACCCCCAGCAGCACACGCTGACGATCCACGGCCTCGTGGATCGTCCACTGACTCTGACCGTGGACGAGTTGAAGCGCTTTCCATCAGTCACCCGATTGCACTTCATCGAGTGTGCGGGCAACCGGCACACCGGGCAGCAAAAGACCGTGCAGGAGACGCACGGGATGACGAGCTGCTCCGAATGGACCGGCGTGCTGCTGTCCACGCTGCTCAAGGAATGCGGCCTGAAGAGCAGCGCGAAATGGTTCGTCGCTGAAGGCGCCGAGGAAGTGAAGGGCGCGTCGAGCATCCCCATCGCCAAAGGGATGGACGACTGCCTCATCGCGTACGGCCAGAACGGCGAGCCCTTGCGGCCACAGCAAGGGTTTCCGGTGCGCATGATGGTTCCCGGCTTCGAGGGCATCTACCACACCAAGTGGCTGCGGCGCGTCAAGCTCGTCGACCGGTTCTACATGAACTACAACGAATTCGGGCATCTGCGTCCGGAGGACAAAGAGCTCGCGCTCGGCGAGCAGATCGGGCCCAAGTCGGTCATCACGTATCCGTCCGGCTCACAGCAGCTGCCTGGCCCCGGCTTCTATGAGATCAGCGGGCTCGCCTGGTCCGGCGGCGGTGCCGTCAAGACCGTGGAGGTGTCCACCGATGGCGGAAAGAAGTGGAACCGCGCGGAGTTCAAGAACACTCCACAACGCATGGCGCATGTCCGATTCGCCTACGAGTGGCGATGGGATGGAACCGAGACCGAGATTCTGTCGCGCTGCACCGACGACATCGGGCAGAGGCAGGCAATGCGGGAGGAGATCGCGAATTGGTGGAACGTACCCTTCGAGCGGAACTACCGCGTGCCCGGGCTCGACAACAGCGTGATGCCTTGGAAGATCTCGAGAGACGGGAGCGTGACCAATGGGCTCGCGTGAGATGCGCAAGGTGTCGAGCCGGCTCAACGTCGTCACGATTCCATTGCTGCTGGGGAGCCTCATTGGGAGCCCCGCGATCGCGCAGTCACCGACCTATGGCGTAGGACGCACACCGACCGCGGAAGAGCTCCGCCGCATGGACATCGCGATTGGTCCGACAGGAGAGGAGCTCCCGCCCGGTAGCGGCACCGCCAAGGAAGGGGCGGTGGTCTACGTGCAGAAGGCGTGCATTGGCTGCCATGGCGTAGCGGGCATTGGGGGAGCGGCGCCCGTGTTGCGATCGGAACGAGGCGCCGATGTTCCCGTTTGGCAAAAGGAGCGCATCCTGCCACTGCGCTCGCCGTACGCGACGACGGTGTGGGATTTCATCAATCGCGGCATGCCGCTCGGGCTGGAGGGGACTCTGACTCCCAATGAGGTCTACTCGTTGACGGCCTACCTGCTCTTCCTCAATAACGTGATTCCGGAGGACCAGGTACTAGATAAGGAGAGTCTGCCGAAGGTCGCGATGCCGATTGGCGATGAATTCGGTAAGCCGCATGAGTTTAGGCTCAACGCGCCAAGGCTTAAGGGTTACCCCTACTAGCCGGTTGGGGCTACTGTGAACGGCAACCGCGGCATCATGGCGCCGCCTTCATCGCGACTTTCTGCTCGCCGGTGTTGATGAAGTACTTCTCGTCGAGCATGGTGAGGACGCGCTGATAGAGCTGCTCGAGCCTGCGATTTTTCCGATCAAGGGCGCTTCGACGCCGGTCACGCCTGGCAGCACGATCGAGATCGAAGTGCCGGACATGTATGGGCGGCCCTGGGCGACCATCTGGGAGCAGTACTGGGAACAGGGCATGGAGCGGCCGCAGGGCGACGATGTCTTCAGCTTCGAGTGAGCGCTCAGCGGCGTCTGCGGTGTTTGCGCGCGTATTTCGCTATGTGACAGACTCCTGCGGCGTCCACGCTTTCGAACTGAAACACATGAGCAGAATTACATCGCGCTCTTTCGAGCTCGCGACCCGTCTGACGATCGCCCTCGCTTTGAGCGGTCCCTGGTCGGGGCTTCAGGCGGTCGCGCAGGAGGCCGCCGAGTACCCGGTTTTCGAGGTCGACGCGAGCTGGCCTCCAAAGCTGCCCTATAACTGGATCATGGGGCACGTGCCGTCGGTAGCCGTGGACTCCCGCGACCACGTGTTCGTGCTCTCGCGCCCGAATACGTTGCAGCCCGAAGATCGTGCCCGATCCGCTCCGCCGGTGGTGGAGCTCGACGCAGCCGGAAAATTCGTAAACGCGTGGGGCGGGCCTGGCATTGCGGGATTCGACTGGCCCGACAGCGAGCACGGCATCGCGATCGACTACAAGAACAATGTGTGGGTGGGCGGCAGTGCCCCGGTCGCACCGTCGTTGCGCGCCTTGAACGACGACATGATCCTCAAGTTCACGCGCGACGGAGAATTCCTGTTCCAGGTGGGCGGCCGCGACAAGAGCCCGACGTCGCAGAGCCCGCCGGTAGTCGGCGGCAACCGCGACACGCGGTCGTTCCATCAGCCGACCGACGTCTTCGTCTACGAGAAGACCAACGAGGCATTCATTTCCGACGGCTACGGCAACCGCCGCGTGATCGTGCTCGACGCCGACACCGGAGAGTTCAAGCGCTTGTGGGGAGCGTTCGGCAACGAGCCGATCGACGTTCTGCCCGCGCCGCGCCCTGCCGGCCCGGCCCCGGCTGCCGCTGCGGCCGCCGGCGGCGCTCAACCGGCGCGGCCCGCGCTCGATACCGAAGGGGAGGGCTCGCCGCAGTTCGGCAGCCCCGTTCACGCCGTGAAGGTATCGAACGACGGGCTCGTGTACGTTGCGGACCGACCGAATCGTCGCGTGCAGGTGTTCACGCCGGAAGGCAAATACGTGCGGCAAATGTTCTTGAACCGTTCGGGGCCGTCGGCGGCGTCTGCGGCCGGCCTCGCTTTCTCGCCCGATCGCGAGCAGCGCTTCTTGTACATCTCCGACTACGGCAACTCGCACATCGCCGTCGTAGACCGCAAGAGTATGACGGTGCTCTATCAGTTCGGGCAGCGCAGCCCGGAACCCGGCGACTTTCAGGGCATCCACAATCTCGCCGTGGACTCCAAGGGCAACATCTACACGGGCGAAGTGGCGCCCGGCGCGCGGTTACAGAAGTTCGTGTACAGGGGCTTGTCGAAGACTCTGCCTCCGAACGCGCTGACGGCGAAGCAGATCGCAGAGGCGATAGCGCCGCGCTAGCTACGATTGCTCCGGCTCCGCGACCGCAACGGCCGGCGCCGCCCGCGGCGGCGTGAACGGCTCGGGCATCGGCGTCTGCATGTTGCCGCGCCACAGGGACCTGCCGGCCGTGAGCCCGCCGACGATCTGCAGCTCGAGCCGCTCCTTGTCGCGCCGCCGCACGTCTTCGATGCTCTCGTCGGCCTCTTCGCTGGACAGGCCGAGCTCGGTCAACACGCTGTGCCCGAACGTAAGGGCGGACTCGAACGTCTCGCGAATCTGATAGTCGACGCGAGCTGCAATGAGGCGGAGCGTGTGGCCGCGATCGAACGATCGTACGAACAGCTTCGCGTGCGGAAACTCGGCGCGTGCAACCGCGACGATGTGATCGGCCGCGGCCGGTTTGTCGACGCAGACGAGGATGGCCTCTACCTGCGCGGCGCCGGAGGCGCGCAGCACGTCGAGCCGCGTGCCGTCGCCGTAGTGCACCTTGAAGCCGAAATTGCCGGCGGCGCGGATCATGTCGACGTCGTTGTCGATGATCGAGACGTCGATCCTGCGCGGCAGCAGCGCCTGGCACACGACCTGCGCGAACCGGCCGAAGCCGATGACGAGCACGCGGCCCTTCAGGTCGGCGGCGGCGTCGATGCCGTCCATCGACGGCGGTGCGGGCCGAACGAAACGCTGCACGACCATGACGACGACCGGCGTCAGCGCCATCGAGAGGATTACGACCGCCGAAAAGATCGCGCTCGACCGAGCATCCAACATGCCGACGGCGAGCGCGGCGGCGTACAGCACGAACGCGAACTCGCCGCCCTGCGCGAACATCGCGGCGCGTCGCGTGGCTTCACGGTGCGGCGAGCCGAAGACGCGTGCGACCAAATAGATGCCGAGCGCCTTGGTGAGCATGAACGCCGCGACACCGGCGACGACGACGCGCCAATCGCTGATCACCACCGCAAGGTCGAGCGACATGCCGACGCTCAAGAAGAACAGGCCGAGCAGCAAGCCGCGAAACGGCTCGATGTCGGCCTCGAGCTGGTGACGAAACGTGGATTCGGAGAGCAGCACGCCGGCCAGGAATGCGCCCATCGCCATCGACATCCCGCCCGCTTGCATGATGAGCGCGGCTCCGAGCACGACGAGCAGCGCAGCGGCCGTCATCACCTCGCGCGCGCCGACGCGTGCCAGCAGCGCGAAGAATGGATCGAGAAGCCACTTGCCGGCGGCGATGACGCCGGCAATCGTGCCTGCGCCGATCGCGATGCTTTGCCACGCCGGTGGCGCGTTCGGATCGGCTTGGCCGTTCGTCGCGGCCCAAAACGCAACGATCGCGAGCAGAGGGACGATCGCGAGGTCCTCGAGCAGCAGAATCGACACGGCGCGCTGGCCCGCGGTTTCGCCGAGCTCGCCGGCCTCGTCGAGCATCTGCATGATGACGGCCGTCGAGGACAGCACGAACCCCGCGGCGCCGACGGCAGCGGCGGCGAGCGGCAGGCCTGCGGCGTAGGCGGCCGCCGTCAGCAATGCCGTGCAGGTCAGCACCTGTGCCGTGCCGAGGCCGAAGATATCGCCGCGCAGCTTCCAGAGCTTGCTGGGGCGCATCTCGAGACCGATCACGAACAGGAACAAGACGACGCCCAGCTCGGCGACGTGCAGCAGCGTGTCCGCATCGGTCACGATGCGGAGCGCATGGGGGCCGATCACGAGACCGGCCGCCAAGTAACCGAGCACCGAGCCCAAGCCCAGCTTGCGAAACAGCGGCACCGCAATGACAGCCGTACCGAGCAGTGCGATGGTTTGTAGGATTCCGATGCCTGTTTCGGCCGCCATGCAGAATTTCCTCGCAGGTTTTCGATCGCAATACTCGCACGTCTGACGCTCGGCTGAGGTATGGTTCTCGCCGATGTCACACTCGATCAAGCATCTCGTTCAAGTCACGGCGATCGCGCTCGGGGTTGGCGTCATCGCTGCGTGCACTCCGGCGTCGCCCGACGCCGTATCGTTCTCACGCATGCCGGACGGCAGGCCGAACTTGAACGGCATCTGGGCGGCCAGCAACGCCGCGAACTGGAACCTGGAGACCCACGAGGCGAAGCAGGGACCCGTGGCTCAGTTGGGCGCCGCGTTCAGCGTGCCGGGGGGCTTGAGCGTCGTCGAAGACGGCTCGATTCCCTACAAGCCCGAGGCGCTCGCGCAGCGCGACGCGAACGCCGCCAGCTGGATGGCCAATGACCCCGAGGTGAAGTGCTATCTACCCGGCGTGCCGCGGGCGACCTACATGCCGTATCCGTTCCAGATCGTGCAGTCGACCGAGCCGAACGACATCCTGATCACTTACGAGTTCGCGTCGGCGAGCCGCATCGTGCACATGAGGACACAGCAGGAGTTTCCCATCGAGAGCTGGATGGGCTGGTCGAACGGCCGGTGGGAAGGCGACACGCTCGTCATCGACGTGACGGGCTTCGTCGCGGAGACGTGGTTCGATCGCGCCGGCAACTATCACAGCGATGCGTTGCACGTCGTCGAGCGCTACACGCCGCAGGGCCCGGACGTGATTCACTACGAAGCCACGATCGAAGACGCGAACGTGTTCACGCGGCCGTGGAAGATCAGCATGCCGCTGTACCGGCGGCTCGAGCCGAACGCACAGCTCATGGAGTACAAATGCGTCGAGTTTGCAGAGGAGCTCTTGTACGGGCCCCTCAGTAAGCCGGCGCCGTGAGGCATCGCATGCGAAACCCCTCGTTGATCTCGCTCGGAGTATTGTCGGCGCTGCTCGCGCTCGCGTGGGCCGTTGCGGCGCAGAGCGGTGGCCAAGCGTACGTGGCGCCGCGCACGCCGTGGGGCGATCCCGACTTGCAGGGGCAGTGGAACAGCCAGACGGCCACTCCGCTCGAGCGGCCGCTCACCGGCGAGTTGGCGGGCAAGGATGCGCTGACGGACGAAGAAGCCGAGGCGGTCGAGCAACGAAATCGAGATCGCAACGATTCGGCGCCGACGGCTGGCGACCCCGGCACGTACAACTCGTTCTGGAACGACATCGGTAAGGGTTTGAACCGCACGCAGTTGATTCTCGACCCGCCCGACGGCCGCGTGCCGGCCTACACGCCCGCAGCCGAGCAGCGCCTCGCGACTGAGCGCGCCGAACGCGCGACGCGCGGGCCGGCCGACAGCTACGCAGACCTGCCGATCTGGACGCGCTGCATCACGCGCGGCTGGAACGGGATCGGCAGCAACTACAGCAGCAACACGCAGATCTTTCAGTCGCCGGGCTACGTGGTCGTGCTGCAAGAGCTCATTCACGAGCCGCGCATCATCCCGCTCGACGGCCGCCCCGGATTGCCGAGCGACGTGAAGCCGTGGCTCGGCGTGTCGCGCGGCCACTTCGAAGGCGACACGCTCGTGGTCGAGACGCGCAACCTAGACGCGCGGTCGAGCTACCGTGGGTCTTCGACCGAACTCGTGCTCACCGAACGGTACACGCGCGTAGCGGACGACGAGATCGACTATCGCTTCACGATGCACGACCCCGAGACGTACGTCAGCGACTGGACCGTGGGGCGGCCGATGCGTCAGGAGACCGAGGGCCTCACGATCTTCGAGTACGCTTGCCACGAGGGCAACATCGCGATGACCGGAATCTTGGCCGGCGCGCGGAAAGAAGAGCAGGACGCGGCCGCAAAGCAGTAGCTGACCGATGTTGAAGTTTCGCGACGTCACGTTGCGCCGCGGCGGGCGCGTGCTGTTTGCCGGCGCCAGTTTCGCAGTGTTCCCCGGCCAGAAGGTCGGCATCACCGGCGCGAACGGCACGGGCAAGTCGAGCCTGTTCGCGCTGCTGCAGGGCGCGCTGCACGCCGACGCGGGCGATGTCGAGGTTCCGGCGAAATGGATCTTCGGTCACGTCGCGCAAGAGACGCCCGCCGTCGACCAGCCGGCCGTCGAGTACGTGCTCGACGGCGATGCCGAGCTGCGCGCGATCGAGCGCAACATTCGCGACGCCGAGCACGCCGGGGATGGAGTGCGGCTCGCATCGCTGCACGGCGAGTACGAGCATCAAGGCGGTTACACGGCCAAGAGCCGCGCGGCGCAGTTGCTCTTCGGTCTCGGCTTCTCGGCAGCGCAACACTCGAGCGCCGTGCGCGAATTCTCGGGCGGCTGGCGCATGCGCTTGAATCTCGCTCGCGCGTTGATGCGGCGCTCCGACGTGTTGCTGCTCGACGAGCCGACCAACCACCTCGATCTCGACGCCGTGCTGTGGCTCGAGGAGTACCTGCGCGTGTATCCGGGTGCGCTGCTCCTGATTTCGCACGACCGCGAATTCCTCGATCGCGTCGTCGAAGCCGTCGTGCACATCGAGCACGAGACGTTGACGCTGTACACCGGCAACTACTCGTCGTTCGAGCAGCAGCGAGCGGCGCAGCGGGCCGGGCAGCAGGCCGAATTCGTTCGGCAGCAGCGCGAGATCGCCCACATTCGCAGCTACATCGATCGCTTCAAGACGCACGCGTCGAAAGCGCGGCAAGCGCAGAGCCGCATGAAAGCGCTGGAGCGCATGGAGCTCATCGCGCCTGCGCACGTGGACACGCCGTTTAGGTTCGCGTTTCGCGACCCGCCGAAGATTCCGAATCCACTCTTGGCGCTGCACCACGTCGACGCGGGTTACACGGACAAGCCGGTGTTCGGCGACGCCAGTTTGCTGTTGGTGCCGGGCGATCGAGTCGGACTGCTCGGTCCGAACGGCGCCGGTAAGTCGACGTTGATCAAAGTGCTCGCGGGAACGCAGGCGGTAGCCAGCGGCGAGCGCGTCGAAGCGCAGGACGTTCGCATCGGCTACTTCGCTCAACATCAGCTCGAGCAGCTCGATATCTCGTCGACTCCGCTCGAGCACCTGCAGCGCCTAGACCCGCGCGCGTTCGAACGCGACTTGCGAGGGTTTCTCGGGGGATTCGGCTTCTCTGGCGACGCGGCGCTCGGCTCCGTGGAACGTTTCTCGGGCGGCGAGAAAGCGCGGCTCGTCCTCGCGCTGCTCGTGTACCAGCGGCCGAACGTGCTGTTGCTCGACGAGCCGACCAATCACTTGGATCTCGAGATGCGGCACGCGCTGACCATGGCGCTGCAGGACTTCGGCGGCGCCATGGTGATCGTGTCGCACGACCGCTTCTTGCTGCGCAGCGTCACCGATCGGTGGTTGCTCGTGGCCGACGGCAGCGTGCAGGAGTACGACGGCGATCTCGAGGAGTATCGCGCGTGGTTGAGCGAGCGGCGGGCTCGGCAAGCGCAAACGGCCGAGGTCGTCGACAAGGCTGATAGCGCGCAGTCGCGCAAGGACCGCAAGCGTAGCGAGGCGGCACAACGGCAGCGCGAGCAGCCGCTGCGAAAGAAGATCAAGGAGCTCGAAGCGCGGCTCGAACGGTTGACGCAGCGCCGCACGGAGATCGATGCGCAGCTTGCCGGCGGCGACGTCTACAAGAGTGCGAGCAAGGAACGTCTGAAGGAGCTGTTGCTCGAGCAGGCGCGCGTCAGGGGCGAGGCTGCCGAGGTGGAGCAGGCGTGGCTCGAGGCCAGCGAGGAGCTCGAGAGCGCGTCCGGCGCCGCGCATTGACGTGGTTGGGTTTCGCGGGCCCAATGACCCGGCATTTCCTTGGGGGGCGGCACGCAATGCATCACCATCGCCGGCGACTCGGCAGAGCGTCGTTCGTCATCGGTCTAGCTGCGACGGCGCTCTTGCCGGCGCATGCGCAACCTTCCGACGGCGACTGGCCGATGTACAGCCTCGACCTCGGCGGAAGCCGGTTCTCGCCGCTGACCGACATCACGCCGCGCAACGTCGGGGGTCTCGCCGAAGCGTGGGCCGTACCGGTTGCGCGCGGAGCCGACGACGACAGCGACGCGCCGGGCGGTCGAGGCAACCCACAAGCCACGCCGATCGCGGTCGGCGGCGTGCTCTATCTGCCGGTGCGCGGCAACGAAGTCGTCGCGCTCGAAGCGCACACCGGCAAGGAGCTCTGGCGGCACACGCTGCGTGCGCCGCTCGCGACGACTGCGCGCGGCGTCGCGTACTGGCCCGGCGACGGCACGCTGCCGCCGCGGATTCTGCTGACGGCCGGGCCGACGCTCGTGGCGCTCGATGCGCGCACGGGCCGGCCCGTGCCCGAGTTCGGCACTGACGGCGTCGTGCAGATTGCCGTGCCGTGGAACGGCGTGCCGACGATCTATCGCGACCTCGCGATCCTCGGCGCGACGACGAACGAGATCGCGCTCGCCGAGCCCGGCGATACGCGCGCGTTCGACGTTCGCACGGGCAAGCTGCGCTGGACGTTCCACACCGTGCCGCTGCCGGGCGAGGTCGGCCACGAGACGTGGCTCGACAATGGCTGGCGGAATCGCTCGGGAGCCAACGTCTGGGCGTGGTACATGACGCTCGATTCGGCGCGCGACATTCTCTACATGCCGATCGGCAGCGCTGCCGGAAACTATTGGGGCGGTGACCGCCCCGGCGACAATCTGTTCAGCAACTCGATCGTTGCCGTGCAGGCGACGACAGGCAAGTATCTGTGGCACTTCCAAACCGTGCGACACGATTTGTGGGACCTCGACATACCGAATCCGCCGGTGCTCGTCGATCTCGTGCAGGGGCGCGACCGCGTTCCGGCGCTCGCGTCCGTCGGTAAGACGGCGTACATGTTCGTGCTGAATCGCGAGACGGGCTCGCCGGTATTCGGCGTGAAAGAACAGCCTGTCCCGCAGGGCAGCGTTCCCGGCGAGTGGTACTCGCCGACGCAACCCGTGCCCGTGAAACCGGCGCAGCCGTTCGCACGCGTGTCGTTCGACAAGGAGCGCGACTTCGTGCGCGTCGAGGACACGTCGGCGGCGCACGTGGCCGCGTGCGAAGACCTGTGGCAGAAGAGCGGCGGCTTTGCGAACGAAGGGCCGTACACGCCGTTCAACTTCCACCGCGAAGGCGATGCGCCGCGCACCACGTTGCAGTTACCCGGTGCGGGCGGCGGCGTGAACTGGGGCGGCGTCGCGGCCGATGCGCGCGGCGGCATCGTCTACATGCATACGCACGACACGGCGCTCGTCGGCTGGATCGAAGAGCGTAAGCCCGGCAAGAACTACGGCCGCGGCGTGGCCGGCACGACGATTCCGTACGATCGCGGCAGCGTGAACGGGCCGGGCCCGTATTTCACGTTCAGCGCTCCTGCGAAGAACGATGCCGGCGAATCGCTGGGGAGCCTGCCGTGCTATCGACCGCCGTGGTCGAGGCTCGTCGCCGTCGACGCGAACAGCGGCGAAGTCCTGTGGCAGAGCACGCTCGGCGTCACGCCTGGCTTGCCGGCCGACCGGCAGCTCACGGGCGGCAGCGGCAGTGCCGGACCGACGGCCACGGCGGGCGGCCTCGTGTTCGTCGGCGCCACGAACGACAAACGCTTCCGTGCGTTCGACGCGACGAGCGGCAAGGAAGTGTGGTCGGTCCAGCTCGACGCAACCGTGAACGCGAATCCCATGACCTATCGGGGCCGCGACGGCAAACAGTACGTCGCAGTCGTCGCCGACGACACGTTGCGCGCGTTCGCGCTGCCGTAGATCTCGCGTTCTATTCGCGCTCGTCGACGAGCGCCTGCATGACGGCCGTCTCGAAGTCGTTGCGAATTTCGCCGCGCGCGAACAGGTTCGCGACCTGCGTCATGAAGATCGCGATCACCTGCTCCTCGGGGTCGATGAAGAAGTGCGTGTTGTACGCGCCGCTCCAACCGAAGCTGCCCTGCGAGAGCAGGGTGTTGCGCGCGGCGGGATCGGTCACGACGCGCACGCCGAGCCCCCAACCCTCGCCGGGATTGCGCCCCGGCACCGTGTCGGGCGTGAACACCGAGTGCATGAGCTCCACGGTGCGGCGGCCGAGAAGCCGCGTCCCGTCGAGCTCGCCGCCGTTCATCAGCATCGACGCGAACTTCAAGTAATCCTCGGCCGTGCTCGTGAGCCCGCCGCCGCCCGAGAAATACGCGCCGTTCACGTGCGGGCCGTCGGGCTGCTTCTGGAGCTTGCCGTCGACGGATTGGTACAACGTCGCGCGCCGCGCGTCGGTGCCGGCGCGGTAGAAGAACGTGTCGCGCATGCCGAGCGGCGCGAAAATGCGCTGCTCCACGAACCGATCGAACGGCATGCTCGCAGCTACCTCGACGATGCGCGCGAGCGCGTCGAAGCCGTATTGCGCGCTGTAGGCCCAATGCGTCCCGGGTTGGAAATCGAGCGGCACGGTTGCGAAGCGCGGTAGCACCTGCGCTAGCGTCTCGCCGGCGCCGATGGTCACGGGAGTTACGCTGCTCGCGCCGCCGCTCGCAAACCCCGAGGTGTGCGTGAGCAGGTCGCGCACGGTGATCGGCCGGTCGGCATCGACGATGCGCCACGGCTGCGGTGCGAACACGGCGCCCGACGGCGCGGGGGCGAACACGCCGGCCGTGTTCGGCACGGCCGCGCTCAAGCGCGCGAGCTCGGGGATGTACTTGCCGACGGGATCCGTGAGGCGAACTTTGCCTTCCTCGACGAGCATGAGGATCGAGACTGCGACGACCGGTTTGGTCATCGACATGATGCGGAACAGCGTGTCGGTGCGCATCGGCGTCCGCGCCTCGACGTCCATGACGCCTTGCGCCGTGAGCATCGCGACGCGGCCCTTGCGTGCAACCAGCGTCACCGAGCCCGCGAAGGTTTCCGAGTCGATGTGCCGTTGCATGAGCTCGGTCACGCGCTCGAGCCGTTCCGGCGATAAGCCCACGCTCTCGGGCGCGACGGTCGCCGTCGCGGCTCGCCCCGCAGTCGCGAAGATCAATGACAACCCGAGTCCCGCCACAGCCGCCTGAAGTCTCGGCATATCCGCTCTCCCGAATCGTTGTTCGCCGTACCGGCAGGCATCATCGCGCAGCGCGACGCTCCAGCGCCACAGGGGCTAGCGCCCGAAATTCGGCTCGACTAGAACGCTCTTTTCACGCTGACGCCCCATTCTTCCGGACGAATGTACGTCACCGAAGAACGGCCCGTGAGGGTCAACGTATTGAACTGGCTGCTCGTGGTGCGAACATCCGAGCAGTTGGTGCAGAACAGCGAGGCCTCCCATTCGTCGCGCGGCGACGCCCAGGTGACGCGGAAGTTCGTCAACGTATGGGCGGGAACCTTGTTGGTCGGGTCGCTCTCGTCCCCGTCCAACCCCCACCACGCGACATCGCGCCAGGAAGCGCCAAACCGTACCGAGAGCTCGGCGCCGCGCGGCATGTCGAGGTAGTAGCCGCCGTTGACGCTCGCCGTATATTCCGGCGAGCGGGCAGGGCCGTCGTTGATGTCGGGCGCGTTGGCGGGGTTCAATCCGGCGGCGGCCAACGCCTCGGGGCTCGCGTTGCCGAGGTCCGTGATCTGGTAGTCGAGGTGGGCGAGGCTGTTGGCTACCGTCCAATGCTCGCCGATGCTCAGTTGGGTCTCCACCTCGTAGCCTTTGATCGACGCCTGGCCGGCGTTGGTCGTCACGACCGCCACCTGGCCGAGCTCGTCGAGGCCCGCAGCGCCCTGTTGGATGTCCTCGTAGACCATGTCGAAGATCGAGGCGTTCACGCGCAGACGGTCACCGACGAGGTCGGACTTGATGCCGATCTCGCGGTTCTGCAGCGTTTCCGGTCCGAATGGCACACGCGTCGTGCCCGTAGCGCGGGCCGATACGCCGCCGCCGCGGAACCCTTCCTGGTAGGTGGCATAGAGGTGCACCCGATCGGCGAGCACATAGGTCAGGCTCACCATCGGGTCGATGCGGGAATAGTCGGCCGTCACGATCTTCGGGTTCATGAACCCGCAGCAATAGTTGCCGGCACGGTCGTAACGCTCCTGGAGAATGTCTTTGCGGTCGTCGCTGTAGCGCAGTCCGACGGACAACCCGAGCTTCTCGGTCAAATCCGTTTCGGTGTTGAGGAATACGCCGGAGTTGTCGACCCAAACGTAATCGACTCGGTCGATGCACGACGTGGCGGTGACGCACGGCGCCAGTGACACGATCGTCGAGTTGAGATCGAGCGAGTCGAGGGCGAAGTAACCGGCCGTCCACGCGGTGCGGCCGCCGAGCAGCTCGCCACTGACGCGCAGCTCGACCGTATCTTGGTCGTACGTGATGTCATTCGTGAGCGCACCGTACGCGAGGGGCGACCCGTCCGAGTCCTGGCCGAACAGAGTGTCGAACTCGCGCCGCGCCAGGATCAGCTTGATGTTCACGGCGTCGAGACTGATGTCGAACGTGGCGCTCGTGCCCCAGTGGGTCAATTCGGTCAAGTTCGGTGTTTCGATGCCGCCGTCGACGCGGCCGGCGTCGTAGAAACCCGCATACGTGGTGTGGATATCCGGCGCCACGAACCGAGCGTCCCAGGGGATGCCGTAAGTCGGCAAGGCCGTGAGGCGGTTGTAGTTCTGCACGAGCGCGGGACTCGTGCTGATCGCCGTCGTCAGCTCGTACGGGCTCGTGTCGTCTTGATCCGTGATGTCGGCGGCGAAGTTCGCCTCGAAGACGTCGTTCGGCGTATACCGCAGCATCACGCGCGCGGCTTCGGTGTCTTGGTCGCCGAGACGGCCCACGATGCAGTCGCTGTTCGAGCCGCGATCCGAGATCTTGGTCGGCGCCGCGAAATTGTTGTCTTCGGGGCTGAACGGTACGCCCATGATGGGTACGTTGTTGACGCGGTCCCAGCCGACGATTCCGTCGCCCACGCCCGCGAGCTCAGGGGTCCCCGCGCGAGACATCGCGCAGCGGTAGTCGACGTTGTTCATGTAACCCTCGCGCGTCTTCGACACGAACGCGACGCGCGAGAACAGCTTGTCTTCGATGAGCGCGGTCTCGAACGAGCCGCGCACGTCGAGGCGATCGTACGCACCGAGCGTGAGCTCTACGTCGCCGATGCCGCCGCTTTCGCCGGGCTTGCGCGAAATCATGCGCACCACGCCGCCGATCGCGTTCTTGCCGAACAGCGTGCCCTGAGGGCCGCGCAATACTTCGACGCGGTCGAGATCGAGGAGGTCCATGATGGCGCCCGTCGGCCGGCCGAGCACGACGTCGTCGACGTAGAAGGTGACGGTGGGCTCGCTCGTCGCTTTGAAGTCGCCGTAGCCGAGGCCCCGCACGTTAGCGGCGACCGTAGGACCGTAGCCCTGGCCGAGCTGATCGAGCGTGACGTTGGGCGTCCACGCCGCGACGTCGAGCACGCTGGTTGCGCCGTTGGCGGCGAGCGCCTCGGCCGAGAATGCGCTCATCGCGAGCGGAATCTCTTGGAGGTTCTCTTCGCGGAATCGTGCGGTGACGACGATTTGCTCGAGTGCGCCTGCCTCCTGCCCGCCATTTTCTTGCGGGACGAGTCCCTTGGATCCGTACAGCAGCGCGGCTCCCAGCCCTCGGAAACCTTTTCTGGCTACGCGGACCGTCAGTTGCCCTGCCTTGAGGTTGGTCTCCAGGCCGAGGCCCTCGAGCAGGATCTTCGCGCCGTCCGCTACCGTGTGCTTGCCGATCAGGCGATTGGCAGTGAGGCCGCTCACCGCGTCGAACTGGAACAACACGGAGATACCGGCTTGCTGCGCAAAGGACGTCAGCGCGGTGTTGGCCGGCTGCTGCGGAACATCGAAGTCAAAGGCATCGTCAGCGAAGGCGACGAGAGGTGCCGCCGTCAGCTGGATCACCAGCAACGACGTGACAACCCCCAGTCGAATCGCTTCGAGCCTTACTCCGACAATCCGCGGTTTTATGGTCTGCCCCCCCACAAAGACAGATCAGCAGAAGAAATCCTCTATGCCCTTGCGGCCGACGAGCGCACGCGCCGAACGCAATACCCCGCGGCTTTGGCACGAGCGACGTTACGCCCCATGGCCGGGCGAAGGCCAGCCCAGGGCGGGCCGCGGATACACCGACGGCCCGCGTGAAATGTTCTTGCGGAAGAAGCTGCCGCGCTCGGCAATTTTTTTCGGCGCCGCGACTACGGTAGACCGATCGCCACCCATTCCGCCGCGGTGTTGCGTCCGCCGACGGCGATGACGATGTACTGCTTGCCGTCGTGCAAGTACGTCATCGGCGCGCTCGTCGTGCCGGCGGGCAGGGCGATCTCGGCAAGAACGGCGCCGGTCGCTTTGTCGTAAGCGCGAAACCACGCCTCGCCGTATTTCGGCGCCTCCTCGAGTGGCATGCCGGGCGGAACGCGCGCTGCGTTGACCATCGCGTCGGAGCCCTCGCCGGCGAAGAGAAGCGTTTTCGTCACGAGCGGCGCAGCGAGGCCCGGATTGCCGAGCGGGCCCAAATTGAGGTGCGCGATCGCGGGATTGTCGCGAGGCCCATCGCCATTCGCGACTTGCCAGAGAATTTCTCCTTTGTTCATGTCGAGCGCAGTGATGCGGCCATACGGCGGCTTGAACAGCGGCAGGCCGCGAGGACCGGCGGGGCCCCACGAGCGATAGCCCTTCACGTAGCGCAAGTTCGTCACGGCCGGATCTCCAACCTCCAAGTCCGCGATCAACGGGGCCGTCGCCGAGGGCACGTAGAGAATGCCCGTGTCGGGATCGACGCCGCCCCCGGTCCAGTTCGGTCCGCCGATGGAGCCTGGCAGTTGGATCGTGCCGAGCTTGCCGCCCGGCGAGTCGTCCCGCAGCGACGGTGGTGTGAACAACGGGCCTGTCGTGTAGCGCTTCACGATCTCGAGCGCTTCGGCGCGCAGCTCGGGCGTGAAGTCGATGAGGTTCTCCTCGATCGCGCCCTGCGAATCGAACGCAGGCGGCTTCGACGGGATCGGCTGCGTGGGTGCCGTGCGCTCGCCGGGGATGCTCGACGTCGGCACGGCGCGCTCGACGATCGGCCACACGGGCTTGCCCGTGGCGCGATCCAGCGTGTAGGCGAAACCCTGCTTCGTGAGCTGCACGAGTGCCCTGATCGGCCGCCCGTCGACGGTGATGTCCATGAGGATCGGCGCCGCGGGAGGGTCGTAGTCCCAGAGGTCGTGGCGCACCATTTGGAAATGCCACACGCGTTTGCCGGTCGCGGCTTCGACGGCAACGACGCTCTGCGAGAACAGGTTGTCGCCTAAGCGATGACCGCCGTACATGTCGCTCGTCGGCGCCGTGATCGGCAAATACACGAGCCCGAGCTCCGGGTCGCCGCTCATGGCCGACCAGACGGGCGAGTGGCCCGTGTAGCGCCACGATTCGTTCTCCCACGTCTCGACGCCGAGCTCACCGGCCTGCGGGATGACGTGGAATACCCAGCGCAACTTACCCGTGCGCACGTCGTACGCACGCACGTCGCTGCGCATCGCTTCTTTGTTCGCGAACTCGTCGCCGGGCGTTCCGCCGAGCACGACGACGTCGCCGATCACGAACGGCGCGCCGGACCACGTGTAGACGAAGCCGCCGCCGATGTCGGCCGACACGTTGACGCGGCCGTTGTCGCCGAAGCTTGGGATAGGGCGACCGGTCTTCGCATCGAGCGCGAGCAAGAGTTCACTGTGCTGCACGAGAATCCGTGCGTCGTCACCGCTGCGCCAATAGCCGACGCCGCGCGTCGTCGTGCCTCGGTACCCCGTAGCGCTCGAGTCGAGTGGCGGCTCCACCCAGAGCGTGCTGCCGGTGCCGGCATCGAACGCTTCGACGAAACCGACTGCGTTCGGAGCAAACAGCACGCCGCCCACCATCAATGGCGTGCCGCGAAGGTTGGCCGTGGCGCGCAGCCGCGGCGAAGCCGTGATCACGGCTGCGTCGAGCGCGGGGCGTCGCCACACGATGCGCAAGCGTGCGACGTTCGAGCGATCGATTTGATCGAGCGGTGAATATTTGCTCGCGCCCAAATCGCCGCTGTACTCGCGCCACTCGCCCCCGACGGCGCCGTGCTGTGCTACGCCTTCGCAAGTGCAGAAGATGGCCGTGATGGTGGCGCAGTAGGCGAGCAGGCTCTTCATGGTCAGTGCGTCCTCGGATTTCAGATTCGACTTCCGCAAGTCGATAGACATTCGGGTGCGCAAAATCCGCTACGTTCGTCGTGATTTGTTTTCGTGTCGTCGCAGATGTTCACCGCAGCACGCATGGAGGATTTTTTCTTCTGATCTGTCTTTGGGGGTAGACCGCGTTGCAAAGACAGGGGGCAGAAGAACCGATGCGTGACTCAAAGCGTCTTACTCTCCAAGCGTTGACGGCAGCAATGCTGTTCGGATCCAAAGGACTCGTCGCACAAGAAAGCGGCGGGGCACGTGCAGGCGGGCTCGAAGAGATCGTCGTCACCGCGCGATTCCGCCAAGAAAGCCTGCAAGAGATTCCGCTCGCCGTGAGCGCATTCTCCGCCGACATGCTCGCGGCCAACGGCGCGATCAGCGTGCTCGACGTGGACTCGTGGGCGCCGAACGTCACGTTCGATGCGCTCGGCCAAGGCTACGGCCCAACGGTCGCAGCCAGCGTGCGGGGCCTCGGCTACAGCGACTTCAAGGCCACCGTCGAGCCCACCGTCACGTTCTACGTCGACGACGTCGTGCTCGCTCGGCCGACCGGCGCGATCATGGATCTCCTCGATCTCGACCGCGTCGAAGTGCTGCGCGGCCCTCAGGGCACGCTGTTCGGCAAGAACGCGATCGGCGGCGTGGTGCGCATGATTTCGCGCAAGCCCGGCGAGGGCAACCGCAGCAGCGACATGGAGCTCACGCTCGGTTCGTACGACCGCCTCGACGTGCGCGGCTCGTTCGAGGCCGCGCTGGTCGAAGAGAAGCTGTTCTCGCGCGTCGCGTTCGTGTCGAAGACGCGCGACGGTTACATGAACAACGTCGATTACCGGTGCGCCATGATCGCCGCGGGGACGCCGCAGCTTGCCGGCGTGAACGACGGAGTCGTCGGCTGGGACACCACCACCAACCAGCCCATCCTCGGAGTCGTCGGCAGCACGGCCGACAACAACTTCGCGTTGCCGACCAGGGTCACCGAGCGCGGCGGAAACAGCGACTGCATCGTGGGGCGTCTCGGCGACACGGACACCCAAGCCGCGCGCGTCATGCTGCGGTACACGCCGAACGATGTCTTCGAGGTGAATTTCGCCGCCGACATCACGGATCAGGACGACACGAGCCCGTACGAGCTGACGAACAGGATCGCCGAGCCCTCGGCGATGCCGGCGAACGGGCAGACGTTCAACCGCACCGTGGCTTTGCCGACTTACGGCATCCCCTACGACCGGAGGTTCGAAGCGCCGGACATCACCACGACCTACGCGGGTTTCAGCAACGGCCGCGTCGATGGCGGCGTCGAAACGCCGAACTTGAGCGAAGTCACGCACTGGGGCGCGAGCACTTCGTTCGACCTCAATCTCGACGCTGTCCAGGTCAAGCTGGTCTTGGCGCACCGCTATTTCGACTCGCTATTCGGCCAAGACTCCGACGGGTCGCCGATCGCTTTCAGCTCTCTCACGAACGACATCGTGTACGAGCAGGATACGGTCGAGCTGCGAGTGAGCGGTGAGCTATTCCGCGGCCGCACCGCGTGGACGGCTGGATACTTCGGCCTCGACTCGGAGGACATCAACTCGCAGATCGTTTCGTTGAATCCGTGCGTCACCAACGCCAGCCCCTCGACCATTCCCGGCTCTGGGTCGTGTCAGGATCGCGTCGACTGGGTTTGGGTCGACAGCGAAGGAGTGTTCATCAACACCGACACGGATTTGACCGAGAAGCTCGGGTTGTCCGTCGGTGTGCGTCGTAGTCACGACGTCAAAGACATTTTCCAACAGCGCTACGACCGCAACGGCATTGTGTGCTGCGGCTTTCTGAATTCTCCGACGATCACAGCCGACGATTCCAGCACGGACCCGATGGTGAGCCTGACGTATGCGATCACGGATCAGGTGCGTGTGTACGGCACCTATCAAGAAGGCTTCCGCGGCGGCGGCACGAATGCGCGCGCGACGGGCAGCACCCGCGTTCCGTTCGGACCGGAGAACCTCGCGAACCGCGAGATCGGTATCAAGTCCGACCTCGCCGATGACCGTCTACGCGTGAACGCCTCGATCTTCGACATGGTGTACGACGACATTCAGCAGGGTGCCGTGGGGTTCGACGCGAACGGGCAAATTGCCTCCATCACGACCAACGCGGGCGAGGCGTCGATCAAAGGCTACGAGGTGGAGACGCAACTGAGCATCGGCCAGCATTGGACGTTCGATACCGCTCTTGCGCACCTCGAGTACTACCTCACGGACCTCGGCGCCGCGGATCCCCAGTACTATCTCGATCATGGTTTGACCGTCCCCGCCAACACGCCGAGCCCCGACGACGGCCCGTCGCGCACGCCGGAATATACGGCGAGCGTGAATGCCGGCTACTACGTCGACTTGCCGAGCGGCGCCGCATTCTCCGTGCGGCTCGGCGCCGCGTGGCGCGATGACGCGTGGTGGGGCACGGACGGGGACGAGAGCGACCCGTTCAACAAGGTGCCCGCGCATACGTTGACGAATTTCCGAATCACCTGGGCGTCGCCGCGCAACGACTGGGAATCGGCACTGTTCTGCACCAACTGCGGCGACGTGCGCACGACGAGCGGCGTATTCAACACCTTGACCACGACGGGCCGCGCTTCGGTGACGTACATCCGTCCGGAAGAGTGGGGCGTCAGCGTGAAGAAGGCGTTCTAGTCGAGCAGAGCACGCTCATGTCATACGCCCGTTCAACCGGCCGCCGTTGCGCACTCCCCCCCCCTCGCGCGCGGCGGCCGGTCGAACGCGGCCCTCTAGCTCGCTCTACTTGTCGCTGACCGCTTCTCGCGACGCGCCGTAGGTCGGGCCGTGAACGGTTCGGTGGGAGAGCCAGGTCCACTGGCCGTTGCGCTTCTGGTAGACGCGCACGAACCAAGCCGCAGACCAGGCACGATCGGGGCTCGCTTTGTCGCTGCCGGTGGTGTGCGCCAGGTAACGCCCCGCGGTGATGGCGACATCGCCATGCAGCTCGACTTGCACGTGGTCGAAATCGAGCACGTCGTAGTGCTTGCCGGCGACGCGTTGCAGCACCGTCTGATTGGTATCGATCGACAGCGGCTGCTGGCCGCGCGTCCATCCCTCGTCGTCCACCATGACGAAATCGGCCGACGTGCCCTCCGCGGCAGAGCGGGTGTCGCCCTGCGTGAAAAAGCCGGCGAACCTCTGGTCGATCTTCAAGAGCTCGGCTTCGTCCGGCGACTTTGCCACGGCGGCCGGCGCGGGATCGGTCAGGTACCAAACCTTGGTATCCACCGTGGCGAGCGTCGGATCGACGCCCGCTGGCGCGAGCGAGGGTCCGTGCACCGTGCGATGCGACAGGAAAATCCAGCGGCCGCCTCGCTTCGCCCAGACGCGCTCGTACCAGATCGAAGACATGCTCGCCATTTCGCCGGCGCGAGGCCAGAACATGCTGATGTAGCGGCCGTAGGTGATCGCTACGTCGCCGTGCAGCTCGACGTGGAACATCGAAGGGTCGAGCTCGTTCAGAAGGTACAGCTTGTCCGCGACCCGCTTTCCGTATGACGTCTTGTCGTCCGTCCTCGGCGTGCCTCCCGTGGCCCAGCCGATTCGATGCACGAACAGCATGTCGTCGGAAACCGCGCTGTCGAAGTAAGCCGTGTCGCCCTTCGTCGTTGCCTCTTCGAGCTTCGCTTCCGCCGCCAGCACTTCGGCCGCGGTGCCGGACGGCTGCGTCTGGCCGACGACGGCGGGCGCCACGAGCAGCCAACCTGCTCCAAGCACCGCTGCCGCACGAACGGCCACGCAAGCGAGTGGCTTCACTTTGGATGCAGCACGAATTTCTGCGTCCGCCAATTCGAGAATTCGGCCGTGTAGACCAAGTTCTCGGTCGGGCACGCCAAGCCGTGCAGGCCGCCCGTCTCGCCCGGCTGCTTGCCGAGGTGCGAGAAATAGCCGAGCACCTTGCCGTTCAGATCGATCTTGTAGATTCGCCCCGGGTAGAGATCGCCGACGAACATCACGTCGGGATTCGTCGGCGGAATGCAGACGGCGTCGGGGGTGCCCGGCCGATACGCGAGATTCGCGTTGGGATTTTTCAGAGCGTCCATGCCCGGCGGATATTGATGGCCCTGGATCGGCTGATACTGCGGCGTGGGCACGTTGAGGATCACCTCACGCAGGAAGTTGCCGTCCGTGTCGAATACCTGGAAACGACCGTTCGTGCGGTCGGCCACCCAGACGTGGTCGTTCTTGTCGACGGCGATGTTGTGCACGATGCGGAACTGGCCCTTGCCCGTGCCGCGCGTGCCCCAGTGACCGATCCACGTGCCGTCGGCGGCGATCTTCGCGACTCGCGAATTGACGTAGCCGTCCGAGACGTAGATGTTGCCTTGCGAGTCCCACGCCACATCGGTCGGCTGCGCGAACCAGCCGACCTGAGGCTCTGGATTGGGGTTCTCCTCGCTGCGCCAGTACGGCGTCGTGAGCTCCTCGCGGCGACCGATCACCATCATGACCTTGCCGGTCCTGTTGTTGATCTTGGTCACCATGTCGGTGCCTTTGTCGACGACCCAAATGTTGTCGTCCTTGTCGATACGAATGCCATGGCCGTAGCCGAAGCTGTAGAGGTTGCGGCCGATCTCGCGCACCCACTTGCCGTTCTGGTCGAACTCGAACACCTGCGTGGCGCTGCCGCCGCGCAGGTTGCCTTTGGCGTTGGAGCGGGAGAGAACGAACACGTGGCCGCGCGAATTCGTGGCCACCGCGGCGATCTCGCCGAAATCCTGGTCTGCCGGTAGCTGCCAGTACTCCGGGTTCGGCATGTCGAACGGAATTTCGGGCGCCACCTGCGGCGTGTCGAAACCCGGCGGATACGGTGACTGGGCCTCGATCTCGCGGATGACGAGCTGCGCAGAGGCCGCACTCGTCAGCATGGCGGCTGCCGATGCGAAAGCCGCGACAACGATCGATTGCTTCATCGGATTTGTCCTCCCCAGGACCGTGGCGAGCGACGGCCTACTCAAGGGACAGATCAGGCGGGCGAATCCTCAATTCTTTTCGGACGGAATAGAGGATTCGTTCGTCTGACCTGTCCTTGGGGTAGGCCATCAAACGCGGGTTGGAGATCCTGCCCATGAAGCGGCTGATCACTCCGCTGTTGACCGCTCTCGCCGCTGCAGCGCCCGTCGTTGCTCGCGGCCAGCCCGCCGGAGGGCCCCCGCCTCCGCTAGCGGCGGGGCCGTTCGTTTTCGACACGGCCGAGCAGCACAAGCTGCGAGCCGTCGTAGTGGCGACGGGACTGGCGCACCCGTGGAGCATGGCGTTCCTTCCCGATGGCGGCATTCTCGTCACGGAGCGAGAAGGGCGCCTGCGGATCGTGCGCAACGGCGTCCTCGATCCGCAGCCCATTGCCGGCGTGCCGGCAGTCAGCGAGAAGCGGCTCGCAGGGTTGATGGACATTGCGCTGCATCCGCGGTTCGCGACGAACCACCTCGTCTATCTGACCTACTCGAAGCCGGATCCCGTCACGTACAAGACGGCGCTCGCGCGCGGCCGGTTGGAAGGCAACGAGCTCGTGGACGTTCAGGAGCTGTTCGCGTCGGAGGCGCACGTCGATAACGCCGCATCCGCGTCGCGCGTCGTGTTCGCCAAAGACGGCACGCTCTTCATGTCGATCGGCGGCGCGACCGTATTTCAGCAGAGCGACAAGCAAGCGCAGGATCCGAGCCTCTACACGGGCAAGATCATCCGGCTGCGCGACGACGGTTCCGTTCCGCCCGACAACCCGTTCGTCGGCCGCGCCGGCTACAAGCCCGAGATCTATTCGCTCGGCCATCGCAACACGCTTGGGCTCTTCGTCCATCCGGAAACCGGCGAGTTGTGGCAGAACGAGAATGGCCCGCTCGGCGGCGACGAGCTCAACGTGATTCGCGCCGGCAAGAATTACGGCTGGCCGCTCGTGACGTACGGTCGCCAGTACTCGGGCCCGCGCGTATCGGACAAGACGCAGATGGAAGGCATGGAGGATCCCGTGGTGTTCTGGGTTCCTTCCATCGCGCCATCGGGTCTCACGATCTACACCGGCTCTCAGTTCCCGAAGTGGAAGGGCAACGTTTTCGTCGGCTCACTGCGTGTAGGCGAAATCACCGTCACCGGTCATCTCGAGCGTATCGTCGTGACCGAGCGTGGCGAAGCGCTGCGTCGTGAGACGTTGCTGCTCGACTTGAAGCAACGCGTGCGCGACGTGCGTCAGAGTCCGGACGGGTTGCTCTACGTCCTGACCGAAGAGAACGACTCGGCGCTGATCCGGCTCGAGCCCGCGCAGTAATAGAAGCTCGGCCGACACGCGCATGGACAAGACCGTCCCCGATCTTGCGACCGCCGTTCTCGGCATCGAAACCGGCATGACGCTGATGGTCGGCGGCTTCGGTGGCTCGGGTGCGCCGGTCGAGCTGATCCACACGCTGATCGACCGTTTTCGCGCCACGGGCAGCCCCGGCGAGCTCACGGTGATCAACAACAACGCGGGCAATGGACGTATCGGCCTCGCCGCGATGATCGACGAGGGCATGGTGGCCAAGATGATCTGCTCGTTCCCGCGCTCCGCCGACGCGCGTGCCTTCACGGAGCGGTACCTCGCGGGCCGGATCGGGCTCGAGCTCGTGCCGCAGGGCACGCTCGCCGAACGCATCCGCGCCGGAGGCGCGGGCATTCCGGCCTTCTATACGCCCGCGAGCTACGGCACCGACGTGGCCAAGGGCAAACCCGTCGCCGAGTTCGACGGCAAGCACTATGTGCAAGAGCGCTGGCTCAAGGCCGATGCGGCGTTGATCAAGGCGCAGACCGCCGACCGCTTCGGCAACCTGACCTATCGCCGCGCCGCGCGGAATTTCGCGCCGCTCATGGCCGGCGCGGCTGCCGTGACCGTCGTTCAGGTCACGCGCATCGTCGAGCCCGGCGAGATCGATCCCGAGGTCGTGGTCACGCCGGGAATCTTCGTCGATCGCATCGTCGTCGTTCCGCAACCGAAGCAGGAAGAGGAACTGGTGCGCGATGGGGTCGCCTACGCATGAGCGCCAAGCTCTCCAATGCGCAGATCGCTTGGCGCGCCGCGCAAGATATCGCGGACGGCGCCTACGTGAATCTCGGCATCGGCTTTCCCGAAATGGTCGCCAAGTTTCAGCCGCCCGGCAGGCAGGCGGTCTTCCATACCGAGAACGGCGTTCTGAATTTCGGCGAAGCGCCTGCCGAAGGCGAAGAGGACTGGGACCTCATCAATGCCGGCAAGAGGGCGATCACGCTGCGACCGGGTGCGGCTTTCTTCCATCACGCCGACAGCTTCGCGATGGTGCGCGGCGGGCATCTCGACGTGGCGATCCTCGGCGCTTACGAAGTCGCCGAGAACGGCGACCTCGCCAACTGGAGCACGGGCCCCAAGGGCGTGCCCGCGGTCGGCGGCGCGATGGATCTCGTGCACGGCGCCAAGCGCGTCGCCGTGATCACCGACCACGTGACCAAGGACGGCAAGCCGAAGTTGGTGAAGCGCTGCACGCTGCCGCTGACCGGCGTCGGCTGCGTCACTCGCGTCTACACGAGCCTCGCGGTCATCGACATCGAAGAAGCGCGCTTCGTCCTGCGTGAAAAGCTGCCCGAGATCGGTGTCGCCGAGCTGCAGTCCTTGACCGGCGCTCCGCTCGTCGTGCCGCACCGCGTCGCCGACCTCGTCGCTCCGGTGTTGTGAGATGAGCGACGCCTTTATCTGCGATTACATCCGCACGCCGATCGGCCGTTTCGGCGGCGCGCTGGCGACGGTGCGGCCCGACGATCTCGGCGCGATCCCGCTCGCGGCACTCGTCGCGCGTCAGGCCCGGCTCGATTGGGAGCGCGTCGACGACGTGATCTTCGGCTGCGCGAACCAGGCCGGCGAGGACAACCGCAACGTTGCGCGTATGAGCGTCTTGCTCGCCGGGCTGCCAGTCAGCGTGACGGGCACCACGATCAACCGCCTGTGCGGCTCTGGCATGGATGCGGTGATGACGGCGGCTCGCGCCGTCAAGTCCGGCGAGGCCGAGCTGATCGTGGCCGGCGGCGTCGAGTCCATGAGCCGCGCGCCGTTCGTGATGCCAAAAGCCGAGACGGCGTTCTCGCGCAACGCCGAGATCTACGACACCACGATCGGGTGGCGTTTCGTCAATCAGCGCATGCACAAGCTCCATGGCACCGACTCGATGCCCGAGACCGGGGAGAACGTCGCGCGCGAGCTCGGCATTTCGCGCGAGGCGCAGGACGCGTTCGCCGTCCGCAGCCAGGAGCGTGCGGTCGCCGCGCAAAAGAACGGACGGCTCGCTCGCGAGATCACGCCGGTTACCGTTCTGCTGCGCAGAGGCGACCTCGTGACGGTGACGGCCGACGAGCATCCGCGCGCCGGCACGACTTTGGAGGCGCTCGGCAAGCTGAAGCCGCTGTTCGACGGAGGCACGGTGACGGCCGGCAATGCCTCCGGCGTCAACGACGGCGCCGCCGCGCTGATCGTCGCATCGGAAGCCGCCGCCGAACGGCACGGCCTCACTCCGATCGCGCGCGTGCTCGGCGGCGCCACCGCCGGCGTCGCGCCGCGCATCATGGGCATGGGACCCGCGCCCGCCACGAAGGCACTCTGTGCACGCCTCGGGCTCGCGCCGAGCGATTTCGACGTGATCGAGCTCAATGAAGCCTTCGCCAGCCAGGGCATTGCCGTGCTGCGCGACCTCGGCCTTTCCGAAGCTGCGCCGCACATCAATCCCAATGGCGGCGCGATCGCGCTCGGCCACCCGCTCGGTATGAGCGGCGCGCGTCTCGTCGGCACCGCCGCGCTCGAGCTCGAGCTGACCGGCAAGCGCCGCGCGCTGGCTACCATGTGCATCGGCGTCGGCCAGGGCATCGCGCTTGCCCTCGAGCGCGTGTGAGCGGCGCCGACGCGCGGCTGACTCCGGCAGCACGGCTGCGCGCAATCGTCGCGAGCTCTGCCGGCAATCTCGTGGAGTGGTACGACTTCTACGTCTACTCGTTCACATCTCTGTACTTCGCAGCGGAGTTCTTTCCGGGCGATGACCCGACGGCGGAGCTGCTGAGCGCAGCTGCCGTATTCGCCGTCGGATTTCTGATGCGCCCTCTCGGCGGTTGGCTTTTCGGGCGGATTGCAGACCGACGTGGCCGCAAGATCTCACTGCTGCTGTCGGTGCTCATCATGTGTGTCGGGTCGCTTGCGATCGCGGTGCTGCCTACGCACGCCGCGATCGGTGCGGCTGCGCCGGCCCTGTTGCTGATCGTCAGGATGGTGCAGGGGCTGGCGCTCGGCGGCGAATACGGCGCTACCGCGACCTATATGAGCGAGATCTCCGTGGCGCATCGACGCGGCTACTACGCTTCCTATCAATACGTGACGCTGATCGGCGGGCAGCTGGTTGCGCTGCTCGTGCTGGTATTGCTGCAGCAGCTACTGTCGGAAGACGCGATCCGCGCGTGGGCCTGGCGCGTGCCGTTTGCGATCGGCGGTGCGCTGGCGATCGTGGTGCTCTATTTACGCAGCACGCTGCATGAAACGGTAGAGCACACGGAGCGCAAGGCCGATGCCGGAACGCTGACGGCACTCGCGAGCCATTCCCGCGCGCTGCTGATCGTGCTCGGCCTCACTGCCGGTGGGTCGCTGTTGTTCTACACATTCACGACCTACATGCAGAAGTACCTCGTCAATACGGCAGGCATGAGCACGAAGACGGCCAGCCTCGTCATGACCGCTGCGCTGTTCATTTATATGCTGGTGCAGCCGGCGTTCGGTCTGCTGTCGGATCGAATCGGGCGTCGCCGTTGTTTGCTGCTGTTCGGCGGGCTTGCAACGGTGAGCACCTATCCGCTTCTCGCGGCGCTGGGCACAGTCACGAGCCCGCTGGCTGCGCTGCTGCTCGTGCTGTGTGGGCTCATGATCATCAGCTTCTACACGTCGATCAGCGGCGTGTTCAAGGCGGAGCTGTTTCCCGTGAGCGTACGAGCGCTGGGCGTTGGCCTGTCGTACGCGGTCGGCAATGCGTTGTTCGGCGGCACGGCCGAGTATGTGGCGTTGTGGTTCCGGCATCGTGAGCTGGAGAGCGGCTTCTACGTTTACGTAACGGTTCTCAGTGCCGTGGCTTTCGTGACGGCACTCGCTATGGGACGCCGTTACGACGAGAATCGGCTCGAAGCCGCAGGTTGACCGTACTGCAAGCGGGCACCTAAGCTTTTCGCAAAGGGGGAACTATGGACGACGGTGTACGTACACCGCCGAAAGCGGGTGGCGGCAGCGAGGGCATCGCTGCGGCGTTCACTGAATTTCGCTCGGCGTTGACGCGGCTCGTTGCGAGGATCGTGGGCCCCCATAGCATCGAAGACATCGTCCAGGAGACGTTCATTCGCTCCTATGAGGCATCGCGCAAGCAGACCATCAATCACCCGCGGTCGTTCATGTGGAAGATCGCGAAGAACTTGGCGCTCAATCACCTCCAGAACTCCAACAACAAACTGACGACCAACGTAGCGGATTTCGGCGATCCGGATGTCTATTTACCCACAGAGGTTGTCGAAGCAGAGCTCGAGTTCGAGTCTCGCGAGCGCTTCTTGGTGTTCTGCCGCGCCGTGCAGCGACTACCATTGCAGTGTCGTCGAGTCTTTATTCTGAAGAAGGTCTACGGTTTGCCGCAAAAGGAGATCGCGGCTCGGCTCGAGATCAGCGAGAGCACCGTAGAGAAGCAAGTCGCCAAAGGCTTGCTCGTCTGCGCGGAATACATGGCGGAGATGGGTTACCCCGTCAACGAGGGCCGCGAGCGGCGCAAACAGGGCAGTGCACGCGTGGGAAGAGACAAATGACAGCATCGAGCGCGGAAGTCGTTCGACTTCCGAACCAGCGGCGAGCACGCGAGGAGGCGAGCGCTTGGATCGCGCGCCTCGACCGCGGCTTGACCGCCGATGAACGGCGCGCGCTCGACGAGTGGTTGGCGGCCGATTCGAGTCACTCGGCGGCGCTCGTCGGCCTGGCCGGGCTCTGGGATCGAGCCGACGTGTTGGGAGAGCTCGCGGAGCTTTTCCCGCTCGAGCAGCAGGCGCTCGCCAAGCCCCGTGCCATGCGCTTTGCGCTCGGCGCCTGCGCCGCAGCGCTCGTCGGCGCAGCGGTCGTCGTCGCGCTGAACTATGTCGCGGCGCCCGTCGAGAGCTCGGCGCCGGCGGTCGTTGCAATACCGGACGCGCAGCCTACCGGCGCCGAACCGCCGACGGCGGCGCCGCCCGTGCAAGCAGTCGCGCAACAAGTCTATGAGACGGCCGTCGGCGAGCAGTCGACGGTGCGCTTGTCGGACGGATCGATCGTCACGCTGAACACCGACTCGTCGATCGAGGTTCGCTACGACGATGCGCAGCGCGGCGTGCTGCTCAAGCGCGGCGAGGTCTACTTCGAGGTCGCGCACGATACGGACCGCCCGTTCCGAGTCTCGGCCGGTGACCGGCTGCTCGAGGCGGTCGGCACGGCGTTCAACGTACGCTTGGGTCCGGCCAACGACGTGAGGATGATGGTCACGGAGGGCAAGGTCAGCGTCGCGCCGCGGGTCTCGGCCGCCTTGCAGCAGCCGAGCGCCGCCCCGGCGATCGTCGCCGCGGGCAACCTGGCCGTCATGCAAGAGGGTCCGATCGTCGTTCAAGGCCTCGATGCCACCGAAATCGAGGTCCAGCTCAGCTGGCAGCGAGGCATGCTCGTGTTCGACGGCGAGCCCTTGGAGTCAGTTTTGCTCGAGATCGGCCGCTACACGACCGTCGTGTTCGCGCCCGACGACTCCATTCGCAACGTTCGCGTCGGCGGCTACTTCCGCGCCGGCGACATCGATGGCCTGCTCGTCGCGTTGCGAGAAAGCTTCGACATCGATTCGCGGCAAACCGCGGACGGTCGAATCGCCCTGTTCCCCGTCACCGCAGCGCGATAGCAGGCCCGTCCCGGAGCTCTTTCGCGCCGGAATAGCGGATTCGCTCGCCTGATCTGTCCCTTGGGGTAGGCCCAGGGGAGCCCTCGATGCCGCGCGTACTCGTCCGCCTCACCACGCTCGTCGTGGCTGCCGCGCTCACAGCATCGGTGGCGGCCGACGCTCCGGCGGCCAAACCCGAAGACGTGGGTCTGTCGTCGGCGCGCCTGGAGCGGATTCGCTCGCTGATCGGCGCACACATCGATGCGCAGGACTTTGCCGGCGCCGTGACGCTCGTCGCGCGCAAGGGCAAGTTGGTCCACGTCGAGGCGCACGGCTTCGCCGACAGCGAAGCGAAGAAGCCGATGCGCACCGACACGCTGTTCGCGCTCGCGTCGATGACGAAGCCGGTGACCGCGGTCGCGGTGCTGATGTTGATGGAGGAGGGCAAGCTCGTCTTGAGCGACCCGGTGTCGAAGTTCATCCCGGAGTTCAAGAATCCGAAAGTCGCGGTGTGGCGTGCGCCGAACGATCCAGCGGGCGCCGGTCTTACCTTGGTGCCGGCCGCGCGTGAGATCACGCTTCAGGATCTGCTGACCCATACGGCCGGTCTCGCGAACGGCTTCGCGGGCCCCGCCGGGGATTACGTACGCAGCGCGAACTTTCCGGCCGGCGGCTCGCTCGACGAGCGCGTGCGACGCGCGGCGACCTTGCCGCTGAACTTCCAGCCGGGAACGCAATGGGAATACAGCGGCTTCGCCGGGTTCGACGCACTCGGGCGCGTCGTCGAGCTCGTGAGCGGGATGACGCTCGAGGAATTTTTCGAGCGGCGCATCTTCACGCCGCTTGGGATGAGGGATACGTATTTCACGGTCCCTGCCGCTCGGGCCGGCGACGTGGCCGTGTCGTACGACAAGACCGCGGCCGGCTTGACTAGGCCGACGCCCGCGCCCGCGGTTGCCGCGAGCTCGGGGCCGTACTTTTCCGGCTCCTTGGGGCTCACGGGCTCCGCGAGCGACTACCTGACGTTTGCGCAGATGCTGCTGAACGGCGGCGAGCTGAACGGTGTCCGCTTGATCAGCCGCAAGACGGTCGAGCTGATGACGTCCGACGCGATCGGCGATTTGGACCTCGGCAACTACAACGGCGAGCAGGTGCTGAAGGGCTACGGGTTTGGCCTCGGCGTTCGCGTGCGGCGCAACAACGGCGACAACGGCTGGCTCGGGACGCCCGGCGACTATGGCTGGGCCGGTGCTCGCGGCACTTACTTCTGGATCGACCCGAAGGAACAACTGATCGGGCTCCTGATGATCCAGACGCGCAATTACCGGGTGCGCATGGAATTTCCGAACTCGGTGTACCAAGCAGTCGCCGACTGACGTGAGCATCCGATTCGACCTCCGCGGCAAGCGGACGCTGGTTACGGGCGGCGGTTCGGGCATCGGCCTCGCAACGGTCGAGCTGCTCGCCGGCGCCGGCGCCGCCGTCGCGCTGAACCACCTACCGGGCGACAACGTCGCCACATCCGAAGTGCAGCGGCTGCAGGCGGCGGGACTCGACGTGACGGCCGCGCCGGGCGACGTGTCGAGCGCCGACAGCGTGTCGGCCATGGCCGCCGGCGTGCTCGGCGCGTTCGGCGGGCTCGACTACCTCGTCAACAATGCAGCGACGTTCGCGACGAAGGAGCCCATTCCCTCGGCGAACCTCGACGCGATCGACGAGCAATTCTGGCAGAGCGTTCTTTCCACGAATCTCGTCGGCCCCTTCCGCTGCACGCGCGCTTTCGCCGCAGCGTTGCGCGAGTCGAAAGGCGCGGTCGTCAACGTCGCGTCGACGGCAGGCCTGGGTTTGCCCGGCAGCTCGATCGCCTACGGTGCATCGAAAGCGGGGCTGATCAACCTGACGCAGAATTTGGCGCGCGCGCTCGCGCCGCAAGCGCGCGTCAACGCCGTGGCGCCGGGTCACGTCGTGACTGGCTGGACCGATCAATGGCCGAAAGCGCGGCGCGACTACGCGGCGGAGAAATCGCTGCTCAAGAAAGTCAGCCAGCCGCGCGACATCGCCGCGGTGATCGCTTTCTTGTGCGCCGGCACGGACATGATCACCGGGCAAACCGTCGCCGTCGAAGGCGGCTATCTGCTCGGCTGACAGGCGATGAGCTCGATTCCCCGGACGATGCAGGCGATCGCGATCGCGGGCGGCAAGGGACCGGCCAGCGCACTCCACGTCGCAGAGATCGAGACGCCGCGACCGAGACCCGGCGAGATCCTGATCCGCGTGCGCGCCGCCGGCGTGAACCGTCCCGACTTGAAACAGCGCGAAGGCGCTTATCCGCCGCCGCCCGGCGCGCCGCAGACGCTCGGCCTCGAGGTCGCGGGCGTCGTGGCCACCGCCGGCGGCGCTTGGCGCGAGGGAGACAATGTGTGTGCGTTGCTAGGCGGCGGCGGCTATGCGCAATACGCCGCGGTCGATGCGCGCCACGCGCTGCCGCTGCCGGCTGGGCTTTCACCGATCGAAGCAGCCGCACTGCCGGAAACGGCATTCACCGTGTACGCCAACCTGTTCGAGCACGGCGCGCTGCAGACCGGCGAGACGGTGCTGATTCATGCGGGCAACAGCGGCATCGGTGTCATGGCGATCCAGATGGCGAAGGCCGCGGGCGCGCGCGTCATCGCGACCGCGCGCGGGCCGCAGAAAGCCGCGCAATGCACGGCACTCGGCGCCGACATCGCCGTGGATGCGACCGTGCAAGATTTCGCCGCGATCGCGCGCGAAGCCGGCGGCGTCGACGTGGTCATCGATATCGTCGGCGCTTCCTATTTCGCCGGCAACATCGAAGCGCTGAATCGCAAGGGACGGCTCGTGCTCGTGTCCACGCTCGGCGGCAACGAAGCCAAGCTGCCGATCTTCGCGGTGATGAGCAAGCAGCTCGTGGTCACCGGCTCGACGCTGCGTCCGCGCAGCGCCGACGAGAAGGCGCGGCTTGCCGAAGGAGTGCAGGCGCGCGTTTGGCCGTGGGTCGCGGCCGGAAAGATTCGGCCGATGGTCGAAAAGACTTTTCCACTCGCGCAGGCGGGCGAAGCACATCGCTACCTCGATGAGAGTCACGTCGGCAAAGTCGTGCTTGCGGTCGGACATTAGCCGCGTGCCGCGGTCGGAGCTCGAGAAGCGGACGATCCGCAAGGCGGCCTGGGCGTTGATGCCCTTGCTGCTGATCGCGTACCTGACCGCTTACGTGAACCGCGTGAACATCGGCTTCGCGCTGACGATGCAGGCGGATCTCGGTCTCACCGCGACGGTCTTCGGTTTCGGCGCAGGTCTCTTCTTCATCAGCTATTTCTTCGCAGAGATACCGAGCAACCTGATCCTCGAGAGAGTCGGTGCGCGGCGCTGGATCTCGCGCATCATGTTCACGTGGGGGTTGCTCGCGATGAGCATGGCGCTCGTGCAAGGCGCCGTCAGCTTCATGATCGTGCGCTTCCTGCTCGGCATCGCGGAGGCCGGCTACTACCCCGGCGTGATGCTCTACCTGTCGTTTTGGTTTCCGGCCGCCTATCGCGCGCGCATGATGGCGTGGTTCTCGGTGGGCATTCCGCTCTCGCTCGCGATCACGGGTCCGCTGTCGAACCTGATCTTGAACAACATGGGCGGCGTGCTCGGACTCAAGGACTGGCAGTGGCTGTTCATCCTCGAAGGTCTGCCGACGCTGATCCTCGCAGCGGTGATCTTGAAGTTCCTGCCTGACAAGCCGGCTTCCGCGCGCTGGCTGACGACCGCAGAAAAGGCTTGGTTGCAGGAGCGCATCGACGGGGAGAACGCGCACATCGCCACGGCGCACTCGACGCTCGGCCTGATGAAGGCGCTGACGGACAAGCGCACGCTGGCTCTCAGCTTCGTCTATTTCACCAATCTCACCTGCAGCTACGGCGTGGGTTTTTTCCTGCCGCAGATCATCAAGTCGATGGGCACGAGCAATTCCGTCGCGAACTATCTCTCGTCGCTGCCGTTCCTGGCGGGTATCGCTTCGATTCTCGTCTTCGGCGAGCTGTCCGACCGGTTCAAGAACCGCAGGAAAGCGATCCTGGCGTTCTGCGTCGTCATCACGGCGGTCGGCCTGGGCGGCGCCGCCGCCGTGGGCGCGAGCTTCGCCGCGATCGCCCTGATCGGCATCGCCGCGATCGGGACGTACGGATGCAAAGCGCCGTTCTGGCCGCTGCCGTCGATGTTCCTGACGGGGAGCGCCGCTGCGGCCGGCATCGGCTTCATCAGCGCGATCGGCAACCTCGGCGGTTTCATCGGGCCTTACGTCACCGGATGGGCGCGCGACGCGACGGGCGGTTACACGGCGGGGCTGTATCTGCTGGCGGGTTTTGCCGTCGCCGGTGCGCTCGTGGCCGCGCTGATCGACACGCCGAGCCATCTGCCGGACAACGCGGCGGCGAAGCCGGCGTGACCCCGCTCATGGAGGATTAGCTCGGCTGATCTGTCCATAGTGAGTAGGCCGTCGGTGCAATCAGTGGAGATCGGAATGAAGCGCAGGATTCTGTTCGGAGCGACGCTGATCCTGCCGTTCCTCGTTACTGGGGCGGCGGAGGCCGACGGCGTCGTCAATGTCTACAGCGCACGTCGCCAGGAGAACATCGAGCCTCTGTTCAAAGCCTTCACGGCAAAGACAGGAATCGAAGTCAACGCCACCTACGCTGCCAACGGGCTGATCGAGCGACTGCAACAAGAAGGCGAACGAAGCCCCGCGGACCTGTTGCTCACGACCGATGTGGGGCGGCTCATGGAAGCGGCGCAGAAAGGTTTGGCTCAGCCCGTCACCTCGGCGGCCGTGCTCGAGAAGATTCCAGCGAACCTGCGCGACCCCGACAATCTGTGGTTTGGCACCACGATGCGCGCGCGAGTGGTCTACGCGTCGCGAGAGCGCGTGAAAGAGAACAGCATCTCCTACGAAGAGCTGGCCGATCCCAAGTGGCGAGGCAAGGTCTGCATCAGGGCGGGAGACCATCCCTACAATCTCGGCTTGCTCGGCGCGGTGATCGCCCACCGCGGAGAAGTAGAGGCGCGCAAGTGGCTCGAAGGCCTCAAGGCGAATCTCGTCACGAAGCCGTCGGGAGACGATCGCACCCAGGCCCAGCGTGTCTGGGCCGGCGAATGCGATCTCGGCATCGGCAACACATTCTATATGGGGCTGATGCAGACGAACGTGACGGAACCGGAACAGCAGAAGTGGGCGGCCGCTTCGCGCATCATTTTTCCTTCCTCGCCCGACTTCGGCACGCACGTCAGCGTCACCGGCGCGCTGATGACGAAGTACGCGCCGAATGCCGCCAACGCGATTGCAATGATCGAGTTCCTGGTGAGCGATGACGCGCAGAGTCAGTTCGCTGCCCAGAATTTCGAATACCCGGTGAACCCCGCCATCAAGCCGTCAGCCGTCGTCGCTGCTTGGGGTACCTTTACGCCGGACAAGCTCGAGGTTGCCGAGTTCGGCCGCTATCAGGAGCTCGCCCGCAAGCTCGTAGCCGAGACTGGCTTCAACGACTGAATTCCCGGACCATCGGTTTTCCACAATTAGCGAAAGCCAATGGCCGCAGAAGCCAACGCCAAGGATTGGGTCAGACTCCCGCTCGTCGTCTCGTTCGCCAATAGGCCCGGTCCCAACGAGACGTACGGCTTTGCGGGGAATTCGGGCAAGACGAACCTCGAGGGTCAGCTGCTTCGGCGGCCAGGCTCCACGGCCAAGACCGTGATCGTTTTCATGCATCCGACGTCGACGCTGCAGTTGCTGCCGATGCCGATCGCGCTTGCCGACGAGGGGTTCGACGTTCTGTGCGCTGCCAGCCGCTATGCGAAGAACGACAGCGCGCTGATCATGGAAAAGGTCGCGATCGATCTCGGTCAATGGATCGCCCATGCACGCAACGCGTTGGGCTACGAGAAGGTGGTCTTGGTCGGCTGGTCCGGCGGCGGCTCGTTGTCTCTGTTCTATCAGGCGCAGGCGGAGGACCCGACCGTCACGAGAACGCCGGCCGGCGACGACGTCGATCTCACGCAGGAAGATCTCCAGCCGGCCGACGGCGTGATCTTCATTGCCGCGCATCTATCCCGTGCCGAGACGCTCACGGAGTGGCTCGATCCTTCGGTGACGGACGAGCTCGATCCATATACGCGCGAAGTCGAGCTCGACATCTACTCGGCCGATTGCCCCAACAAGCCGCCGTTCGAACGCGCCTTCGTCGAGCGATTTCGTGAGCGGCAGATCGCGCGCAATCGCAAGATCACGCAGTGGTGCCAGGAGCAACTCGCGCGGTTGCGCAAACAGGGCGGCGCCGAGCAGGAGCGGGCCTTCGTCGTGCATCGCACGATGTGCGACGTGCGTTGGCTCGATCCCGCCGTCGATCCCAATGGCCGCAAGCCGGGTTGGTGCTACATGGGCGATCCGCGTGCGGTAAACGTCGGCCCCGTCGGCCTCGCGCGGTTTACGACGCTGCGCTCCTGGCTGAGCCAGTGGAGCTACGACCTCTCCAATGCGAAAGGCCCGATGAACGCGGCAAGGATTTTCAGAACGCCGGTCTTGCAGATCGAAAACATGGCCGATGACGCCGTGCCGGCGACTCATAACCCCGCGATCAACGCGGCGTTGGCGACGCCCGACAAAGAGTACGTCCGGTTGGAGGGCGCGACGCATTACTACGTCGGCCAGCCGGAATTGCTGGCGCGCTGCATTGCGACGATCAAGGATTGGGTCGTTCGCAAAGGCCTGGCTGCAGCCTAGCTGCCGAGGCGCGCCTTTTTCGATCGCGTCCACTCATCGAGCGCGCGACGCGCATTCGCTGCGGCCTCCGAGCGGTACTGCGGCGGTTCCGTGCGTGCGTTCAGCTCGAGCCGCAGCCCGTTCGGATCGAAGAAGTAAATCGATTTGACGAAGTGATGATCCACGAGTGGCGTCACCTCCACGCCGTTTTCCACGAGCCGCTCGCGCATGGCGAGCACGTCCTCGACGGAGCTCGTCTCGATTGCGAAATGCTGGACCCAGTCGGGCGTGTTCGGCGACGGCGCCGGCAGCTCGTTCTTGCCGAGATCGAAGAAGGCGATGTAGGAGCCGTCGCCCATCTCGAAGAACAGATGCGCGTAGGGCGTTTCCTCGCCCGTGCTCGGGACGCGATCGGCGGTCATGCAATTGACCAGTGGCAGGCCGAGAACGTCTTCGTAGAACCGACGCGTTTCCTCGGCATCACGACAGGGGTGGGCGTAGTGGTAGAGCCCTTTGATGCGCGGGGCCTTCGTCATTGCGTGCGGTTCAGGGCTTCGTTGCGCCGGGACCCTGATCGGGCGAGGAGCCGCCCACGAACAGCTTGCGGCCGTCCGTGAACGTGATCGAGCTGCCGTTGGCCTTGTTCGACCCGTCGCGCGCGCGATAGCCCTCGACGATGATCTCCGTGCCGGCCGCAAGCGATTTGGCCGTGAATCCGCGCCGCAGCATCAGGTTCGGCGTGCCGCCTTCGATCATCCAGTCGGCTGTTTCGCCGTTCGGCCCTTTGACCGACAGATGGATCCACGAGTGCGGGTTGATCCACTCCATCTTGGTCACGGTGCCTTGCAGCTTGATCGGCATGGATTGATCGAACTCGGCGGCGAACGAGTGGTGTGCGCTGGCAGGCACCGCGACGACGAACGACGCGAGGCAGGCTGCTGCGAGAGCTAGAGGTGCGTGGACGGTTTTCATTGTCGAGTCCCTGGGGCGGTTACGGCTTTTTGCGCTGCGCGGCCTCGGCTGCGCGGGCGCCCTTCAAGATGTTCACCATCGCGTAGTTGCCTTCGTGGCATGCGTACTCGTAGAGCGGGTACTCGGGGTCCTCGGTGATCTCGAACGCCATCGTCCACGGCTGTGTCCACGTCTTCGGATCGTCGACGGTCGCTTCGTATTTCAGCGAGTGCTCGCCCGTGCGCGTGAATTTCTCGATGATCTTCAGATCGTCGCTGACGGGCGTGTCGCCGATGACCGCGCCGTTCGTTAGGTAGTTCTTCGTCTCGACGACCAACGTGTCGTTCTCGAAGTGGCCGCGCGATTCGCCCATGTAGGTGCGAATGCCCGTGAACGGCCGACCATCGAGCGGGATCATCCGGGCCTGGTTGATCATCTCGTGACGGATCACGACGTAGTCTTCGTTCTGCAGAATCTCGTGGCCGTTGTTGTAGGTTCCCGGTAGGAAATTCAGCGGCGTTTTCGTAATGCAACGCTCGTAGAGGCTGCGATCGAGCCAGGAATCGGCCGGGCCCGTCGTCTTCTGTGCCCGCGCCGCGATCCGCGCTTCGGCTTCAGCGGTGCGCGGCGGCAGCCGGCCGTCGTCGGGCGACACGATCAGCGAGGCCTGGGTTTTCGGCGTGCCGCGATCCTGCCAATAGTCGGGCGGATTCCCGCCGGGCTTCGAGTCGGGAGTCGACGGTGCCGCATACTCCTCGGCGTCCGACGCGGCTTCGGCCGCGGCTTGTCGCTCGCGCGCCGCGAACTCGTCTTCCGTGAGCGTGTTGCGCGTGCCGAGGCTCTCGGCGCGCTGCAGGGGCACGCCTCTCCATTCCGTGCTCGGCCAAAAACCCTGGACGTCGGGATGCCCCCATGGCGTCTTCGGGGACGTCCAACCGGCAGCGCGTGGCGTGGCTTGCTGAGCATCGACGGCCAGCGATGCAAGCAGCAAGGGCACTCCCAGAGTCGCAATGGCTCTCGCGAATCGTTGGTTCACCGGCAGTCTCCTGTTCACTGCGCCTCGACTTTTCGGTACTGGCCGTAGAGCTTCTCTTCGGTGAACTCGACGCAGCGGAACTCGACGAGCTGGGCATTCGCATCGATGCGCCGGTAGAGCGGCAAGCTGATCGTCCAGGCGCGCGAGAACACGGACGGATCCTCGATCGTCGCCTCGTAGCGAAGATGGTCTTTGTCGATGAAGGTGTAGCGCTCGACGACGTGCGCACTGTCGCTCGCGTAGTTGCCCGCGCGATCGAGCCACGACAAGCCGTTCAAGCCCGTCACGTCGACGACGAGCGTATCGCCGTCCCAGTGACCGTTCGACCAGCCCATCCAAGTCGGCAGCAGAGCCTCGGTCGGCTCGCCCATGTTGATCAGGCGATCGGCGTTCGCGAACTCGTACGAGATGAAGATGTTCTTCGGCGTCTGGACGATCTGGAACGGATAGGGCAGGTAGTTCGCGCGCGGGACGCCCGGTTTGTAGCATTTGCCCTCGGGATCCTCGGCCAACCGGTTCTCGAAGTTTCGTTGTTGCTGCTCGGCCGCTGCCGGCAGATACGGGATCTCGTCACCTGGCACGACACCGACGCCGCCCGGCACTGCAGCGAGCGCTCCCATCTCGGACAACGTGGCCGGCCCCGGAGAATGGTCGAGCAAGTTCCAATGCGCGGTGCCGAGCGCTTGCCAGATGCCGCTCAAGTCGGGTTTGCCGTCCGCAGCTCGCGGCGTGTCGTCGACCAGCGCTGCTCCCGGCGGCGAAGGCGCGGGCGCGCACGCGGCGAGCGCGCCGAGGCCGAGCGAGGCGATTGCGATGAGCTGAACCGATCGACGCATGAGCAAAGGACAGATCAGGCGAGCGAATCCTCTATTCCCTGCGGAACGCCGTGGTACTGTTCCTGCCCTTCCAATCACGCTGCGGAGATCCACATGCGGAAGGCGACCGTGTTGTTTGCCGCGTTGATCGGCCTTGCGGGCGGCTATCTAGCCGCGCAAACGACGCGCGAGATGGGAGCCTTCGCGGTTCGCGACGAGGCGCCCACCGACCGGGCGATCGACCTCACGGACGAAGAGCTCATCGCAGTGGCCAACGAGATGCCCGGCAAGGATCTCGCCACTACGCGCCTGCTCGAGGGCGGCTTCTATAGCGTGAACATCCGTCGCATCACGGGGCCCGAGACGGCGCACTTTCACCCCACGTCGCTGACGATCTACGTCGTGCGCGAAGGCACGGGCACGTTGGTCACGGGCGGCACGATCATCGACATCGACGGTCAGCCCATCACTTCGGGCAGGACCGGCCACGACATCAAAGGTGGCGTCGAGCGCACGATCAAGCCCGGGGACATCATCGTCACTCCTCCCGGCGTGCCGCATTTCATGCGCGACGTGAACGGCCACATGGTGTTCATGAACCTGATCTTCGAGAAAGGACCCTGACGCGCCCCCGCGTGCGAGCGCTCAGCGTTGCCGCGTGAGACTCGCGTAGCCTCCATTGAGGATGCGCGTCGGGTTGCCGTAGCGCGCATCCCACTCCGCCGTGGGCTTCGCCGCGACCACCTGCTCGAACGTGGCGCCCATGTTCACGAGCGCGGCGAGCTTCGCGCGCACGCCTTTCAGCATCGCAATGTAGGCCGCGAGGTCGCTCGCAGTGCCAACCGGCCCGTGCCCGGGAATCACGACGGTATCGGGCTGAATCTCGCGCAGGATGGCTTCCGAGAACGCAATCGTGCCGTCGAGATCGCCGCCGTTGCCGGTGTCGATGTACGGATACCCCGCGTTGTTGAAAACGTCACCCGTGTGCACGGCGTTGTGATTGCGGAAGAAGACAGCCGCATCGCCGGTCGTGTGCGCCGGCCCCGCGTGCATGAGATCGATCGTGTCGCCATTGAAGTGCATCTGCATGCGGTCGGTGAATGTGACGACGGGCAGGGCCGCAGCCGGATACGGTTTGTAGGCGGTCGGCGGGCGCGTGAAGGTATTGACGATCCTGTCTTTCGCGAGCATCTCGCGAGCATTCGCGTGTGAGATGAACCACGTGCCCGTGGGCCCGAGCACGAGATTCCCGTCGGCGTGGTCCACGTGAAAATGCGTGTTGATGGCGAGGTCGACTCTATGGCCGCCCACGTCGCCAATAGCCTCGAGCGTACGCGGCAGGAGCTGATTGAATTGTCCGTCGTCGACGATCAGCACACCGTCCTGGCCAACCGATACCGCGATGTTGCCGCCGTTGCCGAACAGCACGTAGAGGCCGTCGCCGACCTTCTCGGTTTTGATCTCCATGGTCGCGAGCTGCTCGGCGGTGAGCTGCGCGGCACTCGGCAACGCCGTCGCCGCAAGACATGCTCCCAGTGCCAACCCCCAGTGCTTCATCGCGTGTCCTCGTAGCGTCTCGGTGTATCCACTAGGGACAAGTCAGGCGACCGAATCCTCTATATCTTCCGGAAGAACGCCGGGAGCGGCGTAGCGGATTCACGCGCTCCGACTGTCTATTGGATGAAGCTGCGCATTCGAGTCACGCGGCAGCAGGCAAAGGAGGGGGCATTGTTGCGTCCAAGCAGGGCCGCGGTTGCGCATCTGGCGGGGCTACTGTGCTTCGTTCTTGCGAGTCCCGCGCTCGCCCAAGAGCGCGTCGGTCGCGATGCGACCGTCGCGCCCCTGATTTATCTCCCCGCCATGTTCGTTTTCCGGCGCCATGTCGTCGAGCAAGAGAAGATGCTCGCGTTCTACGGCGACGTGCTCGGCTTCGAAAGACTGCCCAACATCGGCCAGACTGGCCAAGTTGCCCGCGTCAAGGTCGGCGCAACGGAATTCAAGCTGGTGCCGCGCTCGTATGCGTCGTTCCAGCGCCCCGGAGTCGATGACCAATACCCGAAAGGCGGCGTGAAGGACGCCACGGGGTTCAGGTTGGCCGGCTTCTTTTTTGCCGACGAAGCCGCGCTCGTCGCGCGTTTCGAGCAACACGGTTATCCGGTACCGGACTTCCGGTCGTTGCCCGGCTCGGCGAACCGGGTCGCGCTCACGGTGGATCCCGACGGCCAAGCGGTCGAGCTCACGATCGTGCCCAACGGGCCGGCGGCGACGTACGAGCAATTCGAAATCGGCATCACCGTGTCGAGCGTCGAAAAGAGCCGCGCGTTCTACGGCGACTTCATGGGGCTCGAGGAGCTCGCTCCGGCCGAGGATCCGATTTTCGGCACTACCAAGTACTCGTTTCGTAACGGCAGCACGATCGTCAGCTTGCGCCACTTCGGCGCGAACCTGCCGGCCGACAAGACCAGCGGCCTCATCCAGGTTCTGGTGACCGACGTAGACCGCGTGCAGGAGCTAGCCAAGCAGCGTGGCGTCGCCATCGATCGGCCAAACACGCGGCCGCGCGATGCCCCCTTGCGCATCGCGTGGCTCGACGATCCGGACGGCGTCACGCAATACGTTACCGAGACGGCCGAGAGCCGAGCCGCGGCAGCACCGACGAAGTAATCGCTCAGAAGCGGAACGTGTACTTGAACTTGACGTTCAGGTCGGCGGCAGCCGAGTGGAAGGTGGCGTCCTTGTCGAAATCCTGAAGGTTGTGGTTCAGCACGATGAACCCTTCGCGGCCCGCCTTCGGAATCCAGTGTAGCCGCGTGTTGATGCCGAGCACCTCGGACACGTTGTCGTACTGCAGCAGCGTCACCCATGCGAGCCGCGTCGAGAACACGACTTGCGTGTTCACGCCGACCAAGCGCGTGACGAATTGCCCTTGCGGCAGCGTCACGTCGTTCCAGTCGTAGTCGAGGTTCAACGCGAAGTGGTAGGACGGTTTCCACGAGAACTGCGCCGTGACGTTCGTGCGGTCCCCGTCGTAGAACTCGCCCGCGAGAAACGTGATGTTCCCGGATAGCGGCCGCTGATTGCCGGTTCCGAAGCGGATGCTGCTTTCGTCGAACGCGTAGTCGCCGATGCCGATCGTGACGTTCTTGGAAGGGTCGGACGAGTCGACGTAGATGTCGAACGGCTCGTCGACGTATTCCTTGTTCGTCGTGTACCGCAGGCGCACGCCGTCGCGCGCGTTCGTTTCGACGTCGAAGAGCTTGAAGACCACTTGCTCGCTCTGGTTTCGGCCGTCGAGCAGGTCGAACTGCTCCGCATCAATACCGAAGTTCATGCGCTGTAGCGTGCGCCCGGTGAAGAAGTGCGTGTAGCCGACGTCGAACGCCGTATTACGAACGTCGACGCGATTGACGTAGCCGAGCGCGGGATTGAAGTTGGCTTCGATTTCCTTGACCGAGAAACCGCCGCGCAGCCCATCGGTGTTCGGCGAGCTCACGCCGAAGCCGAAGGCCGTGTCGTCGCCGACGAGCCCCGGTGTTTCGGACTGTTGATACCAGGCATCGGCTTCGAGCACACGCCCGCCCGGCACGCGCGTGTTCAAGTAGCGGAAGTCCGCGCCTGCGACGCTGTTGTCGCCGTTCGTCCGCGGATCGCCGTCGGTGACGACGACGCCGACCGCCGACTCCTGCAGCACGTTCGCCGTCACCCTTCCGACGAATAGGTCCTTCGGCTCGACATAGCCCGGGAGGCCCGCAAAGCCGAACTCGTCCTGGCTGATGGCGAGCGAGCCGATGCTCCAGCCGCCGACGCGGCCGCTGACCTTGCCGCCGTAGTCGATGTCGATTGGCAGGCCCGCCGCGGACAAACCGAAGCGC
>Ga0315912_10000806_pt1 | contig 46760 bp, 46 predicted proteins | sample VfabasoilMG_FD_204469 | JGI IMG/M metagenome (GOLD analysis project Ga0315912, IMG submission 204469) | Garden soil microbial communities collected in Santa Monica, California, United States - V. faba soil | ecosystem: Environmental > Terrestrial > Soil > Garden | place: USA: California... | reverse complement strand
CCGGTCGAGCCACCTCCGGTCGAGCCACCTCCGGTCGAGCCACCTCCGGTCGAGCCACCTCCGGTCGAGCCACCTCCGGTCGAGCTACCTCCGGTCGAGCCACCTCCGGTCGAGCCACCTTGCTGAGCTTGCGGATCCATCGCGTCAGTTCCGTCGATCGCGCTTGGCATGCGGGCTTCATCGCATGCGGAACCCAAGATCAACGAAGGCAGCAACAACCTGCTGACCTCGGTCATCTGCCATCGAAAGCCATGCGTCATATCAACATCGCTGCGGCGCCGAGCACTGGGTTTTTTCGGGCGGCGAAACCAGTGCGTTCGTTCCTGCCGAATGATGGGGATCGCGAAGAGCACGAACTCGAGCTGGATGATCGCATAGACCAGGGGTCGGTGCCCACCCTCTCCTGGTTGGACCCCGCACTTTCCCCAAAAGTTTTCCTCGCGTCCCACGGACCATGGAACGAGGTTTTTGCATCACCGCCGCCCGACCCGAGCGATCCGAACCGCACCCGTAGCTCTGGGTCGAGCAATGGGGCAGGGGTTGGCCACCGCGATCACGTGAGCGGTGCGGATGCATTCGCGGGTGACCGACGAGCGATCGAAACGTGGCGTTCCGCGGTGTCCCGCGATAATTAGGAGCGTACCGTGAGCTGTCTCTGCGAGTTCGGCGATCGCCTGTGGTTGGTCGACGGGGACGACGTGAGTCTGATGTCCATCCCGTTCTCGACCCGGATGACGGTGATCAAACTCGAATCGGGTGGCTTGTGGCTGCACTCGCCAGTGGAGCCTACGCCCGAGCGTTGCTCGGCGGTGGATGGATTGGGCACGGTGGAATGGTTGGTCGCTCCCAACAAGATCCATAGTCTGGGGATCCTGCCTTGGAAAGAGCGCTACCCAAAGGCACGAGTTTGGGTTTCACCCCAGTTCAGGGCACGCCATGTGGACATTCCGACAGATGGTGTACTGACCGAGGACGCGCCGTCAGCATGGCGCGGCGAAATTGATCAGTTGCTGTTCTGTGGAAGTTTTTTTCTCGACGAGTTCATATTCTTGCACCGACGCTCGCGAACACTGATCGTCACCGATCTCATCCAACGCCACGATCCGGCGACGGAGACTTGGTTTTGGCGGCAGACCAAGGATCTCGCTGGCGTGCTGGGTGAGCACGGGGGAACGAGCCGTGACTTGCAGTGGACGTTCCGCGATCGTGCGGCCGCACGAGGCTCGGCCAAGCGCCTACTCGGCTGGGACTTCGATCAATTGGTGATCTCGCACGGCATGTGCGAGCGCAGTGGTGCAAAGCGTTTGGTGGAGCGCGCCCTCGCTTGGGCGACCGGCACCTAAGGGCTGCTCGGGTCCAGGCGCTGCGAAACCTTCCGTTCTGGCCTTGCCCCAGACTCTGAGCGCATGCTCTCGCGACGGGTCACCTGATACCCGGAGGATCACCATGTACCCGACTCTACCCATCGCTCGGTATCGTCGCGCGAGTCGAGTTTCAGTGCTCGCAGGAATGACCTTGCTCGGGATCTTCGGCTGCGAGGTCGAAGCGACGGCTCCCGACGATGCCTCGGTGTTCTCGGATGCCGTCGACATCGAATTCCGTATCATCGGCGGAACATTCGCCAGCCCCGGCGAGTATCCGTGGATGGTCTACATCGAGATCGAGGACTCTCCTCCGTGTGGAGGAGCGCTCATCGCCCCGGATTGGGTCCTGACGGCCGGGCACTGTGTCATGCACGAGAACGGTACGCCCCGAGACTACGGGGACTTCCTGCTGACATTCGGCGAACATCGACTCAGCGTCGCGGATGGCCCGGAGCAGGAGAGCGGCGTCGACCAGATCCATCTCCACGACTGGTTCCAGACGAATACCAGCCCGGGCACGCCCGCGAACGACGTGGCGCTGCTGCACCTGAACGACCCACCCACGCTGAATCAGCAGGTGGGCATCGTCAAGCTGGCGAGAGGTGGCGACGTCGAGGGGGCGACCCCGTGGCTGTCGGGATGGGGTGCCGACGAACTCGAAGAGCCCGAGGACCTCCTCAAGGAGGCCCATCGACTCGTGATCGACCCGGATGTCTGCGCCGATTTTTACGCCAACGGGCCTCGGATTCCCCACTGGAACGAGATCTGCACATCCACGGTCGAGGGTGACCCGAACCCGGGTGCCGGATGCAGCGGGGACAGTGGCAGTCCCTACGTCGTTCGCCGTTCCAATGGGTGTACGCAGCAAATCGCCGTGCACTCCTGGGCCTCCGCGTGCGTGGGAGCACCGATGGTGCATGCTCACGTGGCTCCCCACTTCGACTGGATCCGTGGAATCGTTCCTAGTGTCGCGCGGACGTCGGTCTATGAGGCGGAGACCATGATTCACCAGGTCGGTGGCTCGCTGTCCGGAGGCTGGAACATCCACAGCAATGGCTACGTCTCGTTCAACCACACGTTCGAGGGCGGCGAGCAGGAGCTGATCGCCAGGGCCAAGGGTCAATTCGCCGGTGGTGCTTGGCCTACGATGGAGGTTACGGTCGGTGGCGAGGTCGTCTACACCGGGAGTGTGTCCTCGAGTTCCTGGACGAACTACACGATCGACTTTACCGCGCCGCTCGGTGACGCAGAGGTTCGCGTGTACTTCACCAACGACTACAACCAGAATGGAAGCGACCGCAACCTGCATCTCGACAGGGTCACAGTCGTGCACAACGACACGTGCGATCCACCGGCACACTACAAGTGCACCACCGGTGTGAACCTCAGCAGCGGTAGCAGCGAGTGCGTGACAGAGATCTGTACCGATGTGGATCCCTACTGTTGTGATACTGCATGGGATTCGTATTGCGTGGCGGAAGTCCGGACTGTCTGCGACAGCGTGGTCTGCCCCGAAGCCGCGGGAACCTGCCCGCACTCGCTGTGCGAAACCGGGGACGCCATGGCCGGATGCGACCCGGAGGGTTGCGCATCGCTCATCTGCTACGCGGACAACTTCTGTTGCAACAACTTCTGGGATGGACAGTGCGTACAGCAGGTTGAGACGGTCTGCGGGCTGAACTGCACGTGAATCGGCACGCCAAGGGCGACCGCGCGTTTTCGGTCCGTCAGGAACCCACGAACGCGCGGCCTTGGTTTCAACGACCCTTTCGCAAAGGCCCCTTCGCTTCGACCGCAAAGCTGCCTTCGCGTACACCGTCGACGGCTGTCACTCGCAGTGGGCGATCCGGTCCGCTCCCGGGGCGACGAAGACCGTCTCGGTTGCCCCGACGGCGGTGGGGCACCGGGTTGATCCGCCGTCACCGATGTTGGGGAAGACTCGGTCGAGCGGGTGAGCATCGTCGCGCGTGCTCGTCACGAAGGCGCTCGAGAACCCAAACAACGGATCCTGTTCGGGAGCGAAGTCGAACAGGAAGAGCTCGGTGACTGCGCCCGGGAGGAGGTTCGTCAGCAGCGGGATCGGTGCCGCGTCGAGATCGGTTCGATCCCAGGCGAATATCGAGATCGGCGCAGACTCGAGATTGACGTACCGGATCCCGAACTGGCCAGTGGGAACCGAGGTCGGTAGAGCGACCAAGGATTCTTCGGCGAGGCCGTCCGAAAACAAGAGGATGTAATCCTGGCCTTCGACGAGTGTGTGAACCTGGCTCGTAGCGACGATCTCTCCGAGATCGGGCGGTGATGCGTTGCCAACCTCGGCACGAATCGCGATTTGGAACTCCCCAGCTGGTGCTTGTTCGACCTGGTTCCCGCCGCGAACCGAAATCACCTCTTCATTGACACTCCAAAGGCAAGCACTGCTTGCGGGATCACCGATGACCATCGCGGCAGGGAGTGTAGCGTTTGCGACAAAAGCGACCGCGACCGTCACCGGGCCGGGTGCAACGTCGTCGCATTGCGGAATGTCATCGATTGAAGTGACTTCCTCGGGGTCCGTGTCCGTTCCGGTTCCCGACAAGGGATCCTTCGCGCCCTCCGAGTCCGGATCGGGATTCGACGTATCGTTCGCGGAGGATTCCCCGGGGGATCCGGCGGTCGCATCGGAATCGTCGGGGAGCGAATCTTCGCCGCCGGTGCCATCCGGTTTCGAACTCGAATCTCGATCGGCGTCGACGGCATCGTCGGTCGTCGAGCCGGGATCGATCGAATCGCCCAGGTCGGTGGGCAGGTCACAGCCGATGACGAGTCCGAGGACGAGGATGAATTGGGTTGGTTTCATGGCGATTCCTCCGTCCTCGGGTGGCGATCCGTCACACGATCTTTCGATGGTTCGCGACAAGGATTCGGAATCGCTCCTGCATCGAATCGCCGACGAGCTTCTTCCGCTCGGCCCAAACCGCAGAGTGCCCGTGCTTCCAAACGATCGCATTCGTCCGCGAACACTTCATCGTCGAAGCGTTGGCGATAGTCGTGGATCTGGGCCAAGGCTTCTTCGTAGCGACCCGATTCATTGGCCGTATGGGCCGCGCCGAGCAGTTGCGTTTGCACGCGGAGCGATCCCGTGTGTGACACATTCTCAATCGCTTTGGGCGTAACACCACGAGGCGAGCGTCCAGTGGTCAAACGCTCGTGAACCACGGTGGGAGCGGGCCCGACGGGGTTCGGCAATTCCGAAAGCGACTCGGCTCGATCGACCGCATCCCGAGCGGCGACGGGGTTCATGGACGTGATGGCATGAATTTCGGTGAGCGACCCAATGGGGCTCGTGGGTCGAGGAGAACCGGACGCGCCGAAGGCCGCAACGGAACCGAGCAAACTCGCGACGATCACACCGCCCGTGCCGAGCAGGCCCCGTGCGACGAGGGCCGTGCGATGGCTCCGGACCGCGAGGGCGGTGATCATCCAGGCGCGTCGACGCTGTTCAGGGGAGGGTGAGAGCTCGGCCTTGGCGTTTCGCACTCGTTCGTGACGGCGTTCGCGAAGCGATCGCAACGAGTCCTCTTTTGCGTCCAGCCGATGGAGGTCCGCTTCCAAGGCTTTGCGCGCCAGCCGAAGGCGGGAGAACACCGTGTTGACCGGCAGGTTGAGGGCACCCGCAATCTCGGGTCCGGTCATCTCGTGGATCTCGGACATGACGAACACCTCCCGCTTCGCTGGACTCATCCGAGCGAGCGAGTCGGAGAGGAGCCGGGTGGCATCTCCGAGTTCGCCGCTCGGTGCGGAGGCAAGCGGTGGCTGGACGCTTTGGAGGAGGTGAAGGTTTCGTCGTTGTTTGGCCGATCGGGTGCGTTCACGGGCCGCGACGCGGCGACAAACGCCAAAGAGCCACGGCCGAAGCGAACGGCTCCAATCGAGGTTCGGCCCGCGGCGATAGAGGATGACGAACACCTCCTGAACTGCATCCTCGACCTCGGACCCGGGGATCCCGAGGACCTGGAGACAGCGAAAGACATAAGACGCGTGTGCTGCGTACTCCCGCTCCAACCAGGAATCGTCGCTTGTCGGCCGAACTGCGGACGTGCCACACGCCGGCGCAAGGGCGTTCCCTGGGAGCGCCGTCTCCGAGTGGGAGGGAAGGTCGGACATCGGCCCTACTCTCGTTTCCCGGGCGACCCCGTCACGAAAAGTTCATGGCTTGGCGCCTCGTGGGTGGAAAACCCCCTCGACGAGCAGGAAGACGCGCGCGCCTCCGGGCTGTGCGTGGAACACTCGGTGGGTACCGTCGATGAAGTAGCTCGGCCGCACGACGGACACGAAGCCGTGAACCCGGGCTCCCACGGCGAGATTCCGGTTCAGGCGCCACGTCACCTGCGCAGAGCCGACGACGGTACTCCAAGGCGTGAACGCTTGGGCGGACTGCTGCAGTCGATCGGCGGTCACCCGCAAGAACCCGGCCGAGCCTCCCGCGCACAGCGGAAAGGTCACGGTACGAACCATCGGCACATAGCACGCGAGCAACGTACCCGACAGCGTCCAGAGATCGAGGTCGACCTCCGGGATCCGAACGACCCCGCGTGGGACATCGAATTGCAGATCGAGTTCGACTCGCAGCGGGCGACGCGACACCGAAACGCCCAACGCCACGCTGGGGCTGATCTCGGCCGCGGGGCCGTAGGTTGCGCCGCCGAGGGCAGTCACGCCAAATTCCAGGGGGACCTCGGCATGACGAGGCCGACGCTGGCGGGATTCGGAGGTCACGCGCTCGCCTTCATCCCATCGCGCGGTGACGAGCGCATCGGTCGAGCGCGTCATGGAGTGGACGACGATTGGCGCACGCTCGAGCTCCGCGTCCGTTGGCGTCACGTCGATCTTCGCGGTCTCGTGCGGATCGTTCCCCTCGGACTCGACCCGCGCGGCCCGAGCCACGGCGATCGGGTCTGCAGCCACTGCCAAGATGAGCACGACCGCCGCGCGCAACTCATCACAGGATGTGCTGCGAAGGGTGCGCGCCCGAACCTCGGAACTCGTATGGAGCTCGAGTTCGAGGACGAAGTGTCCATCGTCCTGCCGGCTCTCGATCGCGGCAAGCAATCCGGCCGAGCGCGTCTCGGCCTCGTCACCGAGCCACGCGGCGAGGTCACCTTTGGGATCGAAGGCCTCGGCGCAGGGTTGGTCGGAGGGCCATGATACCGGGTTCCAAGGATCCGGTCCTGCAACGACGGTCGCCGTCGTGGTGACGAGCACGAGGATACTCACCCTCGACCATGATGCCGCCACGGCCCCTTGGAGGCGAGCGGCCTCAAGGACGCACCCACCCGAGGTGTTACGAAATGTCTTCGATGCGCAGTGCCTGCTGAGGGCAATGCCGGCAGGCAGCCTCTGCCTTGGCGCGCAGATGCGGTTCCGCGGTTTCGTGGAGGAGTTTGGCTCGGTCGTTCTCGAGCTTCATGAGCTCGGGGAGTTCCCCTTCGCAGACTCCATGACCCTGGCAAAGATCGGAGTCGATGACGATCCGGAATGGGCCAGCCTCGCTCCGCACTTCGACGACCGGGGACCCGGTGGTGCCTTTCGGGGTCATCGGCTGGACCGCTGTCGCCACGCCACGCCGGCGATAGACGATACGAATCGGCGACTTGGGCCCGATCACGAGGCCCTGGAAGTCCGGTTGGATCTTATCTCCGTACAACTGGAAGTCGTAGTTCAGCAGTAGATACGCCAGGATCGTCTTCACCTGGAGCATCGCGAACGCGTTCCCCAAGCACTTGTGGCGACCCCCGCCGAACGCGATATAGGCGAAGGGTTGCCGATCCTCCGGGTTCGGCGGAGCGTATCGATGCGGACAAAAGCTGTTGGCTTTTTGGAAGACCGCTTCGATGCGATGACCCACCGAAGGTGAGACGGCGACCCAAGTCCCCTTCGGGATCTTGTAACCGAGAACCGTCGTGTCCTGCAGGGCGGTGCGAATCAGGATGAAGAGGGGGGGATGCAGTCGTAAGACTTCCTTGACGACCCACTCGGTTTTTTCGAGGGCCCGCAAAGACTCGAAATCCATCCGCTGCCCCGCTCCATAGAGACGATCGATTTCCGCCCGGGCTTCGCGCAGGATTTCAGGGTGCTGCAGGAGCTCGAGGATCGCCCAGGCGGCGGTGACCGAGCTCGTGTGATGCCCGGCGAACATCCCCGAAACGAGGAGGCCGGTGATTTCGTGATCGCTCAACTTCGAGCCGTCTGCGTAGCTGGACTCCATGAGCGTTTGCATGAAGTCTTCGCCGACATGCCCGTTGGCTCTCCGCCGTTTGACGATCTCCGCCACCATGCGACCCAGACGCTCCCGCGCCTTGTCGCGACGGCGAAAGGTCGGCGTAGGGAGGTAAGGGTTCAGAAAGGCCAACGGAACGATGCTGCGTTCGAGCGTGTGGTAGATGCGGCTGAACTCCTCGCTCATCTCGTTCCGAAACTCGGCACCGAGGAGGCAGTGGCTCGAGGCAAAGTTGGTCAGCGTCTGCATGAACTCGTAGACATCGACCACGCCCCGGTCGCCCCAGGAGGCGACGGACTGCTGGACTTCGCTCGCGATGATGTCGCTGTACGTGCGCATCCGCTTGTTCTGCAGAGCGGGGAGCAACATCGCGAGCTGCTCGTTCATGCGGTCGTCCTCGCAGTCGTAGACGACGCCCTTGCCGAAGATGGGGATCATGAGCTTGTAGGCAGCTTTGGGGCTGAGGACATCGTCCTTGGCTCGGAAGACCGCCTCTTGGCCCTTGGGACCCGTGACGAGGACGATGCGTCGGCCGAGCACGTCGATGCCTGCGACTTCGCCCACTTCGTCTCGCGCCCGCTGCAGGAGCCCGGTCAGGTCCCGCATGAATCCGACGGTGTGGCCTAGGATCGGGAGGCCGCCACGCAAGCGGGGGACTGGAGCTGCCGTGGCGTAGTCCTGGGCGGCCGACTCGTGCCGGGTCGAGGTGGGTGCATCAAGCATGCGCCATCGTATCAAGAGGAAGCCGAGATGATGGTGTGGCGGCCGAGAGAAACGTTGGGCAGTCGGCGCCCGAATCTCGGCTTTGCACGATCCTTCGCGTAGGACGAGGGAATTGATCTGTCCGCCGTACAAGGGACTCGGAAACGGTCGGCAAGGACGGTTCGTCTCGATCGCGCTTTCGTTGGTTGGATTCGGATGGGGACGACCCGATCCGGCGATCGACGACCTGTCGGATCCATACCGACCGCGGTGGCGGCAGGTCCTCCGGCTCTGGTCGTACGAGTGTCCGCGACCTGGACGGTCCTCGCATTGCTCGCCAGCCTGACCCCGCCTCGTTGGTGTTGCGAAGATTGTCGAACATGCCGCACTCGCTCGAGGCCGAGCTCGTGCTCGCGATTTGGTGGGCGTTGTGGACCGCGGTGCTCGGAGTTCTCCGCTACCGCGACTTAGCGCGAGTAGAAATTTGGCCGATGGCGAGAGTGGACCACGCCAACGCTCGCCGAAGCGGGGTTGGGAGCCGCTCAGGTCCGGCGATATGCAGCCGGGGTCATTCCCGTACGGCGCTTGAACACCGTTGTGAGGTGCCCTTGATTGGCGAATCCACATGCTATAGCGATTTCCGCAATCGCAAGATCGCTGCCGCGCAGCATGACCTTGGCGCGTTCGATGCGTCGCGACAGGACGTATTGATAAGGTGACTGTTTGAACGCCTGTTTGAAGAGGCGCGAGAAATGGTCGGGACATCGGGTCAGAGAGGCGACATCGACGAGCCCGAAGTCCGAAGCGAGCTCACGCTCGATGAATGCTTCGATGGCTTGCCGATGAGCGGCGGAGAGTAGGGAACGGTGAGGCGGGCCTTCTCCACGTGGAGCGCCCCCGTACCGAACGCAAAGGTAAGATGCGAGCGTCAGCGAAAGGGATTGAATATACACCGCCCCATAGTTCGCTTCCCCTTCGGCCTGAGCCCGAAGCCTGTGCACCAAATCGACCACGTGCGCGTCGGTCAAGCCAAACCGCGCCCCCTTGGCGGTATCCAGCCCGGCAGCGGGTTCTGAACAGAGCGCTGACAAGCACGCGGCCGGCAACGTCACGGACGTGCAGGTCGAGCTCTCGCCCTGCCAGATGACTTTGTGCAGTCGGGTGCCTCGGGGAAGGAGATCCATTGCACCCGAGGTTCGCGTGAACTGACAATGTTTCGACGTCCGCGCGTCAGGATCGCGATAATGCACAGTGACCCCCGATTTGCCACCCGACCACACCAAAATGGTGTCTGTGTCACTCGACAGATCTTCGACGACGCCCGATTCCGGGACTTGCCCGACCCGCAAGGGAAGCCCGACCCAGTCGGAACCTGTAAGCGCCAACCCATACTTTGAGGGGGGATTCGTAGGCATCGCTCCAGCGGTGTCACTCATCGTCGGTGCTACCGAAGCCAAGCGTCAAACCGATTCGTCCGAATGTGCACGCCTGCGCAAGATGCGCTATTGGTCGACCACCGGCCCGCCACCGCGGGATTTCCATCGAGTTGGAATCGCTACCAGATCATATCGACGATTCGTGAGTCAACAGTCATCTCCGACGAATCCTATGGTGGAAACGTTGCCATCGATCGTCGATTCTTCGTCGGAGTCTCGTCGAAATCGACGATCGGGCACCTGCGGGGACGGCGACACTCGCGGGACCGCACAACGTGGAAGGACTCTGCCATCCTCTCTCGCCGGGCATCGTGCGCGTCTTCCCGCCGGGGAGAGACATCACCTCGAGGGACGAACCGCCGAATTCGAAATGTGGATCTTGGCTTCGCGACCGTGCTCGAGCAGGGATGGCGGTCGGATCCGGCTCGGTCGAGGTCACACGTAGAGCCAGGGTCTTCCGGATCACGGTGAACGCTGGCCCTCATTCGTCGAGGTATGCAACGTCATCGATAGCGAAGCTCGATAGAGTAGCCCCCGCTGTTCCGTCGGGGGCTGCCATCACCCATTGGATCCCGAGATCAACGTCAACCAGTATCCGCTCGTCCCATATGGTGTATAGAATACCGAATCCGAGGACCCCCCGTGACGTCTTCGGTTCGTCCCCTCGCGCGCTTGGCTGCATGTCCGCATCGAGCGGACGCGACGTCGTGAGTACGGATTCGTCGGGACTCGCCAAAAAATCGGACGGGTTCGACGTCGAATGCCGGGCGTCGAAACGCCCAAATGCATCCCGACCCGGGCGCCCGACGCAAACCCGGTGCGCGCCCTAATTCTCGCGGAGTATGAGGAAATGAAGCAGGTTCGACATGAGGGTTCATGTTGGAAGGTTCGGACGAGACCGGGCGCGCAATCTGATATGTCGTGACGCCATGGCGATTCGGAAGGTCGGTGCGCGAATCCGCGAAGTCCTCGTGCGTGCTTTTGGCGAAGGTGGTTGGCGGCGGAGCTCCGATGCGGCTCACCGAGACTCCACGACCTCGGTCTCACCGGAGCCGGTTCCTTCACCCGCGTTCGGGGGCGAGTCCGTGGCGTCCATCATCGAGCCGCCACTCGGTCCCGACGACCGTGTTTCGCTCGAAGCGGCGCTTCGCGACCCTTCGGCTGACGTCGCCATCGCAGCGCTCGATGCACTTGCCGAACGAGGTGCGCTCGCCTCGATGGATGCGTTCCTCGCGATCCTGAACAATCCGGCGGGCTACTTCGCTTCGGCGACCCGTATCCACGCAGTCAAGATCGTGACACGAGTCCTTGGCCGAGAAGCGTTCGACCCGTTGGTGCGCCTCATCGATGATGCCGACGCCGAGGTGAGCGGTGTCGCGATCAGCTCCTTGGCGGAATTGGGCGATCCCAGGGCGGAGGCGTCCCTTCGACGTGTCTTGGCGCAGCCGAACTATTACCTGCTCAACAACCGACTCTTGAGTCTCGAGGCCATGGCTCGGCTCGGCGTCGCCGAATCGGAGCTGCGAGGTCTCGCCGACGCCGATCCCGACCCGACGGTGCGTGCGTTCGTGTTTGGCCACGCCCGAACCAATGGCGGACCACCCTCACGATCCTGACTACCGTTTTTGTCACCTTGATGTGCGTCGCGGTTGTGACGTGGCTAAGCGCCAGAGCGGAGGCGATGTCGCCCGCTTCAGCGGGATGAGAAGCGGCGAAGTTTCGTGGCGTGTGGCTGCGACGATCCGGTGCCCGCGGAGTTAACCCCTGTCGAGCGACCGCACGATGGACCCTGCCGACTTGTTTCGTCGTCACCACGTGGCGGTCTTTCGCTATCTCCTGCGTCGCACAGGGGACCGCACGGTCGCCGAGGAGCTCATGCAGGAGACGTTCGTGCGAGTGGTTCGTCACGGCCACCGCTACGACGAACGCGGACGCGAACGTGCATGGTTGTTCAGCATCGCCTATACGCTCGTGGCCAACTGGGCGAGAGATCGTCGTCGTCGGCCCACTGTGGCTCCGGTCGATCCGCAATATCCCGCTCATTCTACGGACGCCGCGGCCAGCCTGGCGCTCGAGCGCGTGTTAGCGGCCCTACCTGAACTGGATCGCGACGTACTTCTGCTGCGAGAGCTCGGGGGCCTCGACTATGCCGAAATCGCCGAGACCATCGGAGGCACCGTCGCGGCCGTGCGTTCGCGCCTCCATCGCGCACGCACGGCTGCACGCAGCCTGCTGGCGGACGCATCAACGGCCGTCGCTGGAGAGAGACGATGAACACCGAACTCGATGAAGCGCTATCGGCCTGGATCGATGGTGAGGTTCCCTCGCATGACGTGCTGCTACGCGCAATCGCGCAGCCCGACGCACTCGCGACCTTACGTGGGTTGCTCGAAGTCCGAGCTCTGCTGCAGACGGACGCGTTGCCGAGTCCGGCCACAGTCGCGGCCACACAGGCCGCATCGAGGAGTTCGCGACGATCGATACGACGTGTCGCGGGTGCGCTCCGCGTCGGCGTGGCGGCGATGACATTGCTCACCGTCGGCATCGGCATCGGTTTGGGCTGGCCGCGGGGACGCACGGCAGCGGTGGAGTGGGCTCGACCCCCGGCTGCGGATCTGATCGCACAGTTTACATTCGAGACCCGATAACGATGGAGAGGTGATGTCATGGAGTGGAAAGCGCTATCGTTCATCTGCATTGCAGCACTCCCGAGCGCGTGCGAGGGCCCTTCGACCGAACCGGCGACCGTTCCGATCCAGGCGACCGAGATCGAGGTCAGCGACTTCGAGGATCACGGCGTAGAGTTGCAACTGCGAGTGAAGCTTCAGGGGTGCATCGAATCAGCGATTCACCAGATGACCGGCTTGTGCATCGCCCAGAACTCGATGGCGGTGGGCGAGCGACGTCAAGCACTCGTCGGCACCGGCACGTTCCTGAATGCGGGGTCCGTAGGTTCACTGTCCTCATCGATGTGTGTCGATCGTTTCGACGGCCGCGCACCCTCGGTCCCCCACGCGTGGACGATCGACGCCACGCGTCTGCCCAATTCCGGTCCGTCGGGACACCGCTTCGACATCGCATGGGAGCACATCGCGACGGCGAATGAAGGTGCAACGTCGCAGCGAACCGGAGATCGGCGCGTCGTTGCCTTGACGGAAGGTGAACGCTACGTCCTCGACTGGATCGCGGCGCCGTCCAAGGTGTCCGGGTGTGCGGAGTCGGCGATCATCGAGGTCATGGCCGAGCCGAACGAACTGCCGGAATTTCGCGCTCGTGCGCTCGTTTACGACATTTGGTACGTCCACACGTTGCCGGATGGGACCGAACTGAGCGAACGCGTCGATACGACGGCGTTCAATGGCGAGCAGGTCGACTTTCGCATGCCCGTGGTTCGGCCGAGATTGCAGAACCTACCCTTCGCCGACGACGGCCTCGAGGTGGCGATGCGAGCGGTTGGATCGTTACGCGGCCGACTACGCACGGACGGTGCGGTCGACCTCATGATCGACGCCGAGGTGCTGCGCTCGCTCGTCGAAATCGGTGCACCGATGACCGGCTTCGTGGGTGGTGGTGGTGGGCATGCATTTCGTGTCGAGCCCGGGCAGACCCTGCGGCTCGAGTTGTCACACGACGATGAACGCTGGCGAATTGAACGTGAAGGGCGGACTTTGACGCCTGACATGCTACGCGCTCACGCCGACGCCCTCATCGTGACGGTCGGTGTGGATTGAAGTGCCCCGAGCGAATTCCCATCGGCGGACTGGACCGGTATGTTTGGAGCATCGTTCGCGTCCGCTGAGGACCGCTTCGCCACACAGCGGTTCGCGCCGGGGTTGCGACTCAAGGCGTGGTTGCATTCGCTTCGTCTGGTGCGGACGCTAATGTCGCGCGCCCGATCAACCGTCCTAGCGCATGAGGTTACAGCTGGCGAGAACCCGAGCCGCATCATTCCCGCTCTGGTTCGCTCGGGGGCTCCGGGCGAGGGCGGAGACGCGCGCTCAACTCTTGCGGGATGCGTTGGGGTCGCTTATTGGCGAGGCTGATGTATGCACATTCGACGGTGGCCTCGCAATGAAGGACCTCGGTCGCCGCGGCATACACCTTTTGGTTGAAGACGCAGCGAGCACCCTGCATCGAGACGACGGTGCACGTCGCGATCACTTCATCATCGAGTTTGGCCGCAGACGCGAATCGCAACTCCATGCGGTGCACGACGAACGACCCGTCCATTTCGAAGAGCTGACTTTGGTCGACTCCACCCGAACGCAATGTCTCGGTGCGAGCACGCTCCATGAATCGCAAATAGCCCGTGTGATACACCACGCCGCCAGCGTCGGTATCCTCGAGGTAGATGCGTGCACGAATCGCAACCGTCATCACGATGTCTCCGCGTGGTGCATGAGGCCCGACCTTCGCACGATCACCGGCTTTGAACCAGCACGAGCGTCACGCGCCGACGGATTATCCGTTGAGCAGACTGAGTGCGAGCTGGGGGATCTGATTGGCTTGTGCCAGTACGGCGACGCCGGATTGCATGAGAATCTGCTCGCGGGTCATCTGCGCGGTCTCTTCGGCCACATCGACGTCGCGGATCCGGGAGTTCGACGCACTCAGGTTGGTGAACTGGGTGGAGACGTTGTTGAGCGCGACTTGCAGTCGGTTCTGGGCCGAACCGAGGAGTGCGCGTTGGGTCGAGAGTGCTTCGATCGCGGTATCGAGGATCGACAACGACGTGCGGGCTCCGGCGGCGGAGGTGAGGGCGACGGTTTCGATTCCAAGGGCCGAGGGGGAGACCGTGGCGATCTGAACTTGGATCTGTTGATTGATGTCGCCGCCGAGATCGACCTGGAAGGAGAGGGCACTCGCCGCATTGGCGAAGTTGCCCGACAGCAGGGCGAGGCCGTTGAACTCGGCCGTGTTGCCGATGCGATCGACTTCCGAACGGAGCTGACCTAGCTCGTCTTGCAGGAACCCGCGTTGTGCCGGCGTCACCGTGTCGGTGGCAGATTGGATCGCGAGCTCGCGCATGCGGATGAGGATCGAAGACACCTCGGACAGCGCGCCTTCGGCGGTTTGAATGAGCGAAACACCGTCGTTCGCGTTGCGCTTGATCTGATCGAGGGAGCGGAGATTCGCTCGGAACTGTTCGGAGATCGCCAAGCCGGCCGCGTCGTCGCCAGCCCGGTTGATCCGGTGCCCCGACGAAAGCTTCGTCATGCTGGCATTGAGACGCTCGTTGGTCTCGTTGAGGTAGGTGTTTGCCTGAATGGAGGCAACGTTGGTGCGAAGCGAAATACCCATCGTGGATTCTCTTTCACTGCAAGGAGTTGCAGAGAGGGCACACCCTTCATGGTGGCGCTTGTTCGACTAGCAGAGCTGCATCCGCAGCTGAACCCAACATGTGCAGTAACCGGGCCAACCGCTCGTCGAGGTCTTGGAGCGGCTCCGTGAGCGAGGCATAGAGCCCGAAGGTCGTGATCGGACCGGCTTGTCGGAGCGACTCGATGGGGGCTTTGCAGGCCTCTTCCACGAGCGGAGCCCGTTGGAGGACCTGGCGGGTTTGGGCATTGATCTCGGTCAAACGGGTCGCTTGCGTGCCGTCGAGGCCGATGTCGCCATCCGGATCGTCGTGCACGATCTCGCGGGCGGCCTGGACCAGCGCTTGAAGTTCAGCGATCGCGTTTCGCTCGGCTTGCACGACGTCCCGCATTCGGCCAGCGGCGAGGGGAGGGCGCTGCAGAACCGCCGAGAACCGAGAAGTGACAGACTCGCGATCCCCCCGGGTGCCGAGGGCATGACGCTCGAACACGCATGCCAACGGTTCGTGTGTCCACCCCGGGATGAGCGCACCGCCCTCGGTCGCATTGATGAGGCGCGACGTCATTCGTTTTGCGGCGTGGGTGTACCAATCCCGGAACAGCTTGAAGTCGGCCGAGGTCGCGACGGTTCCCAGGCCGTCGGCCGCTGGCACTTGGATGGCGGTGACGGTGTCGGGAGCCTTGGCGTTCCCGAGCGCAAACGTAGAACGGGCCTCGATGGTGCGGCGGGCTTCGGTGCCGGCGAGACGGACGGTGCCGTGCTCGTCACCGACGGCCCGCATGGTGTCGAACATGGTTCCGGTCGCATAGACCCGTCCCTCCGTGTACGCGAGATCCGAGCCCACGAGCACGATGGGGTCGCAGCCGAGCAGGTGGGCGATCGAGACCGCCGTGTTGGCGACACAAAAACCACCGGAGAGCGAGAGCCCCGGGTCGAGCAGAGCACTGAACTTGGCGCAGCCGTTCGTGTCGACCGAGATGGGAATCTTTGACGCAAACGGCAGGGTCCACATCCGCGGGTTGCCGGTGAGCTCGATGAACGCCGGGATCTCGGTCATCCACGACAGGGACGCGACGCCTTCGGTGGTATCGGCGGACTCGATGGTGACGAGCGCATGAGGACGTATCCCCGCACGTTCGAGAGCACGCGCCGCGGTATTGACGGTCAGTACGAGCGCGGTGTCGTCGAGGTCGCGTAACCGTCCGATGTTGCGGTCGAGACTCGGTCCCGCGGCGACGACGATGGCCGGAATGCCGGCCATGCTGCCGCGAAGTCGCGCGAATCGGGGCGCGGCCGCGGCGTGGGGGAGGTTGGTCAAGTAGTGATCGAGCCACGCCTGGCCGCGCAACGTGGCGGTGCGGAAGCGGATGCAGGCGCGGTCGATCGCTTCGATCGCGGCTTGTCGGGCGGACTGATAGAGCGGGGGATTGGAGCGAAGGCTTGGCGCCCAGGCCAAAATCGTTCCTTGGTCGCGGCCCAAGAGTTTGGCGTTCAGGTAACCCGCCAAGAGTTCCGGACGAGTCAAGATTACGACGTCGGACGGGACGGTGCCGTGCTCGATCCCGACTCGCAGCACCTCGAGATCCGGTTCGAAGACGACGATCGGTGCCGCGGTGCGGCGTCGAAGCGCTCGTACGGCATACCCGCTGCCGTATCCAAGCAAGACGACGATCGTGTCTTCGGTGATGGCAAGCTCGCGAGCCCAGCGTCGAGCTTCGCGTTCGGGGTCGCGGCCGCTATGGAGGTGACGGCCGTGGACGGTGACGACGCGACCGTGCTGGGTTTCGACGGAGATCACCCGACCCGGGTTGGGACTAGGCTTTTGTTCGGCGAGGCGGGCCAAGGCGTCGGGATCGAACGCCAACAGGCGCCGGAGGGGTTCGCTCACGAGGCCTTCGCGCATCGACGCCCAAAGCTGCAAAGGGCGGACCGCTCACGTGCGTGCGACCGCGGACACTCCGACGTGTCGCTAGGCACTAGTCGCTAGCGGTTCGACGGCAGAAAGGTTTCTGCCGAACCGTAACCGGTCTCGTGCAGGACGACCTGGGCTCCGCGTCGCGTCTGTTGACCGATACCGAGCGGAGCCAGGAAGTTGGCGGTCGGCGGAGCGGGAACCGGAGGAACCGTGCAGATGACGAGCACGAGCAATGGTTCGTCGGGATCGAGACCGACGAACGATGCTGCTTTGCGCACGAGTGCGACGGGATAGTCCGGGACGAACGTCAACGGATCGATCACTACGAACGCGAGGTCGGGTTGATCGATCGATTGCAGCCAGCGGAAGATCGAACCCGGACGGTGATCGACGAGCACGTATTGCCGACCCTGAGGGAATCCGGGCAATCCGAGTGGCAGCTCGATCAGCCGGTCTTCGGGGGCTTCGATGTCTCCAAAGCGAGTGGTGTGGAAAAGTCGGGTAGCGCCTCGAGGGCGTCCAGACTCGTCGCCAGGGCCGCTCGGGCGTTCTCCTCCGCGATCTGTTGGTAGAGCTCCTCGCGATACACGGGCAGCCCCTCCGGCGCCGTGATCCCGAGCCTCACCTGACGTCCCCGGACCTCCCTCACGACGATCTCGATTCCGTTCCCGATCAGAATTTTCTGACCGACCTTCCTTGTCAGCGTCAGCACCGTCGCCTCCTTGGCGGGCGGGGGACCGAGTCGAACCTTCCCGCTTGGTCATGCTCAGCGTCACCGCAGTCCTGGGCTACGGAGATGGTTGCGGCCTTGCCGCAGCCGGGGCAAGTAAAGCTTTGGTCCGGTGGGACCGAGCTTGGTACCGCGACAGTACCATGGCCTCATTAGAGGACATCGAGCAATGTTGGGCCCAACATACGCGCGGCTACGGTCACCGCGGCCTGCATCGTGGTTTGGGCAAGCGAGAGTTGGGAAAAGGCCTCGGCCGCGTCGGCGTCGACCAGATCGCTTTCGAGAGACGCGTAAACGGCCAGTGACTGCTCACTGGCTTGCTTTGCGTCGGTCAGGCGCTCCATGCGGACCCCCGCTCGCGTCCGTTCGGCCAGAACTTGGTCGAAGGCTCGTGAGATGTTGTCTATTTCGGCACGGATCGCATCGCGGTCGTTGCTCTCGAGACTGGCGCGTAGATCCGCGAGGACCGTGGGAACGTCGATGCTCGTGGGCGAGCCCGCGCGTTGGGCAAACGCTCGCGATCCGGAGGCTCCGATCTCGGCCTGCTGTGCGGGACCCACATCGACGCGACGGACGTCTTGAAACGTATCGACGTCGTAGCTGAAGGTCCCGCCCGCAGAATCATAGGGCGGCGTGTGGGTGTCGACCGGAGCGAAGATGTATTCGCCGAGATGTTGGGTGTTGATGAGGTCGACGACGGTCGAACGGACTTCACCGATCTCGGCCGCGGCCGCGTTGCGTTGTTCCGCGTTCATGGAATCGGAGGCCATGGCGAGGGCCACTTCGCGAGCGCGTTGGATCTGACGGCTCACCTCGTTCAACGCGTCGTCGGTTGCTTGCAACCTCGAGGTACCGAACGATGCGTTCGACCGATGTGCACTCGCGGTGGCCTGGAGGTCTTCGAGCATGCGGGCTCGGGCCGCGGCGGCCGGGTCGTCGGACGCCGTGGCGACGCGCTTCCCCGTCATCGCGACCTGCTGGGTCTCGGTCATGCGACTACGCGCGTCGTTGACCGCCTGGAGCGAGGTTCGGTGGAGTTGTTGAGTCGTGACGCGCATTAGATCTGCAGGAGGATGTCGAACATGCGTTCGGCGGTTTGGATGATCCGACTCCCGGCTTGGAAGGCCCGCTCGAATCGCGTGATGTCGATGAGTTCTTCGTCGAGCGATACGCCGGTGCGAGAGTCCTTGATGGTTTGGAGCTGGTCGACTTGGACCTCCGATTGGCGGAGGGCTTGCTCGTGGGCGGCCACCGTGGTTCCGATCGAACCGAGCAGGCTCGCGTATTCCTGACCGAGGGTCGCCGTGTTGCCATTCGCGATCGCTGCGTCCGCAATACCGGCGAGTGCCAAGACATTGTCGTTGCCACCGACCGCGAGCTCGACGGTGGTCGCCGCGGCGATCTGGCCGGGGTCTTCGACGAGCCCAGGAGCAACCGCCATGGTTCGCGCGGCGCCAGCTTGTGCGACCGGGGCCACGAAGAAGTCGCGACCTCCGACCCCGTCGAGGCCAAATCCCGCCTGATGGACGGCATTGACGTTCGTCGCGAGATCGAAGGCGAGGGCATCGACCCGGGCGACGGTCTCGGCGAGGATGTCATCGCGGAGTTCGAGTAGGCCTCCAATGCGTCCGCCGCGGATCGACGAGGTCATGTCGGTCGTCGCTCCCGAGGAATCGACGAAGTCGACCCGGGCGAGGCCTCCAAGACCGGAATCCGGCTGGGCTTGCAGCTGGGCTGCGGCGCCGCCTTGCACGAGCACGCGCCCGCCGGCGAGCAGCAAGGTCATGGTCCCGTCTGCTTGCGGAAGCGCGGTCAGCTCGAGGCTCTCGCTGAGTTCGCCGACCAACAGGTCGCGACGATCGAGATCGTGGCTCGGTTCGCTGCCGTTCGCGACGGCCCGGCCGATGGTTTCGTTGAGCTCGGCCAAGGCTTGCAACCGCTCGTTGGTCTCGTTCACGGCCGAAATGAGCGACCCATCGGCTTGTTGACGTTCGCGAGCGATCCGCTCGGCGGTGACATTGAATTGATCCGTCAAAGTTTGGGCGGACGAGACGACATGCAAGCGAGACTGGCCTTCCGTAGGCGAGACCTGTAGCGCTCGCAAGGCGCCAAAAAACTGATCCATGGCGCCACCGATCCCGCCTTCGAAGTCCCCGAGCTGGAGTTCGAGTGCGGCGAGACCTTCGGACTGAGCCGATTGGGTACCGAGGCGACTTTTCTCCGCGAGCAGCCGGCCCTCGATGAATCGATCGGCACGTCGCCGAACCGACTCGACTTCGACACCACCTTGGTCGCGCAGCGACACCAAGTGCGTGTCCCGTTTGGAGAACCCGACCACGTCCGCATTGGCGGTGTTGTTCGTGGCGGTCGCGATCGCGGCCTGATGGGCGAGCAGGCTGCTTCGACCGGTCGAAAGGATCTGCTGCAAACTCATGACGTCATCCAACTTCCGCGGTCAGGATGGCGCGGCTTGTTCCGGTGCCGTAGGCGGACACCCCACGAGCGCGGCGGCCATAGGTTGGACGTTCGTCGCCGACGAGTGCACCGAGCAAGCCGCGAACGGTGTTGTGGAGCGCAGCGAGCCGCCGGTGATTCTGCTGTGCCCGCTTGGCCACGCGCTCGCGAAGCGTCGAGACGGCTTCACGCCCTTCGGGGCTGGGGGCATCACGCCCCTCGGGGCTGGGGGCACGCCCTTCGGGGCTGGGGGCATCACGTTCGCGATCGTTGGCGAGCTCGAGGTCCGCGAGGGCGGCCTCGAGTGCCGGTTCGAGCGCTTCCTTGGCCTGCGTCGCGCCATCGATCGCCTTCCAATCGAGCGTGTCGAGGGCGATGGACTCCACCTCGAGCAGGTGATCGAGTTGCCCGAGGAGATCGATCGCATGTTGAACCCGAGTCGACACGGTTCCGATCCCTTCACGCGTCGTGCCACGCACCTCGGTCCTAGTGGTTCGACTGGCGCACGGTCGAACGGAGTGTCCGCGATGGGGTCAGGGGGCGGCCAAGACGATGCGGAAGCGGCATCGCTTGCCCGCTTGGAATCGAAAGGATCGATCGGGGAAGGCCCCGGCACGAAGCAGATGGTTGGCGTCCGAAAGCGGTTCGCCATCGATTCGGACCGCACCCGACTCGATGCGCTGGCGAGCCTGCCGCTTGGAGGTGAAGGCTCCGATCCGGGTGTCGACCGCGAGGTCGACGAGGGCGATCTCCGCGACGTCGAACTCGATCGCCGGGACCGCGCTCCAATCCTCGCCACCCCCGAACGCCTGCTGCGAGGCGGCTGTCGCCTTCTTGGCTTCGTCTTCGCCATGAAGGATCTGGGTCGACTCGAACGCGAGCCGAGCTTTGGCGCCGCGTAGGGCCGAGCCCTCGGCGGCACAAAGTTCGTCGACCTCGGCGAGGGGAAGATCGGTGAAGAGCAGGAGCAGTTTGCGAACGTCGCGATCGTCGACGTTGATCCAATATTGATAGTAGTCGAACGGCGAGAGTCGATCGGGATCGAGCCACACGGCACCACGTTCGGTCTTGCCCATCTTGTGGCCGTCGGCGGTCGTGAGCAGCGGAAACGTCAAACATTGCGCCAGCCCTTGCTTGGCTTGGCGTTCGCCGTCCTCGGGATGGACCGAGGCCATGCGCCGAATGAGCTCGACCCCCGCGACGATGTTGCCCCATTGGTCATTGCCGCCGAGTTGGAGGGTGCAACCATGCTCGCGATAGAGGTGCAGGAAGTCGAAGGCCTGGAGCAGCTGGTAGTTGAACTCCAAGAACGACAGCGGCTGTTCGGCGTCGAGGCGATCCCGATAGGTCTTGGTCGCGATCATTCGGTTCACCGTGAAGTGGGAACCAATGTCACGGAGAAAGTCGAGGTACCCGAGCTGCGCGAGCCATTGGGTGTTATCGAGGTGAACGGCGCTTTGGGGGTTCGTAGGATCGGAATCCAAGAACCGCGCAAACTGGCGACCGATCGCCGCGACGTTGGTGTCGATCGTGGCGTTGTCGAGCATTCGACGGGTCTCGCTCTTGCCCGACGGATCGCCGACCCGAGCCGTTCCACCCCCGAGCAGCACGATGGGACGATGGCCATGCTTCTGGAGCAGACGCATGCCCATGATGGGGACGAGGCTGCCCACATGCAGCGAGGTCGCGGTCGGGTCGAACCCTGCATAGAAGGTCACCATACCGGCCGCGAACGCACTCGCGATCGCCTCGCGGTCGGACACCTGTTCGACGAATCCGCGTTCTTCGAGGCTGCGCAGCGCCGCCGCGCGGTCCAGGGTTGCCTTCGCGTCCTCATCCACCGTCATGCTTGCGCGAGGATACCCGCAAAACGGCGGAGCACCGAGCGAGCGAGGACGCTCTCGCTCTCGTCCATGAGGAGTCATCGGACCGGGGTGGGTTGCGGCGAGCGGACGAGGACTGGGTCCGTCCGAGCCGAACGGGATCGGCGAGGCCGCGGGCTTTCATTCCTCGGAGGGCGTCGTGGGATCCGGCTCGGAATCGTCGATGGGAATCGCGAGCGACTCGACGTGGGCCGCATGCACTTGCAACGCTTGCTCGATGGCGTCGAGCTTGGCCGCGACGCGTTCGCGAAACCGGCGGTGCATGTCCTTTTCGCGAAACAGTTCGTCGGCGAGTTGGATCGCGACGAGCAAGGCGATGCGCTGAAGATTGAGGACCGAGCGACCAGGAGGGATCAGCTGCTGGATCTGACCGTCGACGTAGTCGGCGAGCTCTTGGACGTACCGTGGACCTTCGTCACTGCGGATGACCAAGCGCTGGCCTGCGATCTCGACTTCGACTGGCCTCCGCATCGCCGTGGCGCACCTGCTACTCGGGCTGCTGCCATTCGGCGAGCCGCTCGGCCTCGTCGTAGGCTCGCAGCGAGCGGATGACATCCTCGATGTCGCCGTTCATGAAGCTCTCGATGTTGTGCCGGGTCATCGAGATTCGATGGTCGGTGACTCGATCTTGCGGGTAGTTGTACGTTCGAACCTTTTCGGATCGATCGCCACTGCCGACCTGGGATTTTCGGACGGCCGAGCGCTCGGCTTGGTACTTTTGGATCTCGGCGTCGAGCATGCGGGCTCGCAACAGGCGCATCGCGATCTCGCGATTCTTGGTCTGAGACTTCTCCTGTTGGGACTCGACGGCGATCCCGGTGGGGATGTGCGTGATCCGAACCTTGGAGTCGGTCGTGTTGACGTGCTGCCCGCCCGACCCACTCGCTCGCATCGTGTCCATGCGGAGATCGGACTCGAGGATCTGGACGTCGATCTCTTCGGCCTCGGGCATGATCGCCACGGTTGCCGCCGAGGTATGGATGCGGCCTTGCGACTCGGTCGACGGGACCCGCTGCACTCGGTGCACGCCGCTCTCGAACTTGAGCTTGGCGTACACGTTCTTGCCCTTGAAGAGGCCGGTGATCTCTTTGAGCCCGCCCGCCTGCGCTTCCGACATGCTCATGGGTTCCACGAGCCAGCCTTCACGCTCGGCGAACCGCGTGTACATGCGCCAAAGGTCGGCCGCGAACAGGGCGGCTTCTTCTCCGCCCGTCCCTGCGCGAATCTCCAAGATCACGTTCTTGCTGTCGTTGGGATCCTTGGGCAAAAGCTCGGTCTGGAGTTCCTTTTCGAGCGCGACGGCGCGGTCGCGGAGTGCGGGCAGGTCGGCCTCGGCCAACTCGCGCATGTCGGGGTCCGCGAGCAGCTCACGCGCTTCGGCAATGGCCCGTTCGAGTTCTCCGTAGCTCGCGAAGGCGTGCGCAACGGGGCGAAGCTCGGCGTGCTCGCGCGAGAATGCGAGGAACTTGCTCTTGTCCGCGTTGATCTCGGGCGCGCAGAGCATTTCGCTCAGCTCTTCGAAGCGTTCGCTGATCTGTTCGAGTTTGTTGCGGAGCGAAGCGTCCATGACGGGATGACGGGATGACGGGATGACGGGATGACGGGATGGCCGGATGGCGGAACGAGGTCGAGCCGACGTTAGCCGGCAAGCGGCAGAGTCTAGGCCTTGTCCGGTCTCCGGGCACAGCCGATGCGCCGAATGGCGCACGTTTCGTGGATGTGAGGCAAGCCCTCGCGTCCCGCAAAGGCGCGAAGCTGTGCCGCCGCCTGCCCACACCTCCTTACGGTGCCGTCCGATGCCTTCAGGCCATCTCCCACGTCCCCGTGCCGGGTGCGTTTGCCAGGGGTGCCCCGCCCGGGATAAGAGATCCGGCGTCATGTCCGACCCGCGCTGGACCGCCCGCTACGCGTTTTCCGACGAGATCTGGCGCGATCGACCTCGCGTGATCGTCGATGCGCGACTCGAGGAGATCTTGCGCGACCGCGAACGGCTCGATCCTGCCGCCGAAGTATTGCTCGGTCGCATCTTGCCGATCGAGCCCGCCGAGTCGGTCTGGATGGTCGTCGACGATCGGGCCACGGCTGCCCGCTTGTCGTCACGGCGACGTGGGACGACCTTCGTCGCCCGAGACGACCTTGCCGAGTTGCTCCGCCAAGCGGCGTGGGAAGTGCTCGTGCTCGACGTTTCGCCCTGGCTCGGCGACCGAGACGACGACTCTGTCGCGATCATTTCCGACCTGATGGAGTGGCTGGGCATTCGCATCGAAGGAGGACGGTCCGTCGTGCTGAGCTGCCCGATCCCGGCCCCCGAGGAGGACGTCGCGGGGCTCGACTACGAGGACCTCGAGCAGATCGTGGGCGAGTCCCTCGGTGCGGCGCGAATCTTCGCGTTGTACCGGCCCTCCATGGCGGCCGTCGTGGACTGCGGGGAAGTAGAGCCCATCGCGGATCCTTCGGCCGCAGCCGACCTCGAGCTCACCGAAGAAGGCTACGAGGATGACGAGACGATCGAGATCAGCCTCGCTCCAGCGCGGGCTCGTGGGCTCCTGCGGTCGCGCGTGCCGAGCCAACCTGCCCCATCGTCGCGAGTCGCGGACGACGACGATGAGGACGATGCAGAGGACGACGACGAGTCCGGCGACCCCGTCGTGGACGATGAGCCCGCGCCAGCCAACGAAGCGCCCGTGATAGCCGCGGCGAGAGAGCCATCCGTGGCCGATGCGGGCGAGGTCGCCGAGGTCGAAGGTGAGGGCGACGCGGTATCCGGGGACTCGAAAGAGGAGGGCGAGGTCCCGCTCGTCCACGACAATACGCTCGGAACTCTGGACCCGGCATTCGAGGAATACATCGTCATCGCGGCGGCACCCGAGATCCTCCAAAGCCTCGCCGAGGCGATGAACCTGATCGAGTTACCGGTCGACCCCGAAGCGGAGGTCGCCGGGACCACCGCGCGCTCCGAGAGGTCCGCCCTCGACGACCCGGAGGCCTCGGACGGATACGATGTGTCGGCTCGACTGGCGGCGGTCGAGGTCGAAAACGTGCGTCTGCAACGTGAATTGGCGCGATTGCAGACGATCGCGAGTTCGGCGGAGCGGCCGAGTTCGGTGGCCCGGCAGCACGCGATCGATCTCGAGGCCGCGCTGACGCGAGAACAAGCGCTCAAGTGGCGAGTGGGGCAACTCGAAGCCGAACTCGCCCAAGCGATCGCGCGTCCGGTCAGCGAGCTCGAGGCCGAGATCGCGCGGCTGCGTGCGGAATTGCTGCTTGCGAAGAAGAACGAGGATGGCGATGGAGGGCCCAACTCCGAGCCCGAGCCCGACTCCGAACCCATGGGCCCCATGGGCTCGACGGCCACCGGCGGTCAGGCCCCCTCCGCGGCGGAGGCCCCTTCCGCCCCGGAAGGGCGTGAAGAACCTGCTTTGGACTCCAAGAGTCAGATCGGCGCTATGCGCGAGAGGCCCGACTCTCGTTCGACGGGGATCCGGGCGACACATGCCGTGATCCGGGTTGTCGATGGGTTGGTTCGAAGGATCGAGCGAGGCGGCATCGGGACTCTTCAGCTTCGGCAAGAGCTCGTGGATTTGCGCAAGCGACTGCAAGCTTGACAGCTCGCTCTTGCTCGATGGGCACCGGCTCGAACGGGGCTGGAGCCGTTCGCAGCTTGCAAGTCCGCACCGTCTCGGGCGGGTTACCTTGCCGCCGCCCATCGGCGGGAACTATGCTGGGTGGAAGCGCGTTTTTCGGCGCGCCCCTTGCACTCAACCGACCACGCTTCACGCCCCTTTCGGGGCTGACTGGGTCACGCCCCCTTCGGGGCGGACCGGGCCCACCTAGCGACTCCGACTGACCACCGGGGTAGGCGGGCGCAAACAGCGCATTACCATTTCAGAGGGAGTTCGACCATTCATGAAACTTATTACTGACGGACCGAAGCCGGATTGGTCCGCGCTCGAGACTGCGTTCGAGCACAACGCCCCGGAAACCCATAGCTATTTGGATCTGAAGACCGGTCAAGTGTCGACCATCGTCGACAGTCGACCCGAGGACGAAGAAAAACGCCAGCTGGTGCGCAAAGGGGAGGGACGATTCGTCCACCTCGATCCCGCGTCGTCGCGTGAACAGTACCGTTGGATGGAGCGATTCGTGCAGTCCGTCGAGGATCCGACCCTGCGGGAGCGCTTGATCTTGGCGATCGATGGCAAAGGCGCCTTTCGGCGGTTCAAGGACGTGTTGTTGTCCTACCCGGTCGAACGCGATCGATGGTTCACCTATCGTTCGAACCTTTTGCACATCTACATCAATGGATGGCTCGACACTCAGGACATGGCGCTCGGGGAATACCCCCCGTGGGGCCGACCCGATCAGCCGCCCGAGCCGGATGTCCCGCTCGACAAACCCATAGGAAACCGAGGCGAGGGACCGACGGAAACGCTGCGCCGCCAGGCGCGGGAACTCATCGATGCGCTGCCAGCCCTCGAGCTGCCTTCAGTCATCGCCTATCTCAAGTTCCTCCGCGACAAGAACCCCTCGGTCGACCCCGAACGCTCGTCGGATTCCGAGTGAGCCGCAACGCCTTTCACCGCTTCATCGGGATCGACCTCGGGGGAGGCCGGGGTAAGAACACGGCCGTCGCTCGCTTGGAGGTGCGGCAGGATGCCCAGGGTCAACTTCGCCTCGGGGTCGCCGAGGCCAAGGTTCGTCACGGGCAGCGAGGCACGGGAGGCGGAAGCGAACCGGAGCCGGACGGCGATGCGCTCTTTCGCGATGCGGTGCTCGTCGCCTACCTCGATCGTTGGGTCGACGACACGACCGTCGTAGGAATCAATGCTCCGCTGACGTTGCCCCCCTGCATTCGTTGCCAGTTGCGCTGTCCGACGGTCGAGCGCTGCGAGGTGGGGGTGGTGATGTGGATGCGAGAATGGGCACCACGGTTGCTCGATCGGGGTCGCAGCGACCCCCACAAGCCCTCGGTCACACCCTACACGCAGCGGGCGACCGAGCTCCTGTGGTTGGCCGCCGGGGTTCGTCCGCGAGAGACCTTGGGTCAGGGAACCGGTCCGCTCGCGGCCCGGGCGGCGTACTTGCGACGCAACCTCTCCCCCCGTTTGCGCTTGCACGAAAACCTCCTCGAAGTCCACCCGCGGGCGACGGTCGAACGGTTGTTCGGAGCGGAGTCCGAGCGACGCGCCCGGCTCGGCGAGACGGAGCAGGTCTGGGAAACCCGCAAGGACATCCTCGCGCGACTCGGGGACGGCGTGGCGTTCGACTACGTTTGGCCCGAGGTCGTGGTCCGCAACACGCACGTGTTCCATGCGGTCATCTGCGCGTACACCTCGTTCCTGTGGGCCCATCAGGGGTGGCGCGGACCCTCGGACCTCGCCGACGGGCGCGATGATCCGTCGATCGCAGCGGCTGCGCTCGCCCTCGAGGATCGGTGGCTCGACGACGGCTGGATCTGGGCGCCCCCGAAGCGACGCTCATCTTCATCTTGAAGGGGCCTTTCGCAAGGGTCCTCGCTACGGCGAAGTTTCACGCCCCCGCGGTTCTGATGGGCTGCCTGCCAGCATCCGAAACGCTTGCCTAACGGCTAGTACGGCTCTGCCCGTCGCAAACGGGGTCCAAGCGTCAGGACGGTGTCCCAGGGGTCTCGTCGAGGGGAAAGACCTCGTCGACGCGATACTTGGAGCCGCCTCGAGTCAGGATGCTCGACATCAGGGCAAACGCGTCGACCCGAAACGAGGGCGCGAAAAACGTGACGTGGTTCTGCAGAAACTCCGCCACCTTGTGGTGGGGAGCATCGTGCAAGCGGGCCAACGTGACGTGGGGACTGAAGTTGCGGCCTTCGGGCTCGACACCGGCGCGTTCGAGCGCGCGATCGATCCGTGTTCGCAAGACATCGAGCGATGAACGGTCATCGACGCCGATCCAGATCACTTTGGGGTCGCCGCGAGGAGGAAAGTGCCCGGCGCCCGCGAGCGCAAGGTCGAAGGCCGGTGCCCGCACCCGTTCGAGGGCCGCCGTGATCGCTCGCACTTGGCCGCCATCGACGTCTCCGATGAACCGCACGGTGAGATGCATCTTCTCGGCCGGTTCCCATCGTGCGCCCGGCACACCGCCCTGCATCAGGCTGAGTTGCTGACTCAACATCTCGGGGAGCAGGATGGCGACGAACAAGCGCTGCATGGCTCAGCGCTTGAACATACTATGCTCCACGGCAGTGGCCATGCGGGTGAGCGTCGTAGGGCTCGGACGGGTCGGTTTGAGCATCGCGTTTGCCGTCGCGACGCACGGACTCTGTGACGAACTCGTGCTCGTCAGCCGCCGCGAAACGTTTGCCGCCGGCGAGGCACACGATCTTCGCCATGCGGTGCCGTTCTTGCGGCGTCCACTCATCGTGCGATCGGGAGGGATCGAAGCTGCTGCCGGTTCGGATGTGATCGTGATGGCGGTTCAAGACGAGGGGATCGTGGAAACCGAAGATCGGTTGGGGTTGGCTCGCCCGAATCTCGCGATCTTCGAACGGCTGATCCCGGAACTCGCGGCCGAGAGCCCGCGGGCCTGCTTCATCGTCGTCAGCAATCCGGTCGATGTGCTCACCTACCATGCATTGCGGTTGGCTGGCTTTCCGCGCAACCGCGTGATCGGCACGGGGACGCTGGTCGATTCAGCTCGATTTCGAGCCAATCTCGCGAGCCGCATGCGAGTGCATCCCGCGGACTTGCGTGCGTACATTTTGGGCGAACACGGGCATACCCAGTTTCCTGCCACGTCGCTCGCGAGCCTGGCCGGTGTGAAGATCGACCCCAGGATGGCGGAGGTCGCCTTTCGCGAGGCGGTCGACTCGGGATTGCAGGCCTTTCGCGCACGCGGTTACACGAATCGAGCGATCGCGATGGCGACGTGCCTGCTCGTCGAAGCGATGCGCGACGATTCCTGCATCACGGCCCCGGTGAGTACGTTCATCGATGGGTATCTCGGGGTTCGCGACGTGTGCTTGAGCATGCCGGTCGTCGTCGGCCGCGAGGGAGTCATCCGCGTGCTCGAGCCGATCTTGTCCGACGAGGAGGCGGCCGCGTTCCGTCGTTCGGCGGAGGTCGTGCGAGCGGCCATTCATGACGGGATGCCATAGTCCATGCGCGGCCGAACGGTGAGCCCATTCACCGACCAGCGTCGTCGAGGCCCCCCGTGCTAGGCTCGACCACGTGAACGACCCTGCTGCGAAGGTCCCCGATGGCATTCGCCCAGAGGTCTGGCAAGCCTACCTCGACGCTCCGGAACACATGGTTGCCGAAATTCTCGGGGCAGACCTTTCCCTGCTGCCACGACCGCGCCCCCGACACGCCAATGTCGCTGGACGACTGCGGCGACGATTGGGTGCCTTCGACGATCCAGACGACGGCGATCCCGGCGGTTGGCTCATCTTGATCGAGCCCGAGTTGCGTCTGAGCGATACGGATCGAGCGGTGGTGCCCGATCTTTGTGGCTGGCGTCGCGAGCGGATTTCCGACGATTTTCTCGAGCCCGCAGCGATCGACCTCGCACCGGATTGGGTGTGCGAGGTGCTCTCGGATCGAACGCGCGGCATCGACCGAGTGAAGAAACAACGAATTTATCATCGTGCGGGCGTTGCCCACGTCTGGCACGTCGACCCCGATGCGCGAACCTTCGAAGTCTTTCGTCGCGAGGTCAAGGATTGGCTGCTGGTCCTTGCGGCCGAAGGCAGCGAAACCGTTCGAGCGTACCCCTTCGACGCCATCGTCCTGGACCTCGCGCGCATTTGGGGCATTTAGTCTTCGAAGGCATCAGGTAGGCTTTTGAACCCCAGCGGGGCTCAGGCTCGCGTCCGACGTGGAGTCCGCTTGGCTGCGTTCGAGTGCTTCCGCGGCGGCGAGGCGCTCCTTGGGATGGCGGATGACGCCCGCGACCGTGCCACCGCAGCGAGGACACGTGGTCGCGTCGGGGGTGAGATGCGTCTGGCATTGCGGTTCGGAGCAGCGAGCCTCCGGAATGAAATGGCCGACGACCAAACCCACGAGGGCGAGCAAGGCTCCGCCCGCGAAGAATTCCCAAGTGTCCATGGTCGCACGCGCACCGACCTGCATGGTGCCGATGAGCATGCCCAAGAGCACGACCGGTAACCCGAGCAGTCTTGCCAATCGATGGGCTTGGCTCCGCTCGACGCGGAAGACCGAGCGTCCGACATTCATCCCGATCACGCCACGGTCGGCGACCATGCTGGTGTGGGGTCGTTCGTCGTCGGTCTCGGGATCGTCGGCGAAGAGGGCGGTCAAGTCGTCGAGGTTGGGGGGCGGAGGCCATGTCTCGCGAGCGCCAAGGTGAAGGCTCGTAGCCAAGGTGGGTTCGAGGGCGTCGACGCGTCGCAAACTCGCGCGCAAAAATGCGGCCTGGTTGGCCTGGAATGCGTTTTGGATGCGAGCTCGTTCCACGCGGTCGACCTTGCGGGCGACGAGCTGCACGGCGAGGGCAAACGCCATGACTTGCGGTGGGAGCACGCCGAGTCGGCTCGCCGTGGCCTGCAGACGAAGCGTGGCCGTAGTGGTCGTTCCGTGCCGCACGCACGCATCGGTCGTCAGCTGGCCGAATCCGAGGAACACGGTCGTCAGATCGATGAGGGCTTGCTCCCGCCAGCCATCGTGCCGTGCAAGGCCCTTCCACGCACGAAACGCTTCGCTCACGGCTCGGGCGGCCGCGGGAACCAGCGATCCGGGCTCGCGCAAGGCACTCGCCCGTGCGGCAAAGTGGAGGGTTTCGCCGTCGCGTCGCTGAAACCAGATCCGTGATCCGATCCCGGCAGGAGCGATGCCACCACCCACGTCTTCATCGGGATGAACGCGGATCGCAACCTCCGCGTCGATGTCAGCGTAGACGAGCAGGCGACGGACGACACGATGGAGGCTGGTCGACCCGCCCGCCCAGCGATCTGGAAAAAATCGTGGATCCGGCCCAATGAGCGGTGCGAGCGCGAAATGCTCGTAGCCGCAAGTGTCGATCAACGCGGCGAGTTCATCGACGACCCAGGTTTGCTCGTCGGCGGTCGGGAGGGTGATGTCGAGAGCGCTCGCGTCCATGGCTGTTTCGAAGGGCGTGGAGCCGTCAGCTCCGAATGGGCGTGGGGGTATCGGGCCCCGAAGGGGCGTTCAGATACTGTCGTAGCACCCCAGAGCTTCGCTCTGACAGCCCAGAGCTCGAGCCCTCGACCGATGTGACCGGCGCGCGGACCCAAGATCGCCGTCCCGACGCGAAGCAACATCGCGCCGACACTCCCATCGACGGCTCGTCGACCTCGACCGCGGTCGGCTCCGGTGGCTGGACGGGGGAGCCGTTGCCGCTCGTTTCGTCGCACATGCGACGTCATGTAGATTTCGCTTCGATGACCGAACCCCGTCGGGCTGCTTCGGCGGCCGTCGAAGTCAGGCCACCCTTCCTACGGTCCCACTGGAAAGTCGTGTCGAGGTGGGGAGCCGGGCTGGCCTTGCTCGCCGCGACGTTCGCTTCGGTCGACGCAAGCGCAGCCTTCGGAGCGATCCGCGAGGCGTCTCCGGGCCTTGTGGTGTGCGTCCTGCTGCTGACGGTGTTTCAGACCCTGCTGCTCTCCTTCCGCTGGTCGTACACGGCGCGCCGCTTGGGGATCCCACTCGATTGGGGGACGGCCACTCGTGACTACTACGTGAGTCTGTTGCTCAACAGTGTCATCCCGGGTGGCATCGCAGGCGACATCACCCGCATCGTTCGTCGCGGCCGAGAGCTCGGGCGTTTGGAAGCCGTCGCGCGATCGGTCGTGATCGAGCGAGTCATCGGTCAGGTCGCGCTCTTGGGTGTGTTGCTGGTCAGCACGATGATCTGGGGCGCAGAGAATCTGCTGCAAACCCTCGCGATCGGGTTCGCGGCCACGGCTGCTTGCACCGCGATTGCCTGGATCTTGGTCCGTCGTCCGACCGGTCGCATCGGTCAAATGACGAAGCGCCTCCTCGACGACGCGCGACTGGCATTGTCCTCGGAAGCGCTGCTGGTCCAGCTCGGCTTGTCCACACTCTCCGTGGTGTCTCTCGTGTTCATGTTTTGGCTCTGTGCTGTCGCCACCCAAACGCCTCTGGGCTTGAGCGAAGCCCTGCTGGTGGTGCCCTGGGTTCTCGCCGCGACCACGTTGCCGATCACGGTGGGGGGCTGGGGCGTCCGCGAAGCGACGTCGGCCGCGTTGTTCGAGCTCGTTCGATTCGACGCGGCTCAAGGTGCGGCCGCATCGGTGCTGTTCGGTCTGACTACACTCTGCGGAGCGTTGCCCGGAGTGATCTTCATTCTACGGAAATCCGCCGATCCCTCCAGACGACCATGGGGTGGCAGCCTTCGCACCTTGCGATGACGCCAGCCTCCTTCCCCGGTCACGCGGTCCTCAGGTGAAGGGGCGTTCCGCGATCGCGCCGGGCCGCAATGTCGTTTTGGCTTACCTGTGCATCGACCGTCGCTCGCGTGGCCGTGAAAGCCTGATCGCTGTCGCCAACGGCGACGCCCGAGGGCAAGAATGGCGCGTGGGCATCGAAGACGTTCGTCGCTACTACGACACGAACACGGCGTCGTTCCTGCGCTTCGGCCAATCCGGCAGTGTCGGCGCGATCCATGGAGCCGTGTGGGGTCCCGGGGTTCGCGATCGCGCTGGGGCTTTTCATTACGTCGAAGACCTCATGCTCGAGCACCTGCGGCAACTCGCTTCGAGCGACGCCGAGTCGGCCGTGTTGGACCTCGGTTGTGGCGTCGGGGCGAGTCTCGTCTATTTGGCTCAACGCGCTTCGATGCGGGGTGTGGGCGTCACGTTGAGTCCAGTCCAGGTCGAACATGCCAAGGCCATCATCGGTGCCGCGAAGCTCGACGACCGCGTGCGATGCATCGAGGCCGATTTCACGCATCTGCCGCAGGACATCGGCTCGTTCGATCTCGCGTACGGGATCGAATCGTTCGCGCTTGCCCCCGACGCGAAACGATTTTTCGCCGAAGCTGGGCGCGTCGTCCGGCCTGGAGGGCGTCTCGTCGTCTGCGACACGTACCTCGGTCATGGCGTGCAGGAGTCGAACCTCGGCCCCACGGAACGCCGGTGGTTGGTGGAATTTCGTCGCGGGTGGGTCTCCGAGTCGCTGATCACGCTGCAGCAGGCCGATGCGTACGCGTCCGAGGCCGGCTTCGAGCTCCTGTCCGACACGGATCTCACTCAATACCTCGAGCTGTGGCGGCCTCGCGATCGCTTGATCTGGATCGTCGTCGGCATTGGACGGCATCTGCCGCTGTCGCACCCACGATGGCTGAACCTGCTCGGCGGAAACGCGTTGCAACGGGCGCTCGAACGTCGAGTGATCGAGTATCGGATCGGCGCGTGGACACGGCGTGGGTGAGCCGAAGCGAGATTCACTTCGCGATGGACGTCACGACGCGCCGCTGATGCCGGGGTCGCGCGGACCAAAGATCGCCGTCCCGACGCGAATCAACGTCGCGCCTTCCTCGATCGCGACTTCGAAGTCGTCCGACATCCCCATCGACAGCTCGTCGAGCTCCACCCGCGGTCGGGTCCGGATGGCCAATTCCTCCGCAAGTCGGCGGAGGGCTCGAAAGTGCTCGCGGGTGGATTCGGGAATCCCGAGCGGGGGGATGAGCATGAGACCGGTGCACCGGACGCGCTCGCAATCTGCAAAGCGATCCAGCAGATCGCCGAGTGCGTGGGGGTCCACCCCCGCCTTTTGCGGTTCACGGGCGATGTTGACCTGAACCAGCACCGCCTGATCGATTCCTAACTGGCGTGCCCGACTGTCGAGTGCGGCGATCAAGCTCGGACGATCGACGGTGTGGATCCGGTGAATCCCGACCACGAGCTTGGCTTTGTTGCTCTGCACCGGCCCGATGAAATGCCAGCGTACGGATGGCTCGGGTTCGCCCTCACGCTTGTCGCGAAGCTCTTGAGCATAGTTTTCGCCGAAGTCCCGCAAGCCCGCCTCGGCGGCCGCGCGGACGGCTTCGAGCGGCTGCTTCTTGCTCACACCGACGAGGGTGACGGCCGAACCGTCCCCGCGGCGTGCCTCGGCCTGCGCGATGCGGTCGCGGACGGTTGCCAATCGTTCGGCGATGCCGTTCATCGCTCGACTCCATTCATCGTTCGACTCCATTCATCGTTCGACTCCAGGGGGATGCGTCGAGCAGGCGTTGGAGGACTTGGGCGACCGGCAGCCCGACCACGTTGGTGTACGAGCCGTCGATCCTGGTCACCCAACCGGCAGCCGTGCCTTGGATCCCATACCCACCGGCCTTGTCACGCCATTCATCGGTGGAGAGGTACACGTCGAGCTCGCGGGGGGTCAAGGCACGCATGGTGACGCGAGTCGACTCGAGATGCACTTCGACCCGACCGGCTGTCCACAATGCCCACGCCGTGGCGACCGTGTGAGGTGGGCCTCCGAGGAGCCGTCGCAGCATGCGTTCGGCGTCCGCGATGTCGCGTGGCTTGCCAAAAAGTGGGGAGTCGGGATGGTGATCCGCCCACACGATCGTGTCGGCGGCGAGCCAGGGGACGTTCGACTCCATGGTCGGAAACCGTGCTCGAGCTGCATGGAGCTTTTGCTCGGCCACTCTTCGTGCATAGGCGAGAGGTTCTTCCATTCCGGCGCGCTGCTCGTCACAAGGTGCCGACGCGAGATGGACCACAACTCCGGCAGCTTCCAGGAGCGCCCGCCGGCGAGGGGACGCAGACGCCAACACGAGTTCGAGCATGCGGCATGTTCGGTCGGAGCGAGGGTGCGGGCAAGCGCTGCGACGTGTCGTCGCGAGCCTCCACGTCGAAGGGATCGCCTTTGCCGCGGTCGTCGTGGAGCAAGCATGGGGTCGAACGAGCTCGGTCTTGATAGAGTCGCGGGAGCCATGAGATGTCGAAATGCTGGCCTCGTCCTCTACGCAGCGGTCGTCTTGGCCGTTCCGTTCGTTTTTGGCCGCTTGCTCGGTCCATCCCGTCCTCACGCGACCACGCTCGATGCGGAGTCTCAGCGTGCAGAGGCGCGGGTGTTGGCGGGTCTCTGGTCACAGCACGAGGCGGGAGGCACGGGTGCTCCAGTGGCGTTCTATTACTTCCACGGTGACGGCCACGGCCTCTATCGCTATGGGCGGGTGGGCTATACCAACACGAACAGTTTCGACTACGCCGTGAGCGGTCGAACGCTGACGCTCGTGTTCCGCAAGACCGGCGAACGTCACACGATCGAGTTCACCATCGAGCACCGCGAGGGGCAGGACTGGTTGAGTCTGACGTCCGACCCTCGCTCCGAGACCCCGACCCGGTATTTTCGCCAGCGCGGCCCTGTCGACGGTCACTTCATGCCGCTCTTGATGGACGAAGTGAATGCCGGCGCAGCGCCGGCCGGCCACATGTGGATCGACCAGCAAAAGTTTGCCACCGGGGGCGCAGGGTTCAGCTTCTATCAGTTCCGATCCGCGGGGATCGATGGGCGGGGTGTCGGCTGGCACCACCGCGGCGATTTCGACGATTGGAGCACCGAGAGTTTGGTCTATCGCGTCATCGGCGATCGGCTCGAGCTCGAGTTCACGCTCGCCGGGAAGCGAGCCCACACGAGCTTCGTCGTCACCCCTCGAAAAGGCGATGAACCGGCCGTGCTCTGGCTGCAAAGCGATCCCCGCGATTTTTGGCACTCGCATCGGTTCAAGGACGCCGGGCCCTCGTGGGGTCACCTCCCCGCGGATCTCGACGAAGTCGCCGCATGGGCCGATCCGATGCGTTAGTCCTTCGCGGACGTTTCGTCGGGTGACCATTTGCCGCACACTCCCGAGTCGTGTCGTTGCCGGACGGCCAGGAGGCACAGACGCTCTCGGGGCGAGTCGAGCGCGTCGTCTATCATGACGAACGCTCCCGCTATACGGTGCTGCGGTTACTCGTCCCTGGCCACGATGCCCTCGTGACGGCGGTCGGACGCGCGCGTTCGATCGATGCCGGTGCCGATGTCACCTTGCTCGGTCAATGGGACGAGCACCCTCAACACGGTCGTCAATTCCAGTTCGGGCAGGTGCACGTGGAGGTGCCGACGACGACCGCAGGCATCGAGCGACGCTTGCGACGATATCCGGGGGTCAAAGACGTGATGGCCGCGCGTATCGTCGCGCGGTTCGGCGGCGATACGCTCGAGATCCTCGACAAACAGCCACGACGGTTGCTCGAAGTCGAGGGCATTGGGGCGCGCACGCTCGAGCGGATCTTGACCCACCATCGCGAGCAGGTGGGACCGCTCGCCGAGCTCGAATCGACCTTGCTCGAGCTCGATCTACCCGCGTATTTGGCGGTCGCCATCCACGAGCGCTATGGCGAAGCGGCGATGCGGATGGTGCGGGAATCCCCGTACCGTCTCGCGCGTGATGTTCGCGGGATCGGGTTTGCCACGGCCGACCGGATCGCCCGAGCGCTCGGTATCGATCCGAACAGCCCGGACCGCATCGAAGCAGGTCTCGTCTTCGTGCTCGAACAGGCGGAACAGGATGGGCATTGTGCGTTGCCGATCGCCGAGTTGGTCGCGAAGACGGCGACGGCGCTCGAGGTCACGGAGGACCAGGTGCGCGACGCCGGGGAGCACATGGTGTTCATCGGCGACCTCGTGCTCGAGCACGGGAACGATGGCACGGCCCTTTGTTTCCCCCGCAAGTTCGTGGAAGCCGAACGGTCGATCGCGCGAGCCCTCAGCGAGCTGGCGAGTGCGACTCACGAGCAATGGGACGTCGGTCCCCTGCCGGACCACTTGAGTGCAGGGCAGCGCGACGCCGTCAACGCGGTCGCGGCCCACGGCGTCGTGGTCCTGACGGGTGGTCCCGGGACGGGCAAGAGCACGGTCGTGCGAGAGATCATCGCGGTCGCGCGGGCGAACGGAGCCGAACTCCAACTCGCCGCACCGACCGGTCGCGCGGCCAAGCGGCTCGAACAAGCGACGAACGTCGAAGCGAAGACGGTGCATCGTCTGCTCGAGTTCCAGCCCGAATCGGGGCACTTCGGCCACGGTCCGCACGATCCGCTCGCGCCCGGTCTCGTGGTGGTGGACGAGAGTTCGATGCTCGATACGACCCTCGCCGAGGCGCTGCTCCGCGCGCTCACCCCCGAGCATCGCTTGCTGCTCGTCGGCGATGCCGATCAGCTGCCGTCGGTGGGGGCCGGCAACGTCCTGCGGGATGTCATGCTCGCGGCGGAACACTCCGATACGCCCCTTTGCCTCGTTCGTCTGACCGAGGTGTTTCGCCAGGCGGAAGGGAGCAGCATCATCGCCAATGCCCACCTCATCCTCGCGGGGAAGCCGCTCGCGCCCGATCCGGCAGGTGCACGTGGCGAGTTCTTCGTCGTCCCGGCCCGCAACCCCGATCATGCCCACGACCTCATCGTGCGGATGGCGACCGAACGCATCCCCGCCGCCTACGAACTGAATGCGCGCACCGAGATCCAAGTGCTCTGCCCGATGCACAAGGGTCGCGGCGGAACCGAGGCGCTCAATCGGACCCTGCAGGACTTCCACACGCAGGGAAATGCGGAGCTGGTGTTGCGGACCCAGGCCGTGACCGGCCGTCGCTTCCGGGTCGGCGATCGAGTCATGCAAACGCGCAACGACTACGACAAAGGCGTGTTCAACGGCGACGTGGGGGTCGTGGTCGCGCTCGATGCCGAGCTGAACACGCTCGTCGCCGAGATGGATGGGACCCGCATCAACTACACGAGCAAGGACATGCAGGCGCTTCAGCTCGCCTATGCGATCTCGATCCACAAGAGCCAGGGCAGCGAGTTCCGGGCCGTTCTCGTGTCGATCCTGCCGGAGCATCACGTGATGCTGCAGCGAAACTTGCTCTACACCGCGATCACGCGGGCTCAATCGCTCTGCGTAGTAGTGGGGGAGCCGCAATCGATCCGTCGCGCGATCCAGCGGGTCGAGGCCGGCCGTCGCCACACCGCGCTCGGGCGTCGCCTGATCGAATCGATGACCGAGTCGCTGGTCTCGATTTCACCTGGGCTCATCGACCCATGAGCACGGACAAGGTTCGGCGCACGAGCGTGTCGAGATCTTGAGGAGACGCCTCGCCCTCCTTGGCTTTGGCGAGCGCGACGTCGACCGGCTTAGCCTTCCAGCCGAGGTTCAACAGGACGGTGCGGGCTTCTTCGATCAGCGGCTCGTCGGTCGCCGTATGCGTGGCGGTACCGCCGGATGGGCTGGCGGGATCGTCGATGCGCAGACGCTCCACTTTCTCGCGCAAGTCGAGCAGGATCCGCTCGGCCGTTCGGCGACCGATCCCAGGTACACGTTCGAGTGCCGCTCGATCGCCGTTTTCGATCGCGGCGAGCAGGTCGTCGACCGGGATGCCGCCGAGCAGAGCCATCGCGAGGCGTGGGCCGACTTGCGGGACCGTGGTCAACAGCAGAAACGTTTGGCGCTCGCGCGGGGTCGCGAAGCCGAACAACAGCAACGCGTCTTCGCGGACATGGGTGTGGACCCACACCGTGGCGGAACCCCCAATGTCCGGGACCTGGGCAAACGTTTGCCAGGACACGGAGAGCTGATAGCCGACACCCCCAGCATCGATGATCACGATCCCGGTCAACGGATCGCGAAAGCGAACGACACCTTGCAGCCAGCCGATCATGACGTTCGCCCGAGTGTAACCGCGGACCCGAGCGAGCGGTGGCCGTGGCACATGGCGATCGCTACGGCATCGGCGGCATCACTCTTGGGTGCTCGTTCGAGCCGGCAGAGCAGTCGCACGCGTTCTTGAACCTGCTCCTTGGTGGCGCGACCATGGCCGACGACGGCTTGTTTGATCTCCGAGGGGGCGTATTCCGCTACACCGAGCCCGTGCTGGAGCGCGAGCAACATGATGGCGCCGCGGGCTTGGCCGAGCTTGAGGGCGCTTGCAGCATTTCGCCCATAGAACGCTTTCTCGATCGCGAGCACACCAGGCTCGAACTCCGCGATGATCTCCTGGAGCGTCTCGGCGATCGTGCCCAGGCGAGCAAGGACCGGTTCCGCGGGATCGGTCTCGATGATGCCGCATTCGATGTAGTCGAACGGCGCCTGCCAGCGATCCGATCGCGGATCTATCACCGCGTAGCCGACCGTTCGCGTTCCTGGATCGACCCCCAGGATTCGGAGGGATCGCGCAGCGATCCCGGATCGGGTTCCGCGATCCGATCGTGGGGCCGACATCCCCTTCTCCCTACCACGGCCGCGAGCCGGTGGGACCCGTTACAAGCCCTGAACGGCTTCGATGAGGTCGCCGATCGTCATGCGTTCGGGCAGGCCCTCGTGGGCGACCGCGTTCCACAAGGGGAGCAGGGCGTCTTGGCTGTCGTGCTGCGAGAGGACTTCGCGCAGAGCCGCGATCGCAGCCCGTCTGCGTCCGAGCTCGAGGGCATCGTGCAGCACGGTCTCCACCGGACCCACCGGTTCGAGGTCGGCGTACCGTGGCACCGGTGTGAGCTGCACCCGACCACGGGACGGGACGACTCGTCGACGAGGTTCTTCGTCGCGGACGGGAGCGTCTTCGGCGGTGACGGGCTCGTCCTCGAGTTCGGGCAGCTCCTGCTGAACCGAGCGATCGATCTCCTCGGAGTGTCCGTTCGTGCCGTTCGTGCCGGGCCGAACGACCCGTTCGACGACGACCGGAGGCACGGTGTCTTTTCGCCAACGCCGTCGCGGTTGGTCGCGTCGATCATCTTCCCGTTCGCGGGGCTCGAGGGGTGCACGCACGGCCGCCTGCCCCGAAGCCACCCGCTGCTCCATCGCTTGCCCGCGATGCAGGATCTCTTCGCCGTGGCCACGAGGAAGCACGGTGACGACGGTTTCCTCTTTGATGATGGCGTAGAGCAGATCGCCAAAGGCATCGATCGGGATGAGGGTCTGCGGTTCGCCGAGCATCGCATCGAGAGTGCGGATCGCTTTGCCGCCGTCCTCCGCGTCGCCGAGTGCCGAGTCGAGCTTGTCGCGGAGACTCTCGTCATCATCGTCGCCATCGTGCCCGGGGACCAGCTCGCGCAACCGCTGCACGGCACGATGGGTGATGCTGTAGCGTCGGTGACCGACGAAGGGCGGAGTCCTCATCATGAGTGGTCGGCGGTGTAGCGTAGGGGTTTGGTGCTTGCCAACCCGAAACTTGCCAAGCGTTTGCCTACGACCGCATCATGATGGCATTGCTCCCGTTCCCGCGCCGTTGGCGAATCCTTGGACGCAACCTCCACGTGGTCGCCGTCTATAGGACTACAATTTTGGGGGCTACAGTTTGGTGCCTAGGCGCACAAAACGCCTTCGCGGAGCCCATCGAAGCAAGCGGCGAGGCTACTCTCGCCGAGATCAAAGACGCCACCCCTGAACGAGCGCGGGCTCAAGCGATCCAACGGGCACGGGCGCGAGCGCTCGAACTGGCGTTGGGTCGTTTGGAAGGACCCGTCGATGCACAGGCGCGCAAGGCGGTACTTGCCGTTCCGGACGCGTGGACGGGGGCCTATCGGGTGCTAGGGGTCGAGACGCAGGGCGACAAAGTGGTGGTTCGGGTGGAAGTAGAGCTCGATCTCCCCCGTCTCGACAAGCGGGTGGGGACCACGTCGATGCCTGGGACGGTGCCGCTCTATCGCCTTGCCGAAGTGCTGGTCGCCGAGGGCTGTGGTGCTGTGGAGGGGCAGGCTGCAGGTGCTCTGGCCGACTTGGACGCGGTCGCGACCGACGGCCAAGCGCGTCCGTTGACCTTGCGGATCCGCTGCCTGTCACTCGGCACCGTACCGAACACACTCGTCGAAGCGACGACGGTCGCCCTCGAATTGCGCGACGGCTCTAAGGAGATCGGCACTCTCGAGGAGGTGGGGTTCGGGGTCGATCCCGCATCCGCGCAGGCCGAAGGTCTACAACGCGGGCTCGAACGAGCGGCAGAAATTTTGCGGGACTATCGACGGGGTCGCGTGATGGTCCGGGTCGAGTCGCCGCTGCCTTCGGCTCGGATCCGTCATGTCGAACGCGCGCTCGTCGAAGGCGTACGCGGTGTCGATCGAGCGAGCGTCGCGGGGATCGATCGGGATGGGTCGGTTCGTCTGGTGGTCGAAGGGCAGATCGATGCGGAGACCCTGGCGCGGCGCATGCGGGCGTTGAGCTTGCCGGGTTTTTCGATGACCATCGTGTCCACACATGCACCGAGCGAGCTCACGGTCCGCCTGGAGGAGTAGGGCCACGCTACTCGCGTGGTTCGTCCTCGGTTGTCGGCCCGCGCCGACGGCGGGAACTCAATTGCGGATCGTCGCGCCCGAACCCGATGTCGATGCCGACGTCTATATCGACGGCAACTACGTTGGACAGGTGCACGCGATCCCCACGGGGGTGGGCCTCGCTCCTGGTGTGCATCGCTTGGAAGTCCGCAAGCCTGGCCGCTTCCCCGTGCAACGAACCGTGCGCGTCGACAAAGACACGCCGGCGGAAGTGATCGTGGAAGCGGAGTTGCTCGAAGACCCGGCCTGACGAACGGGGACCATCGTCGAAACCCCGCCCTCTCCGGGCGAGGTCGCATGGGCTTGGACTGCGGAACGGCTCACGCGCCGGAGCGCCGTCGCAGTTCCTGATATCCAAAGCAGCGTGAAGCGAGGCCGCTTATTTGCGCTTCTTCGCTTTGTCTTTTTTCCCGTTCGAGGGTTGGGGACCCGCCGTCACCGGTGGGCTGTTCGGCTTCGACGGGGCAACCACTGGCGTCGCTTTGACACCCCCAACCTGGGGGACCGTCGCGGGGGCTACGGGAGGCGAAGCAACGACCTTGGCGGTGACGGGAGCGGCCGAGGAAGGTGTCGTGGCGGTGGGAGGAGAGGCAACGACCTTGCCGGTGATGGGAGCGGCCGAGGAGGCGACCGAAGGTGTCGCGGCAGTGGGAGGAGAGGCGACGACCTTGGCGGTGACGGGGGCAGCCGAAGGCGTTGACGCGGTGGGAGGAGAGGCAACGACCTTGGCGGTGACGGGAGCGGTCGAGGCAGCCGGAGTCACGGCGACGGCCGATTGAACCGAGGCGACTGGAGGCGTGGCGACTGCAGGAGGCGTCGTGACCACCTTGGTGGTGACGGGTGCGGTCGATGGATTCACGGGGGTCGTGACGACATCTGCCTTGGCAACCGGAGCGATCGGCGTCACGACGAACGGGCGATCGAACAAACGAAAGTCGCGGGTCACGAATCCATGCGCGTCGGTCCACTCGCGGAGCAACAGTGCGATGGGCCATTGTCCCGTCGGAGGTTGTCGACATGCTTCGACCTGCTGCAGGTTGGAATACCAAGACTGCCCGTCGAGCGGCGCGACGGGCATTTGACCCACGCAATATCCGTCGATGGCACCGCCTTCATAGGCGGACTTCAATGCCCACAATTCAACGACCAGGCTCCCGCTGCGGGTTGTCGAAGATCGTGGATTCTCGATGCATTCGACACTGATGGTCAGCGCCTCACCGTTGATTGCATAGCCCACGGATCCGACGAACTTCGGCGCGACGAACTCTTGACGAATCGAGTATGCGGCCGAATCCAAAATCCGCTCTTCCGCGTCGGCGACGACCATGAGCATGCGGAATGCGCGTCCTTGGGGGGGCACATGTGCATCGATCCACGTCTCCACTTGTTGGGCCTGTGGTCGGATCGGAGTCGGTAGTTTGAGTTCGGTTCGTGCCACGCGAACACCGGATCGTCGCAGGTCGGCCAAGGTGGTTTCCGAACCCGGTTCCCCAGCACAGGCCCAAAGCTGCAGCGAATCGCTGGCGCAAGGTGGGTGCGGCAGAGTGAGGAGTTCGGCGTGTAGTTTCACGCGATCTCCATCGAAGTCATAACCGTGATTCGGGCCAAGTCGAACGGCGGCCCCTTGAGCGATCATCGAAGATGGAAGATTCACGTGATTCCTTCGGACGGTGGGTTCGCACACCAACCCGGCCGGCGGACATCGCCACGCGTGGGTGCGGACGCACTGTAGAACAGACTCGAGGGCACATGTCAAGGATCGAGACATCGAGACATCGACCCCGAAGCGGTGCAGTCGATTGGTGCGAATGTGCGTCTGAATCGAAAGTTAGATTCGTGGTCTCGCGGAATAGGAGCGGAGGATCTCCACGCGATCGTCGACGTCGAATGTGGTGCCCGCGCAAGCAATGCTCAATCTTTCGTGGAAGGTCCGCAAAGCGGCGACCCCGGAATCCTGCGATCTCGCGGGGGCCACCCTCGGCGGACCTTCCACGGTCGGATACAGTGTGTCGAATCTCATGCTCGTGGTCTTCATTCTCCTCGCGCTCGGGGTCGCCATGACGCGGGTGCTGCCGCAGGGAGCTTCACGAACACTGGACTTGCTGGTGATCTGGCTTGCTCTGCCTGCAGTCGTGTTCGTGCAGATCTCCGCGTTGGAACTCCGAGCGGACACACTCGCGCCCTCGGCGTTCGCTTGGTTTGCGTTGGCGGTCTCGGCCGCGTGTGTATGGATCGTCGGCCGCATGAGGAAGTGGAGTCAGCGAACTCTCGGAACGATGCTCGTGGTGGTTCCACTCGGGAATACGAGCTTTTTCGGATTGGCTGCGGTGAAAGCATTGCTCGGGTCCGCCTATGTTGGCCCTGCGATTGTGTACGATCAGTTGGGTGGGTTCCTCGGCCTGGCAACCTGGGCAAGCGTGATGGCAGCGCGCTATGGTCGGGGCTCGAGTCCATCGATCGGTGCCGTTCTGCACCGCCTCATCGCGTTCCCACCCTTCATCGCCCTGCTCGTCGCTCTGCTCGTGCGGCTCGTGGCGCTGCCGAATGGAGCCCTGCAAACGCTATGTACGATCGCCGAGCCACTGGCCGCGACGCTGGTGCCGCTCGCCATGCTGGCAACCGGAATGCGATTGCAGTGGCCTGATGCCTCCGGCATTCGTGAACCGCTGGCCGTGGGTTTGGTGGTGCGGATGTGCGTGGCACCGGCTGCGGTTTACGGTGTGCTGACCTGGGTGCATAGCGGCAGTGCCGGATGGGATCCGCCGAGCACCGCATCGGTGCTCGAGGCCGCGATGCCACCGATGGTCACCGCGGGTGTGTTGGCTAGCGAAGCCGGACTCGACGCCGAACTTGCGGCCGCGTTGGTCGGGGTCGGTGTGATCCTGGCATTTGTGACCGTACCGGTCTGGGCGATGCTCTTGATGTGACGATGACGCCGCCTTCGCTCGTGTCGATCCAGCGAAGGGCGCTGATGGATCGTGGAGATCGAGGATGTGATCGGCGCAGCGAGGAACTCGCCGACCTCGTCCGGCGTGAGGGCTCACCGCGCAAAGTGTTCCCGTGCCGAATCCCGACCCTGGGGAAGACTTGGCCTTTGTGGATGTTGCCGAACGATCGTCCCATCACATCGAGAACTCGGAACCGGCGAGCCATACGCCCGAACTGTCGCGTGAGGAGCTGAGTGCCCTCGCGGCCGAATCCGGATCGGGTGCCTATGTCTCGTTGTTCATGCCCGTTCATCATGACGGTCGCCAGACCCGACAGAATGCCATCCGCCTGGGCAATCTCGTGCGGGACGCGGACGCACGATTGCGCGACCGAGGTATTTCGGAAGCCGAGCGGCATGACATCATGGCGTCGCTCCAGCGCCAGATCGGGAATGCCGAATCCTGGTGGAAATACCGAGTTGGGGTCGGCCTATTCGCTACGGAGGGAACCGCTCATGCGTTTTCCTTGCCACGCCCCCCCAAGGAAATGGTCATCGTCGCCGATCGATACTACATCACACCGATCGTTCCCTTGCTCGAAAAGGTCGAGTTTGCAGTGTTGACCTTGTCGCAGCACGACGTGCGCTTCTACGAGGCGGTAGGGAAGTCGTTCGTGGAACGACCCCTGCCAAATACACCTTCCCGCCTCGAAGACGTGGTCGGGACCGAGCTCGAAGGCGGCAGTCTTCAACTTCACGCCGCCGGTGCACCGCGTCGAGGAGGGTTTGCACCCGCCGTGTTCCACGGGCATGGCGCGGGCCATGATGATGTCCTCGGCGAGCTCGAACGGTTTCTTCGAGCGGTCGACACCGGCCTTTGGCAGGATCTTCCGAACCGCAACCTTCCGATCGTCCTGACCGGGGTCGAACGCAATGTCACACTGTTCCAGCAGCTCACTCGGCTTCCGAATGTGATGACGCAAGCGATCACCGGCGATGCCAAGAGCTACACCCCGGCGGCTCTCCATGCGGCAGCCTGGGCGATCGTCGAACCTGTGGTTCATGCCGCCCGGTTGCGCGCCAAAGCCGATATCGAAGAGCGGGCGAACACCGCTTGGGTCGTGAGCGATTTGGGCGAGATCCTTCGGTCGGCTCAAGAGGGACGGCTCGCAACCCTGTTCGTGGCCGAGTGTCACGCCATCTGGGGCCATTTCGACCCCGACGATCGTCACCTCGAAGTGCGGGCCCAAGCGCCCGCGCCGAGCGACGAGGATCTGCTCGAGCGCGCGCTGCGAGAAGCGCTATGGCAGGGGACGACGCTTTACGTCGTTCCGATCGATGAGATGCCTTGCCGGAAACCGATCATCGCCAGTGTTCGTTTCGAACGCGCCTGATCGAACGACTGCCCACGTCCGACCCGGCGGTCCATGATAGTTTCGCTCGCAACGTGCTCGGCTCGTTCGAAAAAGCGTTGCTTGCGATCTTCCTGCTGGTCGTGATGTTCGGCATGGGCGCCGGCCTCACGATCGGCCATTTTCGCGACGTCGTGCGCCGGCCGTTTGCGCCTATCGTCGGGTTCTGCTCGCAGTTCGGCTGGATGCCGCTGCTCGCCTATGCGCTCGCCCGGGTGCTGGCATTGCCCCAAGAACAGGCAGTCGCATTGCTCATCGTCGGCTGTGTTCCCGGCGGTGCGACGTCGAATCTGTTCACGATGTATGCACGCAGCGATGTTGCGCTGTCGGTATCTATGACGGCGATCTCGACGTTGACCAGCGTCGTTGTCATGCCGGTGCTGCTTTCGCTCTATGGCCGATCGCTGACGGACGCGTCGTTCCAGATCCCGACGGGAAACATCACCGGCACGCTCGCGATCATGCTGATCCCGCTTGCACTCGGCATGTGCGTGCGCGCGCTCTGGCCTCGCCGAGCCGCGGTGCTCGAACGGATCGGGAGCTTCGCGGGCATCGGGGTCCTCGTCTTGCTCGTCGGTTCCGGCATTCTCGGCAACCTCGAGCACCTCGCTCATACCGAGGGGCGGATGTTCGCGGCGAGCTTCGGGCTCGGGGCCTGCGGTTTCGGGTTCGGGTACGTCGGGGCAGGGCTTGCGGGGCTCCCCGTCGTGCAACGACGTGCCGTGGCGCTCGAGACGGGGATCCAGAACAGCCCGCTCGTGTTTGGGATCATCATCGCGACCTTCCCCGTGCCGCTGCACGAACGCATGCTCGCGTTGCCGTTGCTCTACGCTTTGCTCGTCCTGCTGACGGCATCGGTGCTGACGATCTACTGGCGTGGGCGCCCGAGCTGACGACGACGCTGGTAGGCTTGGCCGCCGCAGCGAGGGCCGTTGCGAAAGGCGCCCGCACCAGGAATCCGCGCTCGAAGCTTCCGACGAGCGGTAGGCGAGCGTTTGGGGTGAGCGTAGGCAGCTTGGCTGCCGCAGCGAGGGGCCGTTGCGAAAGGCGCCCGCACCAGGAATCCGCGCTCGAAGCTTCCGAC
>Ga0315912_10000805_pt1 | contig 46778 bp, 33 predicted proteins | sample VfabasoilMG_FD_204469 | JGI IMG/M metagenome (GOLD analysis project Ga0315912, IMG submission 204469) | Garden soil microbial communities collected in Santa Monica, California, United States - V. faba soil | ecosystem: Environmental > Terrestrial > Soil > Garden | place: USA: California... | reverse complement strand
CGCGGCTCCACGCGCATGCCGTCTCCCACTTGGGTGACGATGGGCGGGTTCTTGAGCGTGCCGCTCTCGCGCAGCCGCTGCACCAGCGGCTGCGTGCGCTGCAGGTCGTGGTACTCGTGCGGGTAGATCGCCTCGGTGGCCACGAAGCGCAGGTCGGGCAAGCGGAAGTCGGTCTCGGTCATGACGCGTGGCACTCTAGCGTATGACGCGTGGCGCGCCGAACGAGCCGGCCTTAGGCTCGCGTGATGCGAATCTTGTACTGGGCGGCCGCACTCGCGTTCATGCTCACGACCCCGGCGGCCGCCGCGACACCGCGTGCCGGCGACCGGATCACGGGTGCGCTCCACCGCGGCGTGGTCGAACACGTCGTGGCGGATTCGCTCGACAGCCCTGTCAGCATGGCGATCGCACCCGATGGCCGCGTGTTCGTGTGCGAGCAATCGGGCCGGCTACGCGTGGTGCGTGACGGCCGGTTGCTCGCGCGGCCGTTCGTGACCGTGCCCACGGTCGCGTTCCAGGAGGAAGGGCTGCTGGGCGTGGCGTTCGACCCGCAATTCGCGAAGAACCACCGCGTGTTCATCTGCTACACCGCGCTCACGCCCACGCGGCACAACGTCATCGCCTGGTACGTCGCCCACGGCGACACGGCAGCCGGCGAGGGCACGATCGTCTACGAGTTCGACACGCACGCCGAGCACCAGCACGTCGGCGGAGCGCTGCGATTCGGCCGAGACGGCACGCTGTACGCGACCTCGGGCGAGTCCGGCGACGGCACGCGCTCGCACAGTCTCGCCTCCACCGCGGGCAAGATCGTGCGCATCCACCGAGACGGCCGCATCCCGCGCGACAACCCGTTCCCCTCCGAGACGCGCGGACGGCACGGGGCGATCTGGGCGCGCGGGTTCCGCAACCCGTTCGCGTTCGACATCCATCCCCGCACCGGCCGCATGCTGGTGAACGACGTGGGGGGTGACCGCTTCGAGGAGGTGAACGAGGCGAAGCGCGGCGCCGACTACGGCTGGCCGATCGCCGAGGGCCCGATCCACCAGGAGCCGTACGTGGACCCGCTCCACGCCTACGGGCACGACGACGGCTGCGCGATCACCGGAGGGACGTTCTACGCGCCCGCGAAGCCGCTGTTGGGCGACGAGTGGCGCGACGGGTACTTCTTCTCGGAGTACTGCGCGAACGAGATCCGCTGGCTCTCGCCGTGGAAGCCGGCCGTGATGGTGCGCTATGGCCGCACCAGCGTGCCCGGCCCGGTGGACCTGCGTGTGCACTCGGACGGCTCGCTCTGGTACCTGGCGCGTGGCAACAGTGCCCCCACCGGTGGGGCCGGTACGGGCTGGGGCGAGCTGGTGAGGGTCGCGCCGGCCGCGGCGAAGCCCTGAATCGGCGCGGTCAGCATGGCGGCGAGCGGGGAATTCCGGTTGGACCATCCATGCCCGAGGACTAGACTTCGAGAGAGACCCGCATCCACCGCCTCGTAGGGAGGCTCCCCGATGAACCCGCGCACGATCCATCGCGCATGGCCGGCGCTGGCCACACTGGCGCTGTTCGCCCTCGCCGCCGCCGCACCTGCGCCGCACCGCACCGGGCCGGCGCCGCCGTCACAGGCGGCCGCCACGTGCGATCCGTTCTCGCAGAGCGGGCCCGGAGCCAGCGAGCACGTCTTCGACTTCCCGTCGGGGATCCGGCAGCCATTGCCGCCGGGGATCCCTGTCGCCGCATGCAGTGTACGAGTGGACGGCTCGGGATGGACGTACGCCAATGTGAACGTCTACGAGTGGGATCCCGACGCGCTGTTGCCCGATGCTGCCACGTGCGCGCTGCGCAGCGCGTTCTGTACCCCCTCGGACATGAACTACTACACCTCGAATCGCGTCCCGAGCCAGACGTTCGTGCCGCCGATCATCACGCGCAGCCTGCCGGGGGTGGCGGACAAGCCGCGTGAACATCTCGTGTTCGAGGAGCGGCCCACGAATAACTTCTTCCACTATTCGCACAAGGGCTTCTATCAGCCTGAAGGCGATGCCGGCATGCCGGCGGCGATGACGATCGGGACCGGCGGCGCGAGTGTCGCTCTGCCCGGTACCCACCCGGTCATGGCCTACGCACTCTGCGACGGCGGCGAAGCGCTGGAAGAACTGCGCATCCTCCAGTGCGTGCGACGCACGGACTCCGGCGCGCCGGCGGGCATGTACGAGTACCTGCAGCGTTTCCGCGTGCCGGAAGCGGTCGAGGTCCACTGGGTCGAGTTGGCGGCGAACGAAGGGACGCCCTGGCCTCCCAGCCCTACGATCGTGGGTATCGTGGACGCGACCGGCATGGCCGAGCCTCCGGCGACGCTGCCGGCCGCGTTCGCGGAGGCGCCGTTCGCCGCCTACTTCGGCGACCAGACCGGCCCTCGCTGGGTGGCGCCTGCGGACTTCGACCACACGTTCGAGTTGCTTCCCGGGCGGGACTACTGGCTGTCGGTAAGGAACGCAAGCGCGTACCTGTTCCGCACGCACACCCTGACCGCGACCGAGAACGCGCAGTTCACGTACGCCATCGGCGCATTCCACCATCGTGCCTCCACGTCAGGCCCGTGGACGCTGAACGCGGGGCAGGCGCTGTCGTTCAAGCTCATCGGCCGCTCCCAGAGCTCGCCTTTGTCGGTGGCCCCGCGCACGGGATTCCTGTTGAACGTGACCCCGAATCCCTCGCGCGCTGCGCCGGAAGCGGAGTGGTCGGGAGCGACGGGCCCGGTGAGGCTCGAGGTGTTCGACGCGCGCGGACGCCGCGTGGCGTCGAACACGGGCGGCGCGGCCGGGCGCTGGGTGATCGCCGCGCGTGGAGCGGGCCCGCTCGAGTCCGGCGTGTACTTCGTGCGCGCACGCGACAGCGAGGGAGCAAGGGCGGATGAGCGGCTGGTGATCGTACGGTAGGACGCGCTCGGTCCCTCGCGCGCTCAGCGGGAGGCCTCAAGTGTTGCGCCCGGGAATAGTCATTGGACACTCGCGCGCTCGGGACTAGACTCCGGCCGATCCCCCCCGTCTGCCGTAGCGCGGGAGACTCCCCGATAGAACGCGCCGCCCGCATCATCGTGCGCATCACGCTCGCTGGCGTGGTGCTCGGCTTCTGGCCCGGGCTGCTGGAACCCTTCCAACCCTGGAAGGCGGCGCTGTTGCGCGTCGCCGGGATCGGGTTGTTGGCATGGGTCGCGACCGAATTCGTGCTCCGGCGCGCGCCTGGGCTGCCGCGTCCCGGCGCGCTCACGCTGTCCGCGCTGGCCTGGGGTACCGTGTGCGCGCTCTCTGCGGCGCTGGGGATCGCACCGCACGTGTCGTGGATGGGAGAGCCGGCACAGCGCGAGGGGTTCCTCACCGCGGCCGCACTCGTGGGACTCCACCTGGGCGCGGCGCAAGCGCATCGCCACGCCGACGACGTGCACGCCACGCTGGCCGTCGTCATGGCGAGTGCGCTCGCGGCCGCGGCCTACGCGCAGTTGCAGCTCGCGGGGCTCGATCCGATCGGCTGGAGCGGACTGAGCCTCTATCACGCGCAGGGCGGCTCGGTCCTCCGCCCGGCTGGGCCCGTGGGCAACCCCATCCTCCTGGCGGCGGTCCTGGCCGCCGCGCTCCCGCTCGTACTGGCACGGCTCGCCGAACGCGACGCGGACCCGGCGCGATACGTTCCCGCCGCGGCGTTGCTCACGGCGTCGTTGCTCATGACGTTGTCGCGCGGCGCGTGGCTCGCGTCCGCCGTGGGGGCGATCACCGCACTGGTGCTCGCGTCGCTGGCGGGCGCGCCTGTGCGAAGGCTCGGCTGGACGGGGCTTGCGAGCTTGGCCCCCGCGTTCGTCTTCGGCCTGTGGCGGGCGGGCGCACCGGTGGCCGCGAGGCTCTCCGAAGGGCTCGAGTCGCAGTCCGTCGTCGCGCGGGCCGAACTCGCGCGCGCCTCGCTGGCGCTGTGGGCGGAGCATCCGCTGTTGGGCACGGGGCCCGACACGTTCGCGATCGCATTCACCCGCGTGCAGCAGCCCGCGTTCTGGCGTGCGGAGTGGTCGGGGTTGCCGCTGCACGCGCACTCCGTACCCTTTCAAGTCCTGGCCACGCTCGGCGCGCTCGGCGTGCTCGCGGGGCTGGCGTGGCTCGTGTCAGCCCTCTTCGCACTGGTGAGCGCATGGCGCCGCTCGCCCCGTGCACGGCCGTGGCTCGCGGGCGTGGCCGCCGCACTGGCTGCGCTGGCGGTGGCGGGGACCACCAACAGCATCGGCCTCGCGGGTGCCGCGCTGTTCGCGGTGCTCACCGCACTGCCGGGCGTGACGCGGACGAGGGAGGAGACCCCACCGAGTTCGGACCTGCCGTGGTCCTCGATCGTCTCGGCCGCGGTGGCGTTCGTGATGCTGATCACGTGCGTGGGTGAGCTGCGTGCGCTCTCGCTGGCGAGGAACATGCGCGATGACCGACCGCGCAGCGCGTTCACGCCCAGCGAATGGCGCGCGATCACCCAGGCGCGCGTGGCGTCCACCCAACAGGCCACGGCCATCTGGCCGCACGACGACCTGCTGTGGCGGCTCGCATCCGTGGCCGCGCTCTCGGCCGTGGGACCGGCCGGCGACAGCACCGCGGACGCGCTCGAGGAATCGGCCGCGATCGCCGCTCGTGAAGCCACGAAGCGAGCCCCCGCTCGCGCTGCCTGCCAGTCCGCGTTCGCCGATGCGCTGGGCGCGCGCGCACTGCGCACGGGTTCGAAGGCCTATGCCGATTCGGCGCGCGCCGCGTTCGCTCGCGCCGAGGCCCTGGCGCCCAACGACGGCTGGATGCTGGTCTCTCGCGCGCGATTCGAGCTGGCGATGCGAGACGGAGTCAAGGCACTCGAGGTGGCGCAGAAGGTCACCGGGCGCTATCCCGAGGCGGCCGTGGGGCACGTGATGACCGGCACGGCGCTGCTGTTGCTCGGGCGAAAGGCCGAAGCACGTGCGGCTTTCGTGCAATCGCTCACCATGCGCTGGGAAGAGGACGCGGGAGCGCAGCGTGACGCCGTGGTCCAACTGCTGGCGTCCAAGCGACTGGCCCCTCCGGTCGGGACCGGCAAGCGCATGCGGCGCTCCGCTCGCTCTCCCGCTCCGCGCCAGTAGCGTCGTTCGCCGCACTGGTGCGGCCCCCGGCCGCTGCCGTACCCTGCCCCCGTACCGTCATCACCCGCGCGGCGCGCCCCAACGGGGGCGCAGCAATGCGCCGCGCCCGCGGCTCGTCTGTGGTTCACCGCTCACGTACCGCGGCATCCCTGGCCGGCGCACGCTCCCGCGCGCGGCTGTTCCCGATCCAGGAGGTCCTCCCTTGATGCTCCGCAAACTGATGCCGTTGTTCGCTCTCGGTCTGCTGCTCGCCCCGGTGGCGTATGCCCAGACCGTCGACGAGATCGTCGCCAAGCACTTCGAGGCCGAGGGTGGCCTCGACAAGCTCAAGGCGCTCCAGACGCGCCGCGTGACCGGCACGATGATGATGGGGCCGGGTATGGAAGCCCCGATCGTGCTGGAGCAGAAGCGGCCCGGGAAGCGCCGGGTCGAGTTCGTGGTCCAGGGCATGACCGGTGTGCAGGCGTTCGACGGCGAACGCGCCTGGTCGCTGCTGCCGTTCATGGGCAAGACCGACCCCGAGTACGCCTCGGACGAGGACAGCAAGAACGAGCGTGAGGAATCCGACTTCGACGGGCCGCTCGTGGACTGGAAGACCAAGGGCAACACCGTGGAACTGGTGGGCAAGGAGGCCGTGCAGGGTGCCGACGCCTTCAAGCTCAAGGTCACCAAGAAGAACGGCAAGATCGAGTACTACTATCTCGACACCGAGACCTACCTGCTCGTGAAGCAGGAGGGCAAGACGAAGCGCCGGGGCACCGAGTTCGACGGCGAGAGCTACTTCTCGGACTACAAGGATGTGGACGGCTACATGGTGCCCTACGTGATGGAGCAGGGTGCCAAGGGCATGGAGCAGCGCCAGAAGATGACGTTCTCCAAGGTCGAGCTGAACGTGCCGCTGGACGACAGCCGGTTCACGATGCCGGCCGCGGCCTCGGCCACGGACACGACGAAGGCCGCGAAGTCCGCGCCGAAGGCCGCGACGGACAAGGCCGCCGCCGACAAGGCCGCTGCCGACAAGGCCGCCGCGGAGAAGGCAGCGAAGGGCAAGAAGAAGTAAGACCACCCGACCGCCGGCGCGTCTCGCATGCCGGCGGGTGAGGTTCGATCCGCGGCGCGGTCCCGCACCCCCGGGTGCCGGGGCCGCGCCGCAGCAGTGCCCCCACCCTCACCGCTGAGGCCACGGTCATGACGACGATCCCCACGACGCACCGCATCGTGCGCCGGTTCGCCACGCTGTGCCTGTTCGCCGCCGCGAGTGTCTCGCTCGCGCACGCCGCGGACGACTGGAAGCTCGACTCCGACACGTTCGAGGGCCTGCGCGCGCGTCATCTGGGCCCGGGCGTGATGAGCGGCCGCATCGCGTGCATCGACGGTGTTCCCGGCGAGCGGAACACGCTGTGGGTGGGGACGGCGGGCGGCGGCGTGTGGCGCTCGAAGGACAACGGCACCACCTGGCGGTCGGTATTCGACGCGCACAGCATGAGCATCGGGGCGATCCGCGTCGCACCCGGGGACCCGAAGATCGTGTGGGTCGGCACGGGGGAGACCTGGGCGCGCAACAGCGTCGGCTACGGCGACGGTGTGTACAAGACCACCGATGCCGGCGACTCGTGGACCCGCATGGGACTCGAGAAGACCGAGCGCATCGCGCGCATCGTCGTGCACCCCAAGCGGCCGGACACCGTCGTGGTCGCTGCGCTGGGGCCGTTGTTCGCCGACAGCCCCGAGCGCGGGGTCTACCGCACCACCGACGGCGGCAAGACGTGGGAGAAGACACTCTACGTGGACGCGCGCACGGGTGCGGCCGACCTGGCCTGGGACCCGCAGAATCCCGACGTGCTCTACGCGACGATGTGGACCGTGCGCCGCCAGGCGTGGACGTTCAGCTCGGGAGGACCGGGGTCCGGCATCTACAAGAGCATCGATGGCGGCAAGACCTGGCGCCGGCTCGAGAACGGCCTGCCCACGGGCGACCTCGGGCGCATCGGCATCGCGGTCTCACCCGCGCGCGCCAGCCGTGTGTACGCCGTCGTCGAAGCGAAGAAGACCGCGTTCTACCACAGCGACGACGCGGGCGAGCACTGGGTCAAGGGCAACGACTCGAATGCCGACGTGACCTGGCGGCCGTTCTATTTCGCGCAGGTGGTGCCGGACCCGAAGGTCTTCGACCGCGTCTACAAGGGCGGGCTGAACCTGTCGGTGAGCGAGGACGGCGGCAACAAGTTCGCGTCGGCGAGCGGGTTCGGGGGCGCGCCGTACCACAGCGACGTGCACGGACTGTGGATCGACCCGGACGACACCGAGTTCATGGCGCTCGGCACGGACGGCGGCGTGTACATCTCGCTCGATCGTGGCAACACCTGGCGCGCCTGCCAGAACATCCCGGTCGGCCAGTTCTACCACGTCGCCTACGATATGAGGACGCCGTACCACGTCTACGGCGGTCTCCAGGACAACGGCACGTGGACCGCGCCCAGCACGCGCTCGGGCGGAGTCCCGAACCGGCTGTGGGAGAGCCTGCTGGGCGGAGACGGGTTCTGGGCGTTCCCCGATGCCAAGGACCAGGACGTCATCTATTGCGAGTACCAGGGCGGGCACCTTTCGCGCGTACGGTTGTCCACCGGCGAGACGAAGGACATCCAGCCGCTGCGCGGTCCCGGCGACCCGAAGCTTCGCTTCAACTGGAACACGCCGCTGCACGTGGGTCCGAGTGGTGCGCTCTACATGGGATCGCAGTTCCTGTCCCGCACGCGCGACATGGGCGACACGTGGGAGAGGATCTCGCCGGACCTGACCACGAACGATCCCGCGAAGCAGCAGCAGGACAAGTCCGGTGGCCTGTCCGTGGACAACTCGAGCGCCGAGAACCACTGCACCATCTACGCGATCGGCGAGTCGCCGAAGGACGCGAACGTGGTGTGGGTGGGCACCGACGACGGCCAGGTCCAGGTGACGCGCGACGGCGGGAAGGCTTGGGCCAACGTGACGAAGGCACTCACGGGCCTGCCGCCGTTCACGTGGATCTCGTACGTGGCGCCGTCGCCGCACGAAGCCGGCACGTGCTTCGTGACCGCCGACGGCCACATGCAGGGGGACTTCAAGCCCTACGTGTTCGTGACGCGCGACTTCGGGAAGACCTGGGCCTCGCTCGCGGCCGCGACCGACGCGATCACCGGCTACGCGCACGTCGTCCGGCAGGACCCCGTGAATCCCGAACTGTTGTTCGTCGGCACGGAGTGGGGCCTGTACGCCTCGCTCGACGCCGGCAAGCAGTGGGCGCAGGTGAAGGGCGGCATCCCGAATGTCGCGGTGCGTGACCTGGCCATCCACCCGCGAGAGGGGGACCTGCTCGTGGCCACACACGGCCGCGGCATCTACATCTTGGACGACCTCACACCGCTTCGCTCGCTGACGCGCGAGAAGCTGGCGGCCGAGGCGGCGTTCCTCGAGACACGCCCGAGCCCGCTGGGCATCCCGCGGCAGGAGCAGCGCTTCGCCGGCAGCACCGACTGGGCTGCGGACGAGCTGCCCGAGGCGGCGGTGCTGACGTACTACCTCAAGAAGCGGCACTTGATCGGCGACCTGAAGGTCGAGGTCTTCGACGAGTCCGGGAAGAAGCTCGGCACGCTGCCCGGCGGGCGACGGCGCGGGATCAACCGCGTGGAATGGCCGATGCGCTTGAAGGGCCCGAAGCTCCCGCCGGCCGCGAACCTGGTGCCGAACTCGTTCTCGTTCGTGGGACCGCGCGCGGCGGCAGGCACGTACACCGCCAAGCTCACCAAGAACAAGGAGACGTTCACCTCCACGTTCAAGCTGGTCCCGGACGTGCGCGCGACCCACACCGCCGAGGACCGGGCGGAACAGGTGAAGCTGGTGAACAAGCTCTACGCCATGCTCGGGGACCTCACGTACACGGTCGAGGGCGTGCAGGCGATGCGCGATTCGGCGCGCAACCGCGCCAAGGCGCTCGGGAAGGACGCGCTCGCGGGCAAGCTCACGGCATTCGCCGACCGCATGGAGGCGTTCCGCGGCACGCTGGTCGCCGCAAAGGAAGGCGGACGGCTCTCGGGCGAGGAGCGCCTGCGCGAGCAGATGGGCGATCTCTACGGCAAGGTGAACGGCTACGACGGCCGGCCGACGAACGGACAGATCGCGTTGACGGGCGTGCTGGAGACCGAGCTGCTCAAGGGCGAGGCGGATTTCGCGGCGATGCTCGCGAAGGACCTGCCGCCGTTGAACTCGGGACTGAAGTCGAAGAAGCAGGCGGAACTGGTGCGGGAGTCGCGCGAGGCGTGGGACAAGCGAGCCGAAGATGCTGCGAAGGGCGGGTCGGGCGGGATGGCGGTCGTGCGTTCGATCGATCGGAGCTGGCCGCTGAGCTGGTGAGTCGCTGCTCGAGAACCCCCTGCTGCGGAACTTGGGCACAGCTTCCGGCTCGTCAGGCGTCAGGACGTCAGCACGAGCGAGCGTGTGACGGTCTGGCCGTCTTGGTGCAGTCGCACCCAGTACATGCCGGGGCGCGGCATCGGGTGGCCCTCCAGGCTGCGTTCGTGGCGTCCTGGGCCGGGGGCACCGAGGTCGTCGAAGAGTACTCGGCGACCGGCGAGGTCGATCAACTCGAGCGTGGCGGGCCCGAAGGTCTGCAGCGTGTAGGCCACCGTGGGCAGGCGCTTGCCGGGATTCGGCCACATCCGCTCCAGTGCGAGCGCCGACTCCGACGTCGAACCGATGGTCGCGTCCACCTGCTGGAGGAGCCCATTCACCAGCACGTAGTCCTTGATGTCGGCGGGCGAACCGCAGCCGGTGCCGCAGGAACGCGCCCAATTGCTCGCGAACAGCACGCGAGTGCCGTCGCGTGAAGGCACGGGGTGAGACTGGCTGCGGTATCCGGCGCTGGCGTCGGTGTGCGTGTGCCCGTAGCGCTCCACCGCGAGGCTGCCGTCCAGCTTCACGGCCACGATCTCGTCGTTGAACCGGGCGCCGTTGACGGGGTAATAGCTCACGTACGCCCAGCCGGGCCGGTCGAGGTTGCGAGTCGAGACATGGTAGACGGACGACTCGTTCGTGCGGTCGGTGAGCGCCGTGAGCTTCCCGTCACGCAGGCGCACCTTGACGACATTGCCCATGCTCGTTCCCGAGCACGCCCGGCCCCCGACGATCACATCTTCATTGCCGTCGGACGGGTCGAGTGCCATGTCAGCGTGCTTCACGGGGAAGATCCAGCCGTTCGGACGGGACGCGAAGGCCCCGCAACGAGGCGAGTTGCCGGCCATGACGTGCGGGCGCAGCGCCAGCGTGTTCGCATCCACCTCGAAGATCCGGTGCACGTCGGCGTTCGAATCCGAATGGCTGTACGCCAGGTCCACGTATCGTCCCGAAGGCGACACCGAGACGTAATCGATCTTGCAGGGATCCGTGGTGCCGAGACTGCAGGGCGGAAACGTGTAGACAGGGCCGATGCGCTTGTTGGGATAGGGCAGGAAGGGTGGCTTGGGGTCCATGTCCACCACGACCATCGCCTGCGCGCTCGCGATCGCCACGAATCGCCCATCCATCGACGGATTGCCCTCGCCGGAGCCGATGCCGTAGTCGGACGCGATCGGCAGGGTCCAGCTGCGGGTCTTCGTGCACGTGGTGACGTCGAACCACATCAGCTCGGTGCCGTTGGAGTTCACGTTGATCTGTTCGTGCGGATGACCAGGGCTCGGATGCCAGCGATGGTCATAACGCGCGTAGTTCGCGCATGGTGACAGCTTCGGCAGGTACGTCTTGCCGTCGAGGATCAGCGGATTCGGCGACCCGCCGCGATTCTCGATCGTGAGCATGGAATTGTCCGAACTCCATGGCTGCTGTTTCGAGTACGTGTGCCGCGAGTCGTTCCCCCACGTGCCCGTCATGCCGGCCAGCGGGACCCCGGGATCATTCCCGATCCGAACGACCTGCGTTCCGAACGTGGGTTCCGGCACCGACACGAGATAGGGTGGACGCGGTGTGTCGGGCACGCTGAAGACCGTGAGCGGATCCGTCACCAGGGTGAGCGAGGCGGGCCGCTTGGGCGGCAGGGTGGGCGCCTGGCTCAGGGCAGCCACATCGGTGGTCATCAGCACGAGTGCGAACAGGGCCGGCCAGCAGGAAGACTTGGACATGGCGCGCTCTCCTCATCACGGTCGGGAGGACACGACGTGCCGTCGTGCCACACGGGGTCGAGAAGCAGAGGTCCGGACGTGGGGAGAAGATGCCGAGGCGCGGTGTGTAACGTGTTTGGTCCGCGACTGCCAAACACAGCGCCGATGCCGGGATTGCACAACGCAGTGCGCGGACGTCGGCACGGTGTGCACAGGCAGCGGGGGCCGGACCCGAGAGGGCTGTGGCAGTGGCGCTTGAGTGCGCTGCTCGAGTCAGTACACACGTGATCCGGCGGGGTGGGGTGCCGCGCAAGGATTGACACGCCCAACATCACGGAGCGGGCGGCGGTGGCCTGCTCACGCCGCACGTGAGGCGCTTCTCGGGGTCGCCCGCTGCCGCGCGGGCGTTCAGTCCGCGCGCTTGAGCACGACCAGTGCGTAGCCCATCGTCGTTCGGCCCCAGCGGTGGTAGGCGGCGTTCCAGGTCTCGATCCGCTCGCGGAAGGCGGGGGCTTCGAAGTCCTCCGAGTGGCCATCGCACCACGCGCGCATGTGCGCGGCGTACGAGTGCTCGTATTCGTCCCACTCGTCGTCGGTGCTCTGGTGGCAATCGAGCACCTGCCAGCCGGCCGCTTCGGCCGCATCCAGCGTGAGCGGCAGCGACTGCTGCTCGCCCTCCTCGCCACCGAACGCGGCGAGGTACTCGGGTGCGGGCGGCTTCTTCCAGAAGCCGGGGCCCATGAGCGCGAAGCCTCCCGATGTGACCAACCGTCGCATGCCGGTGAGTGCCGCTCGCCAGTCGCCGAATGCGTGCAGCGCCCCGGCGCACAGGCCGACGGTGAACGCGCCATCGGGCAGCGGCGTGTCCTCGAACGTCGCCTGGACGATCACCCCGCGCCCGGCCGGAAGCCGCCGGGCCAGGCGCTGCCGTGCGTCCGCGGCGAACGCGGGATTGGGTTCGATGCCGAGACCGTGGCCCGGGAGGCGCTCGAGCGTGCGCACCAGCATCTCGCCCTTGCCGCAGCCCACGTCGAGCACCTGGGCCTTGTCGGCGGGCACGGACTTCAACGCGCGTGCGAGCCGCGTGAGCCGAGTGAGCAGCACGTCCAGGTTCGCGATGCTCACGGGGCCCAGCAGGTCACGGCCCTGATGGGCGATCGTCGTGAACCGATACGGATCGGGTGCGGTCAGCGCTTCTTCCCTGCGGCCCGCTCCTCGGCCCACTGCGCCATCATGCGCAGGGCCTGCTGGATGCGGCGGACCTTGGTCTCGGGACGCTTTGCTTCCTCGATGAACTGAACGTAGGCGCGGCGATGCGACGGCGACAGGGCGCCGTACGCGCCGCGCGCGGCCGGGTCGCTCAGCAGCGCCTGGTCCAGTTCTCGCGGGGTCGGCACGGTGTTCGGGGCGTGGTCCACCTCGAGCCCGACGCGGATGCGGTCCCCCGGCTCGACGCCGGTGCGCTCGCGCATCTCGGCGTTGAACAGGATGTAGTGACCCCCCGCGCCGTCCGGGCGCGCGGTGCGACGGAACATCACCCCGTTCACGTTCACGATCAGGCTCACCATGCCGCGCTTGCCGAGCCAACGGCTCGCCTCATGGTTCAGGAACAGGTGCGGCCACAGTCCGCTGGGGCCGCGTTCCGCGAGGATGGTGGTGAACGCGAAGTCTGGCACCACAGCTCGCGACTTCTTGTCGCGCGCGCTCGAGCGAACCGGGCCCGAAGGCAGCACGGGCCCCTCGGCACGGCTCGACTTCGTAGCACTCGAGGCCTTGGTGCTGCGCCGGCTCGCCACCGCGCTGCCTGCTGCGCGCACCGCGCTCTTGCGGGTGCCGCTGCGCACGCGTGTGGCGGTGGGCATGGTCGTCAGCTCCGGGCGGGGCTCGCGCTCGCGCGGCCCTGTTCGGTGTAGGCCTTCTTGAGCCGTGTCATCAGTTCGACTCTTCGGTCGTAGAGGCGCTTCCGCGGCCGCGGCGCGTGCTTGGCGAGCGCGTACGAGGTGAGCAGCGGCAGGCCGATCGTGGAATCCGCGTAGCAGATCACGGTGCCGGGCAGCTGGTCGGGATCGATCTTGCCCCAGCTCACGGCCTCGGCCGGCGTGGCGCCCGAGAGCCCGCCCGTATCGGAGCGCGCATCGGTGATGGCGAGGAAGTAGTCATGGCCCTTCTCGGCGATCCCCAGCACTTCTTGGATCTGCGGTTCGGTCTGCAGCAGGAAGTTCTTGGGGCTGCCGCCGCCCAGGATCCACACCGCGCTCTTGCCGCCCGCGGACTTCGCATCCCAGACGATGGACGCGGTCTCGTTCACGTCGGCGTTCACGTCGATGAGGAGTTGGTTGCCCTCGAGCGCCTTCGCCGCCACATTCATGCCGATGGACGAGTCGCCCGGCGACGACGTGTAGATCGGCACGCCGTACTCCCAGGCCGCGGCGAGCAGCGAGCGATGCTTGAGCCCCAGCTTGTCCTCGCGCCCGCGCAGGTACTTGCCGCACAGGAAGTGGAACTCGGCCGTGCTCATGGTGCGCTGGAACTCCTGCCCCGAGATGAGTTCACGGAAGAACGCGTCGGTGTCCAGCAGCACGTTGTAGTCGAAGAAGATGTCGTAGATACGGACGATGCCCTCTTCGCGCAGTTCCACGTCGTCGGCCTGGAACGTGCCCTGGTGCATGGACAGCCCGAGTCCGAAGTGCGCGTCGTGGTAAAGGTTGGCACCCGTGGATACGATCCAGTCCACGAACCCCGCTTCCATGAGCGGGATGATCGCGCTCATGCCGAGCCCGGCCGGCGTGAGCGCGCCGGTGAGGCTCAATGCCACCGTCACGTCGTCCTGCAGCATGCGCTCGGTGAGAAGCCGCGCGCCCTCGCGCAGGCGCGCGCCGTTGTACGCGAGGAACGCGTGGTCGATGAGTTCGGCCGCGGTCTCCCGGCCCGTGATCGCGGGCGGATCGATGCGCTGGCCGCCGAGATGGCGATGCGACTTGCGTCCTGCGGACATGACAGCCCTCGCGAGTGTGGAACGGACGTGAAGGGCACGGAGCATAGCGCGGGGGGGACTCCGCCGCACGCACGAACGGCCGGCCGCGAGGGGGTGTGCGGGTCCGCGGTCGCCGACCGGGCCTCGCTGTGCGGGGTTCAGCTCACCACGGCGCGCCCTTCGTCGCCTGGGCCTGGACCTCGGCGATCGCCTTGGGATCGTCCGGGAACAGCCCCACCTTCGAGAGCCTGGGCACGAGCGGCACCCAGCGCGCCTCGCGTTCGAACACTTTCTGGAAAAGAGCCAAGCCCTCTTTCTTCTGTCCGTTGCTGTACATCGTGCAGGCGGCCCAGAACTGGAGTTCGACCACGTCGGGGGCGAGCTTCGTCGCTTCGGCGTAAGCCTTGGCCGCCTCGGCGGGCTTCTTCTCGGCGGTGAACGCGTCGCCCTGGTCCTCGAGGTTGTAGGCACGCCGCAGACGCAACAGCCGGCGAAGCTCCACGAGCGGTTCGGCGTGGTCCTCGACGCGCAGATTCACGAGCACGTCGTTCCACGGCTTGCCGCTCGGCTTGGCCTTCACCACGAGCATCGCCGCCGACTGCCGGCCACGGATGTCGCCTCCGGCTTTCTCCGCGGCCTCGAGGGCCACCATCATCCGCTCGGCGAGGTCGCCGTCGGTCTTCTCGAACGCTTGCTTCATCGCCGGCCACACCTTGGCATTCGCCATGAGGTTGGCCTGGCAGGAGAACTGCGCGCCCTGCACGTCGCCCGCGTCGGGGATGCACGACGGCCCGGTGTACGCCGCGACGTTGCCCTTCGCGTCCACGATCGCCACCTGCCGGCCCTCGCGATGCGCGTCGGCCGCGAGCAGCGAGTCGAGCGCCTGTCGCGCGGTAAGACCTTTGCGCAGGAGTTCCAGGCCGAGCGGACCGTAGTCCACGAGTACCAACGACTGCGTCGCCACCGCACCGATGCCGGCTTCGGCCCACGGCACGATGGGGCCGACGCTGAAGTAGTGCGACTGCACCGCCACACCCAGGTCGCCCGTCTTGGGATCGCGCGCGACGATCGAGTAGGTGTGGGCGATCGGCGACGGCGCGCCACCGGGTGCCACGACGGCGAGTGTGGGGAGCGCGAGTGCGGACAGGGCGAGACCCAGCAGGTCGAGCGGCATGGCGGGTTCCTCCAGTGCGAGATGTTGGCGTGCGTCGCGGGCGAGCGTAGTCCCACCGCACTGCTGGCCTCCAGCGCCGAGTTCGCGTTCTCACAGGCTTGCTCCCGTATGTCCGGCTGGGACTCGGCAGCGATCCGGCGGGCCGACTCGCGCCCACGCCGTACTCCGCTATGCTGCGCCACTTCCGAACGCCTCCTCCGCCCCACCGCACCTCCTCCGCCCGGAGCCCCCATGCGGCCGCGATTCCCCTGCCTGCTGTTCATTCTCTGCCTGGCGCGCGTCTCCGCCGCGACCGATCGTCCCGCACTCGAAGTGCGCACGTGCACCACGCCGGTGCGCGTGGACGGCGCGCTCGACGACGCGGCGTGGAAGGAAGCGCTGGCCGCTCACGAGTTCTTCCTCATGACGCCGCGCGAGGGGCAGGCGCCCGACGAGTCCACGCGGGTGAGCGTGGTGCGCGACCGTGACCGCCTCGTGTTCGGCATCTGGTGCCAGGCGGGCCGCAAGCCGCACGCAGGCCTCACGCCGCGAGACGGCGTGCTGGACGGCGATCACATCTCGGTTCACCTCGACACGGACGGCGACGGCCAGCGCGCGTACATCTTCGGCGTGAACCCGTGGGGCGTGCAGCTGGACGGCATCCTCACTGGCGATGCCGACTTCAAGTGGGACGGTGTGTGGGACGCGGATGCGCAGCGCGGAGAGGGCGAATGGACGGCGGAGATCTCGGTGCCGTTCCGCATCCTCCGCATCTCGGCGAACGGCCGGCCCTGGCGGCTGTGGGTGCGGCGGCAGATCACGCCGTGGAACGAAGTGTCCACGTGGCCGCTCTACCTGGCCGGTGAGCCGGGGCCGATCATGCTGCAGGCCGGCGACCTGACCGGCCTCGACGAGGCGCGCGGCGGACGCGAGCTGACGTTCGAGCCCTATTTGTTCGGTGCGAAGACCAGCGAGCGGCCGCTCGAGCCCGGCGGGGGCACGGGCGCGTGGCTGGACCAGGACTCGCGCGAAGCGGGCTTCGACCTGCAGGCTGCGCTCACCTCGTCGATGGTGATGAACGGCACGTACAACCCCGACTTCAGCCAGATCGAGGCGGATGCTCTGCAGATCGACGTCAATCGGCGCTTCCCGCTCCGCTTCCCCGAGAAGCGACAGTTTTTCATGGAGGGCGCGGACCACTTCTTGACCCTCATGGACATGGTCGAGACACGCCGCATCTCCGACCCCGACGCGGGGCTCAAGACCACCGGCCGCGCGGGTGCGTGGGACAACGGCCTGCTCGCGGTGCGCGACGCCGGCGGCTCGACGCTGGAGGGTTCGGGCTACACGCCGAGTGACGACCGCCGGCCCACGCGAGCGGGCTGGTACGGGCTCGCGCGCGCCAAGCTGCCGTTCGGTGAGGGCTCCAACGTGGGCGTGCTCACGGGCCTGCACACGCAGGACGCGCCGCCCGAGCCCGCCGACCCTTCGGTTCCGCGCGAACTCACGACGTACAACGCGTTCGGGGGATTCGACTCGCAGTTGCGCTTGGGCGAACGCTGGCGCACCGAGGCGCAGTTCACCGTGAGCACCGCGAAGATCGACAGTGCGAATGTGGCGAGCCCGTCGCAGCCGTTCAGCGACTGGATGGGCGTGGTGCGGTTCTTCTACCGCGACAAGGCGCGCGAGTTGCACCTCGGCGAACGGCACGTGGGGGAGAAGTTCCGCAACGAGATCGGCTACCAGGATTTCGCCGGCGTGACCTACCGACGCGTCGGCGGATTCTGGGACCTGTTCCCCAAGGGCAGCGCGCTCCAGCGCGTGTCCCCCATCCTCGATGCGCTCGTGGTGCACCACCACACCGGACGGCTCCAGTTCACCGAGCTCTTGGCGAGCGGCGACTTCGAGTTCCGGCGGAACGCGTTCTTGAACATCGGCTACCTGCACAACGACGAGTACTACCTGAACCGGCTCTATCCCCAGGACAAGGCGACCGGCTACGCCGAGTGGACCGCATGGCGTCCGTTCACGTTCAACGTGAATGCCACGGTGGGTGACGGCGTGCTGTTCGGTCCGACCGACGCGACGTCCGCACTGGCCTGGAGCGAGACCTATTCGCTGAGTGCCAAGGTGCGGCCGGGGCCACGGCTCACCGCGGCCGCGGACGTGGTGCGCTACCGGCTCGCCGATGCCCCGGGCGGGACCGACTACTACGCGCTCTGGTTGGTGGGCGTGAACACGAGCGTGCAATTCACGCGCGAACTATCCGCGCGCATCTACCCGCAGTACGACAGCTACGCGCAGCACCTGTTCGTGAACGCGCTCCTGGGCTACATCGTCCGGCCCGGCACGGTGTTCTACGCCGGCGTGAACAGCGGCTGGGATCCCGACCAGGTGAGCCAGACGCGCCAGAACACGAGCCGGCAGTTCTTCGCCAAGGCGAGCTACCGGTTCGCGAGGTAGGCATGGCAATACGTGCGAAGCCGACGACGTCGGCAAAGCCACGCAAGACCACCGCGCAGGCAGCGAAGCCCGCCGTGCCGGCGCCGCGGTTCTTCGCCCGGCCCGCGCAATGGCGCGCATGGCTGGCGAAGTTTCACGCGAAAGAGACCTTCGTCTGGGTGGGCTTCTGGCGCGTCTCCACCGGCAAGCCGAGCCTGACGTGGCCGCAGTCGGTGGACGAAGCGCTCTGCTTCGGCTGGATCGACGGGCTGCGCAAGGGACTCGATCCCGAGCGCTACATGATCCGCTTCACGCCGCGGAAGCCGGACAGCTTCTGGAGCGACGTGAACATGAAGCGCTACGCCGAGCTGGAGGAGGCCGGTCTCGTGAAGCCGGCGGGCCGCTCGGCGTGGGGCAGGCGCAGCGAGGAGCGCTCACGTGTGTACTCGTACGAGCGCGGCCACGTCCCGCTCGACGCGGACCGCGAGCGTGCGCTGCGCGCCAACGCGAAGGCGTGGGCGTTCCTCGAGGCGCAGACGCCCGGTTACGGCAAGCAGTGTCGCACCTGGGTCATGGTCGCCAAACGCGAGGAGACGCGCGCGAGCCGGTTCGACACGCTGCTCGAGTGCTGTGCGAAAGGCCAGCCGATCCCGCCGCTCAAGTGGGCCAAGCTCAAGCCGGCCAAGCGCTGAGTTCCGGACACGAGAGACGCCTGATCCCGAGCTCGCGAGCGAAATCTTCCATGGCTTTGCCACCGGCTCGTGACTAAGCTTCGAGCGTTCGAGCCCACGCTCTCTCACCGCTCGAGCGACGCGCCCCGCCGCTCTCTCCAGGAGGCTCCCATGGCGCCCCATCGGTCTCACGTCCAGGTTCCCACCGCCGCGCCGGATCCCGAAGCCGCGGCCAAGCCCGTCGCCCGCCGCGATTTCCTGGCACGCACGGCCGCGGCCGTCGGCGCGGGCCTGCTCGCGTTCGCCGGCCGGCCCGCGCTGCCCGGGGGCGACCAGGCCCGCGCGGCCACCTCGGGCATCGAGCCGTTCGTCGGCGAGATCATGATGTTCGCCGGCAACTTCCCACCCAAGGGGTGGGCTTTCTGTGACGGGCAACTGCTGTCCATCGCCCAGAACACGGCGCTGTTCAGCCTGATCGGCACGTACTATGGCGGCAACGGCGTCGTGACGTTCGCGCTCCCGGACCTGCGAAGTCGTGTGCCGATGCATGCCGGCGGCAGTGGCGGGCCCGGGTTGACGCAGCGTTTCCTCGGCGAGCAAGGGGGGACGGAGAGCGTCACGCTGCTCGCCGCGCAGATGCCCATGCACACGCACTCGCTGCAGGTGGATACCGCGAACGGCACCACCAGTTCGCCGAATGCCGCGCTGCTCGCTCGCGACCCCGCCGGCACGCCGGCCTACGGCGTGAATACCACGGGGGCGCTGGCCGCGACCGCCATCGCCTCGGCCGGAGGGAACCAGCCGCACGAGAACATGCAGCCTTTCCTCGCGATCAACTACTGCATCGCCCTCGAGGGCATCTACCCGCCCCGCAACTGAGATTCCCATGCCGCGCATACGCGCAACCAGGAGGTCCGCCATGAGGCGAGGCCATTCATGGAGATGGGGCGCTCTGGCCGTGTTGCTGACATGGCCGGCCGTGGCGGGCGCCCAGATGCTGTTCTACTCCGACACGTACCAACCATCGCCCAAGCTCCGGCGATGCTCGCCGACAGGCGCGGGACAGGTATCGATGTCGCTGCCCGCGAGCACGTTTCCCGAGGGGATCGCCTATGACTCGGTGAACGATCGGCTCTACTGGGTCGAAGCCGCGTGGTCGGGCGCGCGCATCCGCGTGACGAACGGCGGGCTCGCGCCGGGCACCACGATCCTGTCGGGGCTCGGTTCGCTGCGCGGCATCGCCGTGGACGGCGCGGGCGGCTGGCTCTACTGGACGTCCAGCAACCAGGACATCGCGACCATCAATCGCGCGCACTTGGACGGCACCAACATGCAGGTGCTGTTCAGCCTGCCGGGATACAACCCGCGTCAGTGCGCGCTCGATCTCGCCGCGGGCAAGCTCTACTGGGCCGACCTGTGGTTCGACGCGTGGATCCGCTGCAACCTGGACGGAACCGTGGGCCAGTACCTGCCGCTGCCGGCCGGTTCGAAGCCCTACGGAATCGCCATCGACCCGGTGCGGCACACGCTCTGGTGGAGCCAATACGGCACGGGCGAGCTGCAGAGCATGGGCATCCTGCCATCGCCAGAGCTGGTCGTGGCTTCGTCGGAGGGTGCGGCGCCGGGCACGGTCGAGTCCCGATCCGCTGCGCTCATCGCCGACATGCGCGCGAAGCGTGCGCTGCCGGCTGCGTCCCAGACTGTCGTGGGCGGGCTCGGCAACATCACCCACATCGCGGTGGACCCCGCGACGGGTGCGGTCTACTTCACGCAAGCGACGACGAGTCCCATGGGGGGCTTCGTGCGCAAGGTGAACGCCGACGGCACCGGGCTCACGACGCTGCCGGTGGCCGAGGTCACATTCGGGGGTGTGGCGTGGAGCCCGACCTCGCTGGTGGACGTGCCCGTCGAGCCGCCCGCGCCGCCGGCCCGCGTCGAGTGGGCATTGCGCGCGCCGAACCCGGCGCAGGCGGGTGCGAGCGTCGAGTTCTCGCTGCCCGCCGACGGCGAAGTGAAGCTGGACGTGATGGACGCCGCCGGCCGTCGCGTCGCCACGCTGGCGGAGGGCGTGCACGCCGCCGGCGCGCATCGCGTGACATGGACGGGCCAGACGGGCGGCGGGCGCGCAGCCCCGGGTGTGTACATGCTGCGGCTCGAGTGGAATGGCCGGCAGCTCACACAGCGGCTGACCTACATCCAGTGAACGGCACGGGGCGCGCGCCGGTGGCGTGCGCCCCGTGCACGCATCAGCGCGTGATCACGACTCGCGTGCGCTGCTGCTCGCGGCCCGACGTCGCGCGCACGAAGTAGAGGCCCGGGGGCAGGTCGCGGAGGTTCGTGAACTCCGGCCGGTGCCGGCCCGCGCCCTCGATGGTCTGCGTGCGCAATGTGCGGCCCGCGACGTCCAACAGTTCCAAGCGCACGGGCCCCTCGCTCGCGAGCGTGAGCTCCAACGCGATGGCGTCTCGCGCGGGGTTGGGGCGTGGTGCGGAGAGGCGAAGCGCCTGCTGAGATCCTCCGGGCGGCACATCCAACACGACCGGTGCGCTCACTCGCGTCATCCACAATGCGGTTCCGACCTGCCCTGCGTCCTCCCAGGCGACGTAGGCGCCGTCGTCCGGCGCGGACTGAATGGCGCGCAACTTGTAGTCGGCGGCGCTCGGGCCAGAGGGCATCACCGCCAGGCCGTCGTCGGGACGCACCGGATCGGCGAGCAGATCCGGCAAGAGCCAACGCACCCGATAGCTCACGGCCGGGTCCAGTCGCGAATCACCCCACGCGACCATCAACCCGCCACCCGGGCGCGCGCTTGCGACGACACTCGGGAGGGCGTGGTAGCCCCAGTAGTAGTACTGGGCCTGAACGTACTGGGCAGCGCCATCCAGGAGTAGACGACCTGTCGCGTCGAGCCCGGCTGGGAACGAACCGTCGGCCAGGATGTGCGTGCCCCTCGGCCCGGCGAGCGTGTTCCACAGCACATAGGCACCGCCGCTGCCATCGGCGAACATGGTCAGTCCCTGCAGCGAGTCCTCCGGAGTGACGAGCGCGCCTTCCAGCGGCCACGCCGGATCAAGTGCGCCATCCGCTGAGAACCGATGCACACGCACGCTCCGGAGCGCACCCGAGCCCAGGTTGACCTTCCATGCTGCGAGGAAATGACTCGGCCCCGAAGGTGCCAGGAACGACCCGCCCGTCTCGGCCGCGTAGTCGAAGTCATGCTCGGGACCGAGGAGCAGCCCACCCGCTGGCCAGCCGGCGTGGAACGCGGCGTTGCTGTCCACGCGAACCGCCACGGCTGTTCCCAGTGTCGGGTGTCTTCCCAACGCGATCACCCCGCCGTTGCCGTCGCCGGCGATCCTGGTGAGCCAACTGAGCGAAATAGGCAACTGTTTCCCGGCGGCCGGCCAGCTCGCGGCTTTCACACCGGTGCGGAACGTGCGTTGCAGCCGGGTGTCGGCGACGACGGTGTAGACATCGGCGGCTCGGCCCGTCGTGAGTACCGCGGGCGTGGCGCTGCCGGTCGCGCTCACGGTCCACGACGTGGAGGGGTCACGCAGCCCAGCAGGAGTCAAGAGCTCGAGCCGCACGTTGAGATTGCTGCTGCTGATCCACGAATGCCACACGTTCCCTGAGTCGTCCACGGCGAATCCGTGGAGGTTCGTGTACCCCGCAAGCGTCCCGGTCATGTAGGCCGGCCATGCGGCCACCATCTCACCCGTCGGATGGAGGAGGGCCGCACCATGACCGTGGCTGGTGTTGGCGGTGGTCGTGGCCTTCACACAGACATCCCCCGAGGGATGCTGCAGGAACTCCACGGCTCTCAGCGCATCACCGGACTCCAGGATGGGCTTCCCGCCGGCTGGCCACTGGGCGCGAGCCTGGGTGGCGGCGAGCAGGACTGCAGCGAGCGCGGCGGCAGGGATGGCGCGCATGGCAGCGATCTCCGAGGGTGCCCGTGCGGGCCGGCTCCGCGGGGAGTGCGCGAAGTCGCACAGCACGCTTCTAAGGATGGACCCCGCGAGACGGCGGGAGAAAGGGAAATTCAGCTCCTGCCGCGGCCGAGCGCCCACACGCCCGCGGGATCCAGCGCCTCGCGCAGCCGCTTGCGCAGCAAGGCGATGTCCGCGTTCGGCCCGGGCCCTGTCGGCTCGGTGCCGCGTGAGTCGATGAGGGCGAATCCTCGATCCGCGAGTTCGCGCACCAGTTCCGTCGCTTCGTCCTTTTCCGGCCACACGAGCAGCCGTCCGCACGCAGCATGGAACACCAGCCGTTCCGCGACCGGCCGGCCGGCGAGGAACGCGATCGCGTCCGGCGTCATCTGTGCGGTCGTGAACGTGAGTCGCGCGCCGGGCAGTTCCTCGAAGTCGGTGAGCTGCTGCCACAGCTTCGGCACGCTCGCGTCGCGCACGGTGAGCCTCGGCGCACCCAGTGTGTCGTGCGCGAACGCATCGCAGCTCGCGAGCCACGCGGGGTCGTCCTCGAACCCGGCCACCACGGCGAAACGCGCATCCGAAGCCAGCACGGGATGCCTCGCCGCGATCGCGCGCCCGATCACGCTCAGCACCGCGGGCTCGCGGCGCGGCCACGCGCTCCAGCGCTTCGCATCGCCGAGCGTCGCCGCATCGGCGCCCCACGCCCAAGCGACCCGGCCGATGGGCTGGGGGAGGAGTTTCAGACTCGCTTCCACGAACACACCGAGTGTTCCGCGCGATCCCACCAAGAGGCGGTGCACCGCATGTCCGGCCACGTTCTTCACCACTCGACCGCCGGTGTGCGCCAGCGTGCCGTCGCCCGTGACGAAGCGCGCGCCCAGGATGCGGTCGCGCGGCGCGCCCAGTGCGCGGCGTCGCGGGCCGCTCGCGTTCGCGGCCAGCACACCACCCAGCGTCGCGCCCCAGCTCTCGGCTGCTTCGAGCGGCAGTTCCTGCCCCTTCGCCTCGAGCGCAGCGCGCAGCTCGTCGATCGTGATCCCGCACTCGGCGGTGACGGTGAAGTCCTCGGGATCATGGATGGTGATGCGCTTGAGGGCAGTCACGTCGAGTGCGACGTCGAATCGTGCGGGAGCGGTCTCGCGCGACAGCGTCACACCGCCGCCCCACGGCACGACGGCGAGCTGTTGCGATGCAGCCTGTTTCACGGCATCGGCCAGCTCGGCCGCACTCTCCGGGCGCCACGCCTGCTTCGGGGTCACGCCGCTCATCGCGAAGCGCGCCACCTCCGTGGCGCGCGGTGCGGCGGGGGCCGTCAGATCCACGGGCCCTCCGCGTTCGCGTTGGCCGCGAATCCGCGCATCGCCTCGAACGAGCGCTTGTGGGCCTCGCCGCAGCCGCTGCCGCCGGGGAGGATCTTGCCGGGGTTGAGCCTGCGATCGGGGTCGAATGCGGCGCGCACGCGCTCCATCGTCGCCAGGTCTTCCGGCTTGAACAGCTCGCTCATCATCGGGCGCTTCTCGATGCCGACGCCGTGCTCACCCGAGATCGTGCCGCCGTACTCGATGCACATGCGCAGGATGCGGTGCGACACCTCGAGCGCGTCTGCTTGCTGCTGCGCGCTGTTGGCGTCGAACAACACGTGCGGGTGCAGGTTGCCGTCACCGGCGTGGAAGACGTTGCCGGCCTCGAGCCCCTTCTCGCTCGCGAACGCGTACACATTGGCGAGTGCTTCGGCGAGCCGCGTGCGCGGCACCACGCCGTCCATGATGGTGAAGCCGCTCGCCATACGGCCGTAGGCCCCGAACGCGGACTTGCGTCCCTTCCACAGCAACGCGCGTTCGTCGGCGTCCTTGGCGATGCGCGTGCTGCGCGCGCCCTGCTCGCGGGCGATCACGGCGATGTGTTCCGCCTGCGATTCCAGCGTCACCGCCGGGCCGTCCACCTCGATCAGCAGCAGCGCCGCCGCGTCGGTCGGGAGCCCGATGTGGAGCCAGTCCTCGACCAGCCGAGTGGTGTGGCGATCCATGATCTCCATGGCGGCGGGCACGATGCCGCGGGCGATCACGCGCGACACCGTGCGGCACGCGTTCTCGACGGTGTCGAAGTCGAACAGCAGCGTCTTGACGCCTTCCGGCACCGGCAGCAATCGCACGCAGACCTCGGTGATGATCGCGCACGTGCCCTCGCTGCCGCAGACCACCCCCAGCAGGTCCATACCCGGGGAATCCGGTGCTTCGCCGCCCAGCGTCACCGACGTGCCATCGGCGAGCACGACCACCGCACCCAACACGTGATTGAACGTGACGCCGTATTTCAGGCAGTGCGGCCCGCCGGCGTTGGTGGCGACGTTGCCGCCGATGGTGGACACCTGTTGCGAGGCCGGGTCGGGCGCGAAGTAGAGCTTCTGCGAGGCGAGCTGTTGCGAGAGCCACAGGTTCACGAGCCCCGGCTGCACCCAGGCCAGCAACCGTTCGCCATCCACGCGCAGCACCTGGTCCATGCGGTTCAGGCTCAGCGACAACCCGCCCTGTTCGGTCGTCGCACCGCCCGCGAGCCCGGTGCCGGCACCGCGCGGCGTGACGGGAAGGCCCTTCGCACTCGCCCAGCGGACGAGCGCACACACTTCCTCGGTGGAGCGCGGAAGCACGACCACGTCGGGTGGCCGGCGCTCCATGGTCAGCGCATCGGCCTCGTACGTGAACAGTGCCGCCTCGCTCGACAGCACACCCGAGTCCCCGAGCAGTCCGCGAAGCTCGGCGAGATGTTCGGCAGCGAGCGGCACGCCGGGGTCCCTAGGCTTCCTGCGGCGTGCGCAGCCCGGCGCGCTCGGCGAGCGCAGCCAGCGCCTGGGCCACCTGCTGGTGGCCGGCGCCAAGCAGGAACGCGGTCGCACCGCGGCCGTACGACTTCGCACCGAGGATGAAGTAGCCGGGTTCAGGGTTGGCGAGCACGTCGATGCCCTGCGCGGGCACCTGCGTGCAGTCGCTCGTGCCCGAAGCGAGCAGCGCTGCGGAGAGTTTCATCGGGGCGAGCGTGGTGTAGCACTCGTGGATCTGAAGTTCGCGGTGAAGCACGGGATCGGGGCCATAGCCGCAGTTGATGATCACCTGGTCCGCCTCCTCGATCCGCGCGCCGGCCGACGTGGCGAGCTGCACGCGATAGCGGTGCGTGGCCGAGTTGTACTCGAAGCCCTCCACCTCGCAGCCGCCCGTCCACTGCACCTCGGGCGAACCGCCCTGCTGCAATCGGCGACCTTCGGCCATCAGGGCGGCGCGCGCCGGCAACGAGTCATTTGCGACCTCGTTGACGAAGCCGGGTGTAGCACGTCGCGTCACCCACGACACTCGCGTGCCCGGCAGCTCGGCCGCGAGCTGGGCCAATGCCGCCACCGTGGTGATGGCCGACGATCCGCCACCGATCACGAGCGTGGTCCTGCCCGCGTGGCGCTCGCGGCGCAGGCCGAGCACGTCGTCGGGGTGGTAGCTCATCTGGGGAGCGAGGTAGGTCTCGCCGCGCGCGGGAATACCGCCCGTGCCGGCCCAGTTGGGCGTGGAGAAGACACCCGTCGCATCCACCACCGCGTGCGCATGGAGGTAGTTCTCGCGCCCGCCCTGGTCGCGCACGAGGATCCGGAACGGGTGCGAGGCGCGTTCCCGCGAGTCCCCCTTGCGCGCGCCGTGCCGCGACACCTGCACGACCTGCGAGTGCGTGTGCACGCGGCCCGCCAACTCGGGCGTGGCCGCGAGCGGGGAGAGCACCTGTTCCGCCAACTCCAGTCCGGTCGGGCAGGCGTCCGTGGCGGGCGCGGTCCAGCCGTGCCGCGCGAGCAGCCGAGCCGAGGCGGGACCGATGTTCATCGGCCAGGGCGTGAACATGCGCACGTGGCCCCACGCGAGCAGGTGCTCGCCGACGCCTCCGCGCTCGAAGACGTGCACGTCGAAACCCAGTTCGAGAGCGAGCGCGGCCGCTTCCAGGCCCACGGGACCGGCGCCGAGGATGGCGAGCGAGTTGGGCGAGATCGGGGGCATGGGAGCTCCGGGTGGTGAAGATTCGGCCGCGAGCGCGCAGTATACCGGCGCGGCACGCGCAACACCCGTCGCCGCGCGTAAAACGCGGCGTCAGTTGTCGGGGCGCTTGGTCAGCACGTCCAGCATCCTCTCGCGGCCGCGCTCGAGTTCGTCGGCGTGACGGTCCATCGCGATCCACCACAGCGCCGCCGAGATCATCAACAGCGTCGACGTGACCGCGACCGAGACCACGCCGTCGTAGGCGTCGGGCGTGAGCGAGCGTGCGGCGACGACCGCCAGCACGACGGCGGCAGCGGCGGCCATGACGACCAGGAACGCGAACAATCCGGCCGCGCCACCTGGCCCACGCCGCCCGAACCCGCGGCCCCTCGGGGCGGTCGGCCTGTTGATGGATACCCACGTCCCGATCGCCGCGGCAGCGAACAGCAGCGCGCCATACCCGGTCAGGAACAGCGGAAGCTGCGGCAGGTATCGTGCGGGCCGCAGCGCGGTGGCCACGCCGAGCGCGATCCCGATCTGCACGACCGTGCTGAGCAGCCACACGAGGTTCTTGCTCAGCACCAGGTCGCGGGAGGTGAACGGCATGAGGAACAGCGTGCGCAGCCCCGGTCCGTCGAGCGACCACAACATCAGGTTCCCCGTCGCCAGCGGGCTGATCATCATGAATCCCGGCAACAGCAAGTCCTCGGTGCCACCTCGGATGCGGCCGAAGAACGTGGCGAAGACCATGGTCAGCGTGATCACGGCCAGCTGGTACATCACGGCCGGCGTGCGCAGGATGTAGAGCCACTCGCGCGTCAGCAGGATCGCCTGCTGGGGCGTGAGCCACGGCCAGCGCATGGCGAATGCTCCCCTGCCGGCGGGGCCGCGCGACTTCACGCGGCCCGCCAGGGCCTCACGCGTGACCGCGCGCGACATGACGCGCGCGCCCTGCCAGAGCGGAAGCGCGAGTGCCACCAGGCACACCGCGAGCGCCAGCGGTTGCGAATCGAGCGGCCCCGACACGTGTGAGCCGCCCACCGACGCGGGCGCGGACACCGTGGGCAGCCGTTCGAACATCACGCGCAGTTCGTGCATCAACCGTTCCGGCGTGAAGCCCGCCTTCTGGGCCTCTTCCGCGAGCTTGAGCGAGGAGCGGCGGATGGTGATGTTCACCGCGAGCAGCGTGCCGGTGAAGAACAGCGCGGCCACGTAGCGCATCCACTCGCGCCGCAGGAAATCGTCGAGCACCGCCAGGAGCAGCTGCAGCAGCGCGGCGGTGATGAGCACCAACAGCAGCGCACCGCCCGCCGCGGCGAGGCCCGCCGCGGCGCCGTCGTGGTGCGCCACGCCCAGGACCACGGCCACCAGCGACGGGATCGCCATCAGCGTCACCGGCTCGCCGAGTGAGGCGAGCGTGTTGAACGCGAACACGTCGAGCGGACGGAACGGATAACGCTTGAGCTTGTCGAGTTCGAACGTCCGTCCGAGAGCACCCGCCAGGAGCGACACCCAGACGATGCCGGCCTGCGCCAGGCCAAAGACCAGCAGCAGCGCGGGAGCGCCCTCGCGGGACCCCAGCACGTAGGCACCCACCGCGGCGCCGACGTAGAGCGGTGAGAACGCGAGCGCCATGAGCAGGGTGAGTGCGGCCATCCCCCAGCGGCCACGCCGCGAGGTCGCGTTGATGCCCAACCGCCAGCGGAGCCACAGCAGCAGCCGGAACGCCCTCACGCCGGATCGCGCTCCTTCGTGAGCCAGGCCAGCTCGTCCCCGGCGCTCTCGCGGCTGGCCCCCACGGTGTCGAGGAAGAACTCCTCGAGCGAGCGTGGGCTGCCATCCGCACCGCGGCGCAACTCCTCGAGCGTGCCGATGGCGGCGAGCTGTCCCTTGGAGATGATGCCCACGTGCGTGCACAGCCGCTCCACCACTTCGAGCACATGCGAGGTGAGGAACACGGTCACGTGGCGCGTGGCCACGAGCTTCTGGAGCAGATCGCGCAACTCGCGCGTGGCCACGGCGTCCACGCCCTCGAACGGCTCGTCCAGGAACAGCAGGCGCGGGTCGTGGATCAGCGCGCACGAGAGCGCCAGCTTCTTGCGCATGCCGTGCGAGTAGCCGGCCACCAGCTTGTTCGCGTCGGCGGTGAGGTCCATGGCCTCCAGCAGCTGTCCCGTGCGCGAGCGTGCCTCGGCCGGCGAGAGCCCGTGCGCCTCACCCACGAAGCGAAGGTGCTCCTCACCCGAGAGCCGCTCGAACAGGTGAAGCCCATCGGGGACCACACCGATGCGGCGCTTGATGTCGAGCGCCTGCGACTCCACATCGAACCCCAGGACGCGCGCCGATCCGCCGCTCGGCGAGAGCAATCCCGTGAGGATATTGATCGTGGTGGACTTGCCGGCGCCGTTGGGGCCGAGGAAGCCGAAGAACGAGCCCTCAGGCACTTCCAGCGTGAGTCCGTCGAGCGCGAGTCGTCCGCTGAACGAGCGCGAGAGCTGGTGGGTCTGGATCGCGAATGCACTGTCGGCCATGGAGTTCCTCCCGAGCAGGGCAGCATACACCGGGGTCCGGACGCGCCGAGGCGAGCGCCCTGTTGTATCCTGAACCCGCCATAAACGCCCATTCGACGGCACTTAAGGGAACACAGCGGACCGCGATCCGATTCGAGGAGCCCCATGGAGACGCTCGACGCCGAGGCCACCGCCCGGCTGCTCCAGCTGCACGTGAAACGCGTCCAGATGATGGCGCGCGAGGGCAAGCTGCCCGCCTCTCGCGTGGGCCGGAAGTGGCTGTTCCGCCGGCACGAGATCGAAGCGCTGATCGGCGCGCGTGCGGCGAGGCCGGGAGAGGCGACCGGGGAACCCACGCTCGAACTCAGTGCGCGCAACCGGCTGCGCGGTACGGTCGAGAAGCTGCTCGTGGAGGGTTTGATGGCCGAGGTGCACGTGCGCATCGGCGAGCAGACGCTCGTCTCGGTGATCACGCGCTCGTCGGCGGAGCGGCTGGAGCTTCGCGTCGGCAGCTCGGTCGTGGCTGTGATCAAGTCCACCGAGGTCATGATCGGCAGGGAAGGCCGCGAGTGATCCGCAGTCGGTCCTTCCGAGCTGTCGCGACCGGTATCGCCATCCGTGTGGTCACGGCCACGGCCGTGCTGGGCATGCTCGTGCTGCTCGCCACACCGTTCGTGGCCCTGCTGCTGCGCACCTCGCCGGCGCGGCTCTTCTCGCGGCTCGGGGATCCGGCGGTGCTCGAGGCCCTGCGGCTGAGCCTTCTCACCAGCGCGATCGCGACCGGCATCGTGGTCGCCATCGGCGCGCCGGTCGCCTACCTGTTCGCGACACGCGACTGGCCGGGGAAGCGGCCGCTGGAAGTGCTCGTGGACCTCCCCATGGTGCTGCCGCCCACCGTGGCCGGTTTCGCGCTGCTGATGGCGTTCGGTCGCGCGGGGCTCGCGGGCCAGGCGCTGTCGGCATTCGGCATCACGCTGCCCTTCACCACCGCCGGCGTGGTCGTGGCCCAGGTGTTCATGGCGCTGCCGTTCTTCGTGGGCCCGGTGCGCGCGGGGATCGCCAGCGTGGACCGCCGCTTCGTGGAGGCCGCCGCCACACTGCGCGCCTCGGAAACGCAGACGTTCTTCCGCGTCATCCTGCCGCTCGCGAGGCGCTCGGTCATCGCCGGTGCGGCCATGAGCTGTGCTCGCTCGTTGGGCGAGTTCGGCGCCACGATCACGTTCGCGGGCAACCTGCCGGGCACGACACAGACGATGCCGCTCGCCGTCTACCTGTCGCTGCAGAGCGATCTCGAAGCCGCGGTGGTGCTCTCGGTGCTGCTGCTGCTCATGTCGTTCGGCCTATTGCTGGGATTGCGCTCGGCGCCGCCGGGCTGGTTCTGGAATCGTGCTCGAGTTCCGGCTCGCTAGCCGCCTGGGGGCGTTCACGCTCGAACTGGAGGCCACGGCACCGGCGCGCTCGGTGTTGGTCGTGGTGGGTGAGAGCGGCTCGGGCAAGACGACGCTGTTGCGGCTGCTGGCGGGCCTGGCCACGCCCGAGCGCGGGCGGATCGCCGTGGAAGGCGAGACCTGGTTCGACTCGGAGCGCGGCGAGCTCCTGCCCGCTCGCGAGCGCGCGGTCGGCTACGTGGCGCAGGACCACGCGCTTTTCCCTCACCTGACCGCCGCCCAGAATGTCGCGTTCGGGCTTCAAGCTCTTGGCTTGCCCGCGCGCGAGACCGCGACGCGCGTGAAGGCGGAACTCGAACGTTTGGGAGTTGCCGAGCTCGCAGACCGCCGGCCGTCGGAACTCTCGGGCGGCCAGCAACAGCGCTTCGCGCTGGCACGCGCACTCGTGCTCGAGCCCAGGCTGCTCCTGCTCGACGAGCCGCTCTCGGCGCTGGATGTCCAGGCGCGACGCGAGATCCGCGGCGAGCTGCGGCGGCTGCTCGCGAGCCTCCCGTGCGTGACCGTGTATGTCACCCACCAGCCGGCCGAGGCCCTGCTCTTCGGCGACACCATCGCCGTGCTCGAGGCGGGACGCGTGAGCCAGTGCGGCACGCGCGACGACCTCATGCTGCGGCCGCGTTCGGCGTTCGCCGCGGAGTTCCTGGGTGTGAACCTGCTGCGGGGTGCCGTCACCGGGCGTGCGCCGAATGGCCTCGCGCACGTGAGCGCGGCCGGCGGCGAGGTGCTGGTGCCGTACGCCGAGGATCACGGCGAGGTCACCGTGATCGTGCATCCGCGCCAGATCACGCTGTCGCTCGAGCGGCCCGCGGGCAGTGCGCAGAACGTGTTCGCGGGCGAGATCGAGGAGTTGCTGCCCGAACCGCCGGATGGCAGCCGCATCCGCGTCTCGCTCGCGACGCATCCACCGCTTGTGGCCGAGGTGACGCGAGAATCGGCCGAGGCGATGGGGCTGGTGCCGGGCCGCCGAGTGCACGCCTCGTTCAAGGCGGCGGGCCTCACCATCCAGTAGCGCCTCGCGCCGTGCCGGTCAGGCCGCGGGCGTATGCACCCGCGGCGGGTAGCGAGCGGCCAGGCGCGCGCCGGCGTCGAGCATGGGACGCTCCACCAGCACGTACGTCGCCGCCGCGATCAGTGTGGCGACCACGATCACGATCAGGCTGTAGACCGTGAACATACCCAGCGCTCCGGCCGTGCCGTGCGGCTGGTTGGGCCACCAGCCGAACACCCAGTAGATGACGAACATCTGGATCAGGTAGGTGCAGTAGGACAGGCGCGCCAGCGGCGCGAAGATCCCGTGCGAGAGGAAGCGCGTACACACGTTGTCGAGGAACACGCAGTTCAGGAGCAGGAACGCCGCGCCCAGGGCGACGACGAAGTACTGCCACACGACCGGGAAGTAGCCCGGCGTGCGCAACCCGCCCCAGATCATGGCCGAGCCGATGGCTACCACACCAAGGATCCATGTCAGGTGGCCGAAGCGGGCGAGCCACGCGGTGGTCCGCTCGCGATGGAACACGTACGCGTAGGCGATCAGCACGCCCATCACGAGACCGTCGGCGTGCGTGTGCGATCTCGGGTGGATCCACGTGAACACGTAGATGTCCGGCTGTTGCGCCCACTCGTACCAGCGGCTGGCCGTCGGCACCGCGAGTGCTGCGAACATCAGCAACGGCCGCATCGCGCCACGGGTGAATCGCCACAACAGGACCAGTGCGGCGGGCAGCAGCAGATAGAAATGCTCCTCCACGCACAGCGACCAGCTCCACGTCATCGCGTTGGGGAATCCCATCCCGCGCACGTAGTTGCTCAGGTAGAGGAAGTTCGCCCAACTGCCCTCCACCGTCTCCTGCCAGCTGCGCCTGCCGAACAACATCCCCCACGGCTCGATGCGCGCGAACCAGAACACGCTCGCGGTAAGCACCAGGTAGTAGATGGGGAAGATGCGGAAGCTGCGGCGGATGTAGAACGACAGGAAGCCCAGCTCGCCCTTCTGCAGCCGGCGCATGAGGATGCGCCCGATCAGGAAGCCCGACAGCACGAAGAACACGTCCACGCCGAACCACGTCTGCCGCCAGAACATGAGGAACGCCGGCGGGACCATGCGGAACGAGTCGGGGAGTGCCGCCGGCAGCCACACCGCGCAATGGAACATGAGCACGAACAACGACGACAGGCCGCGCAATCCGTCGAGCGAGGCTTCGTGCCCGGGGTCCTGCCTCCACATGGTGTGGAGCGCCGCCGGCCAGACCCTGGGGCGTCGAGCCGCCACCCGCGGGGCCTTCTTGGGCGATTTCTTGCGCTCCGAGCGATCGGGCGGAAGAGGCTTGCGGCTCATGTTCGGGGCCTTGATCGCGGCGAGTGAGGCGTTTCGGGGGCGGGGCAGGGCGCGGCCGGGGTCTCGATCCCGGCCATGCAATAGCGGAGGATGCTAACACCGCACGCGCAGCGCAGGCGTCCGACGTGGGTCACGCGCGCGGCGTGCCAGTGCGCCGAGTCTCGATCCCGGATCAGATCGGCAGCTCGGCGGTGATGGGCGCGTGGTCGCTGGCGAGTCCGGGACCGTCGAGTCCGCGCACCGTGCGAGCGGTGGCCTGCTCGTGCGGGAATCCACGCGACGCGATCCAATCCAGCCGCAGTTGTGCGCGCCGTTCCGCCCACGTGAGCCCGCGCGAGACCAGCGCCCGCAACGGCGCGGGCATGGCGTGCACTTCCCCCAGGCGAGCGAAGCGCATCCCGAGTGTGGGGGCGAAGTCGTTGCTGTGCTCCCAATCGAACCCGGCCGCGCGCAGGTGCGCGAACAGCCCCTCGGCGCTTGGGCCGCGATCGGGATGCGTGAGCCGCTCAGAGAGCGCTGCGCCCGGCATGCCCAGCAGCGTGAGCGCGGCCGACGGCACGGCCAGCGGTGCGCCGCGGTCGAAAGTATGGGTGTTCCAGTCACCGGTGAGCAGCACCGGCCGCGACCTGTCCGCGAGTGCACCCAACAGCAGGCGCATCTGCTCGGCGCGGTGCGCGCGCGTGCGGTGTACCTCGAGGTGCACGGTGGCCACGGTGAAAGGCCGCAATGGGTGAGCGATGTCGCAGGTCAGCGCGACGAATCGGCCGAGCATGCGCTCGCGCGCGAACAACGAATGCTCCGGCCCCGGCAGCGGCACGAGCCGGGCGGCGGTGACGGGCCAGCGCGACAGGATCGCGAGGCCGAAGAGCGATTCGTCGTTGTCGCCCTCGACCGCGGTGAGCTCGTCGTCGTCGCGCCCACGCGTGCCTTCGAGGAACATCGCCCCCCACGCGGCATGCAGCCCGAGACGCGAGGCCAGCTCGCCACCGACGTCCCGGTTGCCGGAGCGCGCCATGCCCAGGTCCACCTCGTTGAGCGTGACGACGTCGGCTGCGGCGAGATCCGGGTGCGTGGTGAACGCTCGAGCGATCTCTACGAACCGGTTGCCGTGCTCGATGTTCCAGTGCACCACTCGCACGCGTCCGGCAGGCTCCCCGGGCGGGCTGGCCCGCCCTGCCCCAGCGTCGTACAGGCGCACGCCGCTCAGCAGCGCGTCGAGCCGGCCGCTGAGTGCAGGCCATTCCGGGCTCGCGTGGAGCTGCTCGAGCGTGGCGAACGATGCCGTGGCCGCGCGCAGCGCGTGCGATTCGGCGAGTTGGGCGGGGTCGCGGAGGACCGACGACGGGATCATGGAGTCCGCAGCGTATCGGACCCCGCCCTGCTTCGCCTCCGCATCAACGATAGATCTGCTTCACCGCTCCCCAGGTCGCATTGCGGGACTTCGTGGGCTGGCAGGGGTTCGGGAAGCACGTCGTGCCCGCGCCGGCCGCCGTGCCGCCCAGCAGCTGGCACTCGCCGGGGAACTGGATGGAGCAGCTCCCGTCCGGCAGGCAGCACGCCTGCTCGGTGGGCACACTCAACTCCACACTCACATCGTCGATGAAATAGTACGCACCGCCGGGCCAGTCCCCGGGGCCCGGGGACGTGTTGGTGCTGGCGTCGTCGCGGAAGCTGCCGATGACCACGTGATCCTCGCCGCCCGCCGCGATCACCACGCCGCTGATCAGCGTCCAGCCGGCGAAGTTGTTCAACGGCACGTTCGCCGGGCTCTCGACCTGCGGTGTGTACGGAAGCGGGGCGTAGTTCGGCACGGGTCCCACCGCGCCCACCGACAGGTACGCACCGATGCGATCGATGGCGAGCAGGGCGGTGTCCGCGAGCGAGACATGGAACTTCACCAGGTACGGCTGGCCCGGCAGGAGCGGCGAGCTGAGCGGGACTTGCAGATACTCGCGGTAATCCGCCGCCGCCGAGAAGGGGATGATGCCGCCGCAGCCGTTGCCGGTGAGTGCGGCCTTGTAGCCCAACTCCGTGTACGGCAGGTTGACCGACGGGAACGTCGGCGGCGCGCACGCGTTGAAGTAGTCCGAAGTTCCCGTCGTGGGGATGTCCCACGACGTGGCGAAGTTGCCCTGACCGTACGTGAACGGGCAGGTCGTGTAGGACTCGAAGCTCGGGTTGAGGACCAGGTTCACGGCGGCTGCCTCCGGCACTGCGAAACCCAGGGCGAAGGCGAGCGCGAGCGAGGCGCGAAGCACGTTTCGGGCGGCCACGGGGGAATCCTCTCGGGTGCGGGGTGCGGGCGCGGCGGCCACCGAGACCGCCGGCGGCGGCCGCCCCCTCGACGAGCGATGCAAGGGGCGACGGTGACAGTCTAGCGCCGCGCTCGCACGCTGGCACCGGGATTTCGCGACGGAGAGCGGGTGGCATGCCGCTCAGGGCACGCGCGTATGTGGCCTCTGGCGGAACGCGCGCCCCACGCGGTAGCCCGCGAGTCTCTCGGCCACCTGTATCGAGAGCGAGTCCTCACCTGACTCGCGAGCGAGGGCCAGCGAGCGTTCGGCCGTGGCCACGGCCTGCGAGAACCGGCCGGCCGAGGCCTCGGCGGCCGCGCGGGTGTCGAGAATGCCCGCGTCCGATGAGCCGCCACGCTCGAGTGCGCGCTGCGAGAGCGCCAGCGCCTGCGCCGTGTCTCGATGCGCCGCGTCGGGCGCGGTCGCCCGCAGCCACGCCAGCTCGTTCAACGCGGGCACGTCGTCCGGTGCCTCGCGCAACACGCCCTCGAGCAACGCCACCATCTCGTCGGTGGGCCCGCTCACCGCGCCGATCGTCGCCGCGAGGGCGAGCCGCGAGCGGGGGGTGCCGCCGCTCGCACGGACGGCGTCGCGAAGGAACTTCAAGCCCTCCTCCGCCCGGCCCTGGTTCAGCAGGAAGACACCGAACGAGGAGAGAGCGCTCGCGTCATCAGGACGAAGCGAGAGCGCACGTCGGAACTCCCGCTCGGCGTCGGCGGTCCGGCCCGCTCCGGCGAGAGCGTTGCCCAACTGCGTGGCGGCGGAGGCATTCCCCGGGGCCAGGCGCGCCGCCGCTTGGAGCCACGGCAGGGCCTCGTTGGCGCGGCCGGCGAGCAACAACTCGCGGCCCAGGTTCTGCTGCGCGTCGCCGAAGCTGGCATCGAGCCGAGTGGCGCGCTCGAACGCGGCGATCGCCCGCTCGTGCTCGCCGCGTTCGGACCACGTCGCTCCGAGGCCGTTGTGAGCCATCGCCATGCCGGGCGAGACCTCGACCGCGCGCGACCACACGGCCACCGAATCGCGCCAGTGCGCGAGCGCGCCACGCGCGGCCCACGCTTCGGCGGCCACCACCACGAGCACGAACGCGAGCAACGCGCCACGGACACTTGTGGTGGTGATTCTCCCGGTTCGCAGGAGTGCGGCAAGCCCGGCGGACAGCGCGAACGCCGGCCCCAGGAGCGGCAGGTGCAGGTAGCGGTCGTACGCGATGACCGGGCTGTACGTGAGGATGCCGAACGTGGGGGCCAGCAGCACCACGAACACGAGCAGTCCAGTCCAGGCGCCGCCGGCACGCCGCCGCAGCATCCAAGCCGCCGAGACGATCGCGAGCGAAGTCACGACACCCGCGATCACGGCGGGGTTCGCGAGCGTGAACGGCGCCGGGGGTTCGTAGACGATGGCGAGCCGCGCCGGCCAGAGGAGCTGCCTCGCGTAGAAACCGAGGAGCCACAGGACCTGGAGCGCGAGCCGTGCGGGATCGAGCGGCGGCGGCGGGCCGAACTCCCATGTCGCGCGCACGGAGAGCACCGAGATCGCCGCGGACGCACCGGCGAGCGCCAGGTGAGGCACGAGCGAGCGCAGCGTCGCGCGCCATTCGCGCCGCAGTGCTCGCACGCCCAGCAGCAGCAATGCCAATGGGAGCGTCATGGCCGAAGGCTTGGCGAGGAGGGCCAGCGCGAACAGCGCGATCGAGACGGCATACGCGCCTCGGCCACCGCCCTGGAACGAGCGCACGAGACTCCAGGCGCTCGCGAACGCCAGCGCACTCGCGAGCACGGTCTTTCGCTCGCCGGCCGACGCCACGGCTTCCACCATCACCGGGTGCAGCGCCCAGAGCAGTGAAGCGAGGGCAGCGCCGGCCACCGACCCGGTGAGCCGGCGCAGCAACAAGAACAGCATGACCGCGGCGATCGCGTGCAGGGCGAGACTCGTGGCGTGGAACGGAACCTGGTTCGTGGCCGTACCACCCGCTGCGGCGTCCAGCATGAGCGAGGTCATGGAGAGCGGCATGTAGTAGGCGTTGAGTGAGGAGGGCGCGAGCACTTCGGTGAAGAACCGGCGCGCGGACTCCACGCTGGGCTGGAGCACGAGCGGGTTGCGCACGATCAGCGATGGATCGTCGAGCGCGATGGCTTGGCCGCCGAGCACGGGCCAGAGCACGGCGGCGACCACCAGCGCGATCGCGAACGCCATTCCCGCGATGAACCGTCCATCTGAACGAAGCGGGGCGGACGCGTCTCGCGCCGGGATGTCACGGCGATGTTGCGAGTTCGGCGGCAGGGGGGCTCGCATAGGCCGTGGAATATAGGTGAACGAGGATCGCGGTCTCACGCGAGCCGCCGGCCGAACCGAATGGGCCGATGCGGCATCCCAACCGCGCCCTACGGCTCGCGCGTGGCGCGGGTGCGGGGGTTCGTCCCGGCATGGAACGGTGGGGACGCAAGGGTCGCTGCCCCGGGCGAGGCTCGCCGGGCGCGGTCCGCCCCGCTAGAATCCCCTTCGACGACACGTCATACCCGGCTCGCCGCTCCGGGACCACCACCCGCCAGGAGTCCCTCGCATGTCCCGCCCCCGCACGCTCGGCGAACTCAAGACCGCCGGCTACCGCTCGCGCTCCGTCAAGGACGAGCTGCGCGACAACGTCATCCTGCGCCTGCGCGCGGGTGCTCCGCTGTTCCCGGGCGTGGTCGGCTACGAGAACACGGTCGAGCCCCAGATCGTCAACGCGATCCTGTCGCGGCACGACTTCATCCTGCTGGGGCTGCGCGGCCAGGCGAAGACGCGCCTGCTGCGCTCGCTCGTGCAGTTCTTGGACGAGTGGCTGCCCGCGATCGACGGCTGCCCGTTGAACAGCGATCCGCTGCGGCCGCTCACGCACGCTGCGCGCCAGAGCCTGGACGCGCACGGCGACGCCACGCCGATCCGCTGGATCCACCGTGACGAGCGCTACCAGGAGAAGCTCGCCACACCGGACGTCACCATCGCCGACCTGATCGGTGACATCGATCCCATCAAGGCGGCCACATTGCGGCTCGACTACTCCGACGAGCGCGTCATCCACTACGGCATCATCCCGCGCTCGAACCGCGGCATCTTCGCCATCAACGAGCTCCCGGACCTGCAGCCGCGCATCCAGGTGGGCCTGTTGAACATGCTCGAAGAGAAGGACTTCCAGATCCGCGGGTTCCCGGTGCGCATCCCGCTCGACGTGGCCATGGTGTTCTCGGCCAACCCCGAGGACTACACGAACCGCGGCAACATCATCACGCCGCTTCGCGACCGCATCAGCTCGCAGATCCTCACGCACTACCCGCTCACCCGCGACCAGGGCATCGCCATCACGCGACAGGAGTCGTGGGTCGAGCGCAAGAGCGGCGTCGAGGTGCGGGTCCCCGCATTCATGCGCGAGCTGGTCGAGGAGGTGGCGATCCAGGCGCGCAAGAGCGAGTACGTGGACCAGAACTCGGGCGTGTCCGCGCGGCTCACGATCGCGCTGCTCGAGAACCTCGTCAGCAACGCGGAGCGGCGCGGATTCCACACGGGTGAGAAGACGGTGGTCACCCGCGTCTGTGATCTCCAGGCCGCGGTGAGTGCGGTGAGCGGCAAGGTCGAACTGGTGCTCGAGGGCGAGCAGGAGGGTGCCGCCAACGTGGCACGCGCGCTGCTCGGCCGCGGCGTGAAGTCGGTCTTCTCGCAGCGCTTCCCCGACGCGTTCAAGCCGCGCCGCACGCGCTCGCGCAGCATGCCGCCGCCGGAGGAGTCCGAAGCACAGGCCACGGCCGAGTACCGGCCGGTGCTCGAGTGGTTCGCGTCGGGTCACCACCTGGAGCTGGGCGACGACCTGCCGCAGCACGACTTCGCGGCCGCACTCGGCAAGGTGAAGGGCCTCGCCGACTTGGCGTCGCGCTATCTCGAGCCCGCGAATGCCGAGGAGCACGCGGTGGCGATGGAACTGGTGCTGGAAGGCCTGCACCAGAGCAGCATGCTGTCACGCGACCGCACCGACACGGGCGTGACGGGATATCGCGACATGCTCAAGCAGATGCTCTCGGGGCTCGGCGAGGACTGACCTCCAGCGTGGCCCGACTCACGGGGCCACAAGGTGGCGAGTGCGATGCGCTTCGACTACTCCAAGTGGAAGGGCCCCAAGCCGGGCGACGAGGCGTTCCTCAAGCAGCTCATGGACATCTACCGGAACCTGCTGCTGCAGACCGGCGGTGACGTGGACGAGGCGCTGCGCTGGATGGAGCACTTCGGGCGCGAGTACGGCTTCTTCAACGAGAACTTCACGCTCGAGGACTTCAAGCGCATGCTCGAGGAGAGTGGCGAGGCTCGCCGCACGTCCGAGGGCTTCGAGATGACGCCGCGTGGCGAGCGTCGCATCCGGCAGGATTCGCTGAACGAGATCTTCTCGTCACTGCGCGCCGGCGCCGCGGGCGACCATCGCACGCCGGTGGCGGGCTCGGGCGGCGAGCGGCTCTCGGAGACGCGCCGCTGGCAGTTCGGGGACGACCTTGCGAACCTCGATCCGCTCGCGTCGGTGAACAACGCGGTCAAGCGCAGCGGCGTGGACGACCTCACACTGGCCGAGGACGACCTCGAGGTCTACGAGCAGGAGCACCTGTCGGCGTGTGCCACCGTGCTGATGGTGGACATCAGCCACTCGATGATCCTCTACGGGGAGGACCGAATCACACCGGCCAAGAAGATCGCGCTGGCGCTCTCGCAGCTCATCCAGACGCGCTATCCGAAGGACACGCTCGACGTGGTGCTGTTCGGTGACGACGCAGCCCAGGTGCCGCTGCGCGAGCTCATGAAGATCCAGGCCGGGCCGTATCACACGAACACGCGCGCCGGGCTGCAGCTGGCGGCCCGCATCCTCTCGGCTCGCAAGGGCGTGAACAAGCAGGTGTTCATGATCACGGACGGGAAGCCGTCGGCGATCCGCGAGCACGGGCGGCTCTACAAGAACCCGTTCGGGCTGGACCCCAAGATCGTGAACCTCACGCTCGCCGAGGCGGCTCACCTGCGCCGCAAGCAGATCACGATCACCACGTTCATGCTGGCCGTGGACGCGCCTCTGTTGGAGTTCGTGCGCAAGCTCACCGAACTCAACCATGGGCGCATCTACGAGACCGATCCGCAGAACGTGGGCGCCTACGTGTTCCGCGACTTCGTGCGCAATCGCAGGAAGCGGTTGCACTGACCCGCCGTTGGCGGGCGCGCGGCCTCCTAACTGACCCGCCCAGCGAGATGCTAGTCTCACGCCTCGTTTGCCGCCGGCTGGGAGTTCGCTCCCCGAAGCCTGTTGCGGCTCGGAGGGCGGCTCCATAGGAGGTGGGGAATGAGTTCGAGGCTCCACAGGAACACGTTCGCGATGCTTGCTCTGGTGACCACGGCACTGATCTCGCCTGCGGTCGCTCATGCACAGGCCAAGAAGCCCAATATCGTGGTGATCTGGGGCGACGACATCGGCTGGTGGAATGTGAGCGCCTACAACCAGGGCATGATGGGCTACAAGACGCCCAACATCGACCGCATCGCCAAAGAGGGCGCGCTGTTCACCGACTGGTACGGGCAGCAGAGCTGCACCGCCGGCCGCGCCTGCTTCATCACCGGGCAATCGGGATTCCGCACCGGCCTGCTCAAGGTGGGCCTGCCCGGCGCGAAGGAAGGCCTGCAGGCACGCGACGTCACCATCGCCCAGCTGCTCAAGGCCCAGGGCTATGCGACGGCCCAGTTCGGCAAGAACCACCTCGGCGACCTCGATGAGCACCTGCCCACGGCGCACGGGTTCGACGAATTCTTCGGCTCGCTCTACCACTTGAACGCCGAGGAGGAGTTCGAGAATCCCGACTACTTCAAGGACCCGGCGATGATCAAGAAGTTCCAGACGCGCGGCGTGATCCACGCGTGGGCGAACGCGGACGGGTCCCAGAAGATCGAGTCCACCGGTCCGCTCGGCAAGAAGCGCATGGAGACGATCGACGAGGAGATCACCAAAGCCACGCTCGACTACCTCGACAAGGCGAAGAAGGCCAACAAGCCGTTCTTCCTGTGGTGGAACTCGACGCGCATGCACATCTGGACGCACCTGAAGGAGTCGAGCAAGGGCAAGACCGGGTTCGGCACGTACCCCGACGGCATGGTCGAGCACGACGCGATGGTCGGCCAGATCCTCGACAAGCTGAAGGCGCTCGGCCTGGACCAGAACACCATCGTCATGTACTCCACCGACAATGGCGCCGAGAAGATGACGTGGCCCGACGGCGGCCAGTCGCCGTTCCACGGCGAGAAGGGCACGCAGTGGGAAGGCGGCTTCCGGGTGCCGTGCGCCATTCGCTGGCCCGGCACGATCAAGCCCGGCACCGTCCTGAATGACATCTTCTCGCACGAGGACATGCTGCCCACGTTGGTCGCGGCCGCTGGCGTCCCCGACGTGAAGGAGCAGTTGTTGAAAGGTATGAAGGTGGGCGACAAGACCTTCAAGGTGCATCTCGACGGCTACAACATCACCGACGCGCTCGCCGGCAAGGCGCCGAGCCCGCGCAAGGAGTTCTTCTACTTCGGGGATGACGGCAACCTGACGGCGCTGCGCTACCAGCAGTACAAGATCACGTTCCAGGAGCAGCGCGGAGAGGGCTTCGACGGATGGCAGGAGGAGTACTCGACGCTGCGCCTGCCCAAGATCTACAACCTGCGCTCCGATCCTTTCGAGGAGGCGAACCACTCGATGGACTATGAACACTGGAGAGCGGATCGCCTGTTCCTGCTCGTGCCCGCCCAGCAGTACGTCGGGCAGTTCCTGGCGTCGTTCAAGGAGTTCCCGCCGAGCCAGAAGGTGGGCAGTTTCAGCCTCGACCAGGTGCTGGAAACACTCCAGAGCCCGCCCAAGGGCGCCCAGTGACGCGATCTCGAGCGGCAGACTGACACGAAGAGCGCAGGTGTGGCCGCCGTAAGGCGGCCGCACCCGCGAAGGGGAGACATGGCCGGCGACCGGCAGGACAACGGCAATCGCGACATCCTGGAGGCACTCCAGGGCGTGCTGCAGGAGACCTCGGAGCCGGTGGCCGTGCTCGAGGCGATCCTCAGGCAGGCGGTGCGTCGCACCGGTGCCGAGCGCGCGCTGATCGCCGAAGTGCTGGCGGACGGAGAGCTGCGCTTCAGCGTGCTCATGGGCTTCCAGGAGAAGGGCCATCGGAGTGTCGCCGGCGGCTTCAGCCGAACGGTGTTCGACCGCGTGCTGCGCACGGGGGAGCTCGTGCGTGTCGAGAATGCCCTGCACGATCCGTTCTATGGCGAGCTGGAGTCGGTGCGAGCGCTGGGTGCTGCGGCACTGCTGTCCATGCCGATCCGCGTCGACGGCCGCATCGTCGCGCTCTTGCACCTGGAAGATGCGCGACCGGGACACTTCGACCACTCGCACGTCGAGCTGTTGACCGCGCTGCTCGCGGTGGCCGAGCCCGCGCTCGGCGCGCTGCGCGTTGCGCGTGACACGCTCGAGGAGCGCAACCAGCTGCGCAACGCCGAATCGCAGCTGCGTCGCGAGGCCGAGGTGGAGCGCCGGTGGATGGCCTCGGAATGGTCGTTCGGCCGCTTCGTGGGGCACTCGCCGGCGATCCGCGAGCTCGAGCTCGCGGTGCACAAGGCCGCGGCCACCGAGTTCCCCGTGCTGCTGCTGGGCGAGCCGGGCACGGGCAAGAACCTGCTCGCGCGCGTGCTGCACTACAGCGGCGCGCGCAGCACGCGGCCCTTCGTCACCGTGTTCTGCCCGTCCCTCGAGCGCGGCATGGTCGAAGCCGAGCTGTTCGGCCACAAGCGCGGCGCGTTCACGGGTGCGGTCTCCGACCGCCAGGGCCGCGTGCAGGCCGCCGACGGCGGCACGCTGTTCCTGGACGAGGTGGGCGAACTGCCGATGGAGATCCAGCCCAAGCTGCTGCGGTTCCTCCAGGATCGCGGCTTCGAGCGCGTCGGCGACCCGCGCGAGCTCAAGGCGGATGTGCGCATCATCGCCGCCACCAACCGGGACCTGGCGCTCGCGGTGCAGCAGGGGCGGTTCCGCCGCGACCTCTATGACCGGCTGAACTTCCTGCCCATCCGTGTGCCGCCGCTGCGCCAGCGCGTCGAGGACATCCCGCTGCTGTTGCGCCACTGCCTCGACCAGACCGCCCCTGGGCGCTGGATCCAGCTCAGCGCCGACGCCACCCGGTATCTCCAGTCGCTCGACTTCACGTGGCCCGGCAACGTGCGCCACGTCGAGCAGCTCGCGGCACGCCTGGCCACCGAGGGACTCGAGGGGCCCGCGACCGCCCGGGACGTGGCACGGTTGCTGGGGGCCGCGATCGGCGAAGGTGGGGAAGACTCGCGCGAACGCGTGAAAGAGGTGGATCTCGACGCGGGGCTGCCGCGGCTGCTCGAGGAGGCGGAGCGCGCCTGGATCGAGGCGGCGATGCGGCTCTACCCGGACCTGTCGCGCGCCGAGCTGGCCGCGAAGCTGCGCATCAGCGAAGCCGCGCTCTACCGCAAGCTCCGCAGCTACCGGCTCGGCGAGTAGCCGGGCCGCGTCCCTCTCTCGCGCGAGAGTCCGCTGTCGCGCGAGCCAGTGTGCGGGCCGCGCGCAGCGTGTCGCGCGCCGCGCGCGAGCGGCCTCCTCCTCGACTCCAGCTCGTGTGGCCGCTTGCACTTGGCTTCCTCCCGCTGAATCGCAGGCGTCGCGGGCACGGTCCATGCCCTGTAGGTCGGAAGCCGCATCGGGCGGCAGGCAGCACACCGATCAGGGGGACGACCGTGATGCACGACCTGAGCTCGCAGCGCGAACCGACTCGCACCGCGGTCGGACGCCAATCGCCGCTTCAAGGGTCCTCGGAGAGCGCGCGGCCGCTCCACGCCGCCCGCGCCCGGGACGCCGCCGCGAAGACCATGCTGTGCTGCGCAGGGCTCCACATCCTGATCCTCACTGCGTATGTCGCGACCAGTGGCGACGTGAGCGCATTCAATGTGTTCACGATGATCGATGCACAGCGGATGTGGCCGGAACTCGCCAGCTCGCCCGCGGCACCGTGGTGGTCGTTCATGGCGTTGCTCGCGCTCTACGGCGCGGCCTACGGGCTGCTCACCCGCAGCGGCCCCGGCTCGCCATGCAGCGCCTGCGGCCAGGAGACGCTCGAGCGCAGTTGGGCCGCCCGGCTCGCCGCCCGCGACGGAACGCGGGCCGCAAGCGCGGCGATGGTCGCGACCCCGAGCCCGGCGCGTGCCGCGCCGACGAACGGCCATGTGCCGGTTGACGCTCACGTGGTCGCGGACCCGCACTCGCTGGTGGCGAGCCTGTTCCACTTCCAGCCCACGCTGCGCGACGGATTCCTCATGCTCGTCGCCGGCCTGGCCGTGCACATGGCGGCGCTCGCGGGGATCGAACAGTTCGTCCGCACGTTCCCGCCCGTTCCCGACGTACTGCATCTGTACCTGCCGTACGTCGAGTTCGGCGCGCCAGGTGAGCTGGTCTACGCGGCGTTCCTGCTGACGATCACGTTCGTGCTCGTCAAGCGCCAGCCTCGCACCGTGCCCGGGATCCTGTTCCTGCTCGGTGTGTTCTACGGCCTGCGCGGCCTGTTCCTGTTCCTGCTGCCGCTCGGCCTGCCGCCGACGGCCCCGCCACTCGAGGAGCGCTTCGTGTTCTGGCCGTTCGCCGGTCACGCGTACTTCCCGGGCGGGCACACCGGGATGATGACCGTATTGAGCCTGTCGGTGATCTCCCGTTCGTGGCGGCGCGCATTCCTCGTCGCGACGTTCGCGTTCGCGCTCGGCACGCTCCTGTCACGCACGCACTACTCCGCCGATGCCCTCGGCGGCTGGTGCATCGGCTACGCCATCGTCCTGTGGGGCCGCCGTCACGTCATGATGCGGCCCGCTTCCTACACCGAGAATCGGGGGGCCTCGTGGTCCGCGGCCGCCCGTCAAACGAAGGAGGGCTGACATGATCCGCGAGGCTTTCCAAACCGCCGGCCTGCCCTCGATCCCCGAGGTGGGCGCACCCAGGTTCCCGCAGCCGCCGCTCGAGCTGCACACCCGGCGCGATGTGCCGGACGAGTCCTGCCCGCATGGCGGAGCCGCGTTCGAAGCCATCGGTGAGGGGTTCGTGACCCTCTACCGGCGTGACCACATCATCGCCGCCGACGTCCTGGACGCATGGTTCCGTCCGTCGCCCGCGGTGCTGCAGACGCTGCGCGCGCACCTCGATTGGATCGTGCGCACGTCGCCGCCCGCGAACGCCAACGGGCTCGTGCATGCGATCGCGCGCGCGCGTGGCGTGCCCGCGCCGTCGGTCGTGGTCGGGGCCGGCTCGTCGGACTTGATCTTCCTCGCGTTCACGCAGTGGTTGCGTCCGGAGTCGCGCGTGCTGCTGCTCGATCCGACCTACGGGGAATACGCGCACGTGCTCGAGCGCGTCGTCGGCTGCCAGGTGGACCGGCTCACGCTGCGCCGTGAGCAGCACTACCGAGTGGACATGGCCGAACTGGAGCTGGCCATGCGACGCGGCTACGACCTGGTCGTGCTGGTGAATCCGAACAGTCCCACCGGCCAGCACGTGCCCGCCCGGGCGCTGGCCGAGATCGTCGCCCGCGCGCCGGCCTGCACGCGAGTGTGGGTCGACGAGACCTACGTCGAGTACGCGGGCCCCGACGAGTCGCTCGAGTCGCTGGCGGCGGCGTCGGAACGGCTGGTGGTCTGCAAATCCATGTCGAAGGTGTACGCGCTGAGCGGTGTGAGGGTGGGCTACCTCGTCACCAGTGCCGAGCAGGCTCGCGCACTACGGCGGCGCACGCCGCCGTGGGCGGTGGGGCTGCCCGGACAGATCGCGGCGGTGAAGGCGCTCGAATCGCGGACGCACTACCGCAGGTACTGGACGCTGACCCATCGGCTGCGCACCGGGCTCGCCCGCGAGTTGGCGGAGATCGACGGTGTGGAGGTCGTTCCTGGGATCGCGAACTTCCTGCTCGTGCATCTGGGCTCGCGGCTTCCCGACGCCGCCGCGGTCGTGGCGCGTTGTCGAGCCGAGGGGCTCTTCCTGCGAGATGCGGGCGTGATGTGCCCGAGCCTGGGCGATCGCGCCATCCGGCTCACGGTTCACGACCGGATCACCAATCGACGGTTGCTCGAGATCTTCCGGCGCGCGTTGGAGGCGTGCTGACGCGGGGGCGTCACACGTCCTCCTGCGCGTCGGGGTTCATACGCAGTGGCAGGTGAAGTGATCGAAGGGTGGGATTCGTGGACGGTGTCCGGCGCGCCCCGGAGGCGTGCAGATGCGGGGGCATCACACGTCCTCCTGCGCGCCGGAGCTGTTCCACGGATCCCGGCCGATGTCCGGCGCGCTTTGCAGGTGTTTCGATGCGGGGGCATCGAACATCTTCCAGCGCGCCGGAGCTGTTTCGCCGATCCAGGCCGGGATTTGCAGGCGTGGCTTCGCCCGGCTTCCACCTGACACGCCACTGACGAAAGCCACGCATCTGCGGGACCTCTGTCGCCGCGCTCGTGCGTTGGTGGCCGGTGCGGCGCCGTTGGTCAGGTCGCACTTGGTGGGGCGCGCGGCAGCGCTAGCCTTCGCACACGCGCCACCGTTCAATGGCGCGCAGCTTGGCCGTGCAGTGCACCCTCCCGCAGGAGGCCTCATGAAGAAGAAGCTCACGTTCCCCGCGGTCGCCCTTCTCAGCTGTGCGCTCGCGTTGCCGGCGTTCGCCGGTGGTGAGCACTGCAGCGGGAAG
>Ga0315912_10000804_pt1 | contig 46798 bp, 28 predicted proteins | sample VfabasoilMG_FD_204469 | JGI IMG/M metagenome (GOLD analysis project Ga0315912, IMG submission 204469) | Garden soil microbial communities collected in Santa Monica, California, United States - V. faba soil | ecosystem: Environmental > Terrestrial > Soil > Garden | place: USA: California... | reverse complement strand
CTTGCGCGCGGCAGCGACGCGAAAAAAAGTGCCTGGCACCGTACTCGCGGCTCAGGGGCGCGGTTGCTGCGGGTCCTTGACCAGCACCGGCATGTGGCGCGCGGCGAGGCCGAAGAGGAAGACCGTCGCGGCGAGCAGGCCGATCGAGAGGCCCCATTCGTAGAGGCTCGGGGCGTAGCTCTGGGGTTCGTACATCGGGATCGGGCCCTTGGGGTTCAGGGCGTAGACCACGACGTCGGTGCGGTTGAGCACCACGCCGCCGCAGGCGAAGGCTGCGGCCCAGAAGAGCGTCTTGGTGTTCGCGCGCAGGCGCTGCGAGCTCAGCAAGAGCAGCGGGAGCAGGCCGCCGAGCACCATTTCGGCCGCGAAGAGGCCGGCCTTCGGGCCGGTCAGGGCGTGGGCCAGGTGGCCGCGGAAGGCGAGGTCGCCGACGCGCACGACCAGGTAGAGCAGGAGCGCCCAGAAGGCGAACTGGCCGATGACCGTCAGCTGCTCCATCCGGATGCGCCGGCCCCAGGACTTGGCGGCCCACATCGCGCACAGGATCACCAGCGCGAGGCCGGCGACGACGGCGGAGAGCAGGAACAGCACCGGCAGGATCGGCGACCACCAGGCCGGGTCGAGCTTGTCGGGCATCAGCAGGTAGAGCGAGCCGAGCGAGCTCTGGTGCATGCACGAGAGCGTCACCGCCGCGATCGCCAGCATCACCGGCACGGGCTTCTCGCCCGGCTTGGTGCGGAAGGCCCAGGCCAGGATGGCGAAGGTCACCGCCGTCAGGCCGGCCCAGAGCACGTTGCGCGAGAGCATCCAGACGAAGCCGGAGGTGGCGACCACCGTCCACCAGGGCGCCAGCGCGATCCAGCGCTCCTTCAGGCGCGGCATGCTCCAGCGCTCGAACACCACCGGCATGAACTCGAGCGCCAGGATCGTGACGTACATGCTGACGCACCACGAGACCTCGAACATCGCCGAGTGCTCGGGATGCTGGATCCCGAGCTGCCAGGCGTGCCAGGGCAAGCCGAGGTCGGCGAGCAGCGTCACGGTGACGAAGGAGTAGCTGAGCAGCCCGACCAGCACCGCGGCGCGCCCGATCGAGTACAGGTCCTTGCGCCGGAAGACGTACACGACCCCGGCGGTCACGAAGGCGCCCGCGGCGATCGCGATCCACACCAGGTCGAAGACGATCCACAGGCCCCAGGGCCAAGTGTTCGACAGGTTGGTCGACGCCCCCAGGCCGAGCACGAAGCGCGCGACGAAGGACCAGGCGCCGAAGACCATCAGCGCGGCGAGCACCACGTTGGTGGGCGTCCAGAACTTGCCCGTGATCGGCGCGAACTCGATCGGCGGCGCGATCTGCTGCGCCGCACCCGCCTCGGCCTGCGCCACCGCGGCCTTGCGCTGGCCCCAGGCGTAGATGCCGCCGAGCAGCGCGCCCACGCCGATCACCGCCGGCGGCACGGCCGCCAGCGCCGCCTTGCTGCGGGCGGGGTAGCTCTCCGTGCCGACGTCCGGCAGGCCGAGCTTCGAGAACGGCACGGCCGAGAGGTACAAGGTCGACGTCCCGCCCGCTTCCTTCTCGCCGTAGATGTGGTCGACGTAGGCACCCTTGCCGTCGGCGATGCGCGCGCGCGCCTTGGCGAGCATCTCGTCCTTGTCGCCGAAGTCGAGCGCGTCCGCCGGGCAGGCCTGCACGCAGGCGGGCATCGAGTGGCCGGCGACCGAGAGCTTGCGCTCCTCCGCGGTGAGCTCGACGCCGTTGCGCTCGGTCGGCGAGTCGAAGGGCAGCCGGTCGTTGCACAGCGTGCACTTGCTGACCTTGGGGGCGAGCGACTTCCAGTCCGAGGAGATCGCGCCGAAGGGGCAAGCCAGCATGCAGTAGCGGCAGCCGATGCACTTGTCCGAGTCGTAGACCACCGGACCCTCGGCGGTCTTCTCCAGCGCCGTCACCGGGCAGGCCGACACGCAGGCCGGCTCGTCGCAGTGCATGCACTGCTGCTTGACGAACACCGTCTGGAAGCCGCCCGGCGCCTCCGGGTTGTCGAGCTCGTGGTGCGTCAGCAGCATGTAGGTCTGCGACGACAGGCGCGGCGGGTTGGTGTGGCCCAGGCCCTCCTCGGGCAGCTGCGTCTCCTCGCCCTCCAGGCCATTCCACTCCTTGCAGATCACCTGGCAGGCCTTGCAGCCGACGCACTTCTTGGTGTCGATGAGCTTGGCGTAGGTCATCTTGCCTCCGGAGCCCGCGCGGCCTGCGCGCCGTCCGCGCGCGCGACTTGGACCAGACACACCTTGGTCTCTTGCGTGCCCGCGCCCGGGTCGACGGCGTCGATCGTCAGCTCGTTGACGCTCGCGCCGGTCGAGAGGCCCTTGAAGCCCCAGTTGTAGGGCACCCAGACGATCTCCACGTCCCGCTCGCCGATGCGCAGCGAGCGCATGCGGCGCGTGACGACCGCCTTGACCACGATCTCGCCGCGTGCCGAGCTGACGCGCGTCAGGTCGCCGGTCTTGATGCCCAGGCGCGCGGCGAGCGGCACGGGCAGCTCGATCATCGGCTCGGGCACGAGTTCGTTGAGCCACTTGACGTTGCGCGTCGTCGAGCCGCCGCACCAGTGCTCGGCGACCGTCGAGGTCATCAGCACGTAGGGATAGTCCTCGATCTTGCCGATCGGCTGCAGCGCCTCGACGCGCGGGTACTTGAGCACCGGGTTGCACTGCGCGCCCGGGTGCAGCGCGTTGGCGACCGGGCTCTCGATCGGCTCGTAGAACTCCGGCAGCGGCCCGTCCTTCGGCACGTAGGCGACGTCGCGCGGCACGCCCTCCTCGCCGCTGTAGGGGTCCTCGTACGCGGCGGCGAACAGGCGGCCGACGCCCTCCGGGCTCTGGCGGAAGGCCATCTGGCCCTCGGGCGTGTCCGGTCCCTTGTCGAGGTAGCGCACGTCGGGCGTGTCGTGGCCGACCCACTTCTTCTGCGTCGCGTCCCAGGCGATCACCGGCACCGCGGGGGCGAGGATGTTGCCCTTGGCGTCGCGCGCCGGCATCGGCTGGCCCTGCGCGTCGCAGGAAGCGCGGTTGTAGAGGATGCGCGTGTTGTCCGGCCAGGTCCAGGCGTACTTGGGGTACAGGCCCAGGCCGGAGGGGTCCGACTTGTCGCGGCGCTTCGACAGGTTCTGGCCGCCGGCGAAGATGCCCGCGTACATCCACAGACCGGACGACGTCCTGCCGTCGACCTCGAGGTCGCGCGTGCCGCGCACCAGGTCGCCGGCCTCGAGGCCCTTGGCGGGCAGGTCGACGCAGGCGCGGCCGTTGATCTCCTTGAGCACGTCCTCGGCGAGCGACTCGGGCTTGTAGTCCCAGACCGCCTGCTGGATCGGCGCGTCCTTGGGATCGGTCGACTGCGCGTACAGCGCGCGCACGCGCCGGAAGACCTCGTCGATCACCTGCAGGTCGGAGCGCGCCGAGCCGGGCGGCTGGACGCCCGCGTAGCGCCACTGCACCAGCGCGCCGGAGTTCGTGACCGTGCCCTCCTTCTCCATGAAGTAGGCCGCGGGCAGCAGGATCACCTCGGTGGCGATCGCCTTGGCGTCGACGCCCGGCGCCTGCCAGAAGGCGGCGGTCTCGGTCTCCCAGAGTTCCTGCACGACCAGGAACTCGAGCTTGGCGAAGGCCTCGCGCACGTAGCGCAGGTTGGGGTTCGTCACCAGCGGGTTCTGGCCCAGCACCCACAGCAGTTTCAGCTTGCCGGCGTAGGCGTCCTCGGTCATGCCGACCAGCGCGTAGTCCTTCTTCGAGCTCTTCTTGGGCACCCAGCCGAAGCAGAACTCGTTCTCGGGCGTCGCGCGCTCGCCGAACCAGGCCTTGAGCCCGTTGATCACCATCGCGCGGTTGATCGTGCCCATCGCCTTGGTCCAGGCGGCCAGCGTCGGCTGCGTGTGCACCGGGTAGTCGCAGTAGCCGAACCAGTAGTTGTTGAGCACCGAGAAGTCGCAGGCGCCCTGCACGTTGGGCTCGCCGCGCAGCGCGTTGACGCCGCCGCCGGGCTTGCCGATGTTGCCGAGCAGGAGCTGCAGCACGCCGTAGCAGCGGATGTTCTGCACGCCGGTCGTGTGCTGCGTCATCCCCAGCGCGTACAGGATCGTGCCCGGCCGGTTGAGCGCGAAGGTCTCGGCGATCTCGGCGATCTGCTTGGCCGGGATGCCCGAGATCCGCTCGGCCATCTCGGGCGTGTAGCGCGCGTAGTGCTGGCGCAGCTTCTGGAACACGCAGCGCGGGTCGTCGAGGTCGGCCGCCTTGGCCGGGCGCTGGTCCTCACCGAGCTGGTAGCGCCAGGTCGCCGTGTCGTACTTGTACTTGGCGCCGTCGAAGCCGCTGAAGTGGCCGTCGCTGAAGGCGAAGTCGTCGCGCACCAGCATCAGGCCGTTGGTGTGCAGCTTGACGTACTCGGCGTCGTACCAGCCCTGCTCGATCACCAGCCGGATCAAGGCGCCGAGGAAGGCGATGTCCGCGCCGGGCCGGATGCAGGCGAAGATGTCGGCGATCGCCGAGGTGCGGTTGTAGCGCGGGTCGACGTGGATCACCTTCGCGCCGTTGGCCTGCGCCTGGCGGATCCACTTCATCGCCATCACGTGGTTCTCGGCGACGTTCGAGCCGCCGATCAGGAAGACCTTGGCGTTCTTGAGGTCGTCCCAGTGGTTCGTCATCGCGCCCCGGCCGAAGGTGGCCCCCAGACTGGGGACCGTGGGGCTGTGTCACAAACGCGCCTGGTGTTCCAGGAAGCTCGTGCCGTACAGGCGCGCGCTCTTGGTCCACAGGTAGCACTCCTCGTTGGTGCTCTGCGCGCCGCCCAGGAAGGCGATCGCGTCGGTGCGGTTGACCGCGTACTCCTGGTCGCCGTCCTTCTCAGTCGCGACCCAGTTGGCGTCGCGCACGGACTGGATCCGGCGCGCGAGCTTGTCGAGCGCCTCGTCCCAGCTGATCTCGGTCCACTTGTCCGAGCCGGGTGCGCGGTACTTCGGCGTGCGCACGCGCTGCGGCGAGTCGTGCGTCGCCAGCATCGCCGTGCCCTTGACGCACAGTGCGCCTTCGTTGACGACGTGGCCCGGATCGCCCTCGAGGTTGAGCAGCTTGCCGGCGACGACGTGGCCGACCATGCCGCAGCCGCACGAGCAGAAGTTGCACGCGGTGGTGAACTCCTTGGCGCCCGCGAGCTTGAACTCGGCCGCGCGCGAGGGCTGATCGACGAAGAACTCGGCCGCGGCGAGCGACACGCCCGCGCCCGCGACCCCCTGGAGCAACTCACGGCGATCGAGCGTCATGCGCGACACCCTCGAAAGAGACGCGCTGCGCACCCCCGGCGGGGAAATCCGGTGGGGGGTCCGGAGCGCCGGCCATCCTACCCGGGCGGTCCGGGTCTGCGCAGCCGGCGGTCAATAGGTCTTGTGCACGCGCTCGACGTCGACGCGCTCGCCGACGCCGTGACAGATCCCGCACGACTCGTTGCCCTGCGAGTCGGTCTGCGAGTTGATGTGCGCCAGGGACTTGCCGTCGTCGTGGCAGGAGGCGCAGACCACCTTCCAGCGCTGGATCGGGACCAGCTGGTCCGTAGGGTGCGCGCGCGGCTTCGGCTCGTGCCAGGCGTCGTTGCCGTGGCACTTGAAGCAGTTCTCGACGCCGCCCGGGAGGGCCGGGAAGGTGATGTCCTCGAAGTTCGCGACGACGAAGTTGTTCGGGTAGGCGCCCGAACCGAAGCCGACGATGTCGTAGGTCGCGGCGTTGGCGAGCTCCTTGCCCATGTGGATCTTGTGCAACATGGTCCGGAAGCTGATCGTCGCGCCGGTGGTCGCGGGTGCCGCGCCGGCGACGTACTGCGGCCGGTCCTCCGAGCCCGCCGTGCCGTGGCACAGCACGCAGGACTCGAAGCCGCGCCGGCCGAAGCCGTGGAAGGCGAGCTCCTGGTGGCAGTTGAAGCAGCTCGAGCCGCTGGCGAGCAGGTCGTAGGGCTCGATCCGGCCGGCCGAGCCGACCAGGAAGTCGATGTTCCGCGCGTCCGAGGTCGACCTGTAGCTGTTCGACTCGCCGTACAGGTTGAGCGCCAGCGTGCGCGAGCTCCAGATCCCGAGCGTGTACGTGCCGTCGACCAGCGGCGCGCCCGTCCACTCGCCGCTCTCCTGGCCGATGTCGGGCGAGGCATTGAGCGCCAGGGGGTAGGTCGCGGGCAGGACGAAGTCGGTCGTGTAGCTGGTGATCGCGGTCGTGCCGTTCCCGAACTCGATCAGCTCGGTGATGCTGCCGGCCGCGGCGTTGACCGAGAAGTCGACGCCGGCGGTCTTGGCGACCAGCGTCACCTCGCGCACCGTCGCGCCGGCGAGGTGCGCCTGCTCCAGGCCGGCCTTGAAGCCGGTCGTGTAGGGCGAGGAGAACCACAGGCGGTCGCCGTCGACGAACTGGATGCGGACGTACTCTTCGCTCGCCGTGCCGTCGTCGACGACCACGTAGTCGTTGCGCGCGAAGCCCGCCGGGTTGTCGACGTCGACGTAGTTCTGCGGCGCGGCGCTGGGCTCCGCCAGCAGGGCATTGCCGCCGGCGGCCCCGGTGCGCACCAGGACGCTGGTCAGGGCGCCGCTCAGGTTCCAGTGCGGCGCGAAGTCGCTGGAGAAGGTGTCCAACGCGGCGGTCGACAACCCCAGGCGCTCGAGCTGCACTTGCATCGGCACGTTGACCGTGAAGGGCTGCGGGCCGCTCAGCGCCGCGATCGGCAGCGTCGTGTTCAGCAGCAGGTTGTAGTTGCTGGTCGGGCCCGAGATCACGATCGAGGGGGCGGAGATGCCGGCCGGCGCGACCTCGGCGCCGGCGTCGTCGAGGATGCTGAAGGTCAACTGGATCTTGTCGCCCGGGTCGTACGGCCCGACCAGGTCCGCGACGTCGAAGTTCAGGCCCGGATCGAAGTTCGGATCCTGCAGCGGGTGGAGGTGCGCGTCGAACACGGCCAGCGGATTGCCCGACACGCCGTGGCACAGCACGCAGTTGGAGTTGTTGGCCTGGGCGCCCATGGTCTGGCCGTTGGCGGTGTAGGCCTGGCCCCAGTGCACGTCGTCGTGGCACGAGCCGCAGGCCTGGCGCGTCGGCTGCGCCGTGTGCAGGTCGCCCTGCGCGGGCTCGGCCAGCGGCCCGTCGCCGTCGGGGTCGCCGTGGCACACGATGCAGTTCGAGGGTCCCTTGCGGATCTCGTCCTCGGTCGCCTTGTCGGTCGAGGAGAGCGCCGTGTAGCCCTGGTCGCGCGGCAGCGCCACCTGCCCCTGCGGCCAGGCGGGGAAGGCGACGTGCGAGTAGTCGGTACCGCCGACGATGTAGGGCGCCGGCGTCGCGCCGTAGTTGCGCGAACCGTCCGGGTTGGTCGCCACGCCGAGCACCGACGGCAGGTGCTTGCCGGCGTGGATCTTGTGGATCATCACCTTGAAGTCGATCGAGACGTCCGGCGTCCGGCCGCCGGCGTTGCTGTCCTCGGCGCCGGAGGTGTGGCACAGGACGCAGAAGGCGGCCTCCTGCTTGCGGCTGCCGTGGACGCGCAGGTCCTGGTGGCAGCGGTTGCAGTTCTCGATCGTGACCACCTCGCGGTGCTCGATCGCGCCCGAGTTGCCGACGACGAAGTCGACCAGCAGGTTGTCGACCTCGCGCTCCGACTCGCCGTCGACCGTGTAGTTCCAGGCGAAGGTGAAGGCCATCGTGTACGTGCCCTCGAGCAGCGGCTGACCCGTCAGCTCGCCGTCCTCGGGCCCGAACGAGGGCGAGTCGTTGAGCGGTGCCAGGTACGTCGCGGGCAGCGGCGCCGTGAAGGTGTAGGTGTACGAGCCATCGTCCTCGGCGACCGCGGTGGTCAACACGTTGGACACCTCGGCGATCACGCGCTGGTAGTTGAACGACGGGCCGGAGACCAGCACGCTGCCCGTGTCGAGCTCGCTCAGGCTCCAGTCGCTGCCGTCGGTCTTCTTGACGGTGAAGTTGACGACCGGCAGGTCGCCGACGAGGAAGCGTCCGTCGGGTCCGCTGCCGCCGCTGACCGTGACGACCTCGGCGAAGAGCCCCGGCGGCGTGTCGCCCTGGGAGAGCTCCTCCTCCGTGCCCGGCGAACCCGGAGGCCCGGGAGGCCCGGGAGGACCCTGCGGACCTTCGTCGCCTTCGCAACCCGTCAGGCCGAGCAGCGCGCAGCTGACCAGCAACGTGGCGAGGGACGGATCCGACAGTCGGAGGCGACGGTTCACGTTCACGGCTCTGTCTCCTGGGGGTGCAGTGCGAGCGGCCAGAATTCGAAGCGGTCGGTCCTGAGCGGCGCCATGGTAGCAAGCGCGTGCGCGCCCAGGCCTGCGACGTTAGCTTCGAGTCCATGTCGCAAGCCGCGCCGGCTCCCCCTGCCGACTTCTTTCCGCGGCTGCTCGCCGACCATGCGCGCATCGAGGAGCGCTTGAAGCGGCTCGACGCGGCCAGCGCGGCGATCGGCCGGCAGGAGCACGACCGCGAAGCGCTGGCGCAGATCCTCGAGACGCTGACCTGGTTCGCCGGCGAGGGCGCGCGCCACGAGGCGCACGAGGAGGAGACGCTCTTCCCGCGCCTGCGCGGCTACGCCGAGTTCCGCCAGATCCTGAGCGCGCTGGAGTTCCAACACCGGATGACGGCCTCCGAGGGTCGCGCGCTGGCCGCCTGCGTCGCGGGCTATGGCGCCGGCAGCGGACGTGAGCTGCGGCGTCTGGCCTACCGCTACGCCGAGATGCAGCGCGGCCACGCGCTGGCCGAGGAGCGCGCGCTCTTTCCGCTGGCGGCGGCGCGGCTGGCGCCGGAAGTGCAGGCCGAGATGCTGCGCGAACGCCTGGCGCGCGAGGGACAGGCGGGGGCTCGGGCGGCCGACGCCCCGCGCGGCTAGGATGTGCCGGCCCGCGCGAGGGCGACGATGAGTTCCGCGCTTCGCACGATCCCGCCGGCCAGGTCCTTCCGGCGCGTCGTGGGTGCGGCGCTCGGCTTCGCGTTCAGCGGCTGCGCCGTCGTCGGTGTGCAGACGCCGCCGGCCGCGGTGCCCCCGAGCAAGCCGACCGCGACCGCTCCGCAGGCCGCGCCCCCCAAGCCGACGCCGCAGCCCGCGCCGAGCGCGTCCGCGGCCGAGGCGCAGGTCGCCGAGTCTCCGGCGACGGAGCCGGCGCCCGCCGTCGAATCCGGCCCGCGCCTCACGGGCTTCCTGCGCTCCGAGTTGATCCTGCGCCGCGTCGGCGGCGACCAGGACTTCGACCAGACGAACTTCTTCTCCGTCGACTACTCCGACCCGCGCAACCCCGCGATCCGCGCGCACGTCGCGGGGCGGCTGGCGATCGACCTCGACGGCCAGCAAGCGGACAACCGCTTCAACGGTCTGTCGGACGTCCACGGCGACGCCGTCGACTTCAAGCTCTACGACGCCTTCGTCGACGTCGCGCAGGCAGGCGGCGCGGGCCGGCTGCGCATCGGTCGCCAGCTCGAGTACGAGGCGCCGGTGGTCGTGCACTACGACGGCCTCGACCTGCGCGTGCAGCCCGGCGACGACGAGGACTTCCTCGCCGGCCTGTACGGCGGCATCCCGGTGCGCTTGTACACCGACCGCGGCGAGAGCCGCTCGCTGATCGGCCTGTTCGCCGAGGATCGGCCCTGGAAGGGCGGGCGCGCGCGTTTCGACTGGATGCACGTCGAGGACGAGCAGCTCGCGGAGTCGGGCAACGGGATCCTGGCCCTCAGCCTCTGGCAGGGTTGGGACAACGGCTGGGCGGCCGAGGGCCAGTACTCGCGCCTCGAGGACGACGACCGCGACCTGCGCTTGCGCACGCAGTGGACCAGCCCGGACGCGGGCCTGAGCGCCAGCGCGACCTACTACCAGCTCTTCGCGACGCAGGACGCGCTGCCGGCGGACATCGACCCCTACACCGAGGTCCTGATGGCGCTCTTCCCGTACGAGCAGTACGGCCTGACGCTGACCACCGAGCTGACCGAGGACGCCGAGCTCGATCTCGCGGCCGACATCCGGCGCGTGTCGGACAGCGGCGACATCGGCGAGTTCAACCGCGACTGGGAGCGCTACCGCGCGGCGCTGCTGCTGCGCGAGGTGTTCGAGTCGCATTTCGACGTGTCGCTGTTCGACGACATCTGGGACGGCGACGACCGCGACGTGTCGAGCTGGGGGCTCGACGTCTCGTACGACACGCGCCAGCAGTGGAAGTTCGGCGCGGGGACGTACTACTCGCTGTACAAGTACGACCTCTTGCAACAGAGCGAACGCGACGACGTGCGCACCTGGTACGCGCGCGCCGCCTACCAGCTGAGCAAGGCCTTCGCCGTCGAGTTCTCGTACGACTTCGAGGACGACGACGAGGACAGCTACAATGCCCTGAGAGGGGGTGTGATGTGGAACTTCTGAGCCGTTGGAGAGCGTTGCCGGCCTCCACGCGCCGGATCTCCGCCGCCGTGCTGCTGGGCCTCGCCGGCTGCGCCCTCTTCGCCGAGACCGAGGCCGCGCCGGCCGACGGCCTGGCCTTCAGCCACCAGGTTCACGTCGAGGGCCAGGGGCTCGGTTGCGCCGACTGCCACCCGCGCTGGGACCAGGCCGACGATCCGGGGATGCCCACGGGGGCGCAGTGCATGCTGTGCCATGCGCAACTCGACGCGCAGAAGCCGGCCGAGCGGCAGGTGCGGCAGCTGATCGAAGGCGGCAAGTTGAAGCTGCAGGGGCTCGCCGACCTGCCGGACGAGACGATCTTCACGCACCAGGCGCACGCCGGGCGCGATCCCGAGTGCGCGAGCTGCCACAGCGATCTGATCCACAGCGAGCGCATGGACCCGACCATGGCGCTGACGATGGAGGAGTGCCAAGCCTGCCACAGCGCGATGCAGGCGCCCAACGAGTGCAGCACCTGCCACTCGGTCTACCGCGCCGACGTGCCGCCGCCCAACCACGACGCGTCGTGGAAGCGCACGCACGGCCGCGTGATGCGCGCCCACAACAAGGACATGCGCGCGGAGCGCTGCGACACCTGCCACACCGAGGCGAGCTGCGCGCAGTGCCACAAGGCCGAGGCGCCCGAGAACCACGACAACTACTTCCGCCGGCGCGGGCACGGCTTGACGGCCAGCATGGACCGGCGCAACTGCGCCGCCTGCCACACGCCGGAATCGTGCGAGGCCTGCCACGACACGACCAGGCCGATCAACCACACCGGCAGCTTCGGCGCGCCGCAGGACCGCCACTGCCTGTCCTGCCACGAACCGCTGCGCCTCGAGGCCAGCTGCCAGGTGTGCCACAAGAGCACGCCCAGCCACGCGCTCGCGACGCCGCTGCCGCCCTCGCACACGCCGGCGATGAACTGCCGCCAGTGCCACGGCAACGGCCAGCCGCTGCTGCACGCCGACAACGGCTCGAGTTGCACCACCTGCCACCGCTGAACGCGCCCCGCCCGGGTGGGGGAGCGGCGCCGGGCTAGAAGCTCGACACGCTCAGCGACGCCGTCGCGTTCTTGTTGCCGCGCGTGGCGCGGATCGTCGTGCTGCCGACCTTCTTCGACGTGACCAGGCCCTTGCGCGCCGAGTTGTCGACCGAGGCGATCGAGGGCGAGAGCGACTTCCACTTGACCAGGTAGGTCAGGTCGAGCTCGGTGCCGCCCGAGAAGTAGCCGGTCGCCGTCAGCTGCTGGCGCGTGCCGCGCACGAGCGTGAAGGACTCCGGCTCGACGCTGAGCGAGTTGAGCACCTCGTTGGTCACCGTCACCAGCGTCGAGGCGGTCGCACCCGGCAGCGTCGCGCTGATCATCGCCGCGCCGACGACCCGGCCCGTGACGCGCCCGCGCGTCCCGTCGGAGTTCGAGACCGTCGCGGCGGCGGTGTTGGCCGAGCTCCACAAGGCCTGCGCGCTGACGTCGCGCGTCGTGCCGTCGCTGTAGGTCGCGATCGCCTGCAGCGAGCGGGCGTAGGTCGCCGGCAGGAAGGGGTCGACGGGCGTGACGCTGAGCGAGACCACCGCGGTCGCGGTGACGGTCAGGGTCGCCGTGCTGGACTTCCCGGCGCTGCTGGCGGTGATCACGGTGCTGCCGGTGCCGACGCCGTGGACCAGGCCTTTGCTGCCGGCGGCGTTCGAGATCGTCGCCACGGCCTCGTCGGAGGAGGTCCAGGTCACCAGGCCGGTGAGGTCGAGCGTGGTCGCGTCCGAGTAGGTCCCGGTCGCGTGGAAGGTCGACGCCTCGCCGATCGCGACGTAGGGGCTGGCGGTCGTCACCTGGATCGAGTCGAGCACCGCGGCGGTCACCTCGAGGTCGACCGAGGCGCTGACGCCCGCGAACGCGGCCGTGATCAGCGTGCTGCCGACGCCCGCGCCGGTCGCGAGCCCGCGGCTGCCCGCGGCGTTCGAGATCGAGGCGCTGGCGGGGGAGGAGGAGGACCAGGTGACCAGCTGCGTCAGGTCCTGCGTCGAATCGTCGGTGTAGGTGCCGAAGGCGGTGTACGCGAGCTGCGTGCCCTTGGGCATCGAGGGCACGAAGGGCTCGATCTCGAGCGCGACCAGCGTCGCGGGCGTGACCTCGACCGCCGCCGTGCCGCTGGCGCCGGCGAAGGCGGCCGTGATCGTCGCCGTGCCGGCCGCGACGCCGACGACGCGCCCGCGGCTGCCCGCGGCGTTCGAGACGCTGGCGACGGCCTCGTCGGACGAGCTCCAGGTCACCTGCTCGGTCAGGTCCTGGCTGGTGCCGTCGGAGAGCACGCCGAGCGCGGTCAAGCCGTGCGAGGTGCCGCGCGCCAGCGCCAGCACGTCGGGGGAGACGGCGAGCACGACCAGGATGGCGGGCGAGACGGTGAAGACCGTCGCGCCGCTGACGCCCTCGAGCGTCGCGCTCAGCGTGGTCGCGCCGACCGCGACCGTGGTCGCCAGGCCGTGGCTGCCGGCCGCGTTCGACACGGCTGCGACGGCGGCGTCGGACGAGCTCCAGGTCACCGCTTCGGTCAGGTCCTGCGACGAGCCGTCGGTGTAGATGCCCGTCGCCGCGAAGTGCTGCGTCGTGCCGAGCGCCGCCGCGGGATGGCTGGGCGTGACGCCGATCGAGACCAGCGTCGCGCTGGTGACGGTCAGCACCGTCGCGCCGTGCGTGCCGGCGACCGTCGCCGTGACCGTGGTCGTGCCGCTGGCGAGCGAGCTGGCGTGGCCCTCGCTGCCGGCCGCGTTCGAGAGGCTGGCGACCGCCGCGTTGGAAGAGGTCCACGTCACCTGCGCCGTCAGGTCCTGCGTCGACCCGTCGGTGAAAGTCCCGGTCGCCGTGAAGGCCTGCGCCGTGCCCAGCGCGATCGCGGGCAGGGCGGGCGTGACGTCGATCGCGAACAGGCTCGCGCTCGTGATCGTCAGCTCGGTCGAGCCGGAGAGCCCCGAGTGCGTCGCCTCGATCGTCGAGTTGCCGACGATCAGGCCCTGCGCGAGCCCGCGCGTCCCCGGCGCGTTGGAGATCAGCGCGGCGGCGGCCGAGGAGTTCCAGGTGACCTCGTCGGTCAGCTCCTGCGTCGTGCCGTCGGAGAAGGTGCCGGTGGCCGTGAAGTGCAGGCTGGTGCCCGCGGCGATCGAGGGGTTCGCCGGCGCGACCTCGAGTCCGACGAGCACCGCCGGCGTGACGGTCAGCGTCGTCGCGCCGCTGATCCCGGTCAGCGCCGCCGTGATCGCGGTGTCACCGAGCCCGTGCGTGTGCGCCAGGCCCCGGGTGCCCGCGGTGTTCGAGATCGTCGACGTCCCCGCCGCGCCCGATTCCCAGAGCACCTGCTCCGTCAGGTCCTGCGTCGAGCCGTCGGTGAAGGTGCCCGTGGCCAGGAACTGGGTGCTCGTGCCGAGCGCGAGCTGCGGGTTGGTCGGCGTGACCTCGATCGTGACCAGCGCGGCGCTGGAGATCGTCAACCGCGTCGAACCCGTGCGGCCGCCGTAGCTGGCGCTGATCGTCGTGCTCCCCAGGCTCTTGCCGGTCGCGAGCCCCTTGCTGGGCAGCACCGACGAGACCTCGCCCATCGCGACGTCGGAGGACGTCCAGGTCGCGAGCGGCGTCAGGTCCTGCGTCGTGCCGTCGGAGAAGGTCCCGGTCGCGGTCAACTGGCGCGTCGTGCCCAGCGCGATCGTCGGGTTGGCGGGCGTGATCGCGACCGAGGTCAGCGAGATCGGGGCGCGGCTCGAGCTGTTCTTGCCCGGGCACGCGACGATCGCGACGACGATCGCGGCGGCGGCGAGGGAGAGGAGGCCGGAGATGCGGACGGTCTGGGAGGTGGCCATGGGGTGCTTCGACGGCAAGGGAGGCGGAGGATCGAGGCGGAGAGGGATCTCCGCATCGGTCCTGCGCGTATCGGCCCGACCCCGGCGGCGCTTGATGGGGCAGGGCGGCGGGTACCGGAACTGCGCCCGATCCCGAAGGTGAACTCCCTGCCGGGGCGCGCGGCTGGCTGGCCGGGAAAGTCACCCGCCGGGCGCGCGGCACCCAGACGCTCGCGCGATCACTCGAGCCGCACGCGCGTCACCGTCCCGGCCGTCACGCGCAGCTCGGCCTCGCCGGTGTAGAGCACCGGTCGCTTGGTGGTCCAGGTGTTCGGGCTGACCGCCGTCATCACCGGCTGCGCGTCGGCCGAGGACAGCTCGAAGGTCAGGTTCCACTCGCCGAGGGGCACGTAGGCGAGGTGGACGCGGCGCGCCGCCAGGTCGACGGCTTGGGACTGCGTTGCGCCGGGCCTCCCGATCAACATGGTGTTCCAGCTGCTCTCGCCGGCCGTGCCGCTCAGGGTGATCGAGGCGAAGATGCCCTCGGGCGGTGCCACGGTCGCGGGCCACTCGATGGCGAGGCTCCCGAGCTCGAACACGACCGTCTCGTCGATGCGGCCGTCGAGCACGGCTTCGAGCCGGGCGGTCGGATGCGAGAGCCGGCCGATGTCGTAGCCCCAGACCTCGACGCGGTAGCCGCTCGCCACCGGCACGAAGCCGCGCACCGAGCCGTCCTCGGCGGTCCGCCCCAGGACGTGCTGGGCGAGGGTGAGGCTCGCGCCCGTGCGCAGGCTGACCTGCAGGCCCTGCATCGGCCGCTCGCCGAAGCGGATCACGAGCCGCACGTCGCAGGTGCCGAGTCCGCTAGCGTCGAGCAGCAGGTCGCGGATCTCGCCGGCGGCGAGGTCGAGCTCCTGCTCCTTCGTCTCGTCGAACTCGCCCGGCACTTCCTCGAGCCGCACGGTGTGCGTTCCAGCGGGCACGCGCTCGAAGCGGAAGCGCCCGCCGGCGTCGGTGACGGCGGTCGGGCCCACGAAGGGATCGTCGAGCCTCACCGTGCGTCCCGCGAGCGCGCGGCCCGGGGGCAGCAGGATCCGCCCGGCGATCGTCGCCGACGCCTCGAGCTCGATGCGACCGAGCTGGACGGGCTGGCCGGCGCGGACCTGGAAGGGCGCGGACATGCGCGCGGCCCCGGAGGCCGCCTGCGCGACGACGCGGTAGCGGCCCGGCTCGACGTCGTCGAAGCGGAAGGCGCCGTCCGCCGCGGTCGAGGACGTCGCGACGTTGCCGCGGTCGGCGCGGAAAGCCTCGTGCGACCAGTCCAGACCCCGTTCGAGCCGCACCGCGGCCCCGACCGCCGGGGAGCCCTGCTCGACGCAGACGCCGGCGACGCTCGCGCTGCGCGCCAGTCGCACCACGTGCGGCCGCTCGACGGGTTGGCCGGGCTCGAGGTCGATCGTCGCCGTGCAGTGCCCCGGAGCGGCGACGACGACCAGGTCCTTCCCGGCTCGGAAGGCGATGTCCGCGCGCCCGCCGGGATGGGCGAGCGCGCGGGGCTTGCGGCGCTCGGTGAACACCTGGCGCGGTGAGTGGGAGCTGTTGTCGAGCAACACGCCGTACCCGAACTCCTCCAAGGGCTGTCCGCTCTCCTCGTCGAGCACGAGCACGGCCAGCGCCGCGGCCCGCTGCATCACGATCCGGATGGCGGTCGTGCCCGGCGCGTACACCGTCGAGCGGTTGTCGCTGACCGCGTCGTAGCCCTCGCACGTCGCGCCCAGCGAGTAGGGTTCGTCCTGCGGCAGCAGGATGGTGAACGTGCCGTCGTCCGCGCTCTTGCCGCCCGCGCCCTGGCCGGAGGTGCTCGGCCAGCCCCACAACTTGGCCCCGGCGACCGGCGCGCCGGCGGGATCGACGACGACGCCGCTCAGGACGGGAGCGTCGGCGAGCAGGAAGTCGCCGGCCTCCGTGTGGCGCCGGGGCTCGATGGTCAGCGGCTTGCGGAACTCGCTGAGGTGTCCGGCGTGCTTGGCGTTGACGCCGTAGGTGCCGGGCGGCACGTGTCCGATCAGGAACCCGCCGTCGGCGAGCGTCGTCGCGGTGCGGCCGATGGTGTTCGAGCGCTCCGCGCCGACGGTCAGCTCGGCACCCTCGATCGGCTGGCCGAGCTTGTCGAGCACGCGCCCGCGGATCGCGCCGGTGGTGGCGAGCGTGAGCGTGCCGAGGTCGACGGTCCCGGCGCGGAGCGCGGGCTTCGCTTCCCCGCGTTCGCCGCCGAAGGTGATGCGCGCGGAGTCGTGGAAGACGTCCGGGGTGATCGTAAGCGACGTCGATTCGGCGCTCGGGACGGGCACCTCGAAGCGAAATCGGCCGTCGGCATCCGAAGGTGTGCTCCAACCGCGGAAGTCATGCTTGCCGGGGAGCCGCGGGACGTCGAGGCCCGTCGCCCAGCTCTTGAACGCGAAGAGGCGGATCTCCGCGCCCGGCAAGGGCGCGGAGTGTTCGTCGACGACGCGGCCGAGGACGACGCACGCAGGCGCAACCTCGGTCGGCGCGGGAGCCGCGGCGCTCGCCTGCTCGGCACGCTCGCGAACCGGTGCGGCATCGAGCTCCTGCGGAGCTGCGAGCACAGGCGGCGCTGCGCTGGGTGGCTCGGAACCGGCAGCGGGCACGGCGCTGGTCGCGCCGACTTCCTCACGCTCCCGGGTCGAGAGCACCCAGTACGAGAGAGCCGCTGCGAGCACGAGCAGCGCCGCGATGGTCGGACCCCTGCGCATCGAGCCTCCTTTTGATGGCAGTGTAGCCGGCCTTCCGCTGTGGGCGTCGAGTGGCTGGGATCGACTTCAAGCCTGCGCCTGCGCCCGCTGGCGCGCGCTCCCGCTCACTCCGGCGGCGTCTCCGCCACTTTGTCGAAGCAGTACGGCCCCAACCTCGCGCCCCACGCGTGGCGGCCGGTGGCGTCGAAGCCGCGCTCCCAGCTCGTCAACCCGAACTCCGTGATCGCGACTTCCAACGTCGCGTACGCCGATCCCAGCCGGGCGAGCGGGCAGTCGGTAGCGTCAGATTGGCCGAGGAACGTCGCTGCGTCGGTGGCGTGGAGCTTCAGCGTGCATCCGCGGTGCGCTTCGAGCTCCGTCGGCGTCAAGGCCGCGAACACGGCGGGGGTGCGCCAGGCGCCGGCGTAGTGCTGGGGGTTGCCGGGGAGCGTGTAGAGCTCGCAGTCGAACTGGCCGGTGCGCGCGACCAAGCGGTGGACGCGTTGGCGCACGGGGTGGTCCGGGTCGGTGGCGAGCGCCTGCTCGGTGTAGAGCCAGGGGCCGTCGCTGCGCTCGGGCCAGATGCGGGCCGTCACCAGGCGCAGGTCGAGGTACTCGCCGGGGCGCGCCTGGGCCTGGGCGGCGCTCGAGAAGGTGCCGGTCATCCAGAGCGCGAGCTTGGCGAGCTCGGCTTCGGGCGTGGGGGCGGGCTCGGTGCTGGCGCAGGAGAGCGCGAGGAGCAGCGCGACGAGCGGGGTGCGGCGCGGCGCGATCATGCCGGGCTCGCTGCGGGCTGGTCGCGGTACATCCGGCTGCCGACGGCGAAGAAGAAGCCGGTCGACCAGCCGCACATCAGGATGCCGGTCAGCGCCTCGACCGCGCCGACCAGGCGCCACGGTTCCGGCAGCACCAGATCGCCGTAGCCGGTGGTCGTGTAGGTCACGGCGCTGAAGTAGGCGGCGGTGGCGAAGTCGGGCATCGCCAGCTTCCAGGTGGAGAAGCCGGCCCAGGCGCTGATCTCGAGCAGGTGCAGCAGGACGGCCCAGCCGGCGACGCCGATCAGGGTCCAGGTCGAGGGCCAGAAGCTGGCCGCGAGCAGCGCCGGCCGGCGCTTCACGAAGCGGAAGGCCAGCGTCAGGCCGATGGCGTGGATCGTCACGCTCAGGGCCATCAGCCAGGCTGCGGAGGCGAGCATTCCGATCATCTTGGGCGAGCCTCTGGATGCGCGATGGAGCGGTCGTCCGCGCCGCAGCGGAGCGGTGAGCCGCGGCGACGTGGTGCCCCCAGCGGAGCGGGAAGTCGGCGCGCCGCGCGGCGGGCTGGCTCTCGCGCGAGAGCCAGCGCCGCTCGTCGCGGCCGGCCGCGGCCTACAGTTTCTCGACCGACAGCGCGACCGCTTCGGCGTAGCTGACCTGCACCGTGTCGCCCGGCTTGATCCCGGCCAGGAACTTGCGGCCCTCGGGCGTCGCGACGCGGTGCGTCACGAGCTCGCCCGACGCGAGCGAGAACACGACCAGGTCGTGCGCCTTGTCGACCGACTCGATCTTGACCCGCACGGCCATCGCGATGCCCGCGCCGCCGGCGGGCTTGGCGCCGGCGGGCGCGCGGCCGACGGCGGCCATGCCTTCCGCCGAGCGCGCGGGCTCGCCCGCCGGGCGCAGCGAGGCGATCACCGTCGCCTTGTACTGGACCTTGAGGTGATCGCCGACGGCGATCTGGTCGAAGTTGCGCACGTCGCTGGTCGCCTTGACCTCGAAGAGCCGGCCGTCCTCGCGGCGCAGCGTGATCAGGCGCGCGTCCTTGTTGATCGCCGTGACCTCGGCCTGGGCCGAGTAGCTCTCGGTGATCTGCGCTTGCGTCGCGCTCGCGCTCGAGCTCGACGTGCCGTCGGTCTTCTCCGGTGCCGACTCGTTGCTCGAGCACGCGCTCAGCGCGAGCAGGGCGGCGAGGAAGAACGTCGAAGGGATCGCGCTGCGGCGCGTGAGTTGATTCATCTTCATGGGGGGAGCTCCTTGGGTTCGCTGCGCAGAGTACGAGGGCTGGCGTGGAGCGTCAAATTGCGCGGGGCGTCGGCGCACGCGGAGCGAACCGACGTCGAGCTTCCGGTGGCTCGTTCCGCGGATCCGGTTCACTTCGCCGCGGCATCGACCACCGCGTGCAAGCGCCGCAGCACGGGCTTCTGGCACACGAAGCGGTAGTGGCCGGATTGCAGCTCGAAGACCGTCGCGTCGCGCTCGGCGCGCAGGAACGTGACGCCGCGCGCGCTCGCCGCCGGAACTCCGCTCTCGGTGATCGACGACGGCTCGCTCGTCGGGACGAAGAGCGTCGCGGTGGTGTTCGGCGGGATGCCGACGTCGAGCGTCAGCGCGTCGCCGTCGAGCTTCCAGGCGCTCTCGATCCGGCCGCGGATCGAGTCGTAGCCGACCTTGGCCCACTGCAGCTCGCCGCCCGGTTGCGGGCGCAGCACGATCTGGGAAAAGCCCGGCGCCGCGGGGCGGATGCCGCCGATGTTCTCGAACATCCACTGCGTCACCGCGCCGAAGGAGTAGTGCGCGAAGGAGTTCATGCCCGGGTCCTGGAAGCCTCTCTCGGGCGTCCACCCGTCCCAGCGCTCCCAGATGCTCGTCGCGCCGTTCCGGATCGTGAAGCCCCAGGACGGGAAGGTCGTGTTGAAGAGCAGACGGTAGGCGACGTCGTTGCGCCCGATCTTCTCGAGCGCGAGCATCAGGTCCTTGGTGCCGACGAAGCCGGTCGACAGGTGCCAGCCGCGCTCGGCGATGCGCTCGACCAGGTGCTGTGCGATCTTGTCGCGCAGCGGCCCGTCGACGAGGTCGAAGGCGATCGCGAGCACGTAGGCGCACTGCGTGTCGCCCTTGACCACGCCGTCGGCGTCGACGTAGGCCCGGTTGAAGGCGCGCTTGACGTCCTTGTAGAGCTTTGCGAAGCGGGCGGCGTCGTCGTGCTTGCCGAGCGCGCGTGCGCTCAGCGCCAGGAGCCGCGCGCTGCCGGCGAAGTAGGCCTGGTAGATGACCTCCTTCGGCGTGTCGGCGCGGATCGCGACCCAGTCGCCGAAGCAATGGAACTCGGCGGGCGGCAGGAGATCGACGCTGCGCCGCTCGCAGAACTCGACGAAGCGCCGCATCGCCGGGTAGTGGCGCTCCAGGAGCCGCAGGTCGCCGTACACGTCGAACACGGTCCAGGGGCAGATCACGCCCGCGTCGGCCCAGGCCGGGCCGCCGTCGGCCTCCGCGACCTTGAGCGGCGCGACCATCGGGTATTGCCCGTCGGCGCGCTGCGCGTCGTCGAGGTCGACCAGCCACTTGGTGAAGAAGGCCTGCGCGTCGGCGACGTAGTTCGCGGTGCGGATATAGACCTGCGCGTCGCCGGTCCAGCCGAGGCGCTCGTCGCGCTGCGGGCAGTCGGTCGGGACGTCGATGAAGTTCGCGCGCTGGGTCCAGAGGGTGTTCTGGTAGAGGCGGTTGACCATCTCATCCGACGTCTCGAAGCTGCCGCAGATCGGCGTGTCGCTCGAGAGGGCGACGCCGACGACCGTGTCGCGCGCGGGCTGGCGGCCGAGGCCGCTGACCTCGACGTACTGGAACCCGTGGAAGGTGAAGCGCGGCTGCCAGGTCTCGGTTCCGCCGCCCTTGCAGATGTAAGTGTCGGTCGCGCGCGCCGCGCGCAGGTTGGTGGTGTAGAGCGTGCCGTCGGGGTTCAGGCGCTCGGCGTAGCGCAGCACGACCTCCTGTCCGCGCCGGCCGTCGAGCTTCAGCCGCGCGACGCCGGCGATGTTCTGGCCCAGGTCGAGCACGTAGGTGTCGGGCGCGACCTCGCGCACCGAGCGCGGCTCGAACAGGCCGACCTCGCGCACGGCGGGGCCGGGGTGCGACTCGACCACGGCCGCGATCGAGTCGCTGACGTCGACGGCCGACCAGGCCGAGTCGTCGAAGCCCGGCGAGCTCCAGCCCGCGGGCTCCTTCGTCGCGTCGCAGCTCTCGCCCATCAGGAAGTCCGCCGCCGTGAGCGCGCCCGTCGCCGCCTTCCAGCTCGCATCGCTGGCGACGACCGTCTGCTTCCCGTCGGCGTGCTCGAGCACGAGCTGGACGAGCGCGCGCGTCTTGTCGCCGTAGTGGTTGCGCCGGCCGCCGTAGCCGACGTAGCCCGCGTACCAGCCGTCGGCAACGATCGCGCCGATCGCGTGGGCACCCTGGCGCACCAGCGACGTGACGTCGTAGGTGCGGTAGGTGACGCGCTTGTCGTAATCCGTCCAGCCGGGCGTGAAGTAGTCGTCGCCGATCCGCCGCCCGTCGATCTCGACCTGCACCAGCCCGAGCGCGCTGACGAACAGCGTCGCGCGCGCGACATCGGCTTGGACATCGAAGTCCCGGCGCAGGTAGCGCGGCGGCGGCAGCACGAGCGGCCGGGCACCGACCTGGCCCCAGGGCGCGACGCCGTGCGCTCCCAGGCTCCGGACCGCGGCCCAGCGCGCATCGTCGAACCCGGGCGTGCTCCAGCCCGGCGCGGGTTGTGCGCTCGCACGCCAGCTCCCGTCGCTGCTCCAGCTCTTCCCGTCGACGTCGAGCCGCGCGAGCACGCCTGCCGCCCCACGCGTCGCGTTGCTCGCGCGCACGGCGACGAGGTTGTCGCCGGCCTTCAGCCTGGCGCCGACGTCGAAGCGCGCCCCCTGTCGCCAGGCGTCGACTTCCCCCTGGCTCTCGCCGACCTTCTCGCCGTTCAGGAAGAGCTCGAAGTGGTTGTCGACGCTGATCGAGAGCGAGGCACCTTCGAGCTTCGTGCTCGCCGGCAGCTCCCAGTGCCCGCGAAACCAGCGCTCGCCCGCGGGCGCGTCACCCGGCTCGTCGCCACCGGACCAGATCCACTCCGCGCCGTCGAAAGCCGATCTCTCCGTCGGCGGCGCCGCGAGCGGCGCATCGAACCCGATCCACCTGCCGCTCCAGTCGCCCGCCTCGAACAGCCCCGTCGTGAAGCTGGCCGGCGAGCTCCAGGCCGACGGGCGCCCGTCCGCATCGACGACGCGCACCTTCCAGAGCGCGCGCTGGTTCGACGCGAGCGGCGCGCCGCGGTACTCGATCTCGGTCGTGTCGGACGACGCGACCTCGCCCGAGTCCCAGATGTCGCCGCGGTCCTGCGCGAGCGTCGCCAGATCGCTCGCGACGAGCACGCGGTAGCCGCGCTGCGAAAGCCCGCGCGCCTCGTCGTCGAGCGCCTCGAGCCGCCAGTCGAAACGCGGCACGCGCTCGCCGATGCCGAGCGGCTCGACCAGGTGCTCGGTGCGCAGCCGGGTCACGCGCAGGCTGGCCGGCGTCGCGCCGCCCGCAGCGTCCTGGGAAGACGACCGGCAGCCGGCGAGCAGCACCAGGAGCAGCAGGCCCGGTTTCATCGACCGAGGCGCGCTCACGACGCGCTCTGCCAGCCCTCGAAGAGCCCGGCGAGATCCCTCAGCGCCCTCGCGCCGTCCCCGCGGAACGACGAGCCGTGCATCACCGCGAGCGTCCTCGGGGACAGCTCGGCGAGGCTGCGCAGCATCGCGGCCGAGCCGGAGGTGTAGGCGCTCGCGCGAAACGCCTCCTCGCCCGCCTTCGCGGGGAGCACGATGTCCTGCTCCGTGACCGGCGGTCCGTTCCCCGTGTGCGTGAAGAGGTCGCCGCAGAGCAGCGTGCGCGTGCTCTCGTCGAAGAGCACGCGCGCCTCCCAGTTGTGCGGCAGATGCGGCGTGTCGATGTGGCGCACGCGCTTGCCGCCGAGGTCGAGCACCTCGCCGTCCGCGAGCGCGCGCGGCGGCCGGTCGCAGAGGTCGTTCAGGGAGACCAGCACGCCGACCGCGCCGTGCGCGACCACCGCGCGCGGCGCGGCGGCGAGCCACTGGTTCATCGAGCCGCACTCGTCGGCCTCGACGTGGCCGAAGGCGATCCAGCGCAGCTCGGCGAGCGGGAGGACCCGCGCGACGGCCTGGGACACCGAGGGGAACATCGCGCGCGGCCCGGTGTGGAACAGGAGCGGCTGCTCGGCCCGGATCAGGAACTGGTTGAACGTGAAGCCGTCGGGCGTGACCTCGGGCACGAGAGTGGAGAAGCGGTAGATCCCGTCGGCGATTTCGTCGGTCCGCGTGTGCATGAGCTCTCCTGACTCGTCGAGCGGGTGCTCGGGCGACGGATGGTAGCCGGCTGCTCCATGGGCATCGAGGCGCGTCTCCACTCGACGGATGTTGGTCCTCACAGGCGCTGGCGAGCATGCCGACCCGCAGCGCGGACGACGCAAGCCTGCGGGAGCAACGCCAGCGCAATGCCCGAACTACTTGGCCGGGCTCGACAGAAACCCCGCGATCGCCTCCCGGAACGCCACCGGCTGCTCGAGCCACGGGAAGTGGCCGCAGCGGTTGAAGTACACGAGCGTCGAGCCGGGGAGCGCCGCGTGGATGTCCTCCGCCGTCTTGTCGCCGATCGGATCCTGGTGACCCTGCAGGATCAGCACCGGCCGCTTCAAGCCCTGCAGCCCCGGCCGCAGGTCGTACTGCCGCCGCATGTCCGCGAAGAGCCGATCCTGGACGTCCGTGTGCAGCTGGCCCTCCGCGAGCGTGCCCGCGAAGGTCAACGCGAGCTTGCGGTCGAAGAAGTACCCCGGAGCGATCGCCCGCAGCGCTTCGATCGCGACCTTCCCGGGTTCCACGCCGTTCTTCGCGGCCGCCCGCCAGTAGTCGCGCGCCTCGACATCCTCCGGCCGCAAGCGCGCCTGGATGTTGTCGCCGAACCACTGCGTGAACTCCAAGGTCGGGCCACCGGAGCCGACCAGGATCAGCCGGTCGACGCGCTCGGGATGCGCGGCCGCGTAGGCCATCGCCAGCATGCCGCCCCACGAATGGCCGAGCAGGTTGAGCCGCTCCTGTTGCAGCCGCAGCCGCAGCGCTTCGAGGTCCTCGACGACGGTCTGCAGCGTGAGCGTCGCGGGGTCGAGCGCCTGCGGACGGGATCGACCGGTGCCGCGCTGCTCGAAAGCGATCGAGCGGTACCCGGCGGGCAGGAACTCGGCGACCGGGAGCATGTAGTCGACGTTGAGCCCGGGGCCGCCGCTGAGGATCACGACCGGCGTGCCGGTTCCAGCGCTGGTGTAGTGAAGCTGGATGCCGCCGCGGTCGAACGATTCCTGTTGAACGCGCGCGGGGCTCGAAGCGAGCAGTGCCGCGCCGAGCAGGAGAAACGCCAGGATTCTAGCCATGCGGGGAGTATAGCGGCGGGTCCGTGCGCTCCTGCGGAAGCCCGTGCACACGGACTGTCCGCAGGCCCCGATCGCATGCGCTCACTTCGCGTCGGCCGCCGTCGCCAGCCAGCGGCAGGCTGCAGCGACGACCGGATCGTCCGTCGTGGCGAAGCGGGCCCAGTCGATCGCGACCTTCTCGTCCGGCAGGATCACGTCGTCGTAGCGTGTGCCGGTGCGGTCGGCATGGACGGTCACCGTCAACACCAGGAGGGCGCCGTCGGCGAGCGGAATCTGCGTGTTCGACGTGGGGACACCCGCCGTGCCCTCGCCGAACCGCCGCGCGCGCGCGCGGCCCGCGAACGCGACCACGATCGCCTCGCCGGCCCCTGCGGTCAGCGGCCCCGTGAGCACTGCGACGGGCAGGTCGGCGCGCAGGGGATGTGGCTTGGCGACCTTCGCGAGCTCGTACGACTCCGACCTCGCCGCCCCGAGCTCCGCGTCGTAACTCCAGTCGGCGCTGCCGTGAGCACTGGCGAACGCGCCGACCTGGCCGGCTCCAGCCAGCGGACCGATGCCGGCGAGCATCGGCCACACCGAGCCACCGGTGTTGCGCCGCAGGTCGACGATGCAGCCGCGCAGCGAACCGTCGTCGATCCGACCGAGCAGCTCGTGCAACGCGTCGTCGTACTCGGCGGCCTTGGGGCCGCCCGCGAGACCCGGCAACTCGAGATACCCGATGCCGCCCTCGAGCCGGCGCCCCGTCGGCGCGAGGTACGCATCGAAGGCCGCGAGCGGCACCTGCACCGCGCGCGCTTCGGCGCTGCCCGTGCGGACGCGCAGGTCGAGCGCGCCCGTGCTTCCGTCCCTGCGTTGGCCGCTGCGGAACAGGCGCCCGAACTCACGGCGCGGCAGCTCGGTGAACCCGTCCAACCCCTCGACGCCGACGATGCGGTCGCCGAGCGCAATCCCGGCCGTGGCCGCCGGACTGCCCGGCACGACCTGCGCCACGACGGCGTCGGGATGCACGACGAGCAGACCGGTGGCCTTCGCCGAGCGACCCGCGTTGAAGCTCTTCGCCGCCGCAGGTTCGAGCAACAGGCTGTGCTTGTCGCCGAGCGTCCGCAGCGCGTCGCCGATGGCCTTGTACGTGTCCGCCGCCGTCTTGGCCCCGGCCGCGGCGATCGCCGCCCGGGCCTTCGCCCGCAGCGCCTTCCAGTCGGTGGAGTACACCCGCGAGCTGTTCTCGATGTGGTCGAGAGCGGCGTCCAGATAGACGGCGGCCTCGGTCGACGCCTCGGGTGCGCTCGTCTGTCCCTGGGCCAGGCCCGCGAGGACGAGCAGCGGACCGGCGATGAGGTCGGACGCATGGGTAGGCGAGTGTCCTCGCATGCGAGCAGTGTTGCAATGTCGCCGGGACGTGAGCCAGCGTGCCGCACCTCGGGGCGGCCGCGGGCCTTGGCCGCCCGGGTGCGGCGCTCGTGAGCGGATCTGCGAGGACGGGCGGGCAGTTGGCACGAGCGAGCCTCCTACGTAGGGAGCATGCGGAGCGAGCGTGCGACGCACTCCCGGCCGCCCTGGCGTGGACGGACTCTGGAGCCACGCTCCCCGTCAGGCTCCCGGACGCGCCTCGGCCTCGCGCACGATCCCGTCGAGCATGCCGCGGAACACGATCCCGTGCAGCGGCGCGACGGCGTACCAGTACGCGATGCCGAGGAGCCCGCGCGGGCGGAAGCGAGCGGTCAGGGCGAGCTGGCACCCGCTGGGCGTGACCCCGTCAGGTTCCAGCTCGAAGCTCAGCGTGGCGACACCGGGCAACCGCATCTCCGCCGTCAAGACGAGCGCGTGCTCCGCGTCGAGTCGTGACACGCGCCAGAAGTCGACCGTGTCCCCCAACCGCAGGTCGCGCGGGCTGCGCCGGCCGCGGCGCAGACCCGGTCCGCCGACCAGCCGATCCAAGAGGCCGCGCAGCCACCACAACGCGCTGGCGCCGAAATAGCCGCGCGCGCCGCCGATCGAAGACACGCTGGACCACAGGGCCGCCTTGGACGCGCGCGTCCGCGCTGCGCGGCGATCCACGAACTGCGTCCCTCCGGCCCATTCCGGGTCACCTGGCAGCGCGCCGGCGTCGGACCAGGCGGTCTCGACCGCCCCGGTCTCGAGGCTCGCGATGGCCGCGTCCATGGCTTCGCGGATGGAGAGGCAGCGGTGCGGCATCAGCCGCGACGCTTCGTCATTGCGGCAGACCACGCGGTTCTTGAGCCCCTCGGTCAGCGGGCGCGCGATGCTGGCCTTCAGCGGTGTGACGAGGTGGATCCACAGGGAACTGAGCCGCGGCGTCAGCACCGGCACCGGGATGATCCAGCGCCGCCGCAGCTTCAGCGCGACCGCCATCTCGCGCATGAGGTGCGCGTAGCTCCACACGTCCGGTCCACCGATGTCCAACGTCTTGCCGGTCGTCTCGGGCACGTCGAGCACGGCGACGAGGTAGTGCAACACGTCGCGCACGGCGATGGGCTGCGACTCGGTGCGCACCCACTTCGGCGTGACCATGATCGGCAAGCGCTCGACGAGGTAGCGCAGGATCTCGAACGACGCCGACCCCGAACCGATGATCATCGCCGCCCGCAGGACGGTGACGGGCACACCGCCGCGCGCGAGCGCGGTCTCGACCTCGCGCCGCGAGGACAGGTGCTCGCTCAGTCCCTCCCCGGTCTCGCCCAGTCCGCCGAGGTAGACCAGGCGCCGGACGTGCGCGCGTGCGGCGGCCCGTCCGAAGATGGCGGCGAGCTCACGGTCGCGCGCGCGGTACTCGGCGCCGACGGCTTCCATCGAGTGGACGAGGTAGTACGCGGCGTCGCAGCCCTGCAGCGCCAGGGCGAGCTGGTCTTCGTTCCCGACGTCGCCCTCGACGATCTCGACGCGTGGATCGACGGCCCAAGGGCGGGCGAGGAGCTTGGCGCGACTGCGCGAGAGGCAGCGGAGGTGGTGGCCCTGCGCCAGCAGCCGCGGCGCGAGGCGGCCGCCGATGTAGCCGGTGGCTCCGGTTAGGAAGAGGGTGGAGCGGGGGGCGGGCACGGCGGGGGAGCTTAACGCTGAAGCAGGACCGCTCGCCGGGCGTGGAACCGGGCGCGGGGCACCGCCGAGACTGCGAACGTGGATGGGCCGGTCCCCGAACTCCGTCTCCGCTTCACGCACTCCGCGCGCGCTGCTTGAGTTCCTCGTAGAGGCTCGTGTAGTCGAGCAGAAGCTCGAGCAGGCCCGCACGGATCGTCTTCGAGCTCAGGGCCTCCTGGCTCATCGTCGTATGGGCGTCGTAGGCATCCATGATCGCGCCTTCGAGGGCCGACGTCAGGTCGGGTGAGGCCCTGAACTGCTCGCGCGAGTTGTTGGCGGCCTGCTGCTGGAGCAAGGACGACTCGAGCAGTTTCGTACGCAGCACCTCGCGCACGTAGACGAGCTTGTCGGCATCCGTCAGCTCGCCCGAGAAGAGATCGTTGATGCGCTCGATCAACTCGCTCAGCCAGGCCTTCTCCTTCTCGTGCACGGCACCGGCACCTGCCTCGCGGATCGGCTCGAGCGGGTAGTCGCCCGACACCAGCCCGAGCGCGCGCGTGCCCTTGTCCTTCAGGGCGTGGTGCGTGAGCTGGACCTTCGACAGGTCGATGCCGGTGCGCTCGCGCTCGAACTCGAGCAGCGGGATCAGGCGCTTGTAGAAGATCGCGCGCTTCTCGAGGGCGGTCTGGCCGTAGTCGAAGATCTGCGACAGGAAGGTGTAGAGCCGCAGGTAGGCGCCCATGTCGGCGCGGAAGAGGACCAGGGCCTCCAAACTCTCCTGCGCCGCCTTCTCCGCGGCTTGATCCGCCTGTTCGTGCGCCAGCTTGAAGGCGTCGCGCGCGGCGCGGTAGCGTCGCATGACGCGGTCGAAGACGGGCTCCAGAGCGGCGACGAGGTCGCTCTGCTTCGACTTGGGCTCGAGCTCGACCTTGACCACCCGTTCGACCTCGGGATCGTCGTAGTGCCCGGTCGCATCGAGCTTGGCGCGCAGGTCGAACACCAGGTTCGGATCGGTGGTCGTCTCGAGCGTGGCGGTCTCGTAGTAGGTCTGGAAGGCCTCGAGCACCTCCGCCGGGTCGTTCACGAAGTCGAGGACATAAGTCGTGTCCTTGCCCGGATGCGCGCGGTTCAGGCGCGAGAGCGTCTGCACGGCTTGGATCCCGGCCAGGCGCTTGTCGACGTACATCCCGCACAAGAGCGGCTGGTCGAAGCCAGTCTGGAACTTGTTCGCGGCGAGCAGGATCTTGTAGTCGTCGCCCTTGAAGGCCTCGCGGATGTCGCGGCCGGCGAGCTTCGGGTTGAGGAGCTTCGAGGACTCGCTCAGCGCGTCCGGCGACGACTGTGCGTCGTTCACGTCGCCGGAGAAGGCGACGAGCGTCCCGATCGCGTAGCCCTGGGCCTGGATGTACTTGTCGATCGCGAGCTTCCAACGCACGGCCTCGACGCGGCTGCTGACGACCACCATCGCCTTCGCGCGGCCGCCGAGCAGGGGGGCGACCTTGCTCCGGAAGTGCTCGACGACGACCTGCACCTTCTGCGCGATGTTGTACGGGTGCAGCTTTACCCACCCCATCAGGCGCTTGAGCGCGGCACTGCGCTCGACCTCGGTCGAGTCACGCTCCGTGCCCTCGTGCGCGAGACGGAACGCCACCGAGTAGCTCGTGTAGTTGCGCAGGACGTCGAGGATGAATTTCTCCTCGATCGCCTGGCGCATCGAGTACACATGGAACGGCTCGGGCACGTTGTCCTTCGCTTGCTTGCGCGTCGGATCCGGACGCGTACCGAAGATCTCGATCGTCTTCGCCTTCGGCGTGGCCGTGAAGGCGACGAAGGTGATGCCCTTGTCCTCGGCCCGCGCGCTCATCTGCGCCGCGAGCACGTCTTCGCCACTGACCTCGCCCCCGTCCTCCAGCTCGCGCGCCTCCTCGGGCGAAAGCAGAGCCTTGAGCCTGGCCGCCGCCTCGCCCGTCTGGCTGCTGTGGGCCTCGTCCGCGATCACGGCGAAACGCTTGCCCTGGGTCGCAGCGAGCTCGCGCACCTTCTCCAGCGCGAAGGGGAAGGTCTGGATCGTGCAGACCACGATCTTCTTGGCCCCCGAGAGGGCCAGCGCCAGCTCCTGACTCTTGGAACCGCCCTCGCCCTTGATGGTCGCGACCACGCCCGTCGTGCGTTCAAAGCCGAACAGCGCATCCTGAAGCTGCGCGTCGATCACGTTCCGGTCGGACACGACGAGCACGGTGTCGAACACCTTCTTGTTCGACCCATCGTGCAACTCGGCCAGGAAGTGCGCCGTCCAAGCGATCGAGTTCGTCTTGCCGGAGCCGGCCGAATGCTGAATCAGGTACTTCGTCCCAGGCCCGTCGCGCAGCACAGCTGCCTGGATCTTGCGCGTCGCATCGAGCTGGTGGTAGCGCGGGAAGATCACGCGCACGAGCTGCTGCTTCTTGTCGCGCTCGGCGATCAGGTACCGCCCGAGGATCTCGAGCCAGCTCGCGCGATCCCAGACCTCTTCCCACAGGTATGCCGTGCGATGCCCCTTCAGGTTCGGCGGGTTCCCCGCCGCCTTCCCGTCGCCACGGTTGAACGGCAGGAAGGCCGTCGCGCCCCCGGCGAGCCGCGTGGTCATGTGGACCTCGCTGTTCGACACCGCGAAGTGCACAAGCGCCCCGCGCGGGAACGTGAGCAGCGGCTCCTCCGCTCCACCCTTCGGCCGCGGCTCGCGGTCGAAGCGGTACTGGTCGATCGCGTCCTGGACGCTCTGCGTGAAGTCGGTCTTGAGCTCAGCCGTGGCGACCGGGATGCCGTTCAGGAAGAGCACGAGGTCGATGCAGTTCTCGTTCGCGAGCGAGTACTTCACCTGCCGGACGACCCGGAGGCGATTCTCCCCGTAGCGCGCCAGGATCTCCGCGTTGAGCGCAAGCGCCGGCTTGAACTGCGCGAGCTGCACCGGTGCCTTCACCCCGAGCAGCTCGACCCCGAAGCGCAGCACGTCGAGCGTCCCACGCGCCTCGATCTGCGCGCGCACGCGCTCGAGCAGCGTCTCGTCCGCCTTCCCCCCGTGGTTCTTCTGGAGCGCCGCCCAGGCCTCGCGCTGCGTTTCCTGAACCCACGCGACCAGGTCCGCCGGATACAGCGCCCGCGCACGGTCGTACTTCGCCGCATCGCCCTCCACGTAGGTCCACCCGTGCGCCGCGAGGTCCTGGCAGATCTCGACCTCGAGCGCGATCTCCTTGTGCAGCGTCATGCGACCTCGACGGAGACAGCGCTGCGAACGTCGATCTGGCCGGTTACTGCGGCCGAGACGAGGGCAGAGCGACGTTCTTGGAGGAACTGCACGGCTCGGCGAGCTTCCGAAACCAGCGCACCCAGCGTGCTGACGGTGCGTTCGAGCTCACGCGCGATGGCTACTTGCTCCCCGTGCGGCGGAACGGGGATACGCGCTCGCTTGAGGCTGAAGATGTTGATCCCCCGAATGGTGGCGCCGCTCGCGCTCGCGTCCAGTTGTCCGAATACCCCCGACGATCGCAAGGCCTGAAGCAACCAGTTCCCGTGCACGTTCGGCCGCGGGGCTACCCGAGCAGCGTCCTGGGTGATGTTGGCCCCTTCGATCTCGTAGGGGACCAGCTCCGCATCACCGATGCTCCCCCGAATCGAATAGACGATGTCACCAGCTTTCAGCCTCGAGCGCGCGTAGCTCGCCTCGATCTCGAACGTGGTCCGCTTCAATCGATCGCGTGTCAATCGTCCCGGCGCAACGTCCCCTCCCTTCACGATCGGCACTCCATCCTCGACATCGGGTCCAGGGAGGACGATGCCGTACATGATCTGGCGGTCGTCCGGGGTCAACCGCATGAGAGGCATGACTTCCCAGTGTGCCGGCACGTCGCCGAGCCACTCGATGCCGGAGGGCTTCATGGGGGCGGTGGGGTCGAGGCCCTTGGTGACGGCGTGGGAGATGACGGCCTGGCGCTTCTCGGCGAGGAGCTCGATCAGCCGCTCCTGCTCCGCCACCAGCGCATCGATCTTAGTCGTCTCTCGATCGAGGAATGCAGCGATGGCTCGCTGCTCGTCTGCTGGCGGTGCAGCGATGTCGAGATTCTGGTACTTTGACGCGCTGAAGTTCTGGACCGTCGACTGGATGACGTTGGCGTCAAGTTGCGCCCAGTACGGTTTGCTCTGCGTCCAATAGGACACGAACCGTGGGTCTACCCCCGGTGCTGGGCTGAACCTCGCGAGGTACCCGGCATAGCACGCTGGTCCAATGTCCTTGTCGTGCAGATAGGACTTGCCAAAGGTCGCCCCAACACATGCGAAAAGGATGTCGCCTTGCTGAACGGGTGCCTCGGTGGCGAGATCGGGAGGGAGCGATCGAAACGTGTCCGTCTCCAATGAGCGAGGGCCAGCAATATCGGTGATCCGGATGTAGCGAGGGAACGCCGGGTCGTCCATGTCGGACGCCGCGCCCAAGCCGTTCTTGATGGGTACCGAGGCCAAGTGTTTGAGTCGGGCAATGGTCCAGTGTTCGGGCACTTCACCCAGGCACTCCACACTGGAAGCGTTGTACTTCGGATACCGAGGGAAACTCACGGCGCCCCTTTCGGCTTGCCCTTCGTCTCGTCCGTCCTCCCCGCACGCCTCGCCAAGTCCTCGACCGCCTTCAGCGTCTCCTCCTCGCCCACCGCCTCCGCTAGCTCGCGGCGGCGTTCGGCGAAGCGCTCGAACTCGGCGTGGGCCTTCTCGTCGGCGCCCTCGCGGCTGACGCTGCCGGCATTCGGCAGCACCGCGCGCTCGTTGAAGCGCAGGAAGTCGTCGAGCTTGCGCTTCCAGTCGTCGAGGTGCACCGGCTGTTTGCGGCGGGCCTGGTCCTCGGCGTAGTCGAGGAACATCACCACGATGCGGTTCAGCTCGCTGATCTCCTCCTCGCGCAGGTAGTTCTTCGCGACCGTGATGTCGGCCCGTTGCACGGCGCCGCCCTTCCAACTCGTGAGGCCCATGTTCGGGCGGCTCGCGTCGGCGCGCGCGGCGATCAGCTCGGGGGCGGTCATCCCCGTGACGGCGTGGTGGAGCTTGTTCTGGACGACCTGGAAGAGCTTCGTGGTCTCGGCGTCGCTCGCGCGGTAGTCGACGGCCAGCGCGAGCAGGTCGCGCACGCGCAGGTACATCCGCCGCTCGCTCGCGCGGATGTCGCGGATGCGCTCGAGCAGTTCGTCGAAGTAGTCCGGCACACCGGGGCCAGGCGGGTGCTTCAGGCGTTCGTCGTCGAGCGTGAAGCCCTTGGTCAGGAACTCGGTCAGCCGCGCGGTGGCCCACTGGCGGAACTGGGTGCCGCGCGGGCTCTTGACGCGGTAGCCGACGGCCAGGATCAGAGGCAGGCTGTAGTGCTCGAGCTCTCGCGTGACCTGCCGGGCACCCTCGGTTCGAACCATCCGGAATTTCCGGAGAGTTGCCGCCCGGTCGAGTTCGCCCTCCTCATAGATGTTCTGGATGTGCTCGTTGATCGTGCGGACGTCCTTCTGGAAGAGCTCAGCCAGCAGCGCCTGGGTCAGCCAGATCGTCTCGTCCTCGAAGCGGCACTGGATACGCGTCCGCCCGTCCTCCGTCTGGTAGAGGACGATCGACGAGCGCGGGCCCTCCTCGGCGGCGTTCACGTCGAGAGTTCCTCCAGCATGCCGCGGATGCGGTCGGTGACGACCTTCAGGTCGGCGTCGATCGCGGCCAGCGACCGCGGCGGGGTGAACACGTAGAAGTGGCGGTTGAAGGGGATCTCGTAGCCGACCTTGGTCTTCTCCTCGTCGATCCAGGCGTCGCTGGCGTGGGGCTTCACCTCGCGCTCGAAGTAGGCCTCGATGTCCTCGGACAGCGGCACGTTCTCGGTGTCGCGCAGGTCGGCATCGGGCAGGGGCTTGCCCTTCGACTTGCCCTTGGTCGAGAGCACCACCTTGCCCGCCTCGTCGCGCTCGGGACGTTCGACCGTGATCGTGCGGTAGCCGAACTCTTCGTTCTTGAAGATGCGGCTGATGGGCTTGCCGTCGCGCTTCTCTTCCCTGAAGTCGCCGAAGAGCTGCGTGATGTCGGTGATGTGGGCCTCGGAGAGCTCCTTGCGCTTGCTCCCGAGGCTTTTCCGCATCTTCTGCCAGAAGGAAGAGGCGTCGATCAACTGCAGCTTGCCCTTGCGCGGAGCCGGCTTCTTGTTCGAGACGATCCACACGTAGGTGGCGATACCCGTGTTGTAGAACATGTCCACCGGCAGGGCGACGATCGCTTCCACCAGGTCGTTCTCAAGCAGATACCGTCGGATCTCGCTCTCCCCCGACCCCGCGCCGCCGGTGAACAGCGGCGAGCCGTTGAGCACGATCCCGAAGCGACTGCCGCCGTCCTTGGTCGGGCGCATCTTCGAGACGAGGTGCAGCAGGAAGAGCAGCGAGCCGTCGCTGACGCGCGGCAGACCCGGCCCGAAGCGGCCGTCGAACCCGCGCTCTTCGTGCTCGCGCCGCACCTCGCGCTCGATCTTCTTCCACTCCACACCGAACGGCGGGTTCGAGAGCATGTAGTCGAAGCGCTCGCCAGGCAGCCCGTCCTCCGAGAGCGTGTTCCCGAAGTGGATGTTCGCGATGTCCTGGCCCTTGATCAGCATGTCGGCCTTGCAGATCGCGTAGGACTCGGCGTTGAGCTCCTGGCCGTACATCACCAGACGCGCGTCCGGATTGTGCAGGTGCAGGTACTCGCCAGCGATGCTGAGCATGCCGCCCGTGCCCGCCGTCGGGTCGTAGAGCGAGCGCACGACGCCGGGCTTCGAGAGGACGTCGTCGTCCTCGACGAAGAGCAGGCTCACCATCAGGCGGATCACCTCGCGCGGCGTGAAGTGCTCGCCGGCGGTCTCGTTGGAGAGCTCTGCGAACTTGCGGATCAGCTCCTCGAATACGAGGCCCATGTCGGCGTTCGAGACCTTGTCCGGGTGCAGGTCGACGTTCGCGAACTTCTCGGTCACCAGGTAGAGGAGCTTCGCCTTCTGCAAGCGGTCGACCTGGGTCGCGAAGTCGAAGCGCTCGAAGATGTCGCGCACCGGGCCGGAGAAGGCCTGAACGTAAGCGCGCAGGTGCTCGCCGATGTTGTCCTGGTCGCCGAGCAACTTGCGCAGGTCGAGCGGCGAGGTGTTGTAGAAGTGCACTCCGGACTTGCGCAGCAGGAAAGGCTCCGGGTTGACCTTGGCCTTGCTGCGGAGCTCGTGCTCCTTCAGCACGGCGGCCTTGGTGCGCTCGAGCACGCAATCCAGCCGCCGCAGGACGGTGAACGGCAGGATCACCTTGCCGTAGTCGGACTGCTTGAAATCGCCGCGCAGCAGATCGGCGACGGACCAGAGGAAGGAGGAGAGATTGGTGTCGGCCATGAGGCGGCGCAGCGCTCAGCGATCTCGGAAGTGCCGTTGGCAGCTGCACGTTGCCGCGTCGCGAGATCGCTCCGCGACGGAAGCGTCAGGAACACGACAAGGCGCAGCCGACTCCATCCAGTGCCCTGGAGCGGGCGAAGGGACTTGAACCCTCGACATCAACCTTGGGAAGGTTGCGCTCTACCAACTGAGCTACGCCCGCGCGCGAAACGGCCGGGCAGGATACCGCTTCCCCTCGACGCGTCAACGCGCGTCACCGCTCCGGAACTCCTCCAGCCCGATCGAGCGGGCTGCACTCGCGCGCGGCCCGGCCCGCCTCGGCGCGCTCTCCGGAGCGCAGGAGCTACGTTGCGCGCTCGATCGAGGGCGCCTCGTCCATCCCGGCCTGCCTCCGCAGGGCATGCAGGCGTGGCCAGGTGCGGCGGGATGCGTTGCGGGCGGCGGCGACGGGGGTCACGCTGCTCGCGTGCCCGAGCTGCCGGACATCACGGTCTACGTCGAGGCGCTGCGCGCGCGCGTCGTCGAGCGGCGGCTGGAGCGCGTTCGGCTCGCGAGCCCGTTCCTGCTGCGCTCGGTCGAGCCGCCGATCGCGAGCGTCGAGGGCGCGCGCGTGCGCGGCGTCGAGCGGCTGGGGAAGCGCATCGTGTTCGGGCTCGAGGGCGAGCTGTTCCTCGTGCTGCACCTGATGATCGCCGGGCGGCTGGCGTGGCACGAGCGCGGGCAGGCGCTGCCGGGGAAGGTCGGGCTGGCGGGCTTCGACTTCGAGAGCGGGACGCTGGTGTTGACCGAGGCGGGGACGCAGAAGCGCGCGTCGCTGCACGTGGTGCGCGGGGCGGAGGCGTTGCGGCAGCACGACCGCGGCGGGTTGGAGGTGCTCGAGGCGAGCCCCGCGGCGTTCCGCGAGCGGTTGTTGGCCGAGAACCACACGCTCAAGCGCGCGCTGACCGATCCGCGCTTGTTCAGCGGCATCGGCAACGCGTACTCGGACGAGATCCTGCACGCGGCGCGGCTCTCGCCGCTGCGCTGGACGACGCAGCTCGAGGACGCGGAGCACGCGCGGCTCTTCGAGGCCGTGCGTGAGACTCTGACGAGCTGGACCGAGCGCCTGCGCGCCGAGGCGGCGGGCGGGTTCCCGCGGAAGGTCACGGCCTTCCGCGACGGGATGGCGGTGCACGGCCGCTACGGCGAGCCCTGCCCGACGTGCGGCACAACGGTGCAGCGCATCCTGTACGCGTCGAACGAGGCCAACTACTGCCCGCGCTGCCAGACGGGCGGCAAGCTGCTCGCGGACCGCGCGCTGTCGCGGCTGATGAAGGACGACTGGCCGCGCACGATCGAGGAGTTGGAGGAGCGGCGCGGGAGCGCAGGGACGTAGGGCGGGGACGGCGCGGTGCCAGGTGAGAGCGTCGCCCGGCTCCCCGCGCGTCTCGATGCTCCGGGCCGTGTGGGCCTTCGTGCGTAGCCGCGGGTGGGGGGCGGTGACGGACCCGTGCAGGAGTTGCACGTGCGCGGTCCACGGCCTGGACGTCGCGGCCCGCCGAGGTGCGCGCAGCGCGGCGCGCGGGTCCTGGCATGCGGCTTGCCCCGGCGCGGGCTCGAACCCGTGCCGGCTCCAACACCCCACCCCGCTACGTCATGCGTCCCACGACCCCGATCAGCCTGGTCCTCCTGTCCTGGTCCGCCTCGCCCGCCGCCGCCCAGCTCACCGTTCCGAGCGCCTTGCCCGGCGACCTCGTCTCCGCGCCGGCCGCGGGCGAGCAGCGTCACGCCGCGCTCGCGCAGGGTGCGGGGCAGGCGCTGCTCGTGTACGAGGACCACCGCGCCCTGCTCGGCGGCACGGTCGCGTACACCTCGACCGGGGCGCAGGTGCTGCAGTTCGCGCGCCTCGACGCCGGCGGCGCGCTGCTCGACGCCCAGCCGACGACCCTGCGCCGGGGCACCAACTCGCCGCGCGATCCGCGCGTGGCCTGGAACGGAGCGAACTACCTGGTCGTCTGGGACGAGCTGGTGCGCCACGCGTCCCAGTCCGACCGCGGCGTGTACGCGGCGCGTGTCTCGCCGGCCGGCCAGGTGCTCGACGACCCGCCGCTCCTGCTGGCGGACACGAGCTACGTCGACGAGGGCTACCCGGTGGTCTCGAGCGACGGCGGCAGCTGGGTCGTCGCCTGGAGCGGCCTCGTCGGGGGAGCCGACGCGATCCAAGGGTGCGTGATCGCCGCCGACGGTGTCCCCGGCGCGCCGCGCACGCTCTTGACCGCCACCAGCGGCTTCTACTTCCCGGTCAACTTCGAGCTGGCCTCGGCCAACGGCCGGCACCTGTTCGTGTCGCAGCACATGGCGCCGGGCGTCTCCAACGTGCAGATCTTCGGCCAGCTCTTCGATCCCGCGCTCAACCGCATCGGCGGCGAGCTGCAGCTCTCGACGGGCGCCGCCGCGGCCGATCCCGCGGTCGCCGGCCAGGGCGCGGAGTTCTGTGTCGCGTGGCGCTCGGCCAACCAGTACATCCGCGCCACGCCGGTGTCGTCCGCGGGCGCGGTCGCGGTGTTCGGCGGCGTCGATCTGTTCGGCGGCGCGCCGCTGTACGCCGGCTTCCAGCTGCCGGCCGTGGCCTGGGACGGCGCGCAATGGACGGTCGCGTTCGGCACCTCGAGCGGACAGAACTCCGCGCTGTACGCCGCGCGGCTGGCGGGCAGTGTGCTGGCGGCCGGATCGCCGTTCGTGGTCTCGCAGGGTGCCTGGCAGATCACGCGACCGGCCTGCGCCAGCCTGCCGGGCGGCGTGCAACTCGTGTGGGACGACACGCGCAACCACCCGAACCCCGTCGCCGGCTTCGCCTCCGATCGCACGGACCTCGTCGGGGCCGCGCTGGCGACCGGTGGCGGCGCGGGGCCGGTCGAGACGCTCAGCCAGTCGCCGCCGGCGCAGCTCGACGTGCAGGTCGCCGGCGATGCGGTCCAGGGCTACCTGGTCGCGTTCTTCTCCGTCACGCAGACGAGCACGCGCGTCGCCGTGCAACGCCTCGCTCCCGACGGGCAGGCGCTCGATCCCGAGCCGCGCATCGTGCACAGCGGCGCGCGCACCTTGACCGAGCTCGACCTGGCGTGGAGCGGTTCCAACTGGATGCTGACCTGGGAGGAGTTCAGCACCAGCGGCTCGAGCGTGCACGGGTTGCGTGTCGGGCTCGACGGCGCCGCGCTCGATCCCGCGCCCGTGCTGCTGCTGCCCGGGCGCGGCGCGGCGCTGGCCGCGGTGGGGGGCGAGTACCTGGTCGCCGCCACGCACGAGCCGGTGCTGCACCTGCGGTACCTGTACACGCTGCGCGTGCGCGCCTCCGACGGGCTGGTGCTCGACGCGGCGCCCGTGCAGCGCACCAGCGTCGGCTACGACGACCAGGCCACGGCCGCGGCCTTCCAGGACCGCTGGATCGTCGCCTGGGCGCACAAGGTGACGCACGACGCGCCCTCGGCCACGATCCGCTTCATGACGATCCTCCCGACCGGAACGGCGACCGCGGCGGATCTCGGCGGAGCCGGACCGGTGACCGGCAACAACGAGCCCGCGCTGGCGACCGACGGGCAGCAGGCGCTGCTCACGTGGACCAACGGCGGCGATGTGCGCGCGCGGCGCATCCTGTACGACGGCACCAAGCTCGACACGGACACGGGCCTCGTCGTCTCCGACGCCAACGGCCAGCAGTTCGCGCCGGCGGCGAGCTGGAGCGGGTCGGCCTACCTCCTCGCGTACGCGGACTACCGCGCGCACACCAACGTGCTCGACATCGGCATCGGCGACGTGTGGACGACGCGCGTCGACGCCGGCGGCGGGGTGCTGGACCCGACCGGCCGCGTCGTGGCCGAGGAGTTCCTGACGCCCGAGGGCCGACCCGACCTGGCCGGCGGCGGCGGGCAGACGCTCCTGGCGTACCAGGCGTTGAGCCATGCGGCACCGTACGGCACCTGGCGCGTGTTCACGGCGCTCGACCTGCCGCCGCCGGGTGCGACGACTTGCACGAACGCGTCCCTGGGCAGCGATCACCAGCTGGCCTGCCCGTGCGGCAACTCCGGTGCGCCCGACAACGGCTGCGCGCACTCGTTCAGCGCCGCGGGCGCGCACCTCGACGCGCGTGGTACGGTCGCGGGCGACGCGGTCGTCTTGACGGCCAGCGGGATGCCGCAGACCTCGTTCACGTTGTTCCTGCAGCACACGCAGGCGGCGGATGCGGTCTTCCACGACGGTGTCCTGTGCGCCGGCGGGACCTTGACGCGCCTGCGCGGCCGCTCGGCGGTGCTCGGCCAGGCTTCGTTCCCCGACAGCAGCTTCGCGCAGGATGCGACGACGACGCTCGCGCAGCGCGGCGGCGTGTTCCCGGGGGCCGGCGTGCGCCGCCACTACGCCGGCTGGTTCCGCAACGCCTCGACGACCTTCTGCCCGCCGGCGACGGCCAACGTCACGAACGGCTACGCGATCGATTGGTAGGCGGTCGCGCACCATCCGACGATTCGATGGAGCGGAGCGCGCGCGAGCGGCTCATGCGCGCGGGTGCGTCAGAGGTACTCGGCGATCGCGGGCGGACCGGTGCTGTCCCAGCGGTCGCCGTGGCGCGTCAGGTGGTAGGTGTGCTCGGTCGGTCCGCCGATCGGGTGCATCACGCGCAGGATCGCGGTGCGTTCGTGGGTCGAGACCGGCACGAGCTCGAGCTGCAGGCGGTGCAGCGCGCCGGGGCCGCCGGGGTTCTTGGGGACCAGGTTCAGGCCGCAGGATCGCTCGGGCAGCTCGGCGCGGAAGCCGACGAACTCGAGCTCGGCGCGCAGCGTTTCGTCGAGGCCCCAGGGCCACTGCGCGTGGCGCAGGCAGAGGTCGACGAGCTCCTGGGCTTCGGCTGGCGCAAGGTGCGGGAGCGGGTCGGGTGCGGGCGTGGGCGTGCTGGTGCAGGCGGCGAGCAGCAGGGTCGAGCAGAGGAGAGCGGTCGCGCGGGTCATCGGGGGCCTCCGCGCGACGAACGCCGTGCGCGCTGCGCGTGTTGGCGCTGGCACGGCGGGGATCAGAGCGGGCGGACGAAGGCGTTGCGGAACCAGGCGTAGGCTTCGCCGGCGGCCTGGTCGGCGTGGCGTTGGATGCCGAGGAAGCCTCTCGGCGCGCGCTGGGAGAAGGGCGGGCCTTGTTCGGGGTGGAGCGTGGTGGTGTCGACGGAGTAGAGCTCGCGGCCATTGAGTCGGGTGGTCAGGTGCGGGCCCTGCCAGCGGATCTCGAGCGTGTTCCATTCGCCGAGCTGGTGGACGGCCGCGGGTTCGCCGCTGGCGACGGCGCCGTAGAGGCTGGCGGTGTGTTGCCAGGGTTTGAGCTGGGTGTTGGTGCGGGCTTCCCAGTGGAAGTCGTCGAGGAGCTGGATCTCGGCTCCGGAGAAGGCGGGGTTGGTGCCATCGCGCGCGGCGCGCAGGAAGAGGCCGGAGTTGGCGAGCTCGTCGAGCTTGAAGTCGAGGCGCAGTTCGAAGTCCTGGAAGTCTTCGCGCGTGGCGAGGGTGTCGCTGTCGCCGGTGGCGAGCAGGGCGAGCGTGCCGTCGCGGAGGGAGAAGCCGCTGGTGGAGAGCTGGCCGGTGCCGCGGAGCGGGGTCCAGGCGGAGAGGGTCGGGTCGTCGAAGAGCGCGCGCCAGCCTTGGGCGGCGCCCCAGGGGGTGAGGGAGAGGTGGTCGTCGCCGTCGTCGGTGAAGGCGGTCGCTGGGGTCGGGGCGAGGTCTCGCAGGCGGATGTTCTTGAACTGGACTTTGTTGCCGGGCGGGTCGTCGCGTTGGCCGTGGACTTGCAGGCCGATCAGGCCGGTGGGGGCGAAGCCTGGGGTGTCGGGTGCGAGTCGGTGCTCGACGAGCGGCGCGCCGTTGATCGAGGCGAGGATGTGTTGGTCGGGGCCGGTGCAGCGGATGGTGAGGTGGTTCCACGCGCCGCTGCGCCAGAGTCGGCGGCCGGTGGGGTTGTGTTGGAGGAAGCCGTCGGCGTAGATCGCGCCGAGCTCGCCGTCGGGGCAGAGGTCGAGGGTGACTTGGGCGCCTTTGAGATCGTGGCCGGGTGCGCGCGGGGTCATGCGCAGGAAGACGCCGGAGTCGAAGGGTTCGTCGAGGCGGACGTCGAGGGTGAGTTCGAAGTCGGTGTAGGGGGTGGTGGTGTAGAGCAGGCCGCCTTCGCGCGCGGGGTTCTGGCGGCCGGTGATGGCGCCGTCCTCGATGGTCCAGGCCGCATTGCCGTCGTAGCGGCCGCCGGTCGTCACCCAGCCGTCGAGGGTGTGGCCGTCGAAGAGGGTGATCCAGCCGGCGTCGGTGGGTGGGGTGTCGGTGCAGTGGGTGCGGCAGGCGGGGACAGCGAGAAGCGCGAGGCAGAGGAGCAGCGCGAAGGGGGAGGGGCGCAACGGCATTCGGCGCGTGCTTCGCAGCGCGTACCCCGCACAGGGGCTGGGCCGAGGACGGCCCAGCCCCTGCGCGGGGTCTTGAAGGGAGAAGGGAGAGGGGGCGGGTGTCATGCGTGCGGTGGTCGTCAGGCGGATGGAACTTGTCCCGCGCGGGGTGCTCGTCACGCGCAAGGTGCTCGTCACGCTTGCGGTGCCTGGCTCTTTTTCACTCTGTCGGGGCTGCGGGGCGCGCCGCGCGCCCCGCGGCCCCGACAGGGTGAAAAAGTGCCTGGCACCGTACGTGGCACCGTACCGCGTCATGCGCGCCGGATCAGCTCGTGGGAGGCGGGCAGAGCTGGGGTGCGGCCGCGGAGTTTCTCTTCGGCTCGTGCCACGGCGACGCGGACTTGCATCACGGTGTCGGGGGTCACGGAGATGCTCGTGATGCCGCATTCGACGAGGAAGGCGGGGACTTCGTCGGGGAAGTCGGAGGGGGCTTGGCCGCAGATGCCGATCTCGAGGTTGGCCTTGCGGAAGGCTTCGATCGCCTGGCGGATCATGATCTTGACCGCGCTCGAGCGGGCGTCGACGGGGTGGGAGTAGTGTTCGAGGTCGTCGCGCGAGACGGCGTAGACCGTTTGCACGAGGTCGTTCGAGCCGATCGAGCCGCCGGAGAGCTCCATCTCCTCGATGAAGCGTTGGGCTTCGATCACGTTGCTCGGGAGTTCGACCATCAGGTAGAGCGGGACGCCGGTCTCGGAGGCGAGGCCGCGGTCGTCGAGGAGCTTGCGCACGGCGCGGCCTTCCTCCGGGGTGCGGCAGAAGGGGACCATGACCTGCAGGTTGTCGAGGCCGAGCTCGCGCCGGACGGTCGAGAGCGCGTCGCACTCCATGTCGAAGGCCGGCAGGAAGCGCGGGTCGACGTAGCGCGAGGCGCCGCGCCAGGCGATCATCGGGTTCTCTTCCTGCGGTTCGAAGAGGCGGCCGCCGAGCAGCTCGCGGTACTCGTTCGACTTGAGGTCGGAGAGGCGCACGAGCACCGGGCGCGGGTGGAAGGCGGCGCAGATCAGCGCGACGCCGTAGCGCAGGCGGTCGACGAAGAACTGGCGCTTGTCGGCGTAGCCGGCGGTGCGGCGGTCGATCGCGCCGAGCAGACCGCGGAACTCCTCGGCCGACTCCTGGCGCAGGCGGTCCTCGAAGGGCACCAGCTCGGGCGCGACGCGGCCCTTGTCGAGGAAGTCGCCGAGTTCCTCGCGGTAGAGCAGCGCCAGCGGGTGGATGCCGACCTCGGCGGTCAGGATGAACTCGATGCGCGCGAGCCCCACGCCGTCGGCCGGCAGCATCGAATCGCGCAGCGCCTTGTCGGGGAAGCCGACGTTGAGCTTGATCTTGGTCGTCAGCTCGACCGCGCCGATGTCGACCGTCTCGACCTTGTAGGGGTGGCGGCCGGCGTAGACGCGCGCGGTGTCGCCCTCGGCGCACGAGCCTGTGACCTCCGCCAGCGGCTTGAGGATCGTGGTCGCCTTGTCGCAGCCGACGATCGCCGGGATGCCGAACTCGCGCGCGATGATCGCGGCGTGCGAGGTGCGTCCGCCGCGCTCGGTGACGATCAGCGCGGCCTCGCGCATCATCGGCTCCCAGTCGGGCGTGGTCATGTTCGTCACCAGCACGTCGCCCGGGTCGAACACGCGCTCCTCGACCGGGATCTCCTCCAGGCTCTGGCCCGCGGCCAGCCGCGTGCGCAGCGCGCGCTTCTTGAGGATCACCTCTTCGTAGCTGTGGTAGACGCGCACGCGCCCGACGCCGATGCGCGTGCCGACGGCGTGGCCGCTGCACAGGAGCTTCCCGTGCTGGACGAGCGAAGCCGCGAGGGCGGGGTCCATCACGTGGCGCACGAGCTTGTTGGTCGGCTGCGTGCCGTGCACCGTCTCGGGCCGCGCCTGCACGACGAACAGGTCGCCGGTCCGGCCGTCCTTGGCCCACTCGATGTCCATCGGCTGGCCGTAGTGCTCCTCGATCGAGAGGCCCATGCGGCCGAGCTCCAGCACCTCGTCGCGCAGGAGCGACCAGGCGCGGCGGCGGCTGGTCATCACGTCGACGCTCTCGGTCGGCGCGCCGCCCTGCATGCTGTAGACCATCTTCTTGTCCTTGGCGCCCAGCGTGCGGTGCACCACCGCCGGCTTGCCGCGCCGCAGGCCTTCCTTCCAGACCAGGAAGGTGTCGGGCGAGACGCTGCCCTGCACCACCAGCTCGCCCAGGCCGTAGGACGAGCTGATGTGCATCACGCCGCGGTGGCCGGTGTCGGGATCGATGGTGAACATGACGCCCGAAGTGGCCAGGTCGGAGCGCACCATCTTCATCACCACCACGGAGAGCTGCGCCGCCAGCGGGTCGAGGCCTTTCTCGATCTGGTAGGAGACCGAGCGCTCGGTGAACAGCGAGGCGACGCAGCGCTTCCAGTGCTCGACCACGCTCGCCGCGCCGTGGATGTTGAGGTACGACTCGCACTGGCCGGCGAAGGAGGCCAGCTCGGAGTCCTCGCAGGTCGCCGAGGAGCGCACCGCGACGTCGAGGTCCTTGCGGTACTGCTTGCAGAGTTCCTCGTAGCCGGCGCGCAAGGCGCTCTCGACCGCGGCGGGGATCGGCGTCTCGACCACGAAGCTGCGCGCCATCGCGGCGCGCGCCAAGAGCTCGAGCTGGTCGTTGGTGGCACCCTCCGAGATCAACGCGTGCAGCGCGTCGGCCAGCGACTTGCAGCGCGCGGCGCGCGAGCGCAGCCCGGGCACGTGCTCGTGGTCGCGCACGTTGTTCCAGGTGCCGGCCGGCACGGGGGCTTCGACGAACTGCAGGAAGGCGCGCGCCGTGGTCGCGAACCCGTTGGGGATGCGCACGCCCTTGGGCGTCAGCTGGCGGTACATCTCGCCCAGCGAGGCCGCTTTGCCGCCCACCAGCGCGGTGTCGAAACGGTCGAGGTCCTGGAACCACAGGATCAGGCGGTCGGACTTGTTCATGGTCTCGGCGGTCGGGTGCGCGAGGGGAGTGGGACGCTGGGACCACGCGGGCCCAATGCGCCCCGTGAGTCGGCGAGACGCACACAAGGTAGCGCAGCGCGTCCCATTTCGCCCGGGTGCGGCCCGCCGGGCGAACTCGGCCTCGACGCGCGCGCAGAGGCGCGTAGACTCCGAGGCCCCATGAGCCGCAGCCTCGGAGTCTGTTCGTGGTCGCTGCAGCCGACTTCGGCCGCCGACTTGATCGGCAAGCTGCAGGCCGTCGGCGTCGATTGCTGCCAGCTGGCGCTCGATCCGCTGCGCGCCGGCGTGTGGCAGCCCGAGCACGCGATCGAAGAGCTCTTCGACGCCGGCATCGAGGTGCGCTCGGGCATGATCGGCATGGTCGGCGAGGACTACACGACGCTCGAGTCGATCCGTCGCACCGGCGGCGTGCGTCCCGACGCGCACTGGAAGGAGAACCTCGCCGCCGCCAAGACCAGCGCCAAGCTCGCCAAGCGCCTGGTGCTGCCGCTGGTCACCTTCCACGCCGGCTTCCTGCCCGACGTGCGCGGCGAGCGCGAGCGCACCAAGCTCGTCGGCCGGCTGCAGGAGATCGCCGACGTCTTCGCGCACGAGGGCGTGCGGCTGGGCCTCGAGACCGGCCAGGAGTCGGCGGTGACGATGCTCGACGTGCTCGACGAGATCGGCCGGCCCAACGTCGGCGTCAACTTCGATCCCGCCAACCTGATCCTGTACGGCATGGGCGATCCGCACTCGGCCCTGATCTCGCTCGCCCCGCGCGTGTTCCAGGTGCACGTCAAGGACGCCTTGCCGACGACCACGCCCGGCACCTGGGGCCAGGAAGTGCCTGTCGGCAGCGGTGCCGTCGACTGGACGCGCTTCTTCGCCATCCTGGCGCAGGCGCGCAACCGCTGCGACGTGATGATCGAGCGCGAGGCGGGCGAGGCGCGCGTCGCCGACATCCGCACGGCGCGCGAGCGCGTCGAGCGCGAGCTGGGCGCGGGCCTCGGAGGCCCGGCGTGAGCGCGCGACGGCGCCCGCTCGGCCACGCGATCGTCGGGCTGGGGCTGATGGGGCGCACGCACCTGCGCGCGCTCGACGCAGTGCGGCGCGCGGGCTTCGGCGCGCGGCTGGTGGCGGTGTGCGACCGCCACGAGAGCCGTCTGAGCGGCCGCGTGCCGCCCGGCGGCAACCTGCCGTCCCGGCGCGGCGCGCGGCGCCTCTTCGATCCGGCGCAGCTCCTGGCGACCAGCGACTTCGACGAGCTGCTGGCCGACGAGCGCGTCGACTCGGTCTCGATCTGCACGCACACCGACTCGCACGTCGAGCTCGCGCTGCGCGCGCTGGCGGCCGGCAAGCACGTCCTGGTCGAGAAGCCGGTCGCGCTCGAGCCCGCCGCGGTGCGCAGCCTCGCGCGCGCCGCCGCCAAGGCGCGCCGCATCGCGATGCCGGCGATGTGCATGCGCTACTGGCCGGGTTGGGACTGGCTGGCGGCGCGCGTGCGCGACCGGCGCTTCGGCCGGGTGCGGAGCGCCGTCTTCCAGCGCCTGGCGAGCGCGCCGGACTGGGCGACGGACTTCTACGCCGACGCGCGGCGCAGCGGGGGTGCCCTGGTCGACCTCCACATCCACGACGCCGACTTCGTGCGCTGGTTGTTCGGCGCGCCGCGCGCGCTGATCTCGGCCGGCAGCCTGGAGCACGTGACGACGCTCTACCATTTCGCGCGCGGGCCGGCGCACGTGGTCGCCGAGGGCGGCTGGGATCACAGCGAGGGTTTTCCCTTCCGCATGCGCTACCTGGTCGTCTTCGAGCGCGCGACGGCGGACTTCGAGCTCGGCCGCGCGGCGCCGCTCCTGCTGCACCGCGGCGGGAAGTCGACGCCGGTGGCGCTCGCGCCGGGCGACGGCTACCGCGGCGAGCTGCGCGCCTTCCTGCGCGCGGTCTCGGGCGGCGCGCGCGCGGGCCTGCCGACGATGGACGAGGCGGCGGCGGTGATGGAGCTCCTGGCCGCCGAGCGCAGCGCGCTCGGCCTGGGGTGAAGGGAGCCGCGCGGTGCGCTCGTCGCTCGCCTGCCTGCTGCTGGCCCTGACGGGCTGCCGCGCCGCGCCGGCCGCGCGCAGCTTCGAGTACGTCGAGCGCCACATGGGTTGCATGGCGCGCGTGCTCGTCGTCGCCCCCGGCGACGCGTCGGGCGAGGCCTCGGCGCGCAGCGCGGCGCGCGCGGCCTTCGACGAGCTGGCGCGCTGCGACCTCGAACTCTCCGACTACCTGGCCGACAACGGGCTCGCGCGCCTGGCGCAGCACGCCGGCGACGGGACGTGGGTCGAGGTCGGCGAGCGCGCGGTCGAGCTCGCGCGGCGCGCGCAGGCGATCTCCGCGGCCTGCGACGGCCAGTTCGACGTCACGATCGGGCCGCTGACCGCGCTGTGGCGCGTTGCGCGCGACACCGGCCGCGCACCCGAGCCGGCCGAGCTCGAGCGCGCGCGCGCCGCCGTCGACTGGCGCGCGATCGAGTTCGACGGCGCGACGCGCCTGCGCCTGGCGCGCGCGGGCATGCGCCTCGACTTCGGCGGCATCGGCAAGGGCTACGCCGCCGGTCGCGCGCTCGAGGTGCTGCGCGCCGCCGGCCGGCCGCAGGCGCTGGTCGGCCTCGCGGGCGACCTGGCGCTCGGCGAGCCGCCGCCGGGCGAGCCGGGCTGGCGCATCGACGTGCCGGGCGCGCCCGGCACGGGC